>Ga0105240_10011179_pt1 | contig 12531 bp, 12 predicted proteins | sample KBSC54metaG_FD_80426 | JGI IMG/M metagenome (GOLD analysis project Ga0105240, IMG submission 80426) | Corn rhizosphere microbial communities from Kellogg Biological Station, Michigan, USA - KBS C5-4 metaG | ecosystem: Host-associated > Plants > Roots > Rhizosphere > Soil | place: Michigan, USA... | reverse complement strand
GGCTAGGCCACGGCCGCCGGGCTGATCCTGGGGCTCCGGGACTGCCAGGTCTGACGGTGTGAGGTATACCGTCCCCGGGGCAGCATGAGGTCGTGGCCACACCGCCCTTCGAAGGCCCATTCTGGATCGGCCATCCCGCCGAACGAGGTCATCTGCAGATGCTTCTCGAGGTCTTGGACGTAGGAGTAGACGTCCCCTTCGGGGCGCATCAGGCCTCCTCTTGTCGTCCCCCTCTGTCTCTACCGTCAGCTTGGGCCAGGACCGGGGCCGGCCGCATCGTCCTGCCCGGGCGATTCCGTTTCCCTGGCAGGACAACCGGGCCGGCACCTGGCGGGTCAGGACTCGCGCAGCGCCTGCAAGGTCCGCCATGCACGTGTCGCGACCTGAAGGTTGAACTGGACGTCGGGCAGGCCGAGATCGTGGCCGGACACCTGGCGGATGCGCTTGAGGCGGTACTTGAGGGTGCTGCGGTGCACCGATAGCGCCTTGGCCGAGGCGTCGTAGCTGCCGCCGGAGTCGAGGTACTCGCTCAGCGTCAGCACCAGCGGCGTGCCGTGCTCGGCGTCGTAGTCGATCAGCGCGCCGAGCCATTCGGTCACGAAGTGCTCCATGGCCGACGTGTCGCCCGCTGTGGCCAGGATTTTGTAGATGCCGAGGCTGTCGAACACCGTGATCCGCTCGGGGCCGCCCGCGGTCTTCTGGATCCGCAGCGCCAGCTCCGCTTCCTGGCAGGAGTGCGGGAACCCGTCCAGCTCCAGGACGCGGCCGCCCACCCCGATCCGGCACCGGCCGCCGTGCATCTCGGTGACCACCCGGGCCCAGAACAGGTCCCAGCGCACCTCCGCATCGGCCAGCACGATCACGTCGTGCAGCCGTGGCGCCAGCAGCGACCCCACTCCGGCGGCCCGGGCCGCCCGGCCGACGGCGTGGAAAAACATGTCGATGTCGTCGTCGCGGTGGGCCCCGGCGGCTTCGACCGCGACGACCCGGTGCGGCCGGACCAGGTCGTAGCCGAGGGCCTGGGCCCGGTTCAGCAGCGTGGCCGGCTCCGCGCCCGCGTCCCCGACCAGGTCGAGCACGAGGTTTATCCGCGTCCGCGCTTCGCCCTGGGCCAGGTGCTGCAGCCGGGCGATCTCCATGGTCAGCACCGTGGTCGCGTGCTCGACAGCCACCCGTTCGGTGTCGGCGGCCGTCCCGGCCGGGTCGTGCAGAACGAGCACGGCCACCGGGGAGCCGCCGAGCGCGGCCACCGAGAGGAGGCGCTCGCCCTCCCGGACCGGCCCCGCGGCGCTCATGGCCCGGTCCAGCAGCCGGTCCTGCTGCGCCGGGTCGGCCTTGGGGTAAGGATCGGGCCGGTCCGGTCCGGCCCACGCCAGCAGGTTGCCGAAGCGGTCCTCGATGGCCGTCTGGCGGTCGGTCAGCTCATACACCGCCTGGGCGATTCCCGCCTGCCCCTCCCCGCCGAGCGCCACCTTGGTCAGGCGCTCGTGAATCTCCATGCTGCGCACCAGCGCGAAGTTGGCCAGGCGCAACTCCCCGGCCTGTTCCCGCTCCCGGCTGTGCAGGCGCGCCTTCGCCAGGGCCACCCCCGCCTGCTGGGCCAGCACCCGCAGCAGGAACCGTTCACTCTCCGCGGGCGGAGCCGAGGCCCCGACGACCACGTAGCCGGTCGGCCCGTGGCGGCTGGACAGCGAGTAGGCCCACGACCACGGCACGTCGGCCAGCGTGACCGGCCCGCCCTCGGCCGCGTCGACCACGGCCGGCAGGCTGGCGGCCTTCCGGCCGGGGATCCGGACGTCCTGCCATCGGCCGTCGAGGAAGATACCCTCCGTCGTGCACGACCCCAGGGATTCGACCGCGTTCGCGACGTGGTGCAGGATGCTGTCCACGCTGTCCTGCTGGGTCAGCAGCATCGCGAGCACCAGCATGCTCCGCAGCGCGGAGAGCTGTTCGCGAACCGGGCCGTCATGATCCGGGACGCCTGTCACTGCCTCCGGGCCATGGGGAAACTGGACAGGATCAAGGTCGTTAGGCGCAGGTCTCGCCATACGATTTCTCCTCGCGACGGCACCATGATCCTAACCCCCGGTCCGGGCCCGTGATCCCGTCAGACCTGCCAGCCCGGCCCGGCCCGGCCACCGGCCCGGCCCGGAAACTACCTGGTCTGCTGATGTGCGGTCGGCCCTCCCCGCCCAGCATGGGGTCAAACGCGAACCACGAGAGGACGGTAGGCATGCCGACGCTGACCGATCCGCACCTGAGCCTGGTCCGCGCGGTGACACCGCGGACCCCCGGTGGCTGCCAGGAATGCCTGGCCCTGGGGTCCGAGTGGGTGCACCTGCGCCTGTGCCTGACCTGCGGGCACGTGGGCTGCTGCGACTCTTCGCCACTGCGGCACGCGCGCGCCCACGCCTTCGCCGTCGGGCACCCGATCGTCCAGTCGTTCGAGCCGGGCGAGGATTGGCGCTGGTGCTATGTCGACGAAACCTTCGTCTGAGGAAACCCCCGACCTGCAGGGGGCGTTCCCGCGGCTGAGTGACGCCCAGATCGCCGCACTGGACGCGCAGGGCCAGCGCCGGCCCATCCAGCCGGGCGACGTCCTGTTCGCCGAGGGAGACCGGGAGAGCGACTTCTTCGTCATCCTCGCCGGGAAGGTGGCCTCGGTCGACGGGAAAGGGACACCCGAGGAGCGGGTGATCGCCGTTCACGGCCGTGGCCGGTTCCTCGGCGAGCTCAGCTTGCTGACCGGCGAGGGCGCCTGGTATTCCGTGGTGGCCGTCGATGCGGGCGAGGTGCTCGCGGTGCCGGTCGGGCGGCTCCGGGAGCTGGTGGCCCGCGATCCCGCGTTCGGCGACTTGATCCTGCGTGCCTACTTGCTGCGCCGCTCGATCCTCATCGGGCTCGGGGCCGGCCTGCGGATCGTCGGCTCGAAGTACTCCCCGGACACCCGGCGGGTCCGGGACTTCGCGGCCCGGAACCGGCTCCCGTACCGCTGGCTGGATCTGGAGGCCGACCCGTCCGCCGAGGCCGTGGCGGCCCAGTTCGGTGTGACGCCGCAGGACACCCCGGTGGTGATCGTGCACGGGCGGCTGCTCCGCAACCCCAGCAACGCCGAGCTGGCCGCCGCGATCGGGCTCTCGGCGCCGAGTGAGCCGCAGGCCAGCTGCGACATGCTCGTGGTCGGGTCCGGGCCCGCGGGCCTGTCCGCCGCGGTGTACGGGGCCTCGGAAGGGATGCGGGTCATCGTCCTGGACACCACCGCCGCCGGGGGCCAGGCCGGGACCTCGTCGCAGATCGAGAACTACCTCGGCTTCCCGTCGGGCATCTCCGGCGCCGAACTCGCGGAGCGGGCACTGCTCCAGGCGCAGAAGTTCGGCGCCCGGTTCGCCGTCCCGGCCGAGGCCACCTCCATCGAGCAGGACGACGGTCACTACCGGGTGCGCCTCGGCGACGGGACCAGCCTGACCAGCGCCCTGGTGGTCCTGGCCACCGGAGTCAGGTACCGCAGGCTCGACGTGCCGCGCGCGGACTACTTCGAGAAGATGAGCATCTACTACGCGGCGTCGCAGGCGGAGGCCCTGGTGTGCGCCGGGGACCCGGTGGCCATCGTCGGCGGCGGCAACTCGGCCGGGCAGGCAGCGGTCTTCCTATCCGCGCACGCTACCGAGGTCACGCTCATCGTCCGCGAAGGCGACCTGGGCGAGCACATGTCCCGCTACCTCGTCGACCGGATCACGCGGATTCCGAACGTGCATGTCATGACCAGCACCGAGGTCCGGGAACTGCACGGCGAGGCGGCGCTGGAGGCCGTTACCGTCACCGACAACCAAACCGGCACGCGGCGCACCATCGACGCCCGGGCGCTGTTCGTCTTCATCGGCATGGCCCCGTGCACGGGCTGGCTCGGCGGGCTGGTCGACCTCGATGACCACGGATTCGTCCGCACCGGGCCAGGTTCGGACGGAGCCGAGCGCTCGCTGCTGGAGACCAGCCAGCCCGGCATCTTCGCGGTCGGCGACGTGCGCGCCGGCTCGGCCAAACGAGTCGCCACGGCCGTAGGCGAGGGCGCGATGGCGATCCGGCTTGCTTTCGAACGAACACGCCCCACCTAGGAGGTAACGGCGATGCCCGTGATGGGCTTTACCAAGTTCGAGCGCTTCTTCCGTGCCGCCGGCGGCGTCGACGTCGACCGGGACGACATCAAGCGGTACCTCGATTTCGTCAACGACGCGCTCTACGACCTGCTGCTCATCGGCCAGGCCACGGCGAAGGCGAACGTCCGCGACGTCATCCTGCCCTGGGACCTACCGGTCACCAAGGGCCTGCAGGAGAGCGTGCACGCCTTCGAGCGCCTCGAAGAGGAGATCGAGCTCCGCCCCATCCTCGAATCGCTGGCCGCGCGGCCCCCGCTGGATGCCGCGCTGGCCGATGACACCCAGGCCAGGCTCCCGTTGCTCTTCGGGGGCATCAGCGTCGCCCTGGCCCGGATGTTCACGCTCATCGATGCCGAGGTGAAGACCGTGCACACCGGGGAATGGGAACGCACGTTCAGCCTGTTCCGGCTGCTCATCTGAGCCGGACAGGCCAGGACTACCAGGATGGTGGATGTGCCCGCCGCCCCTCGCAGGAAGCATGGGGGTATTCCGACAGTCACGTTTCCAGCCTCAGGAGAATCCATGGCAGCGCTCCCGGTCCGCCGCGGCGGACGGAACACGATGGTCGTCAGCCCTTCCCGCGAGTTCGAGGACATCTACGACCGCATGGGCCAGCTGATGAACTTCGCGTTCGGCCTGACCCCCGCCGCCCTGGCCGACATGCCCTGGGTTCCGACCGCAGACCTGTCCGAAACCGACGACGCCTACGTGGTCAAGGCCGAACTGCCCGGCGTGAACAAGGACCAGGTCAACATCCAGCTTCAGGACCGTGAGCTGGTCATCAGCGGCGAGGTCCCCGAGCCCGAGAACGGCAACGGCAGCCGCCGCCACCGCAGCTCGCGTCGCACCGGCCAGTTCGAGTTCCGGACCTACCTGCCCGGCGACGTCAACGCCGACGCGGTCACCGCGCAGCTCTCGGACGGCATCCTGACCGTGACCGTACCGAAGTCCGAGGCCGCCAAGCCGCGCAAGATCGAGATCGCCGGCTGAGCACGACTTCCCGCGCGCTCCCGGATCGGCCCAGGATGCCGGGAGCGCGCGGGGCCAGGCCTGAGCATTAGCGGTTAAGAAGCAGGAGGCAGTGATGGCAATTGCAGTCGGTATCGATCTCGGCACCACCAACTCCGTGATCGCCGCCACGCAGGGCGGCCAGACCACGGTGATACCGAACGCGGAGGGGGCACGGACCACGCCCTCGGTCGTGGCGTTCACCCCGCAGGGCGAGCGCCTGGTCGGCCAGCTCGCCCGGCGGCAGGCGATCCTGAACCCGAAGGGGACGATCTACTCCGCCAAGCGGTTCATCGGGCGCCGTTACGACGAGGTGACCAGCGAGCTGAACGCCGTGTCGTTCGACGTGGTCCCTGGCCCGGACGGCGCGGTGCGGTTCAAGATCCAGGACCGGCTGTACGCGCCGGAGGAGATATCCGCGCTCGTGCTCCGCAAGCTCGTCGAGGACGCGTCGAAGTTCCTCGGCGAGAAGATCACCGAGGCCGTCATCACCGTGCCGGCCTACTTCAACGACGCCCAGCGCCAGGCGACCAAGGACGCGGGCCGGATCGCCGGCCTGGAGGTTCTGCGGATCATCAACGAGCCCACGGCCGCGGCCCTGGCTTACGGCCTGGACAAGAAGAAGAGCGAGACGGTCCTGGTCTATGACCTGGGCGGCGGGACCTTCGACGTGAGCATCCTGGACATCGGCGACGGCGTGGTCGAGGTGCGCGCCACCGCGGGTGACACCCACCTGGGCGGGGACGACTTCGACCGGCGCATCGTCGACTACCTGGCCGATGAGTTCAAGAAGGACAACGGGATCGACCTGCGGTCCGACCCGCAGGCGCTGCAGCGCCTGTTCGAGGCGGCCGAGAAGGCCAAGGTGGAACTGTCCGCGGTGACCCAGACCACGATCAGCCTGCCGTTCATCACCGCGGACGCCTCCGGGCCCAAGCATCTCAACACCACGCTGATGCGCTCGACCTTCGAGCAGATCACCGCCGATCTCATCGAGCGCACGGTCGGGCCCGTCCGCCAGGCCATGTCCGACGCCAAGCTGACCGACGCCGACCTCGACGAGGTGATCCTGGTCGGCGGGTCCACCCGGATCCCGGCCGTGCAGAGCCTGGTGCGCCGGCTGACCGGCGGCAAGGACCCGAACATGACCGTCAACCCGGACGAGGTGGTGGCGATCGGCGCGGGCATCCAGGCGGCCGTGATCAAGGGCGAGCTCAAGGACGTGGTGCTGCTCGACGTGACGCCGCTGTCGCTCGGCATCGAGACCATGGGCGGGGTCATGACCAAGGTCATCGAGCGCAACACCACGATCCCGGCCCGCCGCACCGAGGTGTTCAGCACCGCCGAGGACAACCAGTCGGCGGTCGACGTGGTGGTCCTGCAGGGGGAACGGGAACGCGCCGCGGACAACCGGGTGCTGGGCCGGTTCCGGCTGGAGAACATCCGTCCCGCCCCGCGGGGCGTCCCGCAGATCGAGGTCACGTTCGACATCGACGCGAACGGGATCCTGAACGTCTCGGCCCGGGACAAGGACACCGGGACCGAGCAGCGGATCACCATCAGCGAGAGCTCCAACCTGGACCAGTCCGAGGTGGAGCGCATGATCGCCGACGCCGAGCAGCACCGCGACGAGGACCGGCGGCTGCGTGAGCTGACCGACGCCCGGAACGCGCTGGACACCGCGGCCTACCAGGTCGAGCGCGTGGCGACCGAGCGCGGGGACGCGGTGCAGGTGCACGAGAAGGCGCGGGCCGAGAACCTCGTCGCCGACGCCAGGCAGGCGCTCAAGGACGACAGCACCCCGCTGGACCGGCTGCGCAGCCTGACCGCCGAGCTGCAGCAGGTCTACCAGTCCCTGGCCACGGCGGGCCCGGGCGCGCAATCCGGACCCGACGGCCCCGGCACGCAGGACGGCGGCGGCCCGCGATCCGGCTCCGGGGGTTCCGGGGCCGCCGGCGATGACGACGACGTGATCGACGCCGAGTTCACCCCGAGCGAGTGAGCAGGCCGATGAGTGAGGCGGCCGAGAACAGCGGCCCGGGGCCCGGCACCGACACGTCGACCGGTCCCGCGCCGGAGCCCGCTACCGCCGGGCAGGCGGCGCGGATCGCCGAGCTCGAGGATCTGCGCCTGCGGGCCCTGGCCGACCTGGACAACGTGCGCAAGAGATGCGCCGCCCAGGTCAACCGGGCCGAAGCGGAGGCCAGGGCCGCGGTCACCCGGCAGTGGCTGGCGGTGGTCGACAACCTGGACCTGGCGCTGGAGCACGCCGAGGCCGATCCGGCCAGCATCATCGACGGCGTCCGGGCGGTCCGGGCGCAGGCCCTGGACATTCTGGCCCGCCTGGGCTTCGCGCGCCGTGACGACCGCGGCGCCAGGTTCGATCCGGCCCGGCACGAGGCGGTGGCCTCCCGGCCCGACCCGGAGGCCGAGGCCGACGTGGTGGCCGAGGTCGTCCGGCCCGCTTACGGCGAAGGGGACCATCAGCTGCGGCCGGCGCAGGTGGTGGTAGCCCGGCCGGGTTGATGGGGCCGGGCTGATGGCCGACGGCGACGACTTCTACCAGATCCTGGGCGTCCCGAGGGACGCTAGCCAGGAGGACATCCAGCGCGCCTACCGCAAGCTGGCCCGGACCTACCACCCGGACGTCAACCACGATCCGGGAGCCGAGGACCGGTTCAAGGAGGCCTCGGAGGCCTACGACGTCCTGTCCGATCCGCAGACGCGGCGCCGTTACGACGCGTTCGGGCGTGACTTCCGGCAGGTTCCCGAGGACGTCGATCCCGAGACGTGGCGGCGTGCCCGGGCCGGCCCGCGGGCTGGCGCCGGCGCCGGGGCGGGCCGGGGCGGGCCCGGCGGGTTCAGCTTCAGCGAGGACGACATCGATCTCGATGACCTGCTGGGCGGCATCTTCGGCGGCCGGTTCGGCGGGGCCCGGCGGGGCCGGGGCCCCGTGGGTCCGATCCCGGGCGCCGACCAGGAGGCCGAGATCGAGCTCACCGTCGAGGAGGCCTACCGTGGCGGGCGCAGGTCCGTCACGCTGTCCAGCGACGGCACCCGCCGCTCCTTCGACGTCACGATACCGGCCGGGGTGACCGACGGGCAGCGGATCCGGCTGGCCGGGCAGGGCGGCCGCGGCAGCGACGGGGCGCGCACCGGCGACCTGTACCTCATCGTGCGGATCGCGCCCCACCCGCGCTACCGCCTCGACGGGCGTGACCTGTACGTCGAGTTGCGCCTCGCGCCCTGGGAGGCCGCCCTCGGCACGTCGGCCGCCCTGGATACCCCGGGCGGCGAGGTCAAGGTCAAGGTCCCGGCCGGGACGTCGAGCGGCCGGCGGATCCGGCTGGCCGGCCGCGGCCTGCCGAACCCCAGGGGGAAGGCGGGCGACCTGTACGCGGAGGCGAGAATCATGGTGCCGGCCCGGCTCTCGCGCGCCGAGCGGCGGCTGTTCGAGCAGCTGGCCGCCGAATCCGATTTCGACCCGAGGAAGCACCGGTGAGCTACGTCATAGTCCGCGCCGCGCGGCTGAGCCTGGAGGAGTTCGCCGTGCTGTCGGGCCTGCACCCGGACCTGATCCGCAGGCTGGTCGCCCTCGGGCTCATCGAGGGGCACCGTGACGCGGCGGGCGCGCTCTGGTTCTCCCGGAGCGAGCTCGCCGCGGTGGCCCGGATGCAGCGCCTGCGCGCGGGCTTCGCGCTCAACTACGCGGCCATCGGGCTGGTCACCGACCTGCTCGACCGGATCGCGGTACTCGAAGCGGCCCTACGCGCCGCCCAGCGCCGAGGAAGGTAAACATGGATCCCAGCCACCTGACGCAGAAATCAACCGAAGCGCTCCACGACGCGCAGACCAAGGCGCTCCGCTTCGGGCACACCGAGGTCGACGGCGAGCACCTGCTGCTGGCGCTGCTCGACCAGGCCGAGGGCATCGCTCCCCGGCTGCTGAGCCAGGCCGGCGCCGATCCGGACCGGCTGCGAACGGCGCTGGAGGCCGAGCTGGCGCGGCGCCCCCGGGTCAGCGGCCCGGGCGTGAGCCCGGGACAGGTCCACGTCACGCAGCGGCTGTCCCGCCTGCTCGACGCGGCCCAGCAGGAGGCGAACCGGCTCAAGGACGAGTACGTCTCGGTCGAGCACCTGCTCCTGGCGCTGCTCGCCGAGGGGCCGACCACCGCGGCCGGCCGCCTGCTCCAGGCCGACGGTCTGACCCGGGACGGCTTCCTGGAGGCGCTGACCAAGATCCGCGGCAACCAGCGGGTCACCTCGACCACGCCGGAGGGGGCTTACGAGGCGCTGGCCAAGTACGGCCGGGACCTGGTCGACGACGCGGCCAGCGGCAGGCTCGACCCGGTCATCGGCCGGGACGCCGAGATCAGGCGTGTCATCCAGATCCTGTCCCGCAAGACCAAGAACAACCCGGTCCTGGTCGGCGACCCGGGCGTGGGCAAGACCGCCATCGTGGAGGGCCTGGCCCAGCGGATCAACAGCGGTGACGTGCCCGAAGGGCTGCGGGACAAGACGATCTTCAGCCTCGACATGGGCGCCCTGGTGGCCGGGGCCAAGTACCGCGGCGAGTTCGAGGAGCGGCTCAAGGCCGTCCTGTCCGAGGTCAGGGCCGCGGAAGGACGCATCCTGCTGTTCATCGACGAGCTGCACACGGTCGTGGGCGCGGGCGCCGCCGAGGGAGCCATGGACGCGGGCAACATGCTCAAGCCGATGCTGGCCCGCGGCGAGCTGCACCTGATCGGCGCCACGACCCTGGACGAGTACCGCAAGCGCCTGGAGAAGGACGCGGCCCTCGAGCGCCGGTTCCAGCCGGTCATGGTCGACGAGCCGTCGGTGGAGGACGCCGTCTCGATCCTGCGCGGCCTGCGGGAGCGCCTGGAGGTCTTTCACGGGGTGAAGATCGCCGACAGCGCGCTGGTCACCGCGGTCACGCTCAGCCACCGTTACATCTCCGACCGGTTCCTGCCGGACAAGGCGATCGACCTGGTCGACGAGGCCTGCGCGATGATCCGCACCGAGATCGACTCCATGCCGGCCGAACTCGACGAGCTCACCCGCCGGGTGATGCGGCTGGAGATCGAGGAGAACGCGCTGGCCAAGGAGACGGACCGGGCCAGCCAGGAGCGCCTGACCGACCTGCGCAAGGAACTAGCGGACCTGCGGGCCCAGGCCGACTCGCTGCGGGCCCAGTGGGAGGCCGAGCGCCACGCGCTTCGCCGGGTGCAGTCGCTCCGCGGGGAACTGGAACAGCTGCGGCGGGAGGCTGAGCAGGCCGAGCGCAACTACGACCTGGACCTGGCCGCGGAACTGCGCCTGGGCAAGATCCCCGATCTGGAGCGGCGGCTGGAAGCCGAGGAGCAGCGGCTGGCGGCCAAGCAGGGCGGTGCGCGCCTGCTGCGGGAGGTCGTGACCAGCGACGAGATCGCCGCGATCGTCTCCAGGTGGACCGGCATCCCGGTCAGCCGCCTGCAGGAGGGTGAGCGGGAGAAGGTGCTCCGGCTGGACCAGATCCTGCACGAGCGGATCGTGGGCCAGGACGAGGCCGTCCGGCTGGTGGCCGACGCCATCATCCGGGCCCGTTCGGGGATCAAGGATCCGCGCCGGCCGATCGGGTCGTTCATCTTCCTCGGTCCCACCGGGGTGGGCAAGACCGAGCTGGCCAAGACGCTGGCCGCGGCGCTGTTCGACACCGAGGAGAACATCGTCCGGATCGACATGAGCGAGTACCAGGAGCGGCACACGGTCAGCCGCCTGGTCGGCGCGCCTCCCGGCTACGTGGGCTACGAGGAGGGCGGCCAGCTCACCGAGGCGGTCCGGCGCAAGCCGTACTCGGTGGTGCTGTTCGACGAGGTGGAGAAGGCGCACCCGGACGTGTTCAACACCCTGCTGCAGGTCCTGGACGACGGCCGGCTCACCGACGCGCAGGGCCGCACCGTCGACTTCCGCAACACCGTCATCATCATGACCTCCAACATCGGCTCGGAGTGGCTGACCGCGGACGCGGTGTCCGACGGCGAGATCAAGCCCGACGCGCGCGAACGCGTGATGGCGGAGATGCGCGCGCACTTCCGGCCCGAGTTCCTGAACCGCCTGGACGACATCGTCCTGTTCAAGCCCCTCACCCAGCCCGAGATCGAGCGCATCGTCGACCTCATGCTAGGTGACCTCCGGGCCAGGCTCAGCGATCGCCAGATGACGCTGGAAACCAGCGACGAGGCGCGCCGATTCATCGCCCAGCAGGGCTTCGACCCCATCTACGGGGCCCGGCCGCTGCGCCGGTTCATCAGCCGGGAGGTGGAGACCAGGATCGGCCGCGCCCTGCTGGCCGGCGACGTCCTGGACGGCGCCGTGATCCACATCGGATACGCCGACGGGGAACTGGCCGTCAGCTACGAGAACCAGGACTGACCCATGACCGCCCCATCGATGTCCGCCGAACTGGTCCGCTGCCGCAACTGCGGGCGCCGCAACCGGGTCCCGGCCGCGGCCGCCGGCATCCCGCGCTGCGGTAACTGCCACCAGCCGCTGCCCTGGATCGCCGACGCCGGCGACAACACGTTCGCCGAGGTCGCCGAGGCCGCGTCCCTCCCCGTCGTCGTCGACCTGTGGGCACCCTGGTGCGGGCCGTGCCGCATGGTGAGCCCGGCCCTGGAGGAGGTGGCCGCGACGCTGGCCGGCCAGGTCAAGCTGGTCAAGGTCAACGTGGACAGCGCGCCCCAGATCCAGGAACGGTTCGGCGTGCGGGCCATCCCGACGCTGATCGTGCTGCGCCAGGGGCAGGTCGCGGCGCGCCGGTCCGGCGCCGCCCCGGCCGCCCAGCTGCGGGCCTGGGTCGAGTCGGCGATCGGCTCGTAACTCCATCAGCCCGTCACTTGATCAGGCGCCGCCACGCGGGCGGCAATCGCTGCAGCCTCGCGTGCGGCAACCGCCAGGCACGGTTGCGCCGCCGCCGGGGCCTGCTGTCCGGCTTGCCCGCCTCGAGTTCGGTCGTGAACCGGTCCAGATGGCTGATCAGCTCGCCCGCGAGCTCGGCGAGCCGCCGGAGCCATAGGGGGTGCTGCTGCATGCCGCGATGGTCGGCGACCACCAATACTTCGCCCGGGAGGACAGCGTCGAGGAGACCTGGCGCATCGTGCAGCCGCTGCTCGACCACCCGCCCGACGTCCGCCCTACCCGCGCGGATCCTGGGGACCCGAAGAGGCGGAAACCCTGCTCCGCGGCCACCCGCGCTGGCAGCAGCTGTGGCTGCCCGAGGAGGGCTGAGTCCGTAAACCGCACGTCACAGCGGGTCGGCGACGGCGTCGATCTGCGTATCCGGCTGATAGGTGTAGGCCGCCTCGCGCACGCTCTCGCCGGACTCCAGG
>Ga0105240_10011178_pt1 | contig 12531 bp, 15 predicted proteins | sample KBSC54metaG_FD_80426 | JGI IMG/M metagenome (GOLD analysis project Ga0105240, IMG submission 80426) | Corn rhizosphere microbial communities from Kellogg Biological Station, Michigan, USA - KBS C5-4 metaG | ecosystem: Host-associated > Plants > Roots > Rhizosphere > Soil | place: Michigan, USA... | reverse complement strand
TAGAACCCCTGCTCGTAGCCGATGATATAGGCGGAGCATATTTTCGAGTTGGCGTCCTGACAGGCCGCCTTCAGATCCTTGGCAGTGAAGATCTGTTCGGAGGTTTGGGCTTGCCCGGTCGATAGTGGCAAGAGCGCCAGCGCCAAGGCGGCCAGGATACGGGACACCGGTTTGAGATACGGCATGAGCTGCCTCCTCGATAGCCTGGTTAGTTAAGAACCCGTGGTCTTTCTATTTGGTTAATTTTTACCTTTTCTATAACCACCTGAAATTCTGAGGTTTTCGTCCGCGCTGCCCATATTCGACCCGTTCGCGAGAGGCCTTTACACTTGGCAAGTATTGGCGATGGGTTACCCGCCGGCAAGGCCGGTAAGCGACGACAGCTTTTCGACCTCCAGAGCGATTGCAAGGCGACCGGACGGGTTTGCAACACGCTTGGATAAATAGATGATTTCTTGCTTCTCGATCCAATTCATCCAACCGGTTCGCACAGCATCGAGAGCCTCCTGACGGACCCCAACAGTGATTTGATTCCAATGCTCCAACACGAAGCGAGTGCGGACGGGGAAGATTTGGGGATCTAGCGGAGCAACCAAATATGACTTGTCCAGCAGCGCACTAACCTTCGCATTGGGTTGTTTTTCTATGCTGGCAACTATCGCAAGGCGAAGCCAACCGTCAGCGCGTGCCGGGGATAATTCGAGCTCGCGTGTGGTAAGAGCCTTTACGCTGCTGATATCGGAATGCTTACCGTCATTATTATTCAAGATATCCTGCGCTTGATGGGCATACACCGCCGATAGCGGCAACAAACGCGGAGTGAGACCGAACGGACTGACGATTTCCCACCAGGAAAACAGGCAAACAGTGGCCACCAAAAAACCGAACGAGCAGACCGAAACCCATTTTGCAATATGTTGTTCGCGGGGCAGCGCGGAGCCATCTTCCACAACCAATGCCTGCTGCCCGGTGTGTCCCTGCGATATGGAAACCGCATAGCCACCCCCTAATATCAACGACCAGAAGAGAGCGATGGCCGGCACCTCCAAGGAAAAATCGCTCCATCCGTGAATCAAAAACACCAAGGCTACGGCAACGCAGCCGCGGATCCAGGTTGTCATGCGCCTGCGGGCGCGCACCCCCCAGGCGGTTCGGGCGACGATAAAACTGATACAGAGGAACATGGGAACCGCGCCCACAACACCGGCCTGTTCCAACCATTGCAAATAGACATTGTGGGCTGCGCGAATATTCCACAGGGCACCAAAATTCGCGGAGTTCTGAAGAAGCTTGTTGACCTCGTCAAAGGACCCGATTCCGTAACCAAACCAGGGTGATGCTAAAAAAGCGTCCCAATGCACGCCGTATATCGATTGGCGCTGGTCCGTCCAGTCCTTGAACGAATCCGCATAACGGTCCAGCAGCAGGTCTCCGCTCCAGGCTAGGACTACCACGCCGCACGCAATTCCAAGCCCATAATACAAATTATGTTTTTGGATGCCGTGCCAGTCTCGCGAAAACATCTCCCAAATGAGCAAGATTACGCAGCTTGCGAGCGCTGCCGCGCTAGCACCTCGGGAGATGGTAAGAACTAAGCATGTGCCGAGTAAGGTCGTGGCTATGATGGGAAAGGTAACCTGCGCCAACCAGGCTGATCGCTCAACCGATGCGTGTCGACTGGCTTCGAACACCATGCAAAGCGCCAGGATGAAGCTTGCGGCGAAAAGAGTTCCTGCGGTGTTGGCGCTTTGCAGAGAGCCGGAAAGCCGATCCCCCTGAAACGCGCCATATATACCGAATTTCAAGGCAGGATTGGCGTGACCGAGCAATGCCCAGAGCCCATAGGCTGTCATTGCGATGACAAGGGTCTTGAAGAAAAAACGGGCGCGGCTGTCCGAACTGGCCATCAGCCATCCCAGCAAAAAAGCACAGGCAAGACCGCAGAGCTTGATAACTCCGACAAAAATTACTGACCTATCGACTGCGATAGCAGGAACGGCCTCGACATAGGCCCAAATGGGATGAGAGCCGTTAGGGCCAAACGGCGTGGCCGCCCAGCCAAGCGCCAGACATGCGACCAAGAACAAGCCGCCAGGGATGATCAGAAAACTGGACCGCGTGCCAAGGGCGGCTCTTGCCCATTCTTGCGTGAGCAGGAGCACGCCAAGTTGAAGAGCAAGCAGGCCCGAGAATAAAAACGCGAAATCATTGCGGTCCGCGCCAAACGACAGGATCGCTGCGATAACGAGCCCTGCGGTTATGACTACCGCAGCCCGTTCCTGTTGGGGCAGCTGCCGACTCCAGCGGTCAGCGCCAACGGGCGCTGCCGGCCAAATGTGGCCAATCATGACGTGTAATATTTCTCGTATGATCCGTAGTAGTAAGCTGGATCGCCGTAACCGAACTTCGACTGCTGCTTCTGGTCGACGCGCGTAAGGGCCACGCCGGCTATGTAGGCATCGGCAGCCTGAAGGATCTTCAACGAAGATTCTACGGCCTTGCGCGGAGTCGAACGCCATTTGACAAGCATGACAACAGCATCGGCTCGATGCACAATTGCTCTGGCGTCGGCCACGGCCAAAATCGGAGGCGCATCCAGAATGACCAGATCGTAGGTCTTGGTCAGCTCGGTGAGAAGTTGCTCCATTGCAGAGGAACTGAATAGATCGCGCGGGGTATAGGGCGATCGTCCCAAGGGCAATATCGCTGCTCCCGTGTCGGGGTCGGGCAATATCACCTCTTCGATCTTGCGCTTGCCGGAGAGAACTTCGATTAAGCCTTCTTCATGCTCTTCTGGAACGAAGGTGTTGAAGCCCCGGCGGCGCAAGTCGCCGTCAATGACGATGGTCTTGTCACCAGACAAGGCGCAGATCCGAGCGAGGCAGAACGATGTGGTGGTTTTGCCCTCGTCGGATAGCGAAGAAGTAATTGCCACAAGCTTTACCGGCCGCCCCGTCCGGCATAGTAAAAGCGAGGAACGCAAAGTTCGAAACGTTTCGGCGAAACCAGACAGCGGTTTCTGCACGATATAGTCATAAGGCTCGGGCAAATCACTCCCCTGCTCCTCGTCTACGACAGAATCGAGTGCGGGGATGCTACCGAGGGCGGGCAGACCGAAATCGTGTTCGATATCATCTGCAGTGGTCAGCCCACTATCAAAGATTTCAGCTAGAATGATGGCAACCAGAGCACCGACCAAGGCGACGATTAGTCCGAAAGAGAGATCAAGTACGATTTTGGGTTGGCTCGCGCCTGTGGGAATTGACGCGGGGGAGATGACACGAGCGTCCGACTGCTCCATCCCCTGCTGGGCTGTGGTGCGCTTGAAACGATCGAGAAATGAGATGTAGAGCGCATTGGCGGCGTCCGCGTTACGCTGGAGTTCATTGAGTTTGACGCCCGCCTGGTTATTACCGGCTAAGGTCGTGCGCGTCTGGCTCACGCTACCTTGGACCGATGCGGTATGCTGGCGTGCGACCTGCGCTTGCGCCTCCAAATTCGAAATTATCCTGGTTACTTCGGCATGGATCTGCGTGTCGATGTCCGCCAATTCTCGTTTCGCCTTGAGCAAGTCCGGATGCCGGTCGCCATAACGACCAGCCATGTCCGCCACTTTTTGGCTTGCTAGCGCACGCTGCGCTCTTAGCGATTGTACAACTGGAGAGTTTAGCGCCTCTCCTACGTCTTCGCCCGTACTTCCGCGTGCCAACTGCGATTTCGCTGTTGCTAACCGCGCTTCAGATTCTGCTTGCTGGGCGCGAGCCAGAGCCAATTGCTGATCGAGGGTAGATATTTCCTGTTCCGTAAGGGTGGCGCCCTGCGAGCTAAGCAAGTTGTGACTGGCCTTGTAAGCCTGAACTGCCGCGTCCGCTTCGTTGACTTGCTTGCGAATTGAACCAAGCCGGTCGTTTAGCCACTCAGTCGCGCGCTGGGTGGCCTGGTATTTGGCCGCGATTTGATCGGTGATGTATGCGTTGGCGAATAGATTGGCGAATTTAGCCGCGTCAGCCGGGCTTGGGGCGGTATACGAAACGTCGATCAGAAAAGTGTCGGCGGCTCGCGCGACGTTGAGGCCATAAAGGAGCTTGTCCACCACCCTCTGGCGCTGGAGCTGCTTGTCGAGGGCTTGGGTGGAGTTTCCTGGTGACATCCACGCCAGGAGTTGTTTTAGCAGTCCCGGGCCGTTTTTCGTGCCGTTCCAGTAAGGATCGCTGAAGAGATTTGCTTCCGATGCCACATTTTCTGCGATGGATCATGAGCGCAGGACTTCTGTTTCTGTATCGACGACGCCGGATTCATCTGGAAGGCCAGACATAACTGTTTGATCGGCAGCGACTACTTGTTGCTTGCGTTGATCGATCAATACGCGAGCCACTGCAGTATATTGCGGCACCTGCTGAAAGGTAATGAGAGCAGCTGCCGCGAAGATCAGGCAGGCCACTGCGACGAACAGCTTCAGCCGCCGCCGAAAAATCGAAACGAGACGGTGAACATCCACCGCCGTTCCAATAGTTTCGGAATATGCTGCTGCTTCGGAAATAGGCTGTACTGGGACTTTCAACGCTTTTCCTTCGTACAACTACTTTTGCAGCACCAGATTTAGCATCACCCTGTTTATGTCGAAGTTAATGAAGCGGTTAGCGCCGCTCGAAACTTGGCTATCGTGGTTAAAATTCAAGCCCAAACCGACTTCGCGCGTGAAAAGATATTTGGCGCCCAACCCGGCGGTCCATCTTTCGTCGGTCCGGTCGATCCCTTGATACGAATCGTGATTATAGGAAAATATTCCGCTTAGAATAACGTTGTATCGCAGCTCGTGATCGACCTCAAATGATCCGCCGGTATCGACGTAACCTGCGGAAGTTACGATTGCGGAGTCCTGGATAAAGCGGTTCACCTTCAGCGTCACGGTCGTCAATTCAGTGGGGAACCACTGCATGGTGCCGTGCACCGCAAAACCGTTCGCGTCTTGGTTCAGAAGGTGCGGATAGTTTTGCTGGTAATAGCCGATGCCTACCTCACCGGTTAGCAGGCTGGTGATCTGAAAATTTACGCCGCCCAGCATTTCGTACCCATGGGAGCCAAAGTTGCTTGGGACAAGCGGGGGCACGACGGAATAGATATGCTGATTGAGATTACCGGAAATGAAAATGGCCGTGTCGGGACTTAACGCATAATCTCCACGAAGGGTTTCGCCAAAGTCCTGCACATTGCGATAATGTTCATCGACGACGGCCCCTGTCAGGGGGTCGCGTCCATCGAGATAATTAAAGCTGTCCCAAGTCCCGTTGAGAGAGATCTGCAAACGGTTGAATTGATGCGACCCTGAGAACTGTGCGGTCCAAAGACCGAACTGAACCGGATTGATGGTATTGCGCAACGAAGTCTCAGACTCGCGCGGCTCGGTCTCCAGATCATACGAACCACCGGCAGTAAGTTTTGTGGACGCCAGGACATCAAGCCTGCCGTTCAGCGAAGCACCGTAATCGTCAGTGTCTTCGGTACCGTGGTCAAAATAACGATTGATGCTGGCGTGCGTAAGAAGGTCCAACTCATGCTGCGACCATTGCGATCTGAATGCTACCGAAGGTTGCAACTGCACAAATCCGGATCCTTGCGTCCCGGTATTCTGCGCGAAAATATTATCGTTGTAACCGGTTACGACATTAAGGCGCGGGTACATCAGAAACGTGCTGACCGGCATGCCGAGCGCGTCATATTCCGGCCGCGGACGGTCTAACACACCCAAATCGCGGTCGCGCGCGAAATCGTTCTGAGCCTGGCCGAAAGCCTGTGTTCCGGTTGCAAAACATAGTGAACACAGAAGTGCTGCTTTAGTAAGTCGTCTCATAGGCGTAGTGCCCCCGCGCCCAACGCCTCGCGGCTTGGCTTTGTTCAGTTGGTGTTATAGCCAGAACTTCCGCCACCGCCTGGACCGGTGTTAGCCTCTATGGACGAAAAGTTCCTCGCCCCCGGAGCATCATCGGAATTGCCGCCACCGCCACGGTGGCCCGAGCCACCGTCGTTGTCCTGGAACGGCGGGTTACCCGAAATACCAAGAGCGGACGGACTGTCGTTCTGATCCACCAGAGCAATTATGACCTTTTGGAGCGAGGCAAGTGCCTCTCTCGCCTCTGCAGAAAGCGGCTGGCGCAGATTTTCGCAGGAGACAGGCACCTGGGTGGCGGCAAAACGTCCCGGGGTTGTCGGACACAACGAAAACGCCTCCAGAGCGGATAGGACGACCCGTGGGTAGTCTCCCGACGCCATGATGGCGTCCTGCAGAGCCGATTGGATTGAAGCTTCCTTCGCTGCCGACGGCAGTCTAGCTCCGGCACTTTCCGCGCTCTGGATTATGGCAGCCAAACGGACAGCCAAACTGTCGGCCTGGGGCTGGAAGTAAATCAACTGATTTCCAGGAATATTTTCCTTGGGAAGCGGCGCCGCTTCAGCGAGCGCGGTGCCCCAAACCAGCATGGAAGTCGCAATAATGCTGCGTATTTTCATCACTACCCCCCCGCTTTACGCGGATTCTTAAACGGTACACCGAAGGATGTTGCCGTGCAACCTAAAACCATCTCTCGTCAATCCGTATGGTGTCGCCCGGAAAAACCGGGGTCGTATCAGTCAGTTTCTCTTTGTGCTCCTGGGCTTCGCCCGGATGGCGGATAAAGAAGGTGCCGTTCTCGGCCCTATATGTAAATCCGCCTGCTGTCGCGACCGCATTCATTACCGTCATTCCATTCAGGCAGGGATACTGGCCCGGAATCTTGACCTCTCCGAGAATGAAGAACGGCCGGGCAGACACCACTTCGGCAGTGATCTTGGGATCCTTCAGATACCCGCCATCACGGTAGGCAATAACAAGTTCGTCCTGAAATTGTTTCACCGTCTTTCCGGACGCGCTCACGTTGCCGACCAATGGGAGCGATATCTTGCCGTCAGAAGATATGACGTATTCGCCCGTCAGGCCTGTCTCTCCGTAGACGCTGATCTTCACCTTATCGTTGGGCCCCAAAATGTAATTGTCCATCGAGAAAGAACTGGCCGACGTGTTCATGACGGGCGCTGAGGGGTTAGTTGATAGCGCCGCGCTTTGAGATTGCGGGGCTTGGGCTGCAGCTGCGTGTCCCATCAAAAGGAGCGAGCAAAATGCCAGCGCCAATCTCCTGGGAAACCGCGAATTCATGTCTCTCCTCCGCAAGGCCTAAATTAAAGCATGGAAGTGGCTTGGATAAAATGCCCTGAGCTAGTTTACCTTAACCGAATTGGATGATCTTTTGGGACGTTCCCCACAGGCGCACCGCGGTCAGCACGCCAGTAGCATAGGCACCGGTATCAATTCCTATCCGACCGGTTCCAAGAAAGGGCCGCTCCGCTGGGGTGTGGCCGTGAACGATGACGTGATCCCTTCTCTCGTCGACCTCCAAGAAGCCTTTCCGGATCCATAGAAGGTCTTGTTCCAATTGTTTTTCTATGGGGACCCCCCAGCGGATACCCGCATGAACGAACAGGTAATCGTCCTGTTGCAGGTACAACTCGAGGCCTCGAAAGAATTCTAAGTGGCGCGACCCCATCGCTTCGTGAAGAGCCGCGCGAGCCTTTTCAAAATCCTCTGCTGCACTGCGGCCGTTCGGCGGCTGGATTTGATAGGAAGAAAGGGTGCTGGCGCCCCCGTGGTTTATCCAAGTTCGTCCAAACTCGGCCTCTTGAAGAAATAACAAGAGAGCTTCTTCGTGGTTGCCCTTCAAGGTCTTCACCTCAAGACCAGGGTCCGCCCGAAGTCTTATGATACGATCGACAACCGCACGCGAAGACGGTCCGCGGTCGATATAGTCACCCAGGAAAACGAGCACTGGGCGCTCGCCGCTCAACCCATCTTCGGCGATGTCCTTCCTGATCAGATCGATGAGCGGCTCCAACAGATCCAGGCGCCCGTGGATATCTCCAATGGCATAGGCGGGCCGATTGCACCGAGGAGGCGCCGTCCCTTTTGTTGACTTCTGTGATAAAAAGAGTCGCTTCAACATGAACCGCTTGGCCGGGCAAATAAGCCGAGCCACAGAACTCCCTCAGGACAGTTTGACCAATAACAAATGAAAGGGATCCTCGCCCGCATGGGAGGATGTTTCCGCTACCTCTCACAGTGGACAGTTTCTCCTAAAAGTCCCTAACCATTAAGGTTGCCGGCATTCAAAAACTGCCCCGGGGACTCCCGGGCGTCATGGCGCGCCACTGTTGAAAAATACCGCGCAGACAAACCCTTAGCAGCCCTTTTTCCCGCCCGGGAACTGGCTTTGGCTCCTCGAGAAAATTAACATGCGCAGCCCTACCGTCCCGCGTTTCGAGCATACGGGGACAGCCACATTGAAATATCAAGCCTCCTAAAGGAGCGGCCTAGCGTGCCGAGACGACTGCCGCGCAAATCATCGCTTGTCGCCGGTTATGATCGCGTCACCTCTATCCGTCAAAACCCAAAGGTCATTCTCGAGACGTACGAGCCCCCTCGTATACAACTTGGTGTGCATGGAGGCGGAAACCGGGCGATGATTCTGGATATCAATCAGAGCCGTGATTTCTGAGGCGCTGAGCTCATCTGGCCGATTTTGGTTGTCGGCCTTTTGCGGCAGGCTGGCAAGTTTTGGAACCGCCATTGAAGATTTAGGTCTGACTTCCATGGCCGATTCGAAACTGGCGATGACTTTAACGCACGTTCCCTGCGCGGAATGTACCAACGGTTTTGCATCGCGCACCGCCGCGTCTGCCCATGTATAGGAGAACTGTCCGGTATCAGCCACCCAAAGACGATTTGGCAAAGGCGCATTGACCGCGCGGAATATGATATTTCTAGGCAGAACCTTCGAAATCTTCTCCTAGTTTCGCAGTTATCTTGGCAGAATAGGTTGTGTTCCAAATCAACATGAAGCGTCATCGCGAATGGTGATGCAGGCGTTTCGGCACTCGCGTCATCCAGCGAAGAACTGTTTCCTTCGCACTTCAAATCGTAGCCCATCGGGACAGGAGTTAGCGCGACCGCGGGCGACACGAGGAAAAAAATGGCAATGGCGATCGGAACCACTCTCATCATCGCATCCCCAAGCAGAAACACGTTAGCCGTTAACCAATTGCTTGGGAAGGCGCGCTTCGAGTTAATGGCGGGCCTTACTCACCGTTAACCGTGAATTCTCAGGTTCAACCGACTCTTTCTTAGCGATATTTTTCTGATTGTACGTTTCAAGACGCACCGCATTTACTTCCAGTTCATCTTTGTTGCCGTACCTAACGGCGGCGTATGGCGCACAGGTTCACGAGGCAATGTCCCATCCCGACGAGGAATATCGGCTGCTTGTCGAAAAATGGGGCGCGGCAAAAGTGCGGAAAATGGCCCAATCAGGCCATTATGATGCAGAGATGCGCCGGCCGTTGCTGGCGTGGATCGCGGAAAAAAACGCCAAACGCAGTCGGATGAGGCAACTGGTGCTGATCACCAGCCTGGTCGTGTTTTTTGTCGCCCTGTTCATCATGTTTCTGGAAGCCGGCAAGATTGGGCCAGCTCACCACTCGTGACAAACACTGGTTCCAGTCACTAAATTTGCCTGTCTACCAGCCACGGCGAAATGCCAATCGTTGCTAAGCGGCGTTCCGTCCGAACTGCGCCACATCCTGAGCGTTGACGAGCGGCCGATCAACGCCACCCGAAAATTGAGCAGACGCGATACGATTTATGATTTCGCTTTTTGCCTGATAGGCGTTCAGCAAAGATTGCGGAGAGTCATCGAGTTTGAGTGTTAAAAGGAGCTCGAGAGCTTCTCGCGTGACACGGCATGGAACGTAGCGATCGTGTTCCTGACGTTCGCGACAGCGACCAACAAACTTTACACCATCAAAGCCACGCTCGGTTGTTGAGTGGCCTTCGAAGATCAACTGCATAATCGATCACCCATCCGACTGGTTGATTTTCTCCATCCCGCTGCGAGAGTCGATAGACCAATCCCAGCTTAGCGAAAACTTTCGCGGGTGATGCAGTCCTGCATCATACAAACCTTTCGGTGCGATCCCGAAAAGCCCGAACCTAAAGCTTGCAGGGGAGGCCCCGCCTCACCGCTAGCTATGGTGCCCGCAATGGCATACCGGCGATCAAACTCAAAAAATGACAATCCTTTCGCAGTCTTCTTCATCGTGGCAGGGCGCCGTGCCACGAACAACCTACATCATGTTGCAGAGTGTCAGGGCCATGGCTATTACTGGATACTGACATAAAGGTGTAAAATTGGTGCGCCCCGTACGCCTGTCTCTTTTCGCACTAGGAATATTGCTCATTGTGGTGGCGCTGGGAGCACCCCGTGCGCTTTTTAGCATCGGCGAGCTTTGTGGGGGCGCCATTTTGATTGGCATTGGTCTCCTAGTTCGTCCGCGGAAGCGGGGGGTTGCTCTCAAGGATTTGCCTTGGATCAAGGCCGCAAAAAGCGACAGGGATTCCGATTCGAACGCTGGCGCATAATTCTGAGCGCGGTACAGCAGTAAGTCGGCCGGCTGGTCAATCCTGGCCCGAAAGGGCGCGCTGAAAAGAAAGCCGCAAAATCCTGAAGTCCAATCTCAAGCTCAGATTCTGGGCATACCAGATGTCGAGTTGGATCTGCCGGCGGATATCCAGAAGAGCCCTCTGCTCATGGAGCTGTGCCCATCCAAAGATACCTGGTTTAACTTGCTCGCGATGGATGTAGCCGGGTATTCGTCCAACATAATATTGATGGCTGTCGTGCGAGAGTGGGCGCGGCCCAACCAGAGACAGATCGCCCCGTAAGAGATTTAACAGTTCGGGCAGGCGATTCAAATTCGAAAGCGCCAGAACCTCGCCGAACCTTCTCTTGCGGATCTCGAATAACGCGTCAGAAGCAATTCCTTCCTCGCGGGTGCGGAAAGTCAGCAAAGAAAATTGGCGACCATATTGTCCGACGCAAACTTCCCGTGCCAATGGCCAAGTTCCAAAAACCGCCCAGACGCAAAGGGCACAGACAACCATCAAAGGCGACACGAAGATGATTGCGACGATGGCGGCAACAATGTCGATGCTACGCTTGATAAGCTCATCCCGGAGCGTACCGTTAGGCAGCCGCGGTACCGCAGCAGCTATATGGCCAGGTTCTTTGCGCGAGCGGGGAACATTGCGTTTCTGCACGGTCGGGACTGCATTGGAAGCCTTCCAGATCGGTGCACAACTTGGGCCAGTGCTTATTGGGCGAAATAGCGGCCGTTCGCGTCAAATCGGGACAATATTGCTCAAAAGGCGCAATTCAACACCCGCAGATCATCGCCAAAGCGCCGATTAGTGTTGTCCCGTCAGCTCACAACGTCTCGCATCAGGGCAAAGAAGGCTATCGCAAGAAGCATGGCCGCAATGAGCGTGGTAACAGCTACCGCTATCATAACGCGACGCTGACGACGGCGTCGAAAGCCGCGCGAGTGTTCTTTTGCCACGGTTTCTCCGTATTGCCGGGGGCGCGTTTGGTTTATTTCGAAACGACGCTAACCTCGCACGCCCGCTTAAATCGTAATCGTGACGGAAGTCTATTTAGGTTAACGCTAGTTTTTAAATTGGCGACCACACGCGCACAACGCCTTGCTATCGCCCAATATTTCCCCACCGTGCCGTAAGCGACGCGTTTGCTGCAGTGCCGAAATTTCGAATGGGCTGTCCGAAAAACCCGACCTATAGTAAACTTTACCGGGTGCGTTTCGTGAGCTTCAGCGAGGCTGTTATGAGCTGGTTTTTTCACGACCCTTCACATTGGCACTTTTTCTCGCCCAAACCCTGGCAGGATTTCCGGAGCGTAAGCGGCGAACGGATCGTAGGTCGGGCAGTTCGCCGCAAAGTGAATGGGCGCTGGGAATATATGAATCTGGACGAAGATAAGCTGCTGGACGGGCTTTTACTTCAAAAAGAACCGATGTGCAGGACAACCACCGCGCGAGACGTTGACTTTTCGATCACATAGAGAATTTGCCGTGTTCGTCCTTTCCGTGCGGGACACGAGCGATCGAACGACGTTTGGGGAGCACGCGCCTTGCCGATCCAGCGCCGGACTTGGAGCACACTAAGTACTTCTGCACCATAAGTACGGACGAGCGCCGCCGCAGGCATAGTTCGCAGGATTGGCACTGATAAGCGATACATCCCGGCACGTTGCGGATTTCGCAAGGAAGACAGGTTGCCGCTATCGAGCCACAGGCCGGACGATTTGTAGCGTCGTTATGGCGGCGACCCGGCCATTATATCTTCGATTTTGGACATCAGTTGTTGTGCGCTGATATCCCATCTGAAGTTGCGGGCGCGGCGCTGGCCTTTTTCGACGAGGCTCGCCCTGGCGGCTGCATCTCGCTCAATTAGAGTTATGGCGTTGCTCCACTCGCTTGGACTGTAAGGATCGGCATAAATTACTGCTTCTTCGCATACTTCCGGAACGGCGCCCCGAGGCGCGACAACCGCTGGACAGCCCAAGAGCATGGCCTCCAGAGGGGGAAGACCAAATC
>Ga0105240_10011177_pt1 | contig 12531 bp, 11 predicted proteins | sample KBSC54metaG_FD_80426 | JGI IMG/M metagenome (GOLD analysis project Ga0105240, IMG submission 80426) | Corn rhizosphere microbial communities from Kellogg Biological Station, Michigan, USA - KBS C5-4 metaG | ecosystem: Host-associated > Plants > Roots > Rhizosphere > Soil | place: Michigan, USA... | reverse complement strand
TTCGGCATCGCCGACGGCCACATCAAGTCCGACATCGTGCTCGACGGCAACCAGAAGCCGATGCAGGGCAAGATCAACGCGGACGTCCAGGGCTTGCACCTCGCGCAGCTTTTCCCCGCGTCGCAGGCGATGCAGGACGCGCTCGGCACGCTCTATGGGCGCGCGCAGCTCACGGGCCGGGGCGATTCGATCGCCGATCTCCTGGGAACCAGCGACGGCAAGATCGTGCTCGCCATCGACGGCGGCCAGATCAAGGCGCTGCTCGATGCGCTCATCCCGCTGCAGGTGGGCGAGGTCATCATGCTGCTGGGCAAGAACAACGAGAAGGTGGCGCTGCGCTGCGGCGTGGCGGATATCCCGGTGAAGGACGGCGTCGCGAAAGCCGAGAACTTCATCCTCGACACCGAGAACACCGAGATCAAGGTGCACGGCGACGTGAACTTCAGGAACGAGGCGCTCGACATCGAGCTCGATCCCTATCCGAAGCAGCCGGGCATCCTGTCGCTGCGCACGCCCATCATGGTGGAAGGCGTGATGCGCGAGCCCAAGCCGAAGCCCAAGGTGGGACCGCTCGCGGCGCGGGCGGCCGCCGCGATCGGCCTCGCGGCGATCAATCCCGCGCTCGCCATCCTCGCGACGCTCGAGAACGGTCCCGGCAAGGACACCGATTGCGGCAAGGTGATCGCCGAGGCGCACGCGAAGGGCGCGCAGAAGAAGCAGTCATAGAACCGGGGACGCACCCCGAATTCAACAGGCGAAATGGAATCCCGTTAGTATTCCGCCTATCCGCCTGGCCGTTTCGCTTGTTGAATTCGGGGTGCGTCCCCGGTTTTCCATGCCGCACATCGATGCTTTCCTCGCGCTGCTGAAGGCGGGGCCGCCCGATCCTTCCCACGTCTTCAATCCCTGGCGCGACCACGACGAGCGCGACCTCGCGCCGCGGCGTGGCACGCCGGCCGTTCGGCGCGAGAACATGCGGCGCTACCTCGAGGCGCGCGGGAAGAGCGCGCGCTTCCTGCTTCTCGGCGAGGCGCCGAGCCATCGGGGCTGCCGCTTCACCGGCATCGCGTTCTGCTCCGAGGTCGAGCTCGTGCACAAGCGCGACCAGGTCGCGAAGGGGCCACTGGCGCTCACGAGCGCGCAGTCGCCCGAGAAGCCCATGCGCGAGCGCAGCGCCGCGGTGATCTGGGACGAGCTCGAGCGTGCCGGATGCGCGCGCGAGGTGGTGTTGTGGAACGCGTTCCCGTGGCATCCCTACGGCGATGCGGTGACCACGAACCGGCGCCCGCGCAACACCGAGGTCGAGCACGGCCGCGAGCCCTTGCGGGCGCTCCTCGCGTGCTTCACGCATCCGCTCGCCATCCTCGCGGTCGGCAAGGTCGCGGAAGAAGGGCTGCGCCGCTGGCCGGAATTCGCGTGCGCCGGCTACCTCCGCCATCCGGCCCAGGGCGGCGAAGCGCTTTTCCGCGCCCACTTCCGCCAGCAGGTCGCCGCTCGGCTATAGTTCTACGCCCATGACGCCGAATCTCGACCCCATCGACACGCCGGCGCTGCTCCTCGACGCGAGGAAGCTCGAGCGCAACTGCCGCCGCATGCGTTCCATCGTCCACGGCCATGGCGTCGCGCTCCGGCCCCACGTGAAGACGGCGAAGAGCGCCGAGGTGGCGCAGGTCGCGCTCGACGCGCCCGCCGGCCCGATCACCGTGTCGACGGTCCGCGAGGCCGAATACTTCTTCGACCACGGCTTCCGCGACATCCTCTACGCGGTCGGCATGGCCCCCGGAAAGCTGCGCCGCGTGGTCGACCTCATCAAGAAGGGCGCGCAGGTAAGCGCCATCGTGGACAGCGTCGAGGCGGCATCGGCCATCGCGCGCGCCGTGGCGAGCTCGGGCGTTCGCATCCCCACGCTCATCGAGATCGACAGCGATGGCCATCGCGCGGGGGTGCAGCCCGAGGAGGGGCGCCTGCTGGAAATCGCGGAGGCGCTGGGAAGCTCGCTGCAGGGCGTGATGACCCACGCCGGCGACTCTTACAACTGCGAGACGACGGACGCGATCAAGCGCGTGGCCGAGCGGGAACGAGCCGCGGTGGTGCGCGCTGCGCGGCGCCTGCGCGAAGCCGGCCACCGCTGCGATGTCGTGAGCGTGGGCTCGACGCCCACGGCGACGTTCGCCGAGTCGTTCGATGGGGTGACCGAGGTGCGCACCGGCGTGTACATGTTCCAGGACCTCGTGATGGCCGGGCTGGGCGTCTGCTCCATCGAGGACATCGCGCTTTCCGTGCTCGGCACGGTGATCGGCCACCAGCGCGAGAAGGGTTGGGTCATCACCGATGCCGGCTGGATGGCGCTCTCCCGCGACCGCGGCACCGCGCGGCAGAAGGTCGACCAAGGCTACGGCGTCGTGTGCGACGTCGCGGGACAGCCCATCGAAGGGCTGGTGGTCGCCGATGCCAACCAGGAGCACGGCATCATCGCGCGGCGCGACGGTGCGGCGCTCGACGTCGCGCGCTTCCCCATCGGCTCGCGCGTGCGCATCCTTCCCAACCATGCGTGCGCCATGGCCGCCCAGCATGGCGAATACCACGTGCTGCGCGAAGGCCAGCCCGTCGAGGTGTGGGAGCGCTTCAACGGCTGGTGAGTTTTACCGCCGCGCCCGCACATTTTTCCTGGGTCGCGCGAGCCGCATGCGCCGGCTCCAGAGAGAGCGAGCGCTTGCGATGATCCGGCACGGCTATTGCAAGCCCGAAGGCTCCGTCCCACGCAGGAGGAGCCGCAATGCCGGACAAGGCAACCATCAAGCGCGCCCGCGCCGACAAGCGCGCGGGCAAGTCGGCGAGCACGCAGGCGGGCGAGTTCGTGAAGCGCGAGATCGACAGGATCCGAGAGGGCGAGCACGGCGCGAAGAACGCGCGCCAGGCGATCGCCATCGGGCTGTCGGAGGCGCGCCGCGCCGGGGTCGACATCCCCGACAAGCGCTCGCCGGCGAAGCGCAAGTCGAAATCGGGGAGCGCTGCCAAGCCCTCGCGCCGCGCGCCTTCGTCGAAGTCGAAGCCGGCGCGCAAGCCAACGGCCTCGAAGGCGCGCTCCACGCGCAAGTCGAACCGCGCCGCGAAGTCGCGCTCGGGCACGAAGCGCAGTGCCGCCTCGCGCACGACGCGCCGCTCGGCGTCGCGCCGGCCGGCGGGTTCCAGCTCGCGGCGCAGCGCCCGCTCGACGCACAAGCGGCGCTCGCAGGCGGTGCTCAAGGCATTGAAGAAGATGCCGCGCCGCGCCGCATCGCACCTGGCGCTGTCGCGGCAGGCGCACGCCGTGGCGCGTCGCCGCACCGCCGCCGACCGCTCGGCCGCGGCGCGCAAGGCCGCGCGCACGCGCAGCCGCGAGCGTTCCGCCCGCGCGCGTTGATCGCAGTGCGGCGCTAGGCCGCCAGGTCCTGCCTCTCGCCCCGCCCGGGGCGGGAGGTTCTCGCCACGCGGCCGAGCTCGCGCCCGAGATAGGCCGCGACGGACTTCATGCCATACAGGCCCGCCTCGGCCTCGGCACTCGCGTTGTAGTTGGTGTTCGTGTTGATGTCGTAGGTGTAGACGAGGCCGTTGGCATCGACGATGTGCTCGATGCCGGCGATGCCGACGCCATGGTCGGCGAGGAGGCGCTTGTACTTCTCGATGAGCGCGTCGTTGCGGAAATCCTTCACGATCTCGAAGCGGGGGGCCGCTGCCGCGGGCGCGGCTTGCTCGCCCACGGGGCAGAACGCATCGCCCACCTGGCACACATCGGCCGGGCAGAGCTCGAATCCGAGCGAAGTATCGACGCGCACGGCGTAGAGCAACTCGCCGCCCACGAACTCGACGCGCGTGATGTACGGCTGCGGCGCGCGGATGTATTCCTGGATGAGCGTGATGCCGTCGACCGAGTCCTCGAACGTGGGGCTCGCGACGTGCGCCTCGAGCGCGGCCACATCGTGGAAGAGCTTGACGCCCAGGCCCTTGCCCGCGCGGTTGTGCTTGGTGATGAAGGGCCCGTCCATGCGCTTCGCGGCCTGCACCACGCTGCTGCGCCCGACCGCCGCGATCGTGCGGGGCGTGCGAATGCCGTATTCCTTGAGCGTCTCGTACTGCTCGATCTTCGAGAGCTCCAGGCGCAGCGCGCGGCTGTCGTTCACGACGCGGCGGCCGTGATGCTCGAGCCAGCGCAGCACGCCGCCGGTGAGCTCCCCGGCGTAGCGGTGATCGCGCGTGTGCGACGAGGCGCTCATGCGGTTGTAGAAGACGCCTTCGGGCGGGGCGGATTCCAGGTCGAGCACGCCCTCGGCGAGGAACCACTCCTCGTAGGGCAGGCCTTGCTCCGCGAACGCGGCGCGCAGCGGCTCGACCCAGGCGTCGTTCTCGTGGATCACGTAGATCTTCGACATGGCGATTCTTCTCCTTGATACTGAGGATAGCTGCCGGGCTCATTCCTGAGAAATGCCGAATTCTTCTTTTTAAATGCCTTTTGGCTATAAGAGGAAACCGCGATGCACGCCTCGCGCCGCCGTGTCCTGATCGCCGCCGTTTTGCTGCCCGTGGCGGGCTGCGCCGCATTCGCGAGGCTCGAGCCGCTTCGGGTTTCGGTGGCCGGCGTCGAGCCGCTGGCATCCGAGGGCCTCGAATGGCGCATGCTGCTCAAGCTTCGCGTGCAGAATCCCAACGACGCCCCGATCCACTACAACGGCGTGTCGATCAAGCTCGACGCCCTCGATCGCACGTTCGCGAGCGGCGTGAGCGATACGGCCGGCATCATCCCGCGCTTCGGCGAGTCCGTGATGGATGTTGCGGTGACCATCTCCTTGCTGGACATCGTGTCGCGGGCGATGCGCATGGCCCAGGAGCCGCTGCCGGGAAAGATCACGTACCGGCTCGAAGGAACGCTTCACGGCCCCGCGTTCGGGTCCGTGCGCTTCGAGTCTCGCGGCGAGTTGGCGCTGCCCGGCCCTGCGGCGCCAGCGACGGGCGCACAACAATAAGCGCGGCGCAAAACGGGGCATATACTCCCGCTCCGCGCGGCGCACCCGCGCGGTTTCATCCAACAACCCGCGGGAGGTTTGCATGAAACCGTCATTGATGGGGGCGGCGACCAGCGTCGCCATCGCGTGCTCTGCGGTCCTCGGCGCGCGCGCGGATCCGGCTTGCAAGCCCGTCAATGGAAGCTTCGAAGCGCAGGTCGTCCCGCCCGGCGTGGGCCATTGCCCCGATGTCGCGGACACGTTCTGCACCGCGGGGCGCGTGTGGGGCGGCATTCAGGGCAACTACCAGTTCGTGATGACGGGCTCCGCGCCGGCGGCGAGCATCGGCGGCATTCCCACCGCACTCTTCTTCGCGGGGCAGAGCACCATCTTCGTGAAGGACGATGCGGCCGTGCACGGTACCGACAGCGGCACGCTCGACCTCTTCGGGCAAGACGGCTTCGCGTCGCTCATCACGTTCACCGCGGGCGGCATGGGGCAGATCCGCTTGCGCGGCGCCTTCGATCCCGCCGCCGGCATCACGAGCGGCGACTATGCAGGCGCTTTCTGCGCCGCGTGAGTGGCGGCGGCTGACGAAAATCCGTTATAATTCCTGTTCTTCGCGCCCGTAGCTCAGTTGGATAGAGTACCTGGCTACGAACCAGGGGGTCGTGGGTTCAAATCCTGCCGGGCGCGCCAGACAAATCGAGGCCCTGTCGAGAGACAGGGCTTTTTCATTGCTCGGCGCTTTTCGGATCGTAGCCGAGTCCCTGTGTGTTGACCTGAGTGACCGGCCTACCTCGAAGCTGAATACGTGCGTTTGATGTTTGCCGAGCTGTTCTCGCACCACGATCACAGCGGCCGCATTCCGGTGCGGACTGGGGCCGAGCACGACCCATCATGGGTGGGGCGGGTTCAAGTAGTAGGTTGGGTACGGGTGACCCACGGCAAGCGTGAAAGTGCTGCCCTCCGCCCCGCAATCGCCGCCGGGACAGCGGGCAAGCACGTTCACTGGCCGCACGAAGATCAGCGCTCCGGTCGAGGCGATCACCGCGATGAAATTCGCATACTCGGAAAGGGCAGGCCACGGGGATACCGCAATCTGCGCGTGTCCGACGGAAAGAGAGTCCGACAGGGCATGGCAGTCCAGTCCGTCGAGGTCCACCGATACTTCGAACATGTTGCGATGACCGTCGCAGCCGACGATCCGCCGTTGCGCCGGAAAGAAGAGGATGAAGGGCTGCGGCACCAAAGGACTCTCCGAGGGGGTGATCAGGAAGAAATAGTCGAACGACGAATCGTACGACGGCGAAACGGCATCGCCGCACATCGCATAATCGACGTTGACAAACAATCGGAATCCCTCGGTGATCGAGTCTGTCCTTTGGGGATTGCCGCTCTGAATGCCGCCGCTAAACCCGAAGGGGATGCTCGGCAAGATCACATCGGCGGCGTGGCCGCACGGAGACTCCGGCGTCACGACGGCAATCTGGATGACCCGTTGATCGACGAGTTCCCGCACCTCGTAGAACGAGCCCGCCACCGAGAGCGTCTGGTAATCGAAGCCCCATCCTCCCCGTGCGATCGCCAGCATCGCAAAGGCCATGTCGTCGGCCTGCCCCGGGCAAAGGGTGCAAGGGTCGCAGGGCCACCAGGCAGCGCCCTGCGCGTGCAACGGCTCCACGGCACTTGCGAGCCGGGGCCGAAGCGAGCCAAGCGCCCACGCGCTTCCGAGAAGGCGCTGAAGAGCATCCCGTCGAGTGATCCGTCCCATGTGTCGGTACCCCCTTAGGTTGAACGCGAACTCACGTGACGGCAGGCCTCTACTCGGCGCGCCGCAGCCCAGAATGCAACCAAAGCGGCGGTTCTGAAGCGAACTAATGAAGCTGGCAACGCCATCACGCGACTCCCCTCAAGTCTGCTGGCGTCCGGATAACACTACACACGAACGCCGAGATCCGCTTCGGGCCGCTAAGCGACGCCGGTACTTGGCGAGAAGCGGTCTTCTGCACGTCCGGGAAGCGGGCGCCGCTTCTAACTTGCCCTGAAGACTCCTTCGTCGTATTGTTCGGTCCCGCCCGCCCGGAGGAAGCGCCTATGAGGTATGCCATGCATCATTCCTCCCCGGTCCGCCTACTGCTGGGCGTTGCTCTTGCAGCAGTCGCCACGATGACCTATGCCCGCACCGAGAGCTGCCACGCCGCCTCGCGGAAAGACATCGCGGCACTGTTCGACCGCTGGAATGCGTCACTGGAGACCGGGGATCCGAAGAAGGTTGTCGCGAACTATGCGACCAACTCGATTCTTCTACCCACGGTATCCAATCAGCCGCGCCTCACGCCGGCAGAGCGAGAGGCGTATTTCGCCGAATTCCTCAAGAAGAAGCCGTCCGGGACGATCGACCAGCGGATGATCGAGGTCGACTGCAACACCGCGCTCGACGCAGGCGCCTACACGTTCCGGTTCGGCAACGGGTCGCAGGTCAAGGCGCGTTACACCTTCACCTACAAGTGGGATGGAAAGAGGTGGCTCATCACCAGCCACCACTCATCGGCGATGCCGGAGAATTGACGCTGCGAGCAGCAATCGGCGCGAATCGAAGTCGCAAGCTGCCGGATTCGGTAAGAGAAAGGCATGACATGAGGACGATCCTGATTGCGCTCCTACTCGTCGCGAGTTCTATGGCGTCGATCGCTCAAGGCCACGAATCATCCGGCGCGCTGCGTTCCGGCGGATTCTGGGCCGTCGACCCTCTGACCGGCAATCAGATCTGCAGTACCACGGTATCCAATGAGGCGCCTTTGCTCAAAGGGTGCAATGTTTGCCCATTCCCCTACGACGCCCTTGAAGCGACACATCCCGCGATCGAAGCTGACCAGAATTCACTAGAAGATGCATTCAAACAGTTGCAAAGCCATTTCCAGGCCCATGACACCTCGGCGATCGCTGCCGATCAGATGGCAGTCACAACTGCCCTTGCGAAGCTGCAGGCGGACAGCGTGGCCTTGCACGCAGCATTGAAAACCGACATGTCCGTGCAAGCGGCGATGGCTGTGGTGGTCGCGGACGTGCAGGCGATGGAGCGCGACCGCATCGAGGTGTGTGCGGGCCAGATCGTCGGCGACCACGCTGCGGTGTCGGTGGAGAGGCACACGCTTCTAAACGACCTGGACAAATTCATGTCGGACTTGACCGCCCTGCGTTCCGCGATCGCAGCCGTGCAGTTCTAATTCGGAGGAGGGGCGGTCCTAGAGCGCAGTGTCCGCTTCGGGTGGTGGACTCAACTGGTCGATGCAACACACTTTGCGCCTTTAGGCGGAAGGAGTGTTGTCCATGGAGCGGCGGCGGCGGATCATCTACTCGGCAGCCCAGAGAGCCCTCATCTGAGATCGCTGGCAAAAGGGCGAGACGCTTCACGAGATCGCCAAGCACTTTGATCGATACCATTCGTCAGTCCAGCGGATCATCTCTGACTCAGGCGGCATTCGCCCCCGCCAGCGTTCGCGCGGTCGACTGGCACTGAGTTTGACCGAGCGGGAAGAGATTTCGCGTGCCGTAGTGGAGGGCCGCTCAATGCGCTCGATCGCCGCCGCGCTCGGAAGGTCGCCCTCGACCATCAGCCGCGAGATCAGGCGAAACGGAGGCGTGGAAGCTTATCGAGCCAGCCACGCCGATCAGGCGGCCTGGGACCGAGCCCAGCGTCCTAAGCTCTGTAAACTGAGGCGAAATCGAGTGCTTGCACGCCTGGTTGCGAGCAAGCTGCGCTTGGAATGGGCGCCTGAACAGATTGCTGGCTGGCTCAAGCGCACTTACCCTGATGACGAAGCCTGTCAGGTGTCCCACGAGACTATCTATCGCAGCCTCTTCATTCAGACCCGCGGGGCGCTGAAGAAGGAGCTGCTCGCGCACTTGCGGCGAACCCGAGGTACGCGCCGCTCGAGGCACTACACCCAGAAGACCAGCACTCACGGTCGGATCATGGACGCGGTCTCGATCAGCGAGCGGCCGGCAGCCGTTGAGGATCGGGCAGTGCCGGGGCACTGGGAAGGCGACTTACTCTTCGGGAGCAAGAACAGTCAGATCGCCACGCTCGTAGAGCGCCAGTCGAGATACCTCATGCTAACCAAGGTCGCTAGGAAGGATCCCGAAACGGTTGTCGACGCGCTCATCAAGCATGCGAAGAAGCTGCCACACGAGCTCTACAAATCGCTGACCTGGGACCGCGGAACCGAAATGCGAGGCCACAAGCGATTCACGCTAGCGACGCACATCCAGGTCTATCTCTGCGATCCTCGAAGCCCTTGGCAGCGTGGATCCAACGAAAACACCAACGGCCTGGTGAGGCAGTACCTGCCCAAGGGCATCGACCTCTCGACCTATTCACAAGCGCAGCTCAACGCAATCGCCGCCCGGATCAACGAGCGGCCGCGGAAGACTTTAGACTTCGAAACACCGGCAGAACGATTTCACGAAGCTGTTGCATCGACCGGTTGAATCCACCGTCGGAAGCCGACCTTGCCTGACACTGGCTGTGGATGGAAGTAAGCGGCGGCAAGCGCTGTAAGTGATTGAAGCTAACATATACTGCTTGCCCCTACGAACCAGGGGGTCGTGGGTTCAAATCCTGCCGGGCGCGCCAACATTCGCTTCGAGACTCAGGCGGTTATCGTTAACTCGGTAACCGCCTTCGTCTTTCAGCACCACCAGCGCGGAACTCTTGCGGGACCGCCCTCGCACACCGTCTCGGCCGCCTGAATGCGTGGGCGCGTCTGGGCACCGTCGCGGGTCCATACCCGCTTGGAGGTCGCCTCGGCAGCGACCGCGGGACCTGCTATCGGACGCACGCTCCGATACGCCGTACGAGCGTCGCGGTGTTGTGGCTTTCCATGTGAAGCATGGAGTCAAGAAGCTCCTCGGCCGCCAGGTGCGGAGCACCCGCAGCCTCGAGGCAATGATGGAACTTGGCGAATAAGCGGTCGTCGTCGAGGGGCTGTTCAATGCTTCCCGGGAAGTCGTGCGCAATATGCCGTAGCAGGCGGCCGTCACTCGTTTCCACGACCAGCTCGACCGGCGCGTACTTGCCGGTATTCGCATCGTCGACACGGACCACGACACGCCGCAGCACGTCCGACAACGCCGGATCCATGACGGTGCTCGCTTCGATCTCGGCAATTCCAAGCCGGCCGCGCTCGAGGGCACGAGCCACGCAGTACTGCACGCTGAATTGCGCGTCGACTTGCGGCGTGGCGCCCGCGGTGAACGGCGCTCCGACCAGACGGTGCATATAGGGCGAGATGTGGACGGACACTCGGCGCACGGCCGAAGCGACGAGCCCATGCTTGCTTCGCAGCGCCAGCATGGCCTCTACCGCGGCGTGGCTGCATTGGCAAATGGGGAATGCCTTGTAGCTTACGTTCTCGCCCTCGAATCGCGACCCCAGCCCGGTGAGCAGATGCTCGCAGTCGCCTTCCTCGTACATGGCGAACAGCCCGAAGGGGCCTTCCAGGATTTCGCGCGGACCACGCAGCCCCTCCAGCGCGAGCTTTCCGCACATCACGCCCTGCAGGGCCGCGAGCGCGCCCTGGATCCGCTTGGCGGGACTGCGCTCCGACGCGGGCTGCTGCGTTCCTCCCGAATTCGCGAACGCCAATCCCATGGCATCGGCGATTCCGGCGGCATCGGCGCCGGCGACGTGGGCCGCTACCGCGGCAGCGGCGATACCGCCATGGAGCGACGTATAGAACCATCCGCTGTTCTTATGCGTGCACTGCGCGAGCCGGCACATGAGATCCGTGCCGAGCGCCACGCTGAGCAGGATGGACTCGCCGTCGCGCATTACGCTCTGCGCCATCGCGAGCACCGCCGGGACGATGATGATGCCCGCGTGGGTGGCCGTCTGCGCGTGCAAGCTGTCGAACTCGAGCGCAGCGGCGTAGCTGCTGTTGGCGAATGCCGCGCACATTTCGGATGTCGTCTGGCCTGTGCTCCATACGACCGCGCCGCGGTTCGACATCTGCTGCGGGCAGCAGCGCGCAATAGAGTCCATGTCCAAGCACGAGCGCGCCGCCATCGCGACACCCACCGTATCGATCATCAAGCGCTTCGCGGCCGTGATGGCTCCGGCCGGGATGTCCGGGAATCTCGACCCGGCCATGTGAGCGGCGAGCGCCGTCGAATAGCTCACGGGGTCACGAGGTGGCGCGATGCGCGCGCTCGGCGGCGCCCGGAGCGAAGATCGCACGATCGAATGCGCCGCGCAGCGCCGGCCTCCGGGACTCGTACACGGCGGTCGCCCCGTCGACTTGCGCGACCGCGGTCCCGATGTAGTTGCGCGGAACGCAGGCCGCCTGGATATCGTCGACGCTCAGGAACTCGCCCACTTGCGCATCTGCCGCGACGATCGACGCGAGAGAGCCGCCGATTTGGGCGCGCTTCATGGCCAGATCGTGAATGCGCTGGTGCGCCCAGACCTTGCGGCCGCTGCGCTTGGCGAGCAGCAGCATCAGCGCTTCTGCCATGATGGCGCCGCCGTCGGTCTCGAGGTTGCGCGCCATGCGCTCTTCGTAGACCTGGAGGCCTTTGTACACAGCGGTTGCCGATTCGACGGCCGCGATGGTGAGGAGGAACAGGTTGGGAATGGCGTGCAGCTCGGGCGCGAGGCGCGAGATGTCACGCTCATGCTGCTGCTGGGTGTCGAGCAGGCTCAGCGCAAAGCCGCGGGCGAGGGCGGCTAACCCGTCGGCCCACTCGCTTACCTCGGGGTTCTGCTTCTGGGGCATCGTGCTGCTGCTGTGCTGCGCGTCGCCCCACGGCTCGGCGATCTCACCCACCTCGGAGCGTTGCAGGTCGCGAATTTCCAGTCCCGCCTCTGCCAGAGTGGAGAGAATCCCCGCCAGGACGAATCCCAATTCAGCGAACCGATCGGTGCGGTGGTGTGGACAGATCGCCGGCACCGGAAGGCCGAGGCGCGTGGCGACCTTCTCGACCAGGTGCCGTGCTGCATTCTCGTCCGCGATCTGGCAGAAGGAGGATTGCGAGCCGGTCGCGCCATGCAGTGCGATGAAGAGCACGCGCTCCGCGCATTGCGCGAGGCGCATCGAGTGATCGGACAACTCGCTCGCCAGGATCGCGAGCTTGTAACCCAGCGTGATGGGTACCGCGAGCTGACCCTCGGTGCGGCCGGCCATCACGGTGCGCTTGTGCCGCTGCGCCTGCTCGAACAGCGTCTGCGTGAGCGTCGTGAGCGCCGGCACCAGCAACTCGAGGGAGTCCCGGATCTGAAGCGTGAGACCCGTATCCAGGATGTCCTGGGTCGTGGTCCCGTAGTGAAAGAGCTCGCCGCATTCGGGCGCCGCATCACGGAACGCCTTCACGAGGGACACGATCACGTGGCCCGTCTTGTCGTTCCAGCTCGCGATCGACTCCGGGGTCACGCGCTCGACCTTCGCGGCCTTCGCGATGGCCTGCGCGGTATCGACGGGGATCATGCCGAGCTCGCCCTGGCTCAGGGCCAGGGCCGCCTCGATGTCCAGCCACCGCTGCACCATCGCGG
>Ga0105240_10011175_pt1 | contig 12531 bp, 12 predicted proteins | sample KBSC54metaG_FD_80426 | JGI IMG/M metagenome (GOLD analysis project Ga0105240, IMG submission 80426) | Corn rhizosphere microbial communities from Kellogg Biological Station, Michigan, USA - KBS C5-4 metaG | ecosystem: Host-associated > Plants > Roots > Rhizosphere > Soil | place: Michigan, USA... | reverse complement strand
TAAAAGACTGGTAGGCACGGGCGGGATTGAACCGCCGACCCCTTCCGTGTCAGGGAAGTGCTCTCCCGCTGAGCTACGTGCCTTCAAAATCGTATCGTTCACTCGATCTCTTGGTTCACTGAATCCGCGACCGTTCCGCCTGCCCGCTTTGAGAGCTTTTGCGAGAGACCGTCAAGGTTAAACAAATTCCTCACCCCCGGCAACCGACCCGCGGATGAGGGCATCCGGAGTGCGATCTCACCAATCGTTTGTGGCGCCGAGCGCTATCTATAGACGCGACGGGCCTTCGCCGGCGTTGTGCGTTGACGCTGGTCATTCAGGTGGTCATAGTTATGGTCAACCTACCAGTCACTAATAGCCGAAGATCACTAAATTGTGATTGATTATCCTCAAGTTAATTTGACGTTTAAAGTGACATCTATACGGACAGCAGAGCGGTCTTACATAAGGACACACCCCTGGATCAATTTCTCGCTCGACCTTTCGAGAGCGAGCGCGAAGTTCTGGATGCTATTGGGGGAAGTCCAGTCCAAATGCGAGCACATCGCGAGCATTCCGTTGCAGCCCGAAATCGCGCAAAGGTTGCACCAGCTCTTTTTGGCAAAGGGTGCTCTGGCTACCACGGCGATCGAGGGAAACACCCTGTCTGAAGATGAAGTCGTTCGACACCTCGAAGGCAAACTCAAACTTCCGCCCTCCAAGGAATATCTCGGCAGGGAAATCGATAATATCGTCCAGGCCTGTAACCGCATTCTCACCGGCATTGCGGAAGGCAGGCCGGCACAATTGGATCTCGATCGCATCCGGGAGTTCGATCGACAAGTACTTGATGGGCTGGAATTGGGAACCGATGTCGTACCCGGCGAGATTCGTCAACAGTCCGCGGGAGTGGCTCTGTATCGCGGCGCGCCGGCCCCGGATTGCGAATATCTCATCGACCGACTTTGCAAATGGCTGAATAGCAAAGACTTCGATCCGCCGGCAGAATTGGAATCGAGGGCGGTTGCGTGTGGGATTATCAAAGCCGTCTTTGCCCACCTGTATCTTGCCTGGATCCATCCCTTCGGCGACGGTAATGGACGCACCGCGCGACTGATCGAATTTTTAATCCTTGTTACTTCGGGAATCCCGAGTCCCGCGGCGCACCTTCTGAGCAACCACTACAATCAAACCCGCAATGAATATTACCGGCAACTGGAGCGTGCCAGTGCCTCGGGCGGCGACGTTTTGCCCTTTCTGGAATATGCGGTGGCCGGCTTCGTGGATGGGCTGCGTGCGCAATTGATCCTGATTCGCGAGCAACAATGGCAAGTCATCTGGCGCGACTATGTTTACGAGATGTTTCACGATAAGGACGAACGCGCGGACATTCGGCGGCGTCATCTGGTGCTCGATCTATCCGCGCATGTCGAACCGGTGCCAATTTCAAAAGTCCATCATATCAGTCCGCGAGTTGCTCAGGATTATGCGTCGATGACCGCTCGTACCGTCTCTCGCGACCTCAAGGTCTTGAGCGAAATGGGGCTGGTTGAAATCGTGAAGAAGACTGTACGCGCGAAACGAGAGCAAATCCTTGCGTTCCTGCCCATTCGTTCCGAGAGCTGAGCCTTGCTATGCAGGAGAGCGACGGACACGCGGCTGAAAGATCGGGAGACGCCGCGCCGTTGACATGGCCACGAAAGAAAGATTGATCTACGGTGCCGCGCAAAGCGCCGGACGTGACACTCAATGAAAAGAAATCGCGTGCCGACCACAGCAACTATGCGAATGCCTGAGACACGTGAAATTTCTACCGGCGCCGCGTCTTTGCGACTCGCGGCCATGCTCTTGGTTCTGATTTCCGCTACCTGCGCGACTGCCGCTCCGCCGGTCGCGGGCAGGCCGTTGCCGCCGCAAGTGCTGTCCGAGGCCCCCGGGATGCATCCGTTCGGAAAAGGCCGGCACTCGTTGTGGGGCGTTCAGATGTACGAAGCGACGCTCTGGATAGTCGGCCCGCAATGGTCCGACACCGAACCGCATGCGATCGATATCGAGCCGAACCGAACCGTTCCCAGCGACACCTTGGTCAAAAACGCGATCGCCGAGATGCGCGACCTCAAAGTGGGCGACGAGCGCCAACTTGGAATCTGGCAGGCGGAGATGAGAAAGCTCATTCCCGGCGTTCGGCGCGGCGATCAGGTCGTCATCTTTTGTTCGGACAGTAAGCGGACGGTGGCCTATTTGAACGATGCGAGGTCCGGCGAGGTTGACGATCCGTCATTCTGCCCGGCGGTAATGAGCGTTTGGCTTCATCCGAAAACCAAACATCAGGCGATGCGGAAATCGCTGCTCCGCCATTGATCGACTCGCGACCACGCTCGATTCGCGGGCCGCACGGTTCGGCTTTGCTCGCGCATGGCTGACGGGCGCGCGAACCGATTCCGGCAAATCGCAACGTGGGGGACCACTGTCGCTAAGCGTCGGCGAGCAGGCCTTTGCCGGGGATGTGATTCACTTCGAGCCGGATGCCGTCGGGATCCTCGAACAGAATCGAATAATAGCCCGGCGCCCAACGCCCGCCCTCGGGTGCGCGCACGATCTTCGCGCCGAGTTCCCGCACCAGCCCATGAACCGCGTCAACGTCTTCGCGTGAACGCGCGCGAAAGCATACGTGATGCATCCCGGCGCGATCCTGTGCGAATGCCGTTGCGCGATGCTCCTCGGCACATCGCGTCAGGCCAAAGCCGGTGCGTCCACCTATACAGTAGAACGTGTTGGAGTCGTCATGGACGACGCGCGTCAGCCCCATAAAGGGCAGCAGCCGGCGGTAGAAGGCGACGCAGGCATCGAAGTCCCTTACAGTAATGTAAACGTGGGCGATTCCGTTGATTTCCATCGCAGGCGTCCTTTTCCGTGGCGTCCCGTCGCGAGCCGTTGCGCTGCCGTCCGCACCCGACGGCGAGGCTAACCCGCCATGATGCTACGCGCCGTTGCCGCGACTGGTGAACGCGCGCGCAAGTACCGTCGGCAGATAGGTGCGAACATAGCGAAACATATTCCTGGTGTGCGTCGGGTCGAGCCGCAGCGCCTCGCGAAACGCGCGCCGCGCGCTCTCGCGATCGCCCTTGCGCAAGGCCTCCAACCCCTCGTGGGCGAGCCGGTTACTCGCCAGCCGCTCGAGCCGGATGTAGGGCGAGAAGTCGTCGAAGAACGAGTTGAAGTGGATCTGGCTGCGATCGGCCGGTTCTTCCGCCGGCTTGCGATAAGCACTGACCTGCGCGCGCGGCGCCGCATTGCGATGACGATGGCGTCCCGGGCCCTTGTCGCCCCGGTCGGTGTGACCACCGACGTAGCTGTAGCCCAGGTTGGTCACGGCGAAGCGGCAGGCGAGATGGACTGCGTCGAGTTCGGTGTCGTCCACCGCCATCACCCCGCCCGGCTTGAGCAGCTTATTGACGAAGATCACATCCAGAAAGGCGCCGTCGAAGCGATGGTCGCCGTCGATGAAGGCAAAGTCGAACTGGCCGCCCTGCTCGACCAGTTTCGGCAGGAAGAGCTCCGACGGCTCCGCATGATGTTCGACGAACTGATCGACGCCGGCCTCGCGCAGCACGCGCAGCGCGACGTTGTGATAGTTCTTCTGCTGGAAGGGGTCCATGATGATGTGCGGTTGGCGCACGCCGCCATTTTCGACCATCGCTTCGAGGATGTGCAGGGTTGAAAGGCCCCATCCCATGCCGACTTCGAGCGTCGCGGCGGGTTTCAGATCGCGCACCAGACCGCCCAGGAATTTGCCCCGTCCGGGCGTTACGCTGGTGGGGTAGAGGCTCCGGCTGAAGCCGTTATCGCCGTAAACGATGCCCTCGCGATAGAGCTTGTCGATCTCGGCGCGGATGCGGTCGCGCAGAGCGCTTTGCGAGGTCCCGGCCGTCTCGAGTGTTCCGCTTGTACTGTCCATCGCTGCCATGATGTCCGCATAATGACTGCGGATACTGCCTGATTGAAAGACCGCCCTTCGATTTTGCTTGCCGTCAGACCGTGCAGAGCCCCGGCCGTCGGAGGATAACATTCGGCGCTGGCGATTGCCGCTCCGGGGGGGGGAGGGTGCGGCCCGCAGGTACGCCGACTGCCCGACCATCTGCTAAACTTCCGCTGCCAAGCTCGCGCGACGGCCGCATACCATGAATCAGGAGCGCATCGTACAGGTTTTCTTCTTCGGCTTCCTCGCCCTGATCACCTGGGAACTCTACCAGGTGTTCGAGCCGTTCCTGATGCCGATCGCGTGGGCAATCCTGCTCGCCTTCCTCGTCCATCCGGTGCTGATCGAACTCGACCGTTACATTCACAGCCGCACCACCACGGCGCTTTTGATCACGATCGTCGTCGCGCTCGGTGTGGTGCTGCCCGCGGTATGGCTTTCGGACCGGTTGGTGAGTGAGGCGCAAAACATCTACGGCGGGCTTTCAAATCTTTCGACCAAGGGCAGTCTGGACCGCTTCACCGAATGGCTGCGGGAGACTGATTGGGGCGCACGGGTGGCCGACATGATGGCGCGGCGCGGCCTGAGGCTCGAGGACGAGATCCGGACGGTATTTGTGCAGGCCGCCAAGTACACGCGCGATTATGCGATCGAGCACGGCGGTTCGGTCGCGAGCAATCTGGCTGGCTTTCTGCTGCATTTCGCCATCGCATTGTTGACCTTTTTCTACCTGCTGCGCGATGGCGAATCGTATTACGAAGGTTTGCGGGCGCTCACGCCGATGCACGAGCAGGACAAGGCGGCGGTCTTCGACACCCTGCGCGCGACGCTGTCGTCCGTGATGCGCGGCCTGATGCTCACGGCGGTGCTCGACGGCGTCTCGATTGGACTGGGCTACCTGGTTTGCGGAGTTCCCTACTGGGCCTTTTTGGCGCTGTTGACGGCGGCGGCGGGTCTGCTGCCGTTCGGCGGCACGACGCTGGTGTGGGTGCCGGCGGCGATTTATCTCGCGTACGCGACTTCGTGGGCGAGCGCGATCGGATTGGCGGTCTGGTCGATGATCGCGCTGGCCATTATCGACAATTTCATCAAGCCGTTGGCGATGCGTCATGGCACCGGTTTGCCGACGGTCGCGTTGTTCTTCGGACTGGCCGGCGGAATCGAGGCTTACGGGCCGATCGGAATCTTCGCCGGGCCCGCGGTGATCGCGGTCTTCGCGGCGCTGCTGCGAGTCTATGAGCGCACCTACACCAAGGATTTCGCTGTGCAGCCCGCGGTCTCAACGACCTCGAAAGTGCCCCTCGAAGCGGCGGCGTCGCGTCAATCCGAGCTGGCGATGAAGCCGCCGATCGTGGAAACGCCGGAGCCACCAGGCGGACAATCGACACGGCCAGAATTGAAGGAGGACATCCGATGAAATACGGAATCGTGACCGGCGGCGCGCGCGGCCTGGGCCTCGGAATCGTGCGCGCGATGCTCGAGGAAAAGACCGTCGAGCAGGTCGCCATAATCGATCTGAAGCTGGCGCCACCGCCGGCGGAAATCGCCGACCGTGTGCATGGCTTTGCGGCCGACGCGACCGACGAGAAGCAGGTGCATGGGGCGCTCGAAGCGATCACCGCCAAGCTCGGGCCGAATCCAGACGTGCTTTGCAACAACGCCGGCGGCGGCGAGGCCAACTGGTTCGAAAGCGGGCGGCAGGAGGAATGGCATAGCGTTGAGATCTGGCGCCGCTACGTGGAGCTGAACCTCAACTCGGTTTATCTGGTGAGCAGAGAGGTCGTGCCGCGGATGAAGGCGGGCGCAGCGATCTGTAATACGTCGTCGATCGCCGGGATGCTCGCGACGCCGTTTCTGGCCGCGTACGCAGCGGCCAAGGCCGGCGTAATTTCGTACACGCGCAGCCTGGCGCTGCAGCTCGGCCCCAAGGGTATCCGGGTGAATGCGGTCGCGCCCGGGCTTATCTACACCAAAATTTGGGAGGAACTGGGGGCCGCGATCGGCGGCGGCCCGGACCGTGCGCGACTCGCCTTCGACAGCGCGGTGCGCACGCTGGTGCCGCTCGGCCGCGAGCAGACACCCGAGGACATCGGGCGCACGGTATCGTGGTTATGCTCGGAGCGCGCGGCCAATGTTACCGGGCAGGTCATCGCGATCGACGGCGGTATCGTGCTCGGCCGTCCGCCGCTGCGCCCGGAATGATCAACGCGGCGAAATCCGGCAGCGGAAAAGCACAAGACAGCACGGTCCCCTCTGGGGCCGTGCCGTCTTGCATTGAGAGATTCGCTAAATCCGGTTTGCGGAAGCCGAATTCGACGCGAGACTATTCAACCTGGAGCGACTTCACATACTCAACCAGCCGGTTGATCTTGTGATTGACCTGGTCCTGCGACAGCGGTGAACCGCCGGTGCCGGTGTGGCTTGCCTGGCGGAACATGAAGGCATAGCCCCAGATGGGCATTTCGCGCGTGCCGTGCCCCTCGGCCATCTTGGTGCCGTCGATAAAGCTGCGGACCTCTTCTTCGGGGAATACGCCGCCGTTGTTCTTGGCCAGCAAGGTCAGATTGGCCGGCTTTTTCTTGAGTGCCGCCGAGACGGGTCCGTTGCCGATGCCTTTCGGGCCGTGGCACTGCGCACAGTACTCCCGGAAATCCCCGGCGCCCGACGTGATCTGGCCACTTGGTCCCATCTCTGGTCCCTCGGCCAGAGCCGCCCTCGATGAAAAGCCCACGATAGCGCCGCCCAACACCAAAACGGCTGCCAAGTTCCGGAATCCGAGACGTTTAAGCGCCATTTGTCCTCCCCCACACGGTGAGATTCTAGGGCGGAATCGTTACCATTTCTTAACGATCCCGTCAAATGTTAATGAAATTCGAGGCGTCCTCACGGCGCCTCGCGCCTCCCCGCCCGGCTGCCGTCAGCCGATAGCGCCCTCCCCGGGCAAGCGGTTACATTGGGCGTTATACATGGTGAATGGCGAAAAAGAAAACAAGGCGCTGACGATTATCGAACAATTGCGTGCCGCCGGTTTCACCGCCTACCTGGCCGGTGGATGTGTGCGCGATCGTATTCTGGGCGTCGCGGCCAAGGATTACGATATCGCGACCGACGCGCGGCCCGAGGCGGTGCGGGCGCTGTTCGATCACACGGTCGCGGTGGGCGCGCAATTCGGCGTGATCATGGTGATGGTCGACGGCGACCATTTCGAGGTCGCGACCTTTCGCGCGGACGCCGAGTATCGCGACGGGCGGCGTCCGTCGGCGGTGCGCTTCGGCACGATCGAAGACGATGTGCGCCGGCGCGATTTCACGATTGGCGGGATGTATTTCGACCCCGCGTCGGGCCGCGTTATCGATCTCGTTGGTGGCGTGCGCGACTTGCGCGCCGGGATCGTGCGGGCGATCGGCAACGTCTATGAGCGCTTCGAAGAGGATCACCTGCGGCTGTTGCGCGCGGTGCGTTTTGCGGCGCGCCTGGGCTTCGCGATCGAACCCGGCACGTGGGCCGCGATCAAGCGCAGTGCCCCGGCCATCGCGCACACGTCGGCCGAGCGAGTGGGCGAGGAACTGGTGATGATGATGACGGAGGGCGGCGCCGCGCGCGGGATCGATCTGCTGGTCGAGAGCGGCCTCGCGAGCGTGGTGATGCCTGAATTGCTCGCGCTGGCGGGCTGCCCGCAGCCTGAAAACTTTCACCCCGAGGGCGATGTCTATTGTCACACGCGGCTGATGGTCTCGATGCTGCCGAGGGGGTGTAGCGAGACGCTCGCGTTTGGCACGCTGCTGCACGATATAGCCAAGCCACGCTGCTTTGCGATGGCCGAGGGCGGCAAGATGACCTATTACGGCCATACCGATCAGGGGGCCGAAATGGGCACGGCGATGATGCAGCGGCTGAGGCGGTCGCGCGCGGTGCAGGAGCGTGTCGCGTACCTGGTGCGCTACCATCTGCGGCTGTGCATGGCGCCGCGGATGCGTCCGGCCACGCTCAAACGAATGATTGCGGAAGACGGCTTCGGCGAACTGATGGAGCTTGCGATGATCGATGCGCTCGCCTCCAGTTCGGACCTGTCGTTTTATCATTTCTGCCGCCGAGCGCTTGCCGCGATGGGCGAGGTCCAGGCGCGGCCGCCGCGGCTGATCGACGGCAACGATCTGATCGCGCTGGGTTTCAAGCCGGGCCCGGAATTCAAATTGATCCTGCGCGAGGTCGAGGACCTGCATTTGGACGGCGCGATCGCGACCCGCGAGGAAGCGCTGACCTTCGTGCACGAGAACTATACGCCGGCAACGGCTGCCGGACCGGCCTGAGGCGTGCTGTCGGCGACCGCAATCACGCGGCGATTTGGGCGCACGCTGGCGCTCGACCGCGTCGATTTTCGTGCGTATCCGGGAGAGATTCACGCGCTGGTCGGCGAGAACGGCGCGGGCAAAAGCACCCTCATCAACATTTTTGCGGGACGCCTCAAGCCCGGCAGTGGGACGGTTGCGCTCAATGGTGAGGCGCTGGTGACCGGGTCGGCGCATGCGGCGCTGAAAGCCGGTATCGCGGCGGTCTATCAGAGCCCGATGTTGTTTGAGCGGATGTCGTGGGAGGAGAACCTGGCGCTCGGCGGCTTCGGCACGCGGACGTTGCTCAACGATCTGGCGGGCGCCGCGGGCCGCGCTCGTACGATCGCGGCGGGTCTCGGCTTCAAGTTGCCGCCTGACGGCGCGCCGGTCGAGCGCCGTTCGGTCGGCGAGCGGGTGCGCCTGGAAATCCTGCGCGCGCTGAGCTTTGAGCCGCGCGTGCTGATTCTCGACGAGCCGACTGGTGTACTGGCGCCGGCCGAGCTCGAGGCGTTCGTGGATACGCTGCGGCGGCTGCGCGCCGCGGGGAGAATAGTGGTGATCGTCACGCACAGGCTGGCCGAAGCGATCGCCGTTGCCGATCGCGTCACGGTGCTGCGCCACGGGCGGGTGGTAGCGACGCGAACGGCTGGCGAGACCAGTGCGGCGGAGCTCGCGCGTCTGATGATCGGCGACGTTGCGGCGTCGCCCACGAAGTCGACGAAGGCCCGGCTTCGGACGCCCGATGATTCCGCGCCGATCGCTGTTCACGGCGCGCCGGCGCTGGTGGTGGAAAATTTGACGCTGGCCGGTGAGGGACGCCGTCTGCTCGATGGCGTCAGCTTCAGCGTGGCGGCGGGCGAGATCGCCGGCGTGGCGGGAGTGGACGGCAACGGCCAGCGCGAACTGGTCGAGGTGATGGCGGGTCTGCGCAAACCGACTGCGGGCCGGCTGCGCGTCGTTCCGGATCGACAGGCGCTGGCGGTGATCGCGCAGAATCGCGATCTCGACGGCCTGATCCTGGACATGCCGCTGTGGGAGAATCTGCTGCTCGCGCGCGCGGTGCGTGAGCGTTTCGCGCGTCGCGGATGGCTCCAACGCTCGTCGGCGATGGCGTTTTGCGCCGGCGTCCTCGATCGTTATCCGATCCGATCGGCCGGCGCAGCCAGTCTCGCGGCGGCGCTCTCGGGCGGTAATCGGCAGCGGCTGGCGGTAGCGCGCGCCCTGGCCGGCGATCCTCGCGTGCTGGTGGTGCACGACGTCTGCCGCGGTCTGGATTTGCACGCCACCGCCGAGGTCCATCGGCGGCTGCGCGAGTTTGCTGCGGCGGGCGGTGCGGTGCTCCTCATCTCAAGCGACCTCGATGAATTGATGGCGCTGAGCAGCAGTCTCCACGTGATGACGCGGGGACGGCTGGTGGCGGCGACGGCCGCCGATCGCGACGCGGAAAGAATCGGCTTGCTGATGTCCGGCGCGGCGGCGGAGTCCTGACATGGGCGGCGCTATCAAGTGGCGGATCGCCACGATGGCGACTTCGCTTGGGGCGATCGCAAGCGCAATCGCAATTATCTCTATCGTGCTGCTGGCGCTGGGCGCATCGCCGCTCGCGGTGTTCTCGGACCTTTGGCAGGGAGCGTTCGGCAACTGGCTTGCCGCCACCGACACCCTGGTCAAGTCGACGCCGCTGGTTTTCACCGGACTCGCGATTGCGATCGCGTTTCAGGGTGCGTTGTGGAATATCGGCGCCGACGGTCAACTGATAATCGGTGCGCTCGCCGCCGGTGCGATCGGGCCTGCGCTGGGCAGATGGCCCCATCCGATTGCGATAGCGCTGATGATGGCGGCGGGCGCGGCGGGCGGCGCGCTGTGGGGCGGGCTCGCGGGATGGCTGCGGGCGCGGCGCGAGGTCAACGAGGTCATCAGCACGATCATGCTCAACTTCGTGGCGGTGCAGATTTTGAGCTGGGCGGTGCACGGACCGCTGATGGAGCCGTCGCGCTCGTTTCCGAAGAGCGTGACGATCGCGCCGACGGCACAGTTGGCGTTCTACCTTGAACCGAGCCGGCTCAACGTGGGCATGGTGTTGGCGCTGGTATTTGCCGTTGGCTGCCATCTCGGCCTGTTCCACAGCGCGCGCGGTTTCGAGTTGCGGGCGATTGGACGCAACCGGCGGGCGAGCGCATTTTTTGGGATTCCGATCGCGCGTATAACGGTGGCCGCGATGGCGCTCTCGGGCGCGCTGGCGGGGGTTGGCGGTGCAGTGCAGGTGTCGGCCATCACGCATCGGCTGTACGAGACGATGTCGCCGGGATGGGGTTACGAGGCGATCGCGGTGGCGCTGGTCGCGCGGCTGAATCCGCTTGCGATCGTGCCGGCGGCGATTCTGTTTGGCGCGCTCGACAATGGTTCGCAGGCGATGCAGCGCGCGGACGCGGTTTCGCCGGTACTGGTCAACGTTATCCAGGGCCTGGTGATCATCATTCTGGTGGCGTTCGACGCGGTGGCGGCGCGCGGGATGCGCGGGGCGCTGTTGGGTGACGCGGAGGGGGCGGTCGCCGCGAGTGACGCGGCGGCGGAAGCCGGCGATGCTTGAGTCGTTTCTCGCCTCGACGATCGCGATGGCGACGCCGATCCTGTTGGCGGCGCTGGGCGAACTAATTGTCGAACGCAGCGGTGTGCTGAACATCGGTATCGAGGGGGCGATGCTGGTGGCGGCGTTCTGTGGATTGGCGGCGACGTATTTCAGCGGCAGTATCGCGCTCGGGCTGCTGGCGGCGTGCGCCGCGGCGATGGCGCTTAACGCATTGCTGGCGCTGTTGGTGGTGAATTTTGCGGTCAACCAGGTGGTCGCCGGGACCGCGATCGATATCCTTGCGCTGGGCCTGACGGGGGTCTTTTACCGCCAATGGTTCGGGGTGACCGGCCGCGCGATTACGATTGCGCCGATGCGTCCGATCGCACTCGGGCCGCTCGCCCGAATTCCGTTGATTGGCCGTGCGTTGTTCGATCAGAGCGTGCTGGTCTATCTCGCGTTCGCGCTGGTGCCGATCGTCGCGCTCGCGATCTCGTGCACGCGCTATGGGCTGGAACTGCGCGCCGCGGGCGAGCGGCCGGAGGCGGCCGACGCGCTTGGCCTCGGCGTCTATCGGATGCGCTGGCAGGCGCTGATGATCGCGGGAGTGCTGAGCGGACTGGCCGGGGCGTACCTGACGATGGCCTACAGCAACACCTTCGTGGAGGGGATCTCGGCGGGGCGCGGGTACGTGGCGCTGTCGGTGGTGATCGTCGGGCGCTGGAACGCGTGGGGGGTCGGTGCGGCGTCGATTTTGTTCGGCGCGGCGATCGCGCTGCAATTCGGTTTGCAGGCGTTTGGCAGCGCTATTCCGTACCAGTTCTTTCTCGCGCTGCCATACGCGTTGACGCTGATCGTGCTCGCGTTCATGGGTGGACAGGCCGACGCGCCGAGCGCGCTCGGCGAGCCGTACGTGCGTTCGTAATTAGCGACGGAGGTTAGTTGCAGCCCGCTATCAGTGACGGCGGTTCGGCAGCGGGGTCGCGAAGCGCAGCGCGATACCGTCAGGCCCCGCGACGGTGAAATCACGCAGGCCGTAGTAGCGATCGTCGATCGGACGAATGACACGTGCGCCGTGAGCGAGCGCCCGTCGCCAATAGTCGTCAACGTCGGGGACCATCACACGGATGTTCGCGACGGGCATCGTTGGCGGCGTTGGATGACCCTCGACGCGATCGAGGAAGAGCAGGCTCTGCTCCCATCGCAATTCGGCGAAGTTGGGCTCCTCGCGCACGACCACGAAGCCCAGGGCGGTGAGGAAATCGCGCGCTCGCGGGAGGTCGGTCACGTAAAATTCGGCCACTAACTGCTCGGCCGCATCGATGTATGGTTTCATTTTCGCACCGCTGAGGTGTCCGGGAGAATCCGCCGCACGATTGATTCGTACGCGCACGTCGCTCTACTATGTGAATCAACCTGATTATGCCCGAAGCCCCGCAAATTTCACCTTTCTTTCCAACGGCGCGCTGTGCGGTGTGCGATCGCTACGTGTTGACCTATGTGGATTTCGAGGGAGTCGCGGAATTGCGACGCTGCGTCCATTGCGACGGCGCGATCGGCGCCGCGCTGCGCTGGATCAACGCGTCGGAGTTGGAGTCCGAGGGCTATCAGTTCGGTGCCCCCCGGACGTCGGGCGGGGGATGCGGCAGCGGTTGCGGCACCTGCTCCGTGCG
>Ga0105240_10011170_pt1 | contig 12535 bp, 12 predicted proteins | sample KBSC54metaG_FD_80426 | JGI IMG/M metagenome (GOLD analysis project Ga0105240, IMG submission 80426) | Corn rhizosphere microbial communities from Kellogg Biological Station, Michigan, USA - KBS C5-4 metaG | ecosystem: Host-associated > Plants > Roots > Rhizosphere > Soil | place: Michigan, USA... | reverse complement strand
TATCTTGGATACGCACGCATCTGGTGCGAACTGCGGCGGCCTGAGCTGGTGCGCGCGATGGTCACCACCAACCCTCATTCGCCAGGAAAGTGGAGAGTGGATGGCGTGGTCCAGAATGTGGATGACTTCGAGCATGCGTTCAGCTGTAAAGCAGGGGATGCCATGGTCAGCCAGAACGCGTGCCGGGTCTGGTAAAGCAATAGCTAGTGGCTGGACGAGGCACGGGCGAGGGCGCCCGTGCCTCCACACAACTGTTTTTACACCACAACACGGGCGGGGCCATCCGTGGCCCAAACAAGAAATTATTGGTCGCCAATCACTCAGCCTTTGATTTTTCTGACAACTAGCCACTGATGGCTGACCACTGAACACTGCTTTTTGCTAACATCCTTTCTTCCCTGCTCTGACCATGAATCACATTGGCGAAAATGTGGTGCGCATTGAGGCGCAAGCCTTGTCTGATCTTGCCGACCGGATTGCCGGGCCCATGGCGGATGCGTTCAAGCGGGGAGTCGAGCTGCTCTATTGCTGTCCCGGACGGGTAGTAGTCACCGGCATGGGTAAAAGTGGGCTGATCGCGCGCAAAGTCGCCGCCACATTGAGTTCGACGGGAACGCCCGCATTATTCATGCATCCGGTAGAGGCACTGCATGGCGATCTGGGAATGCTGGCGCACGGAGACGTGGTGATTGCGCTTTCGGCAAGCGGCGAGACGGATGAGATCCTCCAACTGCTAGCGACGATAAAACGACTGCGGCTTCCTCTGATTGCGGTTACGTGCGACGAGATCGCCGGTGATGCGCGAAAAAAGCCGGGCACAACGCAATCCACGCTGGCTTCCGCAGCAGAAGTATTTCTGAGCTGCGCGGTGGCAGAAGAAGGATGCACCATGGGACTGGCGCCGACGGCTTCGACGACAGCGATGTTGGCGCTGGGCGACGCACTGGCCGTCGCGGTGGCCGAGAAAAAAGGATTCAAGGAAGAAGACTTTGCGCGACTGCATCCTGGCGGGAAGTTGGGCAAGCGGCTTGCACGTGTTGAAACACTGATGCACAAGGGCGACGCGGTGCCCAGGGTTTCGCCAAAGACCAAAATGCCGGATGTCATCTACGAAATGTCGCGGAAGAAGCTGGGCGTGACCGCGGTGGTGGAGGGCGAGCGTCTGGTGGGGATTATCAGCGACGGAGATCTGCGGCGGTTACTCGAGCGCAAAGGAAAAGACGTGTTGGACATGAGCGCCGAGGAGTGTATGATCCGTGATCCGAAGACGGTGTCCGGCGAGGAGTTTGCGGCCACAGCCTTGGCCATTATGGAGGAACGCAAGATTACGTCGCTGGTGGTGGTTGACGAAGGCATGAAGCTCGAAGGCATCGTTCATCTGCATGATCTGTGGGGAACGGAGATGGTGTAGGAAGGAAGTCAGAAGTCAGAAGTCAGAAGGCAGATTGTAGATTTCAGATTGCGAATAGCGGTATCGAAATTGCGGCTGACGACGAACATCCAACAACCATTTTATGACGTGGCAAGTCTGGCTGCTGTTCGTGATGACCGAAGCAGTTCTTAGCGTCACGCCTGGCCCGGCCGTTCTTTACGTGTTGTCGCAGGCGATCCGGCGCGGCCCGGGGAAATCGGTTTGGGCGAGCTGGGGAATTTTAAGCGCCAACGCACTGTACTTCACGCTTTCGGCAACCAGCCTGGGGGCGGTGATCGTCGCGTCTTACAGATTATTTTTTCTGATCAAGTGGCTAGGGGCGGCGTATCTCATCTATTTGGGCCTGGCCAGTTTTCTGGCGAAGACGTCCGTACTCTCATTGCCCGAGTCGAGCAGTGATCTACGCAGCGGGCCACGTATTCTTCGCGACGGATTTTTCCTGCAGTCGGCGAATCCGAAGGCAATTTTATTCTTCACGGCAATTCTGCCGCAGTTCATCGACGCTCATCACAACGTTGCACTTCAGATTCTGGTGCTGGGGATCAGTTCGATCTTGGTAGAGTTTGTGATCCTGTTTGTCTACGGACAGCTTGCCGGGCGCGCGTTAAGCACGGCGCGCAGTCCACGATTTGAAAAGTTAACGAATCGAGTAGCGGGATCGTTGCTGATCGGCGCGGGAGTGGGGCTGGCGCGGTTGAGAAGGACGTAGAGGAAAATAACGGTCGGCGCCCATGGCTCAATAATTAACCCAGGATTTTGGAGGCGCGGGCGCCCTCGCCCGTGCTGGCGGTCCAGAGCCAAGGATAATCGAAGGGGGCATTCACCAATCCGGCACGCACAGGATTTCCTAACACATACTCCAATTTTCCGAGAGTGTTCTCAACTTCCCGCATCGCACGATCAAATGATTCTTGTTGCCACAAGCTTCGTTTGCGTCCCAGACACTTATTGACTCGATGTGCCGACACGCCTTTGATTTCCTGCAATATCTCCGGAAGGCTAATTAGCCCGTCTTCGTCTTCTAAAGGGGTCAGGACCAGGTGCACGTGGTCCGGCATTACAACAACCGCATCGAGTTGGTATCGCTTGCCATTGCCAAATAAGCATGTTTCCTGGATCAGTCTCGTGCGTGTGATGGCAAAATCTCGCGGTTCCGAGTCGCAAAGGTGACGAAGTAAGTCTTATCAATCCATTGATAGTGCGGAAGCTTTCGGCGATAAACATATTTGCGTTGCATTCGCACATCTTTCCACACTACGCCGGATGTCGTCTGTGACGGATGAACATCGGGTAGCACGGGCGAGGGCGCCCGCGCCTCCATGATCTGTGGGAAAGTTCTGTACAATATTCAATTCCTCTTTCATCCAGGACTCTATTCATGCATCGCTGGTCACAGCTTTTTATTCCCACATTGCGCGAGGCCCCGGCCGATGCCGAGGTCGCCAGCCATAAATTCTTGGTCCGCGCCGGTTATATGCGGCAACTGGCGGCGGGAATCTATTCTTATCTCTTTCTCGGGCAGAGATCGTTTAACAAAATCAGCGGCATCGTGCGTGAAGAGATGGACCGCATTGGACAAGAGTTTTATCTGCCGGCGTTGCATCCCCGCGAATTGTGGGAAGTGAGCGGACGCTGGTCGGTGATGGGGGAGAATCTTTTTCGCCTCAAAGACCGTAAGGGCGCCGAGCTCTGCCTGGCCATGACTCACGAAGAAAACATGACCGAGATCGCGCGCAAGGAGCTGCGCAGCTACAAGCAGCTTCCGCAAATCTGGTATCAGATTCAGACGAAGTTTCGCGACGAGCCCCGACCGAAAGCCGGTCTGCTGCGAGTGCGGCAGTTCCTGATGAAGGATTCTTATTCGTTCGACATCGACGATGCGGGGCTGGATGTTTCGTATCAGAAACATCGCGTGACTTACCAGCGAATATTCGACCGTTGCGGGTTGAATTATCTGATTATCGACGCTCATTCGGGCGCGATGGGCGGATCGCAATCGGAAGAGTTCATGGTGTACACGCCAGCTGGAGAAGACCAGGTGGTCAGCTGCGCGAACTGCAATTATGCGGCGAACCTGGAAAAGGCGACGTCGAAGCTTGAGGCCACAACCGATCTTTGGCCCGAAGGTGATGGCAAACCGCTTGAAGTGCACACTCCGGGAATGAAGACCATCGAGGATGTGGCGAAGTTTCTCGGAGTTTCACCGAAGAACAAAATCAAAACCCTCGCGTTGATGATTGCTTCAAGCACGGCCGGGGACGCCCGTGCCCCCAAAAACCAGGGTGGATCCACGAACAATATCGGCTCCCGTCCGGTGGTTGTCCTTATGCGCGGCGACCACCAACTGAATGAAGCAAAGCTTTCCACGGCGTTGTCAGGAAAAGAGACCCGACCGATGGACGAAGAAGAAATCCAACAGCTTTTTAAATCGCCGGCCGGATTTTTGGGACCGCTGGGAATAGAGTGGGCGAAAAATCTTGCCGACAACAAAGGCCCGATTTTGCTCGTCGATAAAGCGCTAGAAGGCCGGACGAATCTTATCGCTGGCGCCAACAAGCAGGACTATCACGTCAAGAACATTACGCCCGGCAAAAATTTCGCACCAACCGCCTATGCTGATCTGCGCGCGGTCGCGGCCGGCGATGCTTGCCCAAATTGCGGCTCGGCTCTACGCATGGACACGGCGGTTGAGATCGGACACATTTTCAAGTTGGGCTACAAGTATTCGGAATCGATGGGAACGCGTGTGCTCGATAAGAATGGCAAGGAAGTCATGCCGATTATGGGCTGTTATGGCATCGGAATCGAACGCATTCTGACGGCCGCCATCGAACAGAGTAATGATCAAAATGGCTTCTGGTTGCCGCGGTCGATCGCGCCTTTTGACATCGTAGTTACGCCGACTAATGTTTCCGACGAGAAGCTCAAGACCACCGCGGAAGAGATCGCTAATCGTCTGGAATCCGCCGGTTTTGACGTGTTACTAGACGACAGGGACGAAAGGCCGGGGGTGAAGTTCAAGGATGCTGACCTAGTGGGCATTCCCTTTCGGGTAAATGTAGGCAAAAAAGTTACCGAAGATAGGGTAGAAGTGGTTCAACGCTCGACTCGCCAATCCCAGGATGTTAGCATCGCCGCCATAGTTGAGTATTTTCAGGGAGTTCTGGAGCAAGCGCACAAATAGTGCCAATGTGCTTGCCTCCTGCGGAGCGGGCAGATGAGCACCATAAAAATGTTTTTGGCGTTGTTCTTGATCGGCGGCGGCGTTTACGTCGGCGCAAAGATCATTCCCCCGTTTTTCGAAAATTATCAATTCCAGGATGCGGTGAAGAGCGAAGCCACCCTGGATACCTACACCAGCAAGAACGAAAGCGATATTCGCACGGCTGTTTTTCGCAAGGCCCAAGACCTCGAGATCCCGATCACAGAAGAACAGATCCATGTGCAGCGCCAGGGAATGCAAGGCAGCGGGATCATCATCATTCGTGCGCCGTATGTAGTCCACGTGGACCTTCCGGGATATGCCATGGACCTGCACTTTGACGCATCCACGGAAAACAGGGGCGTACTGTAGAGGTACGTTCGTCCAGCGTGTGATCGATTTGAATCCGAACATCTATTAGAATGGGAACTACTCCGGCCCACGGCCGGGCATGCTCTGGTAATGATTGCTCGCGCCGCGCATCTCACCAGCAGTGACATGATTTGGTTTGAACGTAGGGGTTACTGCGCCAAAACGTGGCCATAAAAATCAGAATTCCGCGTCGAAGAAACCGGTCGGGAAAACCCGGCCGCGATCCCCTGCTGCGTTTTGCGTTGGGAACCTTTCTTATTCTGGCGGTGATATTCGCAGTTTTCTTCTCGTATTACTACGTCAAGTACGAGCGCATCATCGCTCATCGCTTTGAGGGATCGGTGTTCGCCAATTCGGCCAAGATCTATGCCCGGCCAGTCTCGATCGGCATCGGCGAGAAGGCTGACGTTAAAGAAATTGCCGCTGCCTTAAGACACACCGGCTACACGGAAAAGAGCGGCCAGTCGTCGATGGGCAGCTATCGCCTGACCGCCGGCAGCATACAGATCGAGCCTGGACCGAACTCCTATCACAGCCCCGAGCCCGCCACCATACGCGTGCGCGATGGAGAAGTGACAAGCATCACCGGCAATGGGGGAGGTCAACTCGAAGCGTACGAATTAGAGCCCGAGATGATCACTTCCTTATTTGGCGAGCAGCGTTCGAAGCGCGAAGTGGTGCACTACAACGAAATGCCCAAGACGCTGGTCGATGCTGTGCTGGCGATCGAAGACCGGCGTTTTTTCCAGCATAATGGCGTCAATTTTTTGCGCTTCGCCGAGGCCGCGTGGATTGACTTCACCCGGCAACGCCACGAACAAGGCGGATCAACGCTCACCATGCAGCTGGCCCGCGGCTTCTTCCTGACCCCGGAGAAGACGATCAAGCGCAAGCTGACCGAAATGCTCATAGCGATGGAATTGGAGCAAAGGTTCAGCAAGCAGGAGATATTCGAGTTTTATGGCAACTGGGTAGACCTCGGACAGCGTGGTTCGTTTGAGATTAGCGGGTTCGCGGAAGCCGCACATGCTTATTTCAATAAAGACATTAAAGACATAACCCTGCCCGAAGCCGCTTTGCTGGCAGGAATTATCCAGCGGCCAAGTTATCTATCGCCATATCGCCATCCTGAGCGCGCGCAGGAGCGCCGAAATTTGGTGCTCGACAGCATGGTCGAAACCCATGCCATTACTCGGGAACAAGCAGACAAGGCCAAAGCCGCGCCTCTGAAGCTTGCTCCGCCAAATGTGGAAGCCAGTCAGGCGCCGTATTTTGTCGACTTGGTGCGAGAATCGCTGATTCCAAAACTGCCTGAGCGCGAAATGAACGAGCAGGCGTACCGGATTTATACGACTCTTGATCCTGAACTGCAGCGGGCGGCCGCGCAGGCGGTGGAGAGCGGCATCAAGCTGGTCGATGATCAGGTGCTCAAGCACCGCACCAAGCGGGTAAAAATCGGCAAAGGAAAGTACGAAACCCAAATCTCACCCGGCCCGCAGGCGCAAGTTGCACTCATCGCTATGGACCCGCATACCGGCGAAGTTCTGGCGCTGGTGGGCGGACGCAATTACGGATTAAGCCAGCTCGATCATGCAGTTGCCAAGCGACCCACGGGATCGATTTTTAAACCGTTCGTCTACGCCGCAGCCATGAACACGGCAATCGACGGCAGCAATCCGGTTTACACTCCGGCGTCTATCCTGCCGGATGAGCCGAGCACGTTCTCTTATGGTGACCAGATCTACGAGCCGCGCAATTACAAAGAGGAATACCACGGCGATGTCACGGCGCGTTATGCGCTGGCCATGTCGTTGAACAATGCTACCGTCAAGATGGCAGAAGAAGTGGGCTACGACAAAGTGGTTGATCTGGCGAAGGCGGCAGGGATCACATCGGTGAAAGCGACTCCGGCCATGGCTTTGGGCGCGTATGATGCCACGCCGATGGATATGGCCGCCGCCTACACGGTGTTCTCAAACAATGGCATGCGGCTTTCGCCGGTGATGGTGAAGTCGGTGCGTTCAGCGGAAGGCGATCCGGTGATGAGTTTTTCCCCGGAGACGCGGCAGGTGCTCGACCCTCGCGTAGCCTACGTGATGACCGACATGCTGGAAGGCGTAATCAACAACGGCCTGGGTTTTTCAGCCGTTCGTGTCCACGGATTCCAGCAGCCGGCGGCGGGAAAAACCGGCAGCTCACATGACGGATGGTTCGCCGGTTACACCAGTAATCTTCTATGCATCGTCTGGGTCGGATTCGATGATTACAGTGATCTGCGGCTGAGCGGCGCGCAGACGGCGGCACCGATCTGGACCGAGTTGATGAAGAAGGCTTTCGAGTTGCCGCGCTATTCCGACATGAAACCTTTCTCGCAGCCGACCGGCGTGGTTGACGTGCAGCTCGACCGGATCACGAACCTGCTGGCGACGCCATCGTGCCCGCAAACCTACAGTGCAGCATTCATCGTTGGTACCGAGCCAACCAGCACGTGCGATCAGGGCAACGGAATTCACGGAATCCTGTCGAAGATTTTGGGCTTGGGGAATCCTCAACCGGAGCCTCCTCCAGCCCAGGCATCGGACCAATCGGGCGAAAAGAAAAAGGGGTTTTTGGGCAAAATCGCTGGTATGTTTAAAGACGACAAGAAGCCGGATCCTCCGCCTAAGCCACCGGATGCGACCGCCACTCCTCATTGAGTTATTCTCGCGAGAGCCTTGATGGGAACTTGAGTGGGCTGTACGGTGTCTATTAAGTGGGAGTTCCTGCTCAGGAGGGGTGATATGTTTCAGGCGTCCTTCCGCCAAGCGCTACCCTTGGCGCTTCTCGGTTTCCTTACTCCATTTACGCTCGCGCAGACCCCGTCATTGGATCAAATACAGATTGCGCCTCCCATGAGGCAGGTTACGCCCCCTTCAAGCACCTCGTCCGCTGCGGAACTGGAGAAACAAGGGGATGATCTGCGCGCTCGAAAGCAATATATGGACGCGGTTGATTACTACCACGCCGCGCTGACAAAAGATCCCCAGAACGCGGCGGTTTGCAACAAACTGGGCATTGCCGAGCTGATGCTGCAGCGATTCAAAGAGGCGGGAAAAGACTTCGAACGCGCCCTTAAGGCGAACCACAGCTTCCCCGAAGCTTATAACAATCTGGGAGTGATCGATTATGAGCGGCGAAAGTATCGAGGAGCCATAAAACAATATAAGAAGGCATTAGCGATTGAGCCGGATTCGGCGTCGTTCTATTCGAATTTAGGCGCGGCCTACTTCGCTCGTAAGGAATTTGAACATGCGACCGAGGCATATGCGAAAGCGGTGCAGCTCGATCCAGCGATTTTCGAGCGCACCTCTCACAGCGGCATTTCAGCGCAGATGGCTTCGCCTGAGGACCGCGCACACTACGATTTCGTCCTTGCCAAGCTTTATGCCAAGATGGGCGACCCCGACCACTCGCTTGAGTTTCTGCGCAAATCGATGGAAGAGGGCTACAAGGACGTTAAAGACGTTTATACCGACCCGGAATTCGCGGAGTTGCGCAAAGACGCTCGATTTGCGGAGTTGATGAAGATGAAGCCGGTGGCGATTCCTGAGTAGGGATTGCAGAGTCTGCAGGCGTAGTTCCGGCGGAGAAAAGCAAAAGCTTTTAACCGCGGAGATCGCAAAGAAAAGCCAGAGAACGCAGAGAAAATCAGCTTAGGAGCAATCAGCTAGCGGCAGCGAGGGTTGGTTTTGTTTTCTCTGCTCATCGGTTTTTTCTCTGCGCACCTTTTGGTCAAATGCTTTTGCCTTTCGACGTTTCCGAACAAATCTCACAGCTTTTAACAGCAAAGTTTGCACAGTTGCTCGGGGATTCTAGCTACTACTTGGGTTGGGTTTCTCTGCGGCCTGTGCTTTCATCTCGGCGCTCTCTGCGGTTAAAAGCTTTTGCTTTGGACTAATAATTCTTCGACTGGTTCGCGGTAGTTATTTGCTAGACGCCTGATACCGTCTTTCAGCAACATCACATGGAAATTTATGAGGAGGCCCAGTGGCAGATTCAGAAGCCGCAAATGGGACAAGAGTTGCGCCTCATCAACAGGATGCAGGGCTTCTTTGCACTTGAGCTCAACCGCTACTGCGTCGTCGACAATAAGATCTGCCCGAAAGCCACAATCTAGCTTCACATCTTCATAAAACAGCGGAACTGGCCTTTGTCTATCGACTCTCTTGCCGAGTTTCTGCAATTCATGAGCAAGGCACGCTTCGTAAGCTGATTCGAGCAATCCGGGACCCAACTTGCGATGGATCTGATCGCCGCTCCAATGATTTCCTGAGTCAACCGTGAAGTCATTCCGAGATTCTACCCGGGGTTCTCGTAGAGGTAACACAAAGATTGGCAAGTAACGCCAATTTGGGAATCGTTGGTGGCGTAACCGTTCGACGATGACATTGCTCTGCTCTGGCCAGGGGTCTGCACCGCTGAAATTTCCACAATCGCCTCCGAAACTCCTGCCGCGACCCCGGGTTCCATTTCTTCAGTAGCACACATGCCCGCCGGCCGCCGACCCGAGCACGCCCCAAGCAGCGCGGCCGGTTAGGGCTTGTTTTTTCCACCGCACCGAAAACCTACTCTGCTCGCGCCTAGCATCTGCTCTGCGGCGCTGATATCCTCTTTGTTCTCAAAGGAGGACCCATGTCTTTCAGCCTTGACGGCCGGGTGGCCGTCGTCTTTGGAGTGGCCAATAAGCGCAGCATTGCCTGGTCAATCGCGCAGGGACTGCATCAGGCCGGGGCCAAGCTCGCAATTACCTATCAGAACGAGCGCCTGGAGCAAGAAGCCAAGGACCTGATTCTGTCGCTTCCTGGCGCCGAAGCGTTTATGTGCGACGTATCCAAAGACGCAGATATCGAGCGAGTGTTTGCAGAGTTGAAGAGGCACTACGGAAAGTTGCACGTTGCCGTACACAGCGTCGCCTTTGCCCCGGCCGAGGAACTTAAAGGTGAATTTATCAATACATCCCGGGAGGGATTCCGCATTGCTCACGACGTCAGCGTTTATTCGTTAATCGCGGTTGCGCGCGCTGCCGCCCCGCTGATGGAAGACGGCGGCAGCATAATCACCATGACCTACTTCGGAGCGGAAAAGGTTGTGCCACACTACAACGTGATGGCAGTGGCGAAGGCCGCACTGGAGTGTACGGTGCGGTATCTCGCGAGCGATCTGGGACCGAAAAAGATTCGGGTGAATGCGATTTCAGCTGGCCCAATCAAAACCCTGGCGGCACGAGGAATCTCAGGTTTAAGCGATATGCTGAAATCCCACGCCGACCGGGCGCCGCTGAAACGCAATGTGGACGTAAACGAGGTGGGTTCGACAGGAGTGTTCCTGGCGTCGGACGCGAGTTCTGGGATCACGGGCGAAGTGATTTACGTGGATTGCGGCTACAACATTATGGGGTTTTGAGAACAGGAAGTGATTCGAGAGTTGGATAATATGAATTCTTCCATGCGAGCGCGGCTGCTTGTCTACCCCATAGTCTTGTTCTCGGCACTGCTAGGGTGTTCGCAGGAGCGACGCTTCACCCAGCCGAACAGCGCGATGGAACCAACTGTACTCGAAGGCGAGAAGTTTGCGGTGGATACGACCGCGTACCGCGGTCGGGCCGTGTCGCGTGGTGATGTAGTCGTATTTAAGGACGATGGACTGCTCATTCTAAAAAGAGTAATTGCGATATCCGACGATATCGTGGAAGGGCGAGACTTCCAAATTATCCTGAGCGGCAAACCTTTGCGAGAAGCTTACATTCAACACACTGGAAAGAATTCAATTTCTGGACAAACTTCATTTCTAAGAACTTTCAACCAGGTTAAAGTTCCCAGTGGATTTATTTTTGTGATGGGGGATAATCGAGACTACAGCGACGACAGCCGCAACCCAAAATTCGGAATCATAACTGCGGAGCAAGTTCTGGGAAAGGCTGTTCGCGTCGTCAAATCTGATCGGCCACAACGGGAAGGAAGTGCTATCAGGTAACCCACTTATGTGATTTTAATTTGCCTCTGGTTCTCCGAAACCCTCTCCAGCCCGATCTCCACATCCCTTTCTCTCTGAAAGCGTGGGAACTTTTCTCCCCATTCGATCAGCAGCACGCTGTTGTCGGTCATAAGATCATCGAGGGCTAGCGTGTCCAGCTCGCCTGGGGTGTCGATGCGGTAAAGGTCGATGTGGTAAAGCGTCGCTACTGGCCCGCGATATTCGTGGATCAAAGTGAATGTGGGACTGGTTACATCTTCCTGAGAGGTGGCGTGAAAGCCTTCGGCGATTCCCTTTACCAGCGTGGTTTTGCCGGCGCCAAGGTCTCCACGCAACACAACAATTTTGGGCGGAGCCAGCTGAGAAGCCAGCTCCCGGCCGAGCGCAATCGTTTCCTCAGGAGAGTTTGTGGTGAAGTCGCGCGCCATGCGGCTGCCGGTGAATCATCAGTATAGCCGGGCGCGTGAATTTTATGATTTGAGCGAATTCCACTGACTGGACCGCAAGCCAGCGAAGGTCTGGTCTCCGACAGATTCCACCATCATTCGCAAATGCTGTTGAGCGTCATCCTCAAGCGCAATAAACCGGAACGGCTGAAAGACGCTGCCCGAGCCGGCATGCAGCGGATTCAGCATTTCGGCCATGCCGTTGACGCCGCCAGAATGGGTTTGAAATTCGACTTCGACGAAATCGCCTTCGGAGATCGCTACCGGCAACTGCAACAGCCCTCCGGTTGCGGAAATGACCTGAAGGCGGCCCTTGGCGCGGACCCCGTCGCTCAACTTAACTAAAGCTGGCGTGGTCTGGAGTTTTATACGGATTGCACGGTGAGTAGGGTTACTCTGGGGATAGTGTGTCATCACCACCACTATTGCATCGACGGGAAAAGCACGCGAGATTACTGAAGCGCAGTGGCCAATTTCACGCAGCCTAAGGTTCGCCAATCTCCGATTTTTACCCACTTTTCTGCCGCTTGTGCACGAAGTCGGCGGAAGGCCTCGGGCAGCGCGGTAATGAGGTCGGTAGCCACTAGCGACTGCTCGCCAGTCGACTCCGTGGCGACGTCGCCTGCCAGACCGTGCAGGTAAACTGCGGCGATCACTGCCAGGAAAGCGCTCTTGGGATTTTGTGCCAGCATTCCAGCAACAATGCCAGTGAGAATGTCCCCAGTTCCGCCCGTAGCCATGCCGGGGTTGCCGGTGGTGTTTACCCAAGCCTCGCCGTCAGGGTTGGCAATGATTGTGCGATCGCCCTTAAGGACCAGAATTACCTGATGATCCTGCGCGAATGCGCGTGCTACATTGACGCGGTCGCGCTGGATGGCTGCGGTACCGAGCCCCGTCAACCGGGCCATTTCTCCGGGGTGTGGCGTGAGCACGAGAATTCGATCGTGCCCGTTCAGTTCCTGGACCTGACTTTCAAATGCATTCAGCCCGTCGGCATCGAGCACGATGGGCGTTCTCGATTTAGTCACGATTGCGCGAACAAATTCCGCGGTGCTGGGATGGCGGGAGATT
>Ga0105240_10011169_pt1 | contig 12535 bp, 12 predicted proteins | sample KBSC54metaG_FD_80426 | JGI IMG/M metagenome (GOLD analysis project Ga0105240, IMG submission 80426) | Corn rhizosphere microbial communities from Kellogg Biological Station, Michigan, USA - KBS C5-4 metaG | ecosystem: Host-associated > Plants > Roots > Rhizosphere > Soil | place: Michigan, USA... | reverse complement strand
GCTTCCACCATGCCGTAGGATTCGCATAGAGGAAGCTGCAGCCGCTCGAAGAATTTTCCCATATTGCGGCGGATGGGCGCCATGCCCGTACCCAGGAGGCGGATATTGCTGCCGAACTGCCGGTAAAAATCGCGGAACATGAGGCGCGCCAATTCCTGGCGAAGCGATGCGACGGGCACCAGCGACAAAAGGCTGCTGAGCAGCGACCAGAGCGATTTCTTCCAGCTGGGATACTTCTGATATTGCGTATGGATCATCTGGTACAAGATGGGCGGCGCTATCAGGATGGTGGGGTTGAGCGCCGACATCGCAACAAAAAGCTGCGTGTAATCGGTGATGATAATGTCGAAATCGTACCACAGGGCCGCGTAGCAGATGTTGCGCTGCTGGAAGTTCGACATGGGCAGGAACAGCAGCAGCCGGTCCTTCGATGTCACATCCAGGGCTTCGAAGATCGGTGGCAGGGTGGCTTCCACGCCCTTGCGGCTGATGACAAGGCCTTTGAGGCCGCCAGCAGAGCCGGAAGAAAACACCAGGCTGTGCTGGTCGGCTTCGTCAGCCTCGCCGGAGGATGCGCGCTCCAGCGCATGGATATTCTCATTCTCCGCATCGATGAAGGCGACATGGGCGGGCTTTGGCGCAAACAGCCGCGCGTCTCGTTTGGCGATCAGCAGCAGCGCGATATTGTATTTGTCCAGCAAGGCCTGATCGACCTTGCCCGCGAAATCGTCGGTAAAGGGTACCGAAATGGCGCCCAGTTCGATCAGGGCCAGATCGTGGATCAGCCAGTGAAGGGAATTGGGCGCATAGATGCCGACGCGGCTTCCCGCCTTTACGCCCCAGGCACGCAGGTTCTCCCGTACTCGCACCACATGATCATGCAAGGAAGCATGGGGATGGCGAACGACTTTGCCGCGCTCGAAAACATGAATCGCCCCCTTCTTTGCGGGAAGGGCGGCGAGCAGGCTACCAAATTCCATTCGTCCCCCCGACGGATGTGCTGTGAAGAAAGCGGCGCTCCGGACATGCCCCCTCCAGCAGGAGCAAACTACTTGAGCAGGTTTTCCCAGGCAACCTCAGGTGGCAGAACGGGGCGTGGCGCAATGGCGTGGTTAAACGCTGATTAATTATCAGCGTTTCTTGGCTACAGAGGGGCTGGTCGCGGCCCGGGACGCGGACGTTTCCAGGATGCCCGGTTTGTGCCAGCGCCCTTCCGGACGGATGATCCGGTACGGATCCGAACCGATCCTTATTGCTTCGGGGTCGGGCGGCAGTTCCGCGGCGATTTCGATATATTCGAAATCGGAAAAGACGAATGTCGGCGCGCCTTCGACGGGCGCAAAACCCCATCTGCGCCAGAAATTCACCAGCCGGGCCTGGGAGTGCCCATAGGCGCGGCGATAGCCCTTGGCGCGGGCAAAATCCAGGCCGGCCGTGGTCAGGATGATCGCGGCGCGCGAATGGCGGTATTCCTTGCGGACGGCGACACGCTCGAACTTGACGAATTCGGCGAAACACCGGATGCGCGCACAGCCGATCGGTTCATCCCCGATATAGGCGATCAGATGGGTGGCGGAGAAATCGTTGCCGTCGAATTCCTCTTCATAAGGACATTCCTGCTCGCCGATATAGACCGCGCCGCGAATGGCGGCGACACGCATCATGTCTTCAATGGTCCGGGCGATGGTGATGGTGATGTTCTGGGTGCCCGAATTGGGGACATAGGTGTCGTAGAGCGGCTGTTTGGGCCCGCGCGGAAACACCCAGATATTGGGAGCTTCTATGCCGTCGATCGTCACGCCCTGGGTGAGGCCCAGCACTTCATTGTATCGGCGCCCGGTTTCGGTATTGGGGCGCGAGTAAAGATTCACGCCGGCATAAAGAGGGGCTGCAGCCCTTTCCATGAACAGGGCGATGCCTGCCGCCAGCGGGCCGGGAGCGTATACTCCCCACATATATAACCCTGCCGGCCGCTCGTTCGGCTTTGCCAGCAAACGCAGGTCGGGACTGACGGCATTGAAGGTCCCCAATGCCAGCATCTGCAGGCCCAGTGCGTTCAAGGGCAGGGAGGCGATGAATCCTTCCGCGGCCGGAGCCCCTGACTCGTATTTGGACCTGCGCGCAAGCGCCATGACGCAGAAGGGATTATAGCGGGCGACCTTAAGGACTTCCTCGGTCTCGGCGATACCCGGAACGCTGAGCCGGGCCCGGGCCATGATGTCGGTAATATCCTGATCGCTGGGCTGGAAGCTGACCAGATGTTTGGCGATCCGGGCCGGATCCAGCTCGTCCAGCTTATATTTGCCGTGGCGGGCCGAGCTTTCGCTGCCGTCCGGAACCAATCTTTGATGTGACTGCGCCATCTGCCCGCCGCGCCCTTAAGGATTTCGAAACCATATAGGATTTTCGCGCGCGTATATAAATGGTTTGCGGATAGGGAAATGTACTGATGGTGAACAGCCGGAATACATGTCAGCTTCACGACACAGTAAGTCATCCGTATCAAGCCGCTAGCCTGATTCGCCGGTTAACATCTCGTCAGGCGAAGTTGTGGGTGCGTTCGATCGCGCGCGGTGCGCGTGGTGGCATCAGGCCGGAACTTCAACACCAGATTGCAAAGTGAGTCGCTCCGGCCCGGTATTTACCCTGACCGGCAGGTTGCACGGTCTGCCCATGCTTTACCGCCTGTTTATGATTGGCGGTCCAGAATTGGACCATGAATATCCTCGATGCCGTCACAGCGCTGAATCAGCGGGCTGCCCGGGAGCAGTGGCATCACGTTTGTGATCCCAGTCTCACCTTCAGCGAGCCCAGCTATGACCGGCTGCTTGCCTTGTGGCGTCACAAGGCCGGCGACAGGCTGATGCCCAAGCGGTCGGAGATGACCTTTCGCGATCTCAAGGATGTCTTGAGGCATCTTATCGTTCTGGAACGCGTCGAAACCCTGCCCTCGCGCTACCGTGCGCGCCTGATCGGCACCAGCCTGACGGCGATGGCGGGCGACCGCACCGGCAAGCTGCTGGAAGAAGTGCTGCCGGCCGACCAGGTACACCGCTGGGTGGTCTGCGCCGATCTGATCCTGGATGGTGGCCAGCCCATGCGTTTCATGGGCCGGGTGCATCTGCAGGGCAAGGAATATCTCAACGCGGAAAACCTGTTCGTTCCGCTGGCCAACGAGAATGACGAGCCCACTTTCGTGATGGGCCTGTGCCGCTATACGCCGCGTCACACCGAAAGCGAGGAAAGCTGGGAGAGCCAGATCGCCTCGATACCGGGCGCGCTTCTGTAATCGCCGGATTCTTTCCCATCTTTCGCTACCATGGCATAACCTCGCCCTTCAGGCTGGGGATTCTTGATGCTTCAATCCGGCACGCCAATGACCATCGTCGGGATGATTGCAGAGCTGGAAAGCCGCGGCATCGTCCTGTCGCTGGCGGATGGCGAAATCCGCTATCGCTCTCCCAAGGGCGCGCTGACGGACCTCGATAAACAGGCCCTGCGCGCCCGCCGCGGCGAACTCATCGCCTATCTTGAGGCGCGCAATGCCGCGCGCGGTCTGCGCGGGGCGGGCCAGATGGACGGTGCGCTCACGCCATCGGTGGCGCAGGAGATGTGGCGGGCCTTCGCCGGCGGTGCGCAGGAAGGCGTGCCGGTGGCGATCAACATTCCCATGATCGGGACGTTCCGCCATGACGCGGCCGTGGTCAGCGACGCTGTCCGGCAGGTCATCGCGCGCTATGAGGCGCTGCGGGTCCGTTTTGAGGCGGATGGCGATGGGCTGCGGGCCTTCGCAAACCCTGCCGAAGCTTTTGTGATCGAACAGGAAGACCTGCGCAGCCTGGGGGCACAGGAAGCCGGCGCAGCAGCGGCCAAAGCGGCACAGGCTTTTTGCGCCCAGGTGAATCTGATCGAAGGCATCTGGCTGACCCGCGCCAAGGTCTTTGCTCTGCCGGACCGGCAAAGCCTGGTCGCTCTGTCCGCGGCGCACATGATTGCCGATGCCGGAACCCGCAACATCATCCTGGAAGAGATTCACGATATCCTCGACCATGGCGGCCCGCGCAACCAGCCCTGCGGTTCCTATAATGCCTATTCGCTGGCGGAACGGGACTTTCTGGCCGGACCGCAAGGCGCACAGCTGATCGAATATTGGCGAGGCTGGTATCACGATCAGCCGCAGATGAAAGCGCCGGATGGCGCGCCGCTGATGTGGGGCAATGGCATCCGCATCGTGAAGAATTTCATGATCCCCAGGCGCGTGGTCGACAAGGTGCGCGCCCTGGCCGAGCAATGGAAAGTGACGCCTTTCCTGATCTATCTGACGATCTTTTCCATCACCATGGCGCGCTGGTCGGGCATGGAGCGCTTTCCCCTGCGGGTGCTGGGCGACAAGCGGACCTCGCTGGATTTGAGCAATATGGTGGGTCTGATGTTCTGCGCCGATGCGGTGGAAATCCGGGTGCCGGCAGCCAGCGATTTTGAGACCGTGATGCGCGCCATCCTGGCGGAATATGATGCGGCGCTCGGCCTGCGCATTCCCTCCTTGCATTTCTGGGCGCCGCATTGCGTGCGGCCCGGTATCGAAGCTCCCGATTATCCCAACAAGATTCCGGCGGTCTTCAATTATTATTCCCTCGGCACGGCGCGGGAGCGGGCGGAGAAAAAAGCCGGTCCCGATACCACAGCCAATCTTGCCTGGCCGCCGCAGGTTATGACCCTGCCGCCGCAAAGCTGGCCGCGCCGGTCTTCGCCCTTGTTCCTGCATGTGATGGACATGGAGCATGAGGCGGGGGTGTCGCTGCATTTCTACCAAGGCTGTGTCAGTCCAGCCGACCAGGAAAGCTTCACGGCTTTGCTGTTCCAGGTTTTTGCCGAAACGGTTCCCGCCTGATGGCGCTTGTGACCGCGTTGCTCGTGTCCGGTCTGTTTGGTGCGGAGACACAGGATCGGGGCCAGCCGGTCGATCTTCCCGCGCCAGAAGCAGTGTTGGTGGAAAAGGCGGTGGCAAAGCGGCAGCGCGAATTCGCGCTGGGACGCATGTGCGCCCGTGGCGCGTTGGAAAAACTGGGACATGGCGGCGTTGTCATTGGCCGCGGCGCAAATGGCGCGCCGCTTTGGCCGCAAGGCGTCACCGGCAGCATCACCCATACCAAGGGCTATGCGGCGGCCGTGGTGGGTGAGCTGCGCCATTTTTCCGGCATCGGCGTGGATGCCGAACGCACGGACGGCGTCACGCAGGATTTGTGGCCGCGCCTGTTCGACGATGTGGAGCGCGATCATTTGATGGCTCTGGACGAGCCTGAGCGGGACATCGCCGCAACCATGATCTTCAGCGCCAAGGAAGCCTGCTACAAAGCCTGGAGCGGAAAAGAGCCGCTGGTCTTCCGCGATATCCGCATAACGCCGGGAAAGGAAAGCTTCACCGCCGCCCGAGCCGGTGAAATTCTGCAGGGCCGCTACGCCGTCGATGGCGGTCTTGTGGTGACGGTCGTCTGGTTCTGACGGCCGGTTTCTGATGGACTCGTGTCAGATGCTGCCGGTCTCTTCGCTGGGTACCATCAGGCTTTCCATATGCGCCGTGAATGCGCCCAGGGTCGGGAACTCCAGCAGGTCGGACAGCTTCAATTCCTCTTCCATCCCGGTCTTGGCCTGGATTTCAGCGATCATTTTCACCCCCAAAAGGGAATGGCCGCCCAGGGCAAAAAAATTGTCCTCCGGCGCCACGCTTTTGACGCCCAGTGCCTGCGCCCAGATGGCGGCAACCTGACTCTGTAACCGGCTGGTCATGATCCGTTATTTTCCAGCAATACATCCGGAATTTAGCGGGTCTGCGGCCGTTGCGCCAGCGGGCTGCCGCCTCTCTTACACTTGTCATAGCGGGGGATTTGGCCGACAATCGCAAGGCGTGAGGGCATTGCTTGGAGGTCTTATGAAGACGATCGTCGCAACCATTGCCGCAGCCATCATCCTCGCCGCCATCTCGCCCGCTTCCGCCGAAAACAAATGCGTGCGGTCCAGGGATATTGAAAGCACCAATTCCAAGGACGGCAAACTGCTGACCATGCGGATGAGGGACGGCAGCGTGCTGGTGAATCACTTGCAGGGCGTCTGCTCCGACCTGCGCTTTGAAGGCTTTGTGTGGGTCCTGCGCGGAGGAGACGAAAGCATCTGCGAGAACCAGCAGAGCCTCAAAGTGCTGCGCTCCGGTCAGACTTGCGTGTTGGGCAAGTTTGATGTGGTCAAGGACAAGCCGGTCAAGAATTAAGGCCCGGTCGGCGTTCTGGAAATCACCGGCTGCGAGGTTGCCAGCGCCGCAATCGCGCTGGCAGCTTGGCTCACTTCAGACGCGCTGGTGAGGGCCGCAATCGACAGATGCACGCGATAGGTTTCGCCGCCCTTGAGCTTGGGCACACGGCCGGCGGCGCGCTCGACCGGGCGGGGATTGGGAAATCCCGTCCCCGGTTCCAGTCCCGTGACATAGCCGGCTTTCGGGGTGATCTCGTTCTTCCATAGCGACATATAGGGTAGGCCGCGAGTGTCGAAACGCATCAGCACGCCCTGGCTGCCGTCCGGTGACTTCAGCATCGCCTTGGTCTCGCCCTTGGCGTCGGCATAAAGCTGCATGGCGAAAACCTTGGGTGTGTAGGGCGCGGCATGTGGGCCGCTATAGCGATTCCAATCCTTGAGATCGCCCGCCGCCGACGCCGGATTCATCGGCGATACCTGCTTGACCGGAGCAACGAACTGCGCGCCTGCGCCCAGAAGCGGTGTGCCGAAATTGGTATGATACAGAAGCTGCATCTCCTGCGGCGCGTCCGACAGATTGGTAATGGCGTCGTCGAAGGAAAATTCGGGCTTGCCGATCACAGTTGAGATTTCCGAAGTCAGCCGCAATTGCGAACCGAATGTCTGGACATCATCCACCACGCCGCGAAACACCAGCCGCGGCACGGGCGTCGCTTCATAACGCACGCTGACAAAGCTGGCCGGCAGATAGTCGACATGGCCATGCAGGGTCAGTTGCTGATTGCCGTCCTGCACCGGCGAACCGAATGAGGCCAGCCCGCCGCGCACCATCAGTCCGCCAAAGCCGGAAACCCATCCCTGGCCGCCATTGTCGGTCAGGCGGATATAGGAAGGATGGATGATCTCCTTGACCGGGGCATCCCAGCCCAGCCGAAGCTTGCCGGCCTGCGCTCTCCACACTTCGAAGCCGCGGGTGGGCACGATGGTGAAGGTCATGGCGCCATTGTTCACCTCGATCACCTGCACGCCTTCCTGGCGTCCGCCATGCAGGGTGCGCAAAACGACACTCCAACCCTTGCCGCCCCATTCCGTGGCGCCAACTTTCCAGTCGGCGGTTGCTAGATTGCTGGCGCTGTCGATCAGCACTTTGTTGTGCTGATCCTGCGCCTGGGCGGGTGCGCAAATCGCGATGGCCATCAGCCCTATTGCCGGCAGAATTTTTCCCATGGGTCCCGCTCTTTTTGCTTTTGCTTGTACGAGCGCGGTTATTAGCGGCTGTGCGGCCTTGGCTTGTCAACACCATACCCCACTCCTAAGGTTATCAAAGGGCAGGGGTAACGATGCAAAAATCCCCAATTCAGGAATCCACGAGGTGGATGGGCGCGGCATTTGGTGTTGCGCTGGCAATCGCCGCGATCGTGCTTGTCGTTGAAGGCGCGGATAATAAAGGTACCCGGCTTGCCCTGGAGCTGACGGCTCGCTGGTCCTTCCTGTTGTTCTTTCTGGCTTATGCCGGCAATGCCATCGCCACCTTGTTTGGACCCGCAAGCCTTAAGGGGCATGGCCGTGACTTCGGCTTGGCCTTTGCGTCCGCCCACCTGGTCCATATCGGGCTGATCGTTTGGCTGGGCGTAATCCTGGGGCGCGTGCCCTTGTCGGGCGGATTGTTGTTCTTCTTCCTGGCCGCCTTGGTCTTCACCTATCTCCTGGCAGGGCTTTCCTTCGGCGGCGTCAAGGCGCTGGGACCGGCCTGGCCGCCGCTGCGCTTCATCGGCATGAACTATATCCTGATTGCCTTCGGACGCGATTTTGTGCTGCCAGTGCTCTATCCCAAACCGGCACAGCTCAATCTGGGGCATTTTCTGTTCTATGCGCCCTTCATGCTGGTCGCCATTGCTGCGCCGCTCCTGGTATTGGCAGCCCATTTTCGCCGTCCCCCGGCACCGAAAATCGTCTGACCAGGCGAACGCGAATTGCCTCGCGCAGGCGGTTGCGCATAGGCTTGGGTACAGAAACCGGCGCCAAGCTGGTCCAGCAAAAAGGGGAGTTGATCATGACAAGTATAAAGCATGGCCTATCGCGTCGCGGGTTGTTGGCCACGGCCGGCGGCGCCGCACTAGCCGGTGCGGCCGGCATCGGACAGGCGAACGCGGCCCAGTCGTATGTCAGCGGCATGCCGCAGGAAGGGCCCAACACCCCCAAGCTGACCATGTACGTCTCATCGGATCCCACCGAGTCCGAAATGAAGAAGGTCAAGCAGATCGGCATCAATATCGTCGACATGCCCGACATGCCGCCGCCGCCCTGGACGGTGGACTGGTTCAAGAAGCGTCAGGACTTGCTGGCCACGCAAGGATTGAAGCTGGGCATCGTGATGGTGCCGTGGTTCCGGGATGGCGTCATGTGGCCAGAGATGCTCAAGGTGGTGCATGGCAAGCCCGGCCGCGACGACCTGATCAACAAGTTGAAGGATTCGATCGTCGCCGCCGGCAAGGTGGGCCTGCCGGTGATTGAGTATGACTTCTTCCCGCATCGCGCCAATGAAGGCTACAAGGAAGTCTTTACCGGCCGCGGCGGTTCGGGGCTTTTGACCTTCGACTATGACCGCATGAAAGATCTACCGCCGATCCCGTCGGAAGGTTCGGTCTCTTACGAAAAGGTCTGGGAAAACCTCACCTACTTCCTGAAAGAGCTTGTGCCTGTGGCGGAAAAGGCCGGCGTGCGTCTGTGCGTGCATCCCAATGATCCGCCGCCCAAGATGAGCCGCGGCTCCGGTCAGGTTCTCAACACCTTGAAGGACTGGAAGCGCCTGATCGAGACGGTGAATTCACCCGCCAACGGACTGACCTTTGATTGCGGCGTCACCCGCGAGCTGGGCGAAGACCCGGTGGAAGTTGCCCGCTATTTCGCCAGCCGTGACCGCATCAACCACTGTCACTTCCGCAACGTCAAACTGACCAAGCCCAATGAGAAATATGTCGAGGTCTGGAATGACGAGGGCGACGACGACATGTTCGCGGTGATGAAGGAGCTGATCAAGAACAACTACAAGCGCCTGATCATGCCCGAACATCCCCGCTCCATGGAGAATGACAAGGACCAGAAGAATGGCGGCTATACCGGCTGGGTTTATAACGTCGGCTATGCCCGGGCCATGATGCAGGCGGCTTTGATAGATCTACGAAAGTCTTGATGGGATAGCGCAGGTCATTTGATTACCCCCATCCGTCGCAGCTCGGGTTTGCGAAGTCGCAAACACCTCGCTGCGACACCTTCCCCCTCAGATGGCTTAGCCATGAGGGGGAAGGAATCTGGCGGATGCCGTGGGTCGCTCGGCGGAATGCCTCGCTCGAGATTCCTGGGTCGCGCGACGCCTGAATGAGCAAGTTGCACAAAAGGCCGCCTTCGGGCGGCCTTTCTTGCACATGGCACCGCTTGCAATTGCGACTTCGCGGTTTTTCGCGTTGACTCCCCGCCTGTCCGGGCCAAAGCTTGCTTCAAAGTCCAAATGGGCCGAGGGGGACCATCATGCTTTTATCCGCGAAGGCGGCTTTCCGGGGCTCGATTCTTGCCGCTTTGGCTTTTGCACCCCAGGTCCAGGCCCAAACCAACGGCATCGCTTCTCCTATCGAGAAAGTGTCGCCCACCGGCGCAGTGACCATTCCGCAGGCCGAAATTCCCAGCGTGAGCACGCTGGATCCGGTGCAGCCCCATTGGGTGTTCGTCAATCGCGGCAACGGACAGGACGGCACCCGCATCTTCGACGGCGACACCGGCAAGATGAAGGGCATGGTCAATATGTATGGCCAGGACAGCTTCTCCTTCGATCCGATGGGCAAGAATTTCTACGTCGCCCAGACCATCTGGACGAAGCTGGACCGCGGCACTCGCCAGGACAATCTTCTGGCCTATGATGTGCGCAGCCTGAAGCTGGTGGCGGAGATTCCCATCCCCGGCCGCATGCTGATCGGCAATCGCACCCATAACCTGGTGATCACCAGCGACGGCAAGCGCGCCCTGATCTACAACATGCAGCCTTCGTCTTCGGTCAATGTGGTCGACCTGGATAAGAAAGCCTTCGAGCAGAAGATCGAACTGCCGGGCTGCGCCACCATGTTCACCAACACCATCAACGGATTTTCGGCCTTGTGCTCCAACGGCACCCTGGCCACGGTGACGATGAACGGCGCCAAGCCGGTCATTACCCGTTCGGCGCGGTTCTTCAATGCCACCGAGGATCCGATCTTCGATACCTCGATTCTCGATCGCAAGACCGGCAAGGCGACCATGCTGAGCTATAGCGGCATGATCACCCCGGTCACCTTGGGCGCCACGCCCCAGATTGCAGCGTCCTGGTCGCTGCAGCAGGCGGCCATGATGCGCAAGGCCACCTACACGCCGATGGACGTGAACTGGATGCCGGGCGGACGCCAGCCCATCGCCGTGCATCACGCCAGCGGGCGCATCTTTGTGCTGATGCATAAAGGCGAATATTGGAGCGAGTATGAACCTGCCGAAGAGATCTGGGAGCTCGACGGCAACACCCACAAGCTGATCCGCCGTCATCCGCTGGCCGGCGATCTGAAGGGGAAATTCATCAATATCGCGGTCAGCCAGGACAGCGATTTGCAGATCTATACCAGTGACGGCAGCGGCAATACCTTCGTGCTCGATCCCAAGACCATGGAAAAGAAGCGCAGCATGGACAATTCCGGCGGCGGCATTCTCTACACGGTGCAGAATTGATGAGCGCTCTGGCGCACGAGTTGCTCGTCACCGCCGCGGTCGCGGGGCGCATCTGCGTCGGTCTGGTGTTCGTGCTGGCGGCGGCCCACAAGGCGCAGCATTGGCGGATTTTTTCCGGCGTGGTTGCCAACTATCGCCTGCTGCCGCGCGCGGCTGTCGCGCCGGTTGTAGCCCTGCTGCCGCCGCTTGAGCTGCTGGTGGGTCTTTTGCTCCTGTCCGCCCAGATCAGGCCATGGGGAGAATTTGCAGCCATCGCCCTGCTGGGGTTGTTCGCGGCAGCCATGGCCATCAATATCCGGCGTGGCCGCGTGGAGATCGATTGCGGTTGCGGTCAGTCCGTCTTGAAGCAGACGCTGCGCTGGGCGCTGGTATGGCGCAATGGAGCCCTGGCGGCGCTGCTGGTGCCCTCTTTGGCTGAGGCCGGACCTGCCTCCATGACCATGCTGCTCACTGGTGTCGCGGCGGGGCTTGGTTTTTTCCTGCTCTATCTTGCGCTCAATATCTTTGCCGCGCTGCCCGGTGCGCGCCGTTTTGCCTGAGGGATAAGCCATGCTGACGGCCCTGATTGTTTCGCAAATTCTGTCCTGGGTTCTGATCCTGGGCATGGGTCTGGCGCTTCTGGCGCTGGCGCGCCAGGTGGGCGTGTTGCATGCCCGGCTGGCGCCGGCAGGCGCGTTGATGACGGGAAAAGGTCCGGCGGTGGGCGAGCCGGCCCCGATGCTGGACGCAACAACCCTGGACGGCGCGCCGGTTGTGATCGGCAAGCCATTGCCCGCGGGCCGCATGCAGCTTCTTTTGTTCGTCTCGCCGCATTGTCCCTTGTGCAAGGACCTGATCCCGGTCGCGCGCAATTTCGCCAAGACCGAAAAGCTGGACATCGTCTTTGTCGGCGATGACGACATCCAGGAGCAGCGGGCCATGGTCGCGCGGCTGGATATGGGCGCACTGCCCTTTGTCAATTCGTCGATCGTCGGCCGCACTTTCCATGTCGACCGGCTGCCGCACGCGGTGTTGATCGGCGATTCCGGCACGGTGCTGTCCAAGGGACTGGTGAACAGCCGCGAACATCTGGAAAGCTTGGTCACCGCCCACGAGATGGGCGTGGTGTCGGTGCAGGACTATCTCAAAAATTCCAAGACAAAGGTCGCCTAGCCATGACGGGAATCATCATCGACAGGATTGGCGAGCGGCTGGTGCGCCGGCTGGCGGGGCACACCTCCCGGCGGGGCATTCTCTCGCGGCTGGGACTGGCGCTGGCGGCGGCGCCGGTGTTTCCCGTGCTGCCGGTCAGCCGCGCCCAGGCGCAAGGCAAACCGGATCGCGGCGATGCCGCGCGGACCCATTTCACCATGAATTCCCAGACCAAGGACGAGACCAAGTGCGATTACTGGCGCTATTGCGGCGTCGACGGCAATCTTTGCGCCTGCTGCGGCGGGGGAACGCACACCTGTCCCGCGGGGGCGGTGGCATCGACCACGTCCTGGGTGGGCACTTGCATGAATACCGATGACAACAAGACCTATCTGATCGCCTATCGCGATTG
>Ga0105240_10011164_pt1 | contig 12542 bp, 14 predicted proteins | sample KBSC54metaG_FD_80426 | JGI IMG/M metagenome (GOLD analysis project Ga0105240, IMG submission 80426) | Corn rhizosphere microbial communities from Kellogg Biological Station, Michigan, USA - KBS C5-4 metaG | ecosystem: Host-associated > Plants > Roots > Rhizosphere > Soil | place: Michigan, USA... | reverse complement strand
TCGAGGGTAGCGCTTCCGCGAACGCGACCGTCGTGCGTCATGGTCATGCGCAGTTCGTAGAGCCGCAATTTGGGAGCGGCCCGTGCCAGCCAATCGCGCAATCCAGGCGAGATGCGGTTGCTCAGCACCGCAATCGGCAACAAGGCCCCAACATCCATCTGCGGTGCGACCAGGGCGATGCCGCCCACATCCTGCATCGCGATGCCGTCAAGTGTTTCCTCGCCCGCCGGACCACGCACGCGCAACTTGCCGGCTTCCGCGCGCCAGCCGCCCGCGACCTTTTCCCAGCGTGCGGTGAGCGACAGGCCGGCCAGTTTCTCCTGCGGCAGGACTGCCCCGGTTTGCTGCGCGACTGGCGCGGTCGCGCGGAACACGAGGTCGCGCAAATTCGCATCGGCCTGTACGGATACGATCCGGCGATCCTGCAGCGTGGACCACAGTCCAACACGGCCGCGGCCGCTTGCGACATCGATGCCGGCATAATCGAGCAATGGCGACCACGGCGCAAGATCGATCGCATCGCCGCCGATCCATACCTTGCCGCCGTTGTCGCGCCGATCGAAATCGAGCACGGCAAGCATTGGCGAACCGCTCGCCGCAGCGACGCGCACGCCAGCGCGCAGGCGCTTGTCGGTCACCCGCATGCGCACGTCCACGCGCGGCGACGTGAAGGCGATCCCGAGCGTGGGCGCGCGCACGGTCAGGTGCGCGTCGGTGACTTGCAACTCGCCGAGTCCTTCGAGGTTCTTCAGCGGATCGTGGTTTTCGTTTTCGTTCGGGCCGGACAAGCCGACGAAATGCCAGCGTCCATCGACGTCGCGCTCGATCGTCAGCGAGAGGCCGTGCAGGCGCAATTCGGTGAACGGATGATCGGGCAGCATGCCCGCATACATCGCGACCAGCAGTTCCGCGCGATCCACCGCGAGTTGCTGTTTGCCCTCGCCGATGCGCAGGTTGTACAGCGCGAACACCGGACCACGATTCGTCCAGTGCGCTTCGGCATGGTCGAAGTGCACGGGCCGGCCCGCGCGTTCGATCAACCACGCCGCGATCTTGTCCGGATTCTGCTGCACCAGCGGCAACAGGCGATCGGCGATCGCCACCGCAACCGCCATCAGGATCAGCACGATCGCGCCCGTGTAGAACAGGCCGCGCCGTGCGTGCCGCATGCCGCGGCGGAAGGGCGTCGGCATTAGTTATTCCATTGAAGCGCGTGTTGATGACGGGCCGTGCTGCCCGTTACCAACTCGCACGGTCGCAGCAAGGCTGCGCCACGTGCTCCGCGGATCAACCACCGTCGTGGTTGACGCGCGTGGGATCCATCCATTGATCGCATCGATACGTTGCTACAGCAGCACGACATCGTACTGCTCCTGCTGGCATTGCTCATCGGGCTGGAAGCGAATGCTCTTGCCGAGGAATTCCTCGAGTTCGACCACCGCCGCCGATTCCTCTTCCATCACCCGCGCGACGACTTTCGGCGCGGCGATCACCAGCAATTGCGATGCATCGAACTGGCGCACCGCGCGGGTGATCTCGCGGAAGATTTCGTACACGACGGTCTCCGCGGTGCGCAGGCTGCCGCGGCCGGAGCACGTCGGACACGGCTCGCAGAGCTGGCGTTCGAGGCTTTCGGTGGTGCGCTTGCGGGTCATCTCGACCAGGCCAAGCGGCGAAAACTCGTGCACGCTGGTGCGCGAATGATCGCCCGTCAGCGCCTTTTCGAGGGTGCGCAGCACCTGCCGGCGATGTTCAACATCCGTCATGTCGATGAAGTCGATGATGATGATGCCGCCAAGGTTACGCAGTCGAAGCTGACGCGCGACCGACTGCGCGGCTTCGAGGTTGGTGCGATACACGGTTTCCTCGAGGTTGCGCTGGCCGAGAAATGAACCGGTGTTCACGTCCACCGTCGTCATCGCCTCGGTCTGGTCGATCACCAGGTAACCGCCGGACTTGAGCGGCACGTTCTTCTGCAACGCGCGCTGGATCTCGTCCTCCACGCCGTACAGGTCGAACACCGGGCGCTCGCCGATGTATAACTCGATGCGCTCGACCAGGGTCGGCATGAACTGGCCGACGAACTCCTGCAAGCGCAGCATCGTTTCGCGCGAGTCCACGCGCACTTTCTCGATCGCGTCGTGCATCAGGTCGCGCATCGCGCGCAAAGGCAGCGGCAAGTCCTCGTAGATGCGCTCGCCTACCGCGGCCCGCTGCATCGACGCGCCGATCATTTCCCACGCCCGACGCAAGTAGGCGACGTCGTCCGCGAGCGACGCGGCATCGCAACCTTCGGCATTGGTGCGCACGATGTAGCCGGCCTGCGCATCGCCGACGATCTCGGCCATGATGGTTTTCAGGCGCGTGCGTTCGACTTCGTCCTCGATGCGCGACGACACGCCCAGCACGCGCGCATGCGGCAACAGCACCAGGAAGCGCGACGGAATGCTGAGCTGCGTGGTGAGCCGCGCGCCCTTGCTGCCGATCGGATCCTTCACCACCTGCACCACGACCTGCTGGCCGATGTGCAGCAGTTCGTTGATCGCAGGCACGACCTGCGGTTGTGGGGGCGAGGCCTCGTCGCTGTCCACGATGGCGGAAGCATGGATGGCGGCAACATGCGCGGCGCGCACGATATCGGACGCGTGCAGGAATGCCGCGCGCTCCAGGCCGATGTCGACGAACGCCGCCTGCATGCCCGGCATCACCCGCTGCACGCGACCCTTGTAGATGTTGCCGACGTAGCCGCGGCGCGCGGCGCGTTCGATCTGCACTTCCTGCAGCATGCCGTTCTCGACCAGCGCAACGCGGGTCTCGCGCGGAGTGACGTTGATCAATATCTCGCTCACGACGCGCCTTTGACTGAATTCAACAAATCGATCCGGCCGAATGCGCGCAACAGGGCGGCGGTTTCGAACAACGGCAAGCCCATCACCCCGGAATAGCTTCCGGACAGATTCTCGATGAACATCGCGGCGCGGCCCTGGATCGCATAACCACCGGCCTTGCCGCGCCATTCATCCGTCGCAACATAACCCGCGATGGCTTCGTCGTTCAGTGCGGCGAAGCGCACTTCGGAGATCGACTGCGCGCGCATTTCGCGACCGGCGCTGAGCAGCCAGACGACGCTGACCACCTTGTGCGCGCGGCCCGCGAGTTCGGCGAGCATGTTCGCCGCGTCGGCCGCATCGACGGGTTTTCCGAACACGCGATCGTCGAGGACGACTTCGGTGTCCGCGCCCAGCACCAGCGCACCCGCGTTGGACATCACCTTCAGCAAGCCGGCGCCGGCTTTCTCGCGCGCGACGCGGCTCACGTAATCCCCAGGCGCTTCGTCGGGCAGGCGCATTTCGGGAACCGAAACATCGAGCACGCCGGGTTCGACGCCAAGTTGGCGCAACAATTCCAGCCGGCGCGGCGATTGCGAAGCGAGATAGAGCATCAGCGAAGCATAACCGTTCGGCCTTCAGGGATCGGTGCCCGGAGATCGAGTGCCGATCAATCATTGTTCGGATTGCGTTAATCCGAACGCGTGCCTGAAGGCACTTTCATGACACTTGACAGCGACCCGATCTAAACCATATAAATCGACTCTGAATTATGTTGACCATGAAAGCCAAATACGCTTTGCGCGCACTCTGCGCACTTGCCGACGCGCATCCCGAGCGTTTGCAGGCGCGGCAGATCGCGACCGTGGCCGATGTTCCGGAAAAATTCCTGGAAGCGATCCTCGTCGAGTTGCGCAAGGCCGGCATCGTCGCCAGCAAGCGCGGCGTGCAAGGCGGCCATTCACTCGCAAAAACGGCCGACAAGATCATGGTCGGCGACATCATCCGCACGCTTGACGGCCCGCTCGCCCCCATCCGCTGCGCGAGCGTCACGGCTTACCGTGCCTGCGACGACTGTCCCGAACCCGAAGCCTGCGCATTGCGCGTGCTGATGGGCGACGTGCGCGATGCGATGTCGGATGTCGTCGACCACCGCAGCCTGCAACAGCTCGTCCGCGACACCCACAGCCTGCAACGCAAGAGCAAGCGCGCCGCCGCGAAGACAAGCCGGAGGCCGGCAACGAAGTCGCGCTGACAACAGAAACCCAGCCGACAAGAACGGCCCATCGATGCAGATGCAACGAATGGGCCGCAAGCGGATCCGCAAAGCCCCGTTGTCGCTTATGACCGTCGTTTGCCGCCGCAATCATTCATGCAGCAACCACATGGAGCCACCCATGAAACGATTCGTGAAGTTGCTTCTCATCCTGCTGGCGTTGTCGCTGACGTCGTCGTTCGCCGCAAGCACCGCGTTCGCGAAGGACGTGAGCCTGCTCAACGTTTCCTACGATCCGACGCGCGAGTTGTACAAGGACATCAACGCCGCGTTCGCGCAGGACTGGAAGAAACGCACCGGCGACAACCTCGACATCAAGATGTCGCATGGCGGTTCCGGCAAGCAGGCGCGCGCAGTGATCGACGGCCTTGAAGCCGACGTGGTCACGCTCGCGCTCGCCGCCGACATCGATGCGGTGGCGAGCAAGGGCAAGCTGTTGCCGGCCGACTGGCAGAAGCGCCTGCCGAACAACAGCGCGCCGTACACCTCGACGATCGTGCTGCTCGTGCGCAAGGGCAATCCGAAGAACATCCACGACTGGTCGGATCTCGTGCGTCCCGGCATCGCGGTGATCACACCGAATCCGAAAACATCCGGCGGCGCGCGCTGGAACTACCTCGCCGCGTGGGCGTTTGCGAGCAAAACATGCAATGCCAAGGGCGCGTGCGTGCTCGACTTCATGAAGAAGCTCTACGCCAACGTGCCGGTGCTCGACACCGGCGCGCGCGGCTCGACCACGACCTTCGTCGAGCGCGGCATCGGCGACGTGATGATTTCGTGGGAAAACGAGGCCTTCCTTGCGCTCGCCGAATCGAAGGACAACGGCTTCGAGATCGTGGTGCCGAGCATCAGCATCCGCGCCGAACCGCCAGTCGCCGTCGTCGATGAAGTCGCCAGGCGCCACGGCACGCAAGCCGTCGCAGAGGCATATTTGAAATTCCTCTACACCGCGCAGGGCCAGACGATCGCAGCGAAGGACGGCTATCGCCCGGCGCTGCCGCAACTGGTGGATCCCGCGCTGCTGAAGAAATTCCCGAAACTGCCGCTGGTCACCATCGATGGCGCGTTCAGCGGCTGGAAGAAGGCGCAGGCGCAGCACTTCGACGACGGTGGCTTCTTCGACCAGATATACGGCGGCGGCGCGCATTGAGCATCGCGTCCTCCCTGCGCATCGCCAGCGTTCGGCAGGCCGGGCCATTGCCCGGTCTGCCGCTTGCGCTGGGAATGACCCTGGTATGGCTCGGACTGATCGTGCTATTGCCGTTGTCGGCGCTGCTGCTGAAATCCGCGACGCTCGGCAGCGGCTGGATCAAGGTGCTCCACGATCCACGCGTATTCGCCGCGTTGAAGCTCAGCTTCGGCACCGCGTTCGCGGCCGCGTTGTTCGATACCATCGTCGGCGCGCTGATCGCGTGGGTACTGGTGCGTTACCGCTTCGCGGGTCGCGCGTTTTTCGATGCGCTCGTCGACCTGCCCTTCGCCTTGCCGACTGCGGTCGCCGGCATCGCACTGACTGCGTTGTATGCGGGGAATGGCTGGATCGGCAGTTGGCTCGCGCCGCGCGGCATCAAGATCGCGTACACGCCGACCGGCATCGCGATCGCATTGGCCTTCGTCGGCCTGCCATTCTGCGTACGCACGATGCAGCCGGTGTTGCAAAGCCTCGGCGCCGAGTTCGAGGAGGCCGCCGCATCGCTCGGCGCAACGCGCATGACCACGCTGCGCCGCGTGCTGTTGCCGCCGTTGCTGCCATCAATGATCACCGGCTTCGCGCTCGCGTTCGCGCGCGGCGTCGGCGAATACGGTTCGGTGATCTTCATCGCCGGCAACATCCCGCGCGTGTCGCAGATCGCGCCGCTGCTGATCGTGATCAAGCTCGACGAATACGATTACGCGGGCGCTGCCGCAGTCGCGACGTTGATGCTCGCGCTGTCGTTCGTGATCCTGTTGTTGCTCAACGTGCTGCAGAAGAAGGTGGCGCTTGGCCGGCACGACTGACGTAGCCATCAACCAGGCATTGCGCGAGCCGGCGTGGCTGCGCTGGTTGCTGACCGCCGCGTGCATCGTGCTGCTCGTCGGCATCGTCGTGCTGCCGCTCGCGGTCGTCGCGGTCGAAGCGCTGCGCCAGGGCTGGAGCGCGTACCTGACCGCGATCGCCGATCCGGACACGCGTTCGGCGATCCGCATGACCCTGTTCGTCGCCGTGATCAGCGTCGTCGTCAACGCGACCTTCGGCATCGCGGCCGCGTGGGCGATCACCAAGTTCCGCTTCCCCGGCAAACGCCTGTTGCTGACCTTGATCGACCTGCCGTTCTCGGTGTCCCCGGTCGTCGCCGGTCTGGTGTTCGTGCTGCTGTTCGGCGCGCAAGGTTGGCTCGGCCCGTGGCTGAAAGCGCACGACATCCACATCGTGTTCGCGACGCCCGGCATCGTGCTCGCGACGATCTTCGTGACCTTCCCCTTCGTCGCACGCGAACTGATTCCGCTGATGCAGCAGCAGGGTCCGGACCAGGAGGAAGCCGCATCCTCGCTCGGCGCCAGCGGCTGGACGGTGTTCCGCCGCGTGACCTTGCCGAACATCCGCTGGGCGCTGCTGTACGGATTGTTGTTGTGCAGCGCGCGCGCCATGGGCGAGTTCGGCGCGGTATCGGTAGTGTCCGGCAACATCCGCGGGCTGACCAATACGCTGCCACTGCAGGTCGAAATCCTCTACAACGAATACAACTACACCGCCGCGTTCGCGGTCGCGACGCTGCTGGTATTGCTCGCGCTGATCACCCTCGCCTTCAAGCTCTGGCTCGAGCGACGCCATGCGGATGCGCTTTCTCGCCGCCGCGGGAGACACTGAATGATCGAAAATCCCATAGACTCGCATCGCATTTCAGCAACCTTCCCCCACCGGCTGGCGCGCGATGCCGCAGGCAATCATGCCAACGTGGCGCACGCCCGAACCCGGGACGAAGGAAGGCGCTCTCGCGCGGGTGCTGGATCGCAGAAGGAAGGCGGCATGGATATCGGCATCGAAGGCTTGCACAAGCGATTCGGCACGTTCCCCGCGTTGCGCGGCGTGGACCTGCGGATTCCGTCCGGCCAATTGCTTGCGCTGCTCGGCCCATCGGGTTCCGGCAAGACGACCTTGTTGCGCACGCTGGCCGGACTCGAGGAACCCGATTCCGGCCGCATCCTGTTCGGCGAGCGCGATGCGACGCGATTGAACCTGCGCGAACGCAATGTCGGCCTCGTCTTCCAGCATTACGCGTTGTTCCCGCATTTGTCGGTGTTCGAGAACGTCGCGTTCGGATTGCGTTCGCGCAAGCGGCGCGAGCGCCCTGCGCGCGCGGACATCCAGAAGCGCGTGCTCGAATTGCTCGAACGCATGCAGATCGGCGAATTGCGCGAACGACTGCCCGACCAGCTATCCGGCGGCCAGAAACAACGCGTCGCGCTCGCGCGCGCGATGGCGATCGAACCCTCGGTGCTGCTGCTGGACGAGCCCTTCGGCGCGCTCGACGCGAAGGTGCGCATCGAATTGCGCCGCTGGCTGCGCCACATCCACGAGGAAACCGGCTACACGACGGTGTTCGTGACCCACGACCAGGAAGAAGCGCTGGAACTCGCCGATCGCGTGGTGGTGATGCGCGAAGGCAACATCCAGCAGGACGGCACGCCCGAACAGGTTTATGAAGAACCGGCGAATGCGTTCGTGTACGACTTCCTCGGCCGCTCGAATCGCCTCGCCGGCAACGTACGCGGCGGCATGTTCCAGGCCGATGGTTGCGGCGCGACCTTTGCATGCGCGGAAGTCGCCGATGGCGCCGCACAGTTGTACGCGCGACCGCACGACCTCGCCCTCGTCGCCACTGGCGAAGGGCTCGCCGCGAACGTGATTGACGTGCGCCAGCTCGCCGGTCGTTATGTGCTGACGCTGGAACTTCCGCAGCAGTCGCGTGTCGTGGAGTTCGACGTCGGCAACGATGCGCGACAGGCGCTGCCCGCGCGCGGCGATCTGGTCGCGGTGCGACCGCTGCGTTACCGCGTGTTTGCCGGCAGTAATGGCGACGTTGCCAAAAAGGGTTAAGGCGCGACGCGCACTCACCACCGGTTTAGCGCACTCGGGTATCGTGTCCGCAACCACCCGGAGAACGCGCCATGTCCAGCATGCCCATGCCTAACATACGTTCAGCCCTACGCCTCGCCCCGCTCGCCTTGCTGCTGTCGCCGCTCGCATTCGCACAGACTGCAACGCCGACGCTGCCCGCTGATGCAACCTTGCTGCAGGTCAGCGCGCACGGCGAATCGCATCGCACGCCCGATGTCGCGCAGATCTCCGCCGGCGTCGTGGTGCAGAACACCGACGCCAATGCAGCGATGCGCGAGAATGCCAACCGCATGGGCGCCGTCGTCGCCGCATTGAGGAAAGCGGGCGTCGCCGACCGCGATATCCAGACCAGCCGCATCGACCTCAACCCGCAATACAACTACAACAACAACCAGCCGCCGACGATCACCGGTTACCAGGCCAGCAACACCGTCAACGTGCGCCTGCGCGAGATCGCAAAGACCGGCGACGTGCTCGACGTGCTCGTGAAACAGGGCGCGAACCAGATCAATGGCCCGACTTTCAGCGTGGACAAGCCAGACGCCGCGATGGATGAGGCGCGCAAGGATGCGATCGCGCACGCACAGGAACGCGCCGACCTCTACGCGGCAGCCACCGGACTGAGGGTACGGCGCATCGTCAGCATTTCCGAATCCGGCGAGAACTCCGCACCGCCGCCGCGCCCGATGATGGCGATGGCGAAGACAGCCGACGCGGGCACGCCGGTTGCGGCAGGCGAGAATACCCTCGGCGTTGATCTCAATGTGGTGTACGAGTTGGGGCGGTAAGCTGTCACGGCATTCACTCAGGGGATCACGGCCATGACCATCGTTCGTACAACACGCGCCTGCGCAGCATTGCTCGGTTTCGCAATCCTCGCTGCGTCGCTGCCGGCCATCGCAGCGCCCGCACCCGCAGGAACGGCGTTGCCTGCGGCTCCTTCGCGCGCCGCGGAAAAAGGCTGCAAGTGGGAAAAGTTTTCGGACGCGACGCTCGGCCTCGACGCGTGGGTGCAGCGCTGCAATTTCGGCAACCGCAAGATCGATTTCGTCGCTGGCGACCACTCGCTCAAGCAGCGTTATTCGGATAGTACGGGCGCGCCGGAACTGGTGATCTCGGTCATCGACCTGCTGCCAGCGGAAACGCCCGAACACGGCATCCAGCGCGTGTTCGCGGCGCGCACCGACAAGAAGGTCGCGACGAAGTGCGTCCTGACGCCATTCCGCGATACCGAACTCAAGACCCCGGCTGGGGCAAAGCGCTACACCTTCGTGCCGAACGCCGCCTACGCAAAGGTGCTCAAGGCGAAGGAGATCCCCGGCGACATGCCGGATGCCGCTTGCGGCGCCTGGGGCGAGGATCCCGACGGCATCCAGTACTGGGAAGCGCAACCCGCCAGCGGCACGGCCAAAGTGCTGTTCGTGCGTTACGGGCAGGACACGCCGTTGTTCGACGAGGCGACGCTGCGGTTGCGCTGATCAACGCGACGACGGCGTCTTCATCGAAACAGGATCAGCGCTAGCTCCAGCAGGACGACATATGCCGTGGCTACGGCGTATCGGGTATCCGACTTGCGAATCGTTCTTGCCAGGCAGATAGCGCCAGCAAGGATCAGGAGAGTGGCGACCAGCGTGAATAGTCCCGAGCCGGCAGCCCCGATTCCCGCAAGCACAAGCAGCACCGGCGGAACCGATATCGCAAAAAGGAATTTCAGGTCGGTACCAGACAGCCCCATTTCGTTTCCCCGCAGCCAAGCCTAGGCGCGATGGTACGGATGGTTTGTTAGCAGGCTCATTGCGCGGTACAGCTGTTCGGCAACGACGAGTCGCACGATCATGTGCGGCAGCGTCAGCGGGCCGAGCGACCAGGTTTCATGCGCCGATGCGATCACGTCGGGCGCGTGGCCTTCGGGGCCGCCGATCAGGAACGCAAGGTCGCGGCCCTGCTGGCGCCAATGCTCCATGCGTTGCGCTAGCTGTTCGGACGAATACATCTTCCCGCCGCCATCGAGCGCGACGACGTGCGCTGATTTCGGCAACGCAGCGATCACCCGCGATCCTTCGTCGGCCGTTGCACGCGCTGCATCGCGATGCTTGCCGCGCAGGCCGGGAGCGATTTCTACGAGTTCGATGGGAAGCCAGTGCGACAGCCGTTTCGCGTAATCGGCGTAACCGGCGGCGACCCAGTCCGGCGCGCGTTCGCCGACTGCGATCAACCGCGCTTTCACCGCGAGGCCGGTTCCACGCGCACGGCGGTGCCGTAGCACAGCACTTCGGTGAGGCCGTCCATGAGTTCGGTCGCGTCGTAGCGCAGCGCGACGATCGCGTTCGCGCCGAGCTGGTCGGCGTGCTGGCACATCAGGTTGAAGGCTTCGGTGCGCGCCTGTTCGCACAGCTCGGTATAGACGCTAATGTTGCCGCCGAACAGCGATTGCAAACCGCCGAGCACGTTGCCGACGATCGAGCGCGAGCGCACGGTGATGCCGCGCACGATGCCGAGGTTCCTGGCGATGTTGTAACCGGGCAACTCGAACGTGCCGGTGATCATCTCGTGCTGCATGGCATCCCTCGATCCGTTTTTTGGCGCACCGCGCCAGCAATCAATTCCCGGTGTTGGCGCCGCCGTCGTAGTCATTGGAGTCCGGCGGCTGGTCGCCGACCGTCCACAAGCGTTCGAGCGCATAGAATTCGCGCACGCGCGGCAGCATCACGTGGACGATCACGTCGCCAAGGTCGACGAGCACCCATTCGGCTTCGCGTTCGCCTTCCACGCCGAGCGGCATTACCCCGGTTTTCTTGGCGTACTTCACCACTTCGTCGGCGATGGACTTGACGTGGCGGGTCGACGTGCCGGAAGTGACGACCATGAAATCGGCGATGCTGGTCTTGCCGCGCACGTCGATTTCAATGGAGTCCTTGGCCTTCATTTCTTCAAGCGCCGCGCGGACTTCGACGAGGAGAACCTCGGGCGACGGCGGTGGTTCGGGCATGCGGGTCTTGATGACGAAAGCTTGGGCGGTCAAGTGCGGGACTCGGAAAGCGCAAAGGGGCGCGGCGCCAGTATAAATCATGCCCGCGATGCGAGTGTTTCAGCCGGCGTAGAGCCCGTGCGCGCGGATATAGGCCGCAACCGCTGGCGGCACCTCGTCTTCCCACGACAATTCGGCCGCAATGCGCTGGCGTACGCCGCTTGCCGCCTCTCGGCGCGGGGAAATATCGAGTCGCAGCAGCAACCCGCTCGCGACATGTTCAAGCTCGGCGTGATGATTGGCCCAGCGCGCCGCGGCTTCGGCCTGCAATTCGGGATCGAGCGTTTCCAATGCGTGCCCTGGACGCACAACGACGATGAGATGCGCGAGCGCGAACAGCTCGCGCCAATGGCGCCAATGATGAAGATCGCGGAACGCATCGGCGCCGAGCAGCCATGCCAGCGATGCGTCCGGGCCGATCTCGTTGCGTACTTCACGCAGAGTATCGACCGAATACGATGGCCCGGCTCGGCGCAATTCGCGCCGATCGACATGCAACCGCGGATGACCGGCAATCGCAAGATCGAGCATCGCCGCGCGTTGTTCCGCGCTTGCACCCGGCGGCGCGCGATGCGGCGGATCGGCCGATGGCAACACAGACACATCCGCATCGAACAATGCCGATGCCAGATCCGCGACCGCGAGATGGCCGTTGTGCACGGGATCGAAGGTTCCGCCGTAGAGGATGCGGATGGTCATGCCCGATTATCGCGCCGATTTCATGGCGCTCACGCGCTCAGCAGTTTTCGCGCACGCGGCAATGCGATCGCGGTGAGCAGTCGTTCCAGCGCGACCCATGCATCGCCCGCCGCGCGGCCCTTGGAAATGCGATCGATGCGGCCGGCTTCGATCGCGAACGCTTCCCAGCGATTCGCGTCGTGGCGTTCCAGCGCGCGCTTGAACTGCGCCTGCTTCGAGTCCCAAATGCGTTGCGCATTCATCGCCGCTCGCAAATCGCCGCCGCGCGCGGCTTCCGCGGACAGCGCCGCGAGTTGCAATACGGACTGCACGATCGGCCCCATCAATGCCGGCACCGCTTCTCCTTCCGCGCGCAATGCGCGCAGGATGCGCAGCGCGCGCGTAGCGTCACCAATGATGCACGCATCGATCAGTTTGAACGCATCGAAGCGTGCGGAGTCCGCAACGAGCTGTTCCATCTGTTTCACGTCAATGCGCTGCTTGCCATCGACAAGCAATGCGAGCTTGTCCACTTCCTGCGCGGCCGCGAGAAGATTTCCTTCGACGCGTTCGGCCAGCAATTCAGCGGCTTCGTGGCTCGCATCGACACCGCGCGCGCGCATCCGCAGCAGC
>Ga0105240_10011163_pt1 | contig 12544 bp, 11 predicted proteins | sample KBSC54metaG_FD_80426 | JGI IMG/M metagenome (GOLD analysis project Ga0105240, IMG submission 80426) | Corn rhizosphere microbial communities from Kellogg Biological Station, Michigan, USA - KBS C5-4 metaG | ecosystem: Host-associated > Plants > Roots > Rhizosphere > Soil | place: Michigan, USA... | reverse complement strand
GGCTGGATCATGAAAGATATCCAGAACAATATTTTGCAGGTAATTCAAACAAGAAGCCAACGGAATTTGTAATTTAAGGGTACGATGGCTACCACCACAAAAAAAACGCTGGTGCTCGGCGCTTCCGACAACCCGACACGCTACAGCAACCTCGCAATAAAAAGGTTGCACAGCCATGGTCACCCCGTGATCGCCATTGGTCGCAAACAGGCAAAGACCGGCGACATCGCCATAGAGACCGACAAAAAAGACTACAGGGATATAGATACGGTCACGCTATACCTCAATCCCACACACCAAAAAGAATACTACGACTATATCCTCTCTCTTCACCCCAAACGAATCATATTTAACCCAGGCGCTGAGAATCCCGAGTTGGAACAACTCGCGGAGGCCAACGGCATACAACCGCTGGAAGCCTGCACCCTCGTGCTGCTTAGCACGGGACAATTCTGACGAAAGCCTATCCATTTTTCATATATAAAATAATATAATACGACAAATGTCTTACCCCGCGCGGCTTGCCGCCGCAGTCGCTGGTCTGTTAATAAAACTATAATCCTCATGCGATTTTGCGATTAAGCCGTTTTTCGGTAAATTCGAAAAATCCTTTACAATATGTTATGGCGAAAATTTAATGGCGATCTCATCGATCTACCCATCATTCAAGCCGTTGAAAATGCCATCCGTCGCGAGACCGAGAAAGGCTACCGGCTAAAAGTATGCATCGGCACTGACTCCCAGGTAAAAGGTTTGGAAACTGAATTTGCTACGGTGATCGTTTTTTTACGCGAAGGACATGGCGGGTTCATGTTTATTCACAACGAAAAGACAAGACACCAGTATACCATCAAAGAACGTATGCTGGTAGAAGTAGCCAAAAGCATCGAAATTGCCTACGAGCTCTGCAACCTCTTCAGTAAGTACAATGTCGACATGGAAGTACACGCCGACATTAACACGAACCCGCACTTCAAGAGCAACGATGCGCTGAAGGAAGCAATGGGCTACATACTCGGTATGGGCTTCGCTTTCAAGGCCAAACCCGAAGCGTTTGCCAGCAGCAGCTGCGCAAACAAAGTGGTCAACTGATCCGCTGACCCAACCGTAGCACCCGCTACTGGTATCAAGGCCGTGTCTGCCACGGTCCAAGGGGTTGTCTCCCCAAAATTTTCCAGTCACCCGCCCGACCCCACAGATCAATACTCCCCCCAAAACCTTCCGCCTTCCTCCAACTCTCTGTATATTGCTCCGGTCACGCCCCTCCAACTTCGTCCTCGAACTCCTTATTCATCTCTGCGATCACACCAAGTATCTTATCCCTTCCCATCCGCTTGACGGCGCTCGAGACAAAATGCTGCGGCAGGAACTGCCAGGTCTGACGCATCTTATCCAGAAAATCTCTTACATTCGCCGCGACGATCCGCTGATTCTCCTTATCCGCCTTCGTAAATACAAGCGTGAACGGCACTTGCCACTCCCTCAATTTATTGACAAACTCCAGGTCGAGCTTCTGCGGAGAATGACGACTGTCGATAAGCACAAACACATTGACAAGATTTTCCCGCTTGCGCAGATAGTCCTCGATCATCTTCTCCCATTTCTTTCGCTGCGACTGCGAAACCTTGGCAAATCCATAGCCCGGCAGGTCGACGATATACCACTCGTCGTTGATACTAAAATGATTGATCAGCTGGGTCTTGCCCGGAGTACCGGAGGTCTTGGCCAGCTTCTCATTTCCGGTGATCATGTTGATCAGCGATGACTTGCCCACATTGCTCCGGCCGATGAACGCATACTCAGGCCTGTCCGGGCTGGGACACTTGGTGTGATCCGGACTGCTGACAACATAGACGGAAGAACGTATATCCATAAAAGGAAAATAAGGGCGTAAGATACATATACCGCGGGAAACCGGGGCTTTTTACCCGGACTCGCGTACCTTTGCAGCCGCTATGGCCAACTATTCACACGACAGGATCGTCCCATTCAAAGATTCGCAGCTGGGCAAAAAACAGCAGGTCGCCGCTATGTTCGACAAAATAGCCTTTCGCTACGACTTCCTGAACAGATTTCTCTCCGGAGGCATCGATATCTACTGGCGCCGCCGGGCCATCCGCGAACTGACCGCCGCAAAACCCAAACCCGGCAACACCAGCCAACCAACAGTCTCCGCGACGCCAACCAACCAACCAGCAGTCTCCGCGACGCCAACCAACCAACCAACTGTCTCTGCGACGCCAACCACCCAACCCGGATCGCCAACCACCCAAACCAACCAACCCGCGACCTCCGCGATGTCCATCCTCGACGTCGCCACAGGCACCGGAGACATGGCCATCATGATGACCCGCCACATCCCCTCCAGCCACATCACGGGAATCGACATCTCCACAGGAATGCTGGACATCGGCCGCCAAAAGATTACCCGCCTGGGGCTACAGGAAAAGATCGACCTGCAAACCGGTGATAGCGAGGCCATTCACTTCCCTGACAACCATTTCGACGCAATTACCGTCGCCTTCGGCGTACGCAACTTCGAAAATCTGGAACAGGGCTTGCAGGAGATGCTAAGAGTTTTGAAGCCGGGCGGCAGACTCGTGGTACTGGAGTTCTCACAGCCAAAAACACCAGGGATACGCCAGATCTATGACCTCTACCTCCGGCTGGTAGCACCAAACATCGGCAAAATGGTGTCCCGTAACCGCGAGGCCTACCAATACCTCAACGATTCGGTCAGGGCCTTCCCCGAAGGCGACAGCTTTATCCGGATCATGGACGCCTGCGGCTACAAAAACACCCGCCTGCGCCGTTTGAGCTTCTGTATTTGTTCTCTTTACATTGGCGAAAAATGAGGCCGGGATTGCCAAAATACTGTTATAAAGACCGGACAACTGCAATTATTTTTCCCATTTGCCGTTATTTTTACACCCCAAGTCAGGCCTATAGAGACTATTTTACCCTCAACAATCCCGGGCTAAGTCCGGTTCCGTTATTATAAAAGTCAGCCAATGCCCATAAGGGATTGAATGCCAGCAACATGACATCTATGAAACTATTTGGGTTAAACAAAAGAAGGGGAGTTTTTTTCGCTATCGTATTTTGCGGAATAGTACTGACAGGCAAGCAAGCTTCGGCCCAGCTGAGGGACTATCTCAACCTGCCGGATCACGACAGTAAACGCTATTACCTGGGTATAGGCTTCATGTACCTCAATACCCACCTGCAGGTCAGCGCCCACCCAAAATTTCTTCAGGACGACAGCATCCTCTACGTTAATCCAGGTAATTCCGGCGGCTTCGGCGTTTCAGGCATGTTCACCTTCCGCCTCGCCGAACATTTCGAGTTCCGGTTCGCCTTCCCCGAATTCATGTTCGCCTCCAATACCATATCCTACCACGTTACCAATCCGCCCCAGGGCGAACAACCCCTGGCGACCAAACAGATACAGTCTCTCTTATTGGGCTTCCCCGCACAGGTGAAATTCCTGTCCGACCGCATCAACAATTTCAGGGTATATATGCTCGGCGGTATCAACTATCGCTATGACCTCGCCTCCAACTCCTCCGCCCGCAAGGCAGAGAACCTCGTAAAACTATCCCCTTCCGACCTTAGCATCGAAGCGGGAGTCGGCTTCCAGTTCTATTTCCCCGTTTTTATCCTGTCCCCCGAACTGAAGATCAGCGAAGGCATAAAAAATATCCATAGTCGCGATCCCAATCTCCAATACTCCAACGTGATCGACAAGATCAAATCCCGAATGGTCGTTTTCTCCCTGATCTTCGAAGGCTAACCACAACCTTCCGCTGCAGCCACCACACTACCAGCCCCCGCACCCGCGCAGCCGGCCTCCGGACCGCAAACTCACACGGCGCAGCACCCCGCATGCATGGTCCGATCGTTGCATAAAACTATTTCGTCCCTTCAACTAAAAGAGTCGCCGAAAGGTTATGCATTTATGGAGACCTATACACGCCATCAGGAACTGGTCAACGGACTTACACACGCCGCCGGTGTACTGTTCGGACTCGCAGCTCTCCCGGTCCTCCCCGGGATCGCAACCCTTCATGGCAACGATCAGGGTCTCATCGGCTCGTGCATCTACGGCTTCAGCTTCCTCCTGGCCTTCATTTCCAGTACCCTCTACCACCTCGCAAAAAGACCACGCCAAAAGAAAGCGCTAAAAATATTCGACCATATCAGCATCTACTTCTTCATCGCCGGCACCTACACGCCCTTCCTGCTCGTCTACATCAACAACAGTTTTGGCATGACCCTGCTGACCATCCTCTGGGCCCTGACCGCAGCAGGCGTGATCTTCAAGATCCTGTTCACCGGCCGCTTCGAGGTCGTCTCGACCATCATCTATCTTGCAATGGGCTGGATCATGGTCGCAGGAGGACGAAAATTCTTCGCCCACCTCCCCAACGAAGTGACGACCCTCGTCTTCGTCGGCGCCGGACTCTATTCCGTCGGCGTATTCTTCTATCTCTGGGACAAATACCGCTACACCCACGCAGTATGGCACGTCTTCGTCCTGGCCGCAGCCATGTGCCACTACGTAGCGGTGCTCCTCGCCATGTAGACCCTACAATCAAAATTCCTGAGGGAATATCACTCTAATCTCCGCAAGCCCTAATAATCATACTGACGCCTGAACATATTGATCCTTACGCCGGCCGTAAACACCGCGGAGTGCGAGCTGTGATAGGTATCGGTCGGATCGTTCACCGAATAGTGCCTGTACATCGCCGACAACTCGAGAAAAAGATTTTCTTTCCACTGATAAGACACCAGGCCATACAGGTTGAGACATTTGGCTGGCGTTCCCCCGCCGATGCTGAAGCCCAGATCACGGGGACGGGTCAGGTAATTCTCGAAGATATTCCCACCCATATTGACCCCAGCCGAATCGAGCCCCTGCTTGTAATAGATAGCTCTCCCCTCCAGATTCCATTTGTAGGCCGGCTGATAACGGACAATGCCGATGACCTCATAGAAATTGGCGCCCAGCGGATGGGCAAGGGGCTGATTGTAGTGACTGTAATTGGACACGGAGTCGTTATGGGAATACGTGAAGGGGCGGACAATATTGGTTTCGAACTGCAGGTCGAGGTTCTTGACCGCAAACGCATCGACATACTTGACGCCCAGCTGCAACCCCTGCTTGTTAACCCAGCTGCCCTGGCCGTAGTGCAATATCTGGTGCAGAACGAATTCATTGAACAGCAGCTGCCCATAGACCTGCGTCGCGTGTCCTATATTCGCCTTGAAATCTATACCCGCAGTCGTCTTGTCGGGACTGCCGTTCTGCTGCTGGGCGGATATAAGGAAGATGACCGGGTTCAGGTAGGAGAAATCATAGTGATCCGCCCGGCTAAAGACGACATTCTCAAACAGACCGACGTTCAGCCAGGGGGCAGCATTGACGTTGAGATGATGGACAACGGCATATTTTTTCGGATACCGATAGTCGGTAGGCGTAGCATGCTGACTGACCAACTCCATGTAGATCGTCTGGTAGTTGAGCTTCCATATCCGTGTATTGAACTTCAGGAACAGGTAAGGCGCACTATAGTCGCTGAGAAAAAGACTCCGGTATCCGTTCCCGATGAAATTCTTGTCATACCCGAACTGAAAGTCGACATATTTCCACGCATTGAAGTAAATAGAAGCCCGGTTGTCGAAATAGTCAAAACCGGTCTTCTTAAAATGCTTCCAGTACCCGGCTCCGGGAACAGCGTCCAGCTGCGCCACCTGGCCCTGGAACCACGACGGCCCCCGTTCCTGGTTATCGGTAAGATAGGCCGAGAAACCCAACTTGCCGGCGATCATCCCCCGCAGGGTAAGCCCCTTGGCATTCAGAAAAGGCCGGGTTTTAAACGTTCCCCCGGTCTCATAGGACTGGGTCTCCTGTATCACCGGGTTGACGGCGAGAAAAAAATCCTTCTCGCTGACCGTATAAAAATTCGCCGGGTCCTTATAGAAGGTCTGCAGCCAGGGCCTCTTGCTGACAAACGTATCGGGCCGGCCCATCACCCATTCCACATTGTTCATCAGCAATGACGACAGGTTCTGCCGGTCGATAGCCGAAAGATGATAAAGATCGTCATAGGGATAGAACTTGTGCAGCGAGTCTGACATCTCGGCCACACGCACGGCAAGCCGGCGGCTGATAGGCTTGGCCGTACTGATGTTCAGATCCGGGTCCGTCTGAAGAAGTATCTCCATCCTGTCCAGAAAATGGTCAAATTTGGAATCCTGCGGAAGATAGCTGGACTGGGAAAAACCTGAATGTGGCAGAAATATGGGCGACATAAGCACCCCAATTGCAATTCTTAAAATTATCCGGCTGCTTAGAAGGGTTTTAATAAATTGCGTCATAATGTATATCAAATAAGGGACGATCTAATTTTCTTTATGCGTAATTACTTGATCAAGAACATTTCCATTGTCAACGAAGGTAAGATTAGTACAGCAGATTTACTAGTCAAAAACGGTCGGATAGAAAAAATTGGAACGGATATCCAGCCGGACTTCGCTGTTACCGAGATCAACGGAGAAGGAAAACATTTATTGCCGGGAGCAATAGATGACCAGGTACATTTCCGGGAGCCCGGCCTGACACACAAGGCTACCATCTATACGGAAGCTAAAGCCGCGGTAGCCGGCGGCGTTACCTCCTTCATGGAAATGCCCAACACGATGCCACCGGCATTCACCCAGGACCTGCTGGAGGAAAAATACGCCATAGGAGCCCGCAGCGCGCTGGCCAACTATTCGTTTTATATGGGGACATCCAACGACAACGCTGACGAAGCCCTCCGGACCAACGACAGAAAAAAGGACGTCTGCGGGATCAAGATATTTATGGGCTCCTCCACAGGGAACCTCCTTGTCGATAACTATCTCACCCTTGACCGCCTGTTCAGGGAAAGCGAGGTCCTGATCGCCACACACTGTGAGGAAGAAAAGATCATCAAACGAAATCTCGAACGCCTCCGTGCCCAGGGCCGGCCCCTCGTAGCATCGGACCACCCCATTATCCGCGACGCCGAAGCCTGCTTCGAGTCGTCACTGACCGCCATCCAGTTCGCCCAAAAGCATAACAGCCGTCTCCACGTCTTCCACCTTACCACGGAAAAAGAAATGCAGCTGTTCGGCAACCTCATTCCCCTTGAGAACAAGCGGATCACTGCCGAAGTCTGCGTCCACCACCTTCATTTCACCAGCGATGACTATGCGACTCTTGGCAACCGCATCAAATGCAACCCCGCGATAAAGGCGCCCAACAACAGGGAAGCGCTCTGGAAGGCGCTGCTCGACGACCGCCTCGACCTGATCGCAACAGACCACGCCCCACACACACTGGAAGAAAAGAGCGGTACCTACGAACAGGCCCACGCCGGTCTGCCGCTGGTACAACACTCGCTGCTCCTCATGCTGCACTACGTGAAAGAGGGCAGGATCAGCCTCGAAAAAGTGGTGGAAAAGATGAGCCACGCCGTAGCCACCTGCTTCCGCATAGCCGAAAGGGGGTATATTCGGGAAGGCTACTTCGCAGACCTGGTCATCGTAGACCTCAACAGTCCTTCAGTCGCCACCCGCGAAAGCATTCTCTACAAATGCGGCTGGAGCCCGCTGGAAGGATTCAGGTTCCCGGCAACGGTGACCCATACTTTTGTAAACGGCCACCTGGTTTATGGAAATGGCAGCTTTGATGAATCTCAATGGGGTCAACGCCTGCGTTTCGACCTCTAGCCCCGGCCACGACGGCAGGACGCGCACCGGCCAAAAATAAATGACCATGGAAATCGACAAAACTACGTATGAGGACCTTTCCCTTTTCAGCCACGAGGAGGAATATTCCATTTTCCACAAACTGGACTTTACCCGGACCACCGGAGGAAAAGACCTGCTGCTCGAATACTTTAACCAGCCCTTCAGCCAACTGGGCCCCATCCTCGAAACCCAGCGCGTACTCACGCTGATCGGCGAAAAAATGGACCAATGGCCCTCCTCTATCAGCAACGGGACTATCATGGTCATGGAAAGATTTTATGAAACGGCCGTCGACGACATCCCCGAAGCCCACAACCTGCCCGCGGCACTCGGCTACAAGCTCTTTCACGGCCCTGACTATGCCATGGTCCGTTATTCGGTCTCCCATTTCGCAGATTTTGCCCGGGGAATGAACCAGCTGATCGGGCTGCTGGACCAACCAGGCTGCCCCCGCCTCCTGAGCGACCTATTGCAAAGAGCCTGTAAACATCTCGAACAGGATGTGCTCCAGGGACTGGCCAGACTGGAACCGGGTACGAAACTAAACCCTGTCCAGGTGATCTACTATGGAAATTTCGTCCGCAACCGGTTCAAAAGCTCGATGCAGTCGCTGATTGATATCCATAGCCGGCTGGACGCATGGTACTCGATGGCAATGGCCATACGGCGGTACAAGTTGAGCTTTCCGGTCTTCATGGAACAGGAAGACCCCTTTTTTGAAGCGGGCGCCCTCTACCACCTGCTCCTGCCGGCGCCCGTCGCCTATGACATCCGGCTGGACCAGACCACCAATTTCCTATTCCTGACAGGCGCAAATATGGCGGGCAAAAGCACATTCATCCGAAGCGTTGGAGTCGTCGTGTTTTTGGCCCACCTCGGAATGGGCGTGCCGGCAACATCACTTCGCCTGAGCCTCTTCGACGGGATCCTCAGTAATATCAACGTAGTCGACAACCTCGCCAAAGGAGAAAGTTTCTTCTTCAACGAAGTGCAGCGCATCCGCAATACCCTCGAAAAGATCCGGGGCAGCAAAAAATGGCTGGTGCTCATAGACGAACTGTTCAAAGGCACCAACGTACAGGACGCCATGAAATGTTCCCTCACCGTGATCAAAGGCCTGATCCGGATCAGACGATCCCTCTTCGTCCTGAGTACACATCTTTATGAGATCGGAGACGATCTGAAACAATACCCCAATATCCTGTTCAACTATTTCGAGACATCGGTAAAGAACGACCAGCTCGAATTCAGCTACCAGCTGAAAGATGGCATCAGCAACGACCGTATCGGATACCTCATCCTGAAAAGAGAAAAGGTCGTGGAAATGCTCGAACAACTCTGATACCGGCCGATCCCGCCGTGAAACATCCCGTGGAACCATACCCGGATTTTTCAAACCCACATTCATTTAAATTCTAGCTTCACCAGCTAAATCTCACAGACATGCTGGTGAAAACATTTGGAAGTGCGGTGTATGGAGTCGAGGCGATCACCATCACCGTCGAAGTCAACGTCACGGAAGGCCTCCACACATTCGTAGTCGGCCTGGCCGACAGTGCCGTCAAAGAAAGCATTCAACGGATCGAAAGCGCTATAAAGAGCAACGGCTATTACATGCCCCGCACAAAATTGATCGTCAATCTCGCTCCCGCGGGTATCCGAAAATTTGGCGCCGCCTTCGACCTGCCGATCGCCGTCGGCGTGCTTGCGGCAAGCGAACAGATACAGAACCCGGCCATCCTGAAGAACTATGTGATCATGGGCGAACTGGGTCTGGATGGCAATATTCACGCCATCAAAGGCGCCCTGCCCATCGCCATTCAGGCCCGGAAAGAACAGTTCCAGGGACTCATCGTGCCCCAGGCCAACGCCACGGAAGCAGCGACGGTCAATCAACTGCAGGTATTTGGCTTCAGCCATATAAAAGAGGTTATCGCCTTTCTCCAGGATACCAGCCAGGCCCGGCCCGTTTCCGTCGATACAAGGGGAGAGTTCAACGCAGCTCAGCCCCTGCTGGACGTCGATTTCAACGAAGTCAAAGGACAGGAAAGTATAAAGAGGGCTTTGGAGATTGCCGCCGCCGGGGGACATAATGCTATACTGGTCGGACCTCCCGGAGCAGGCAAGACTATGCTCGCCAAACGCCTTCCCACGATCCTGCCTCCGCTAAGCCTCCAGGAAGCACTGGAGACGACAAAGATACACAGCGTGGCTGGCAGGCTGCCCGGAAATACCACGCTCATTTCCCAACGCCCCTTTCGAAGTCCGCACCATACCATCTCCGGCAACGCCCTGGTCGGAGGAGGCAGCATTCCCCAGCCAGGAGAAATTTCATTGGCCCACAATGGCGTTTTATTCCTCGACGAACTTCCGGAATTCACCAGGAGCACTCTGGAAGTAATGCGACAGCCAATGGAAGACCGCCGCGTTACGATCAGCCGGGCAAGAATGTCGGTGGAGTTCCCTTCCTCCTTTATCCTGCTGGCATCCATGAACCCCTGCCCCTGCGGCTACTATAACCACCCCGACAGGGAGTGCACCTGTCCGCCGGGCGCCGTATCAAAATATCTCAACAAGATCTCCGGCCCCCTCCTCGACCGCATCGACCTGCACGTTGAAGTAGTGCCAGTGCCCTATGACCAGCTGGGACAGCAGCGATGCGGAGAAAGCTCCCTGCAGATACGACAGAGAGTGATGGCTGCGCGGGAGATACAACGGATACGCTACGAAAATTCGGCGATCCGCACTCATGGCGACCGAAAGCCGGCAGGCATCTACTGTAACGCACAGATCGGCAGCCGGCTATTACATAATTTCTGCCGCATCGACCCGCCAGGCGAGCGCCTGCTCTACGACGCCATGCGCAAGCTGAAACTCTCCGCCCGCGCCCACGATCATATTCTCAGGATCAGCCGGACCATCGCCGACCTGGCGGCCAGCGAGAACATACACAACGATCACCTCTCAGAAGCGATAAATTTCAGAAGCCTCGACAGAGAAGGATGGGCAGGGTAGCAGCTCCCGGATGCCCCAAAACCCACGACCCGCACGGCCGCCGCTACCCTGTTATGCGGCGGCGGTCACTATTCACCAGTCATTCTTCAGCGAAAGATTGTTCCTCTCAGGCGCCTTCGCCTCCACTTCCTTCCAGTTAGGGTCATACCACACAAAAAAGTTCAGCCAGATCGTCCTTGACAGACGCATCAGCAACGGCTGCATCAGGACCAGCAGAACGCCATTGATACCCATCCACCAGAATATACGGTTGTCGTGCAGCGACATTCCGATAAGTACCTTCCATGCAACAAAAGTGGCGACGCAAAGTGCCACCGAAAGAGCATAGCTGACAAAACCGGTTCCGTAAAAAAAACCGACCTCGATCTCGAACTGCTGTCCGCAGACAGGACAGTTATCGTGCATTTCCATGAAATGCTTCAGCCGGTAAGGATTGTTGTATTTATATAAATTCCCCCTTCGGCAGCGGGAACATTTATTGCGCAATATGCTTCCGATAAGACTTGGCTTATGGTCGTGATGGTCATCAGATTTTGCAGCACACATATAAAAGAATTTCTACAAAGTTAGAAAACCCAACCCGCCTCCATATTGTGCTTTTAATGACTTAAATGGTACTTTTCGTTGTTTCCCCGGTTTCCCCGGAAAAAACTCATTGCTTCCTGTTCTTTTTCCTGGCCGCAGCCGACCCGCGCGACTGCTCCGCGCCCCCTCCGGAACCCGATCCTCCCCCCCAACCACCCTTCTTCTTCCCCCCGGCCCCGGCCGCCCCCGGTCTCCCCGTCGCCGGAACAACCTTCGGCGCAACAGCACCGTTCCCCACGACGCCGGCCGCTGCAACCTTCTCACCCCCACTTACCTCCCATCCGGCTATCCATCGCGAAAGCCGCAACAACAGCTCATTATTAGCCAGATAAAAGACCAGCAGCGGCATTATCTTGAAAAGCGCACGCTTGGTAGTCTCCGTCAGGTTGAACATGGGAAGAACAAAACCCATGACACCCAGCGCAAGATAAACAACCGCTATCGCATACAGCCAGAACCGCGCCTCCCGGCTAAAACGGCGCACAAAGACCAGTTCAGCGACAAAAAGGGCGCAGGTTATATAGAATAGATACCCCCACAGGTGAATGGCAAAAGTACCAAACAGCAGATGGTTGACGATATCGCCATATCGCTGCAGCAACGGATGCAGGTCGCTCAGGTGATTATTGACCAGCCCGCCTAGATCATAATGTACCGGCAAATAATGGCCGATATACAGCTGCACAGGGAGATAGTAACCCACCAGCGACGGCAGCAAAAAGAAAAGCCCCGTCACCGCCATCTTTCTCAGGACCACGCCCCCGGAAACCTTTACCCCATCACCCTCCGAAACCTTCCCTCCACCACCTGCCGCCCCCCTCCATTGTACCCAAAAGATGACAGGAAGAAAAAGCACAACCAGGACAAGCGTCTCCGAACGGATATAGGTCGCTATTCCCAGTAACAAACCCGCAAACGAAACCATCGCCGGCGACCCGGAACCGTCCCGCGGCAAACCATCCGATCCCCCAACTCCCCCCACCGCACGCCCAGGCAAACCCGCCCCGCCAGGGCCGCTCACCCCCATCCACAAAAAATATAACCCCAGACAAAAAAAGACCATATTACTATAGTCATAAAGGATCATGAACGTATACGCATATATCTCCGGCGTCATCATAAACAACAGTAACAACAACCCAGCCAGCACCGGATGCAGCCT
>Ga0105240_10011162_pt1 | contig 12545 bp, 14 predicted proteins | sample KBSC54metaG_FD_80426 | JGI IMG/M metagenome (GOLD analysis project Ga0105240, IMG submission 80426) | Corn rhizosphere microbial communities from Kellogg Biological Station, Michigan, USA - KBS C5-4 metaG | ecosystem: Host-associated > Plants > Roots > Rhizosphere > Soil | place: Michigan, USA... | reverse complement strand
CGACCATAGATTATGCCAATGTGTACATCCAGCCGGATAATACTGTGCTAGTGCAGGTAACAAATGGTAACCATAGTACTGCTGCGGCATTGGCAGTGGGCGGAAGTACAGTTGCCGTTAAAGACAAAGTGTTTATTAATCGACTTCGCGAAAATCTAGTATAAATTCCGACCTAATTGTACGATGTCTTTTACTTGAGCGTTTGACTTATAGACATGCGCCGCAATGCCAGCTATCTGAGCTGTTTCAACATAGCTAGGGCTATCGTCAAAGTACACGACTTCTTCGGGCTGAATGCCCGGCACGTCGATTACTAATTTGCCAAGCACGTCTGTCCAAAATTCCGGCTCACCTTTCAAGTGCCCCAGTTCATAGGCTGCGAATATGCCATCAAACTGATTGGGGAATGTCACATCAGACAGATACTTGGTCCTATAAAACTCCTGATTAGTTGCCAGGTATGTCTTCATGCCCTGCTGGCGATAATACTGGGCCGCTGCAAGCAGCTCGGTGTTTGGATAGTCTTCCGCCGCAAACCACTCGTCTAATAATATTTGTGGATCTTTGTCCCAATGCCATAAATCTTCGCGCGCTTTGATCAATTCCTTCAAATCCGCCTTGCCAGCCAATGCTTTCTGAAAATCGTGCTTAAAAAACTCCTGTAATGGCCCGGGTTAACGCCATATTTTTCCGCATACACTCGCGAAAACATTTCCGGCGGAATTATCATCACGCCATCGACATCAAATATTGTGGCTTTAATCTTGTTCATGAACTAAGGCTTGTTAGTTTAGTTTTTAGGGCGCCGATGGCAAGTCCAGAATCAGCCGGATCTGTTATAACGAAATCTGGTTCTAGTTTATCTTCTGCTAAGCGTTGATGCCTTAATTGTTCTGCCAATGGATTCATCAAGGGTAGACCACGTGCTTCAATGCGTTGTACTAGTAGTTCTTCTGTTAAATTGATGCCAATAATAAATTGCGGAATATCCGACTTTTTGGCTACGTTCAGGTAACTGTCATCATGCATATAGTAGCTGCTGATGTTATTGTCGTAGACTATAAATCTATTCGGAGTTTCACTTAAAATTCGGTCTCGGGTTTGGCCAACAACTTCTTTCAGTTCAATGCCCATACGAATGGCTCCTGATTGATCGGCTAAAAGCTCACGTACTTCGTCATTGCAAACATACGTTGCACCGAGTTCGTTGATAATTTGTTGGCGTAGCGTGGATTTTCCTGACCCCGAACATGCTAAAAAGAAGACGGCTAATTTTGGCCTCGGTAACTCCAAGTTTGGACGACTCATGAAGTATGTATCAACTAATGACGGTAAAATAGATTCCTGAGATTTCATAAACTATAAATATGGGGTGGCTGATGGGGCTTGAACCCACGACCTTCTGTTCCACAAACAGACGCTCTAACCAACTGAGCTACAGCCACCAAAACAGAGGTGATTATACCTTATTTATATGCTTCGGACAACTTCAAAGTTTGTTGCTCAGAGAAGACTTGAAAGTCTCAATGAGCTTTGTGCAGTTTACTTTGTGTCAAGGTTATTTATGTATTGCCAGATACTACTGTCACAGTGTTTCGGAACATAGGTAGTTTGATTAAGATATAAGTCGGTAGAGTTTTGCATTGAGGGACTTAACATGTGACCAGTCGACAAGTAGATGTAACGCATCTAATAATTGGTAAATCTGGAGCCTGGTATCTAAATTCTCGAATTCGAACATCTCTGGATAGTACTTTTTATACCAACTTTTTAATTTTGCGTAATCTTTTTTGTCGGCGTACTGCTCGTCTTCTTCCCGCAAGTACTTTTCTGGTTCATCGGTCTGCTTCTGGATAACAAACAGCGGGTAATCTAAAGTTGTGAGCTCGACGTTCTCAAGATCAATAATGGCTTGGAGCTTAAAGTTTTCATTAACTATGAAATTATCAAAATGAATGTCCCAGTAAACAGGGTAAACGTGATCATTGGCGAAAATACCAAGACTACTTTCAATCTTACGTAAAGTTTTCCTTGCTGTGAGTTCATCAATTATATTTTTACTTTTAAGTTTGGCGACCAGGTCTTTGCCCTTACTTTTCAATGAAGCTCCCCAGGATTCTGCGTTTGTGAGAGTTAAGTCCGAAGGATTAATGTGGTTAATCACTTTCAGTGATTGGCATATGTCTTGAATGAGAGTTTCACGCTGAGTGTCGGTAGCCAGATGCCAGTTGCTGCCAAGAGATATTCCTGGAACGAAGCTCATTATTATGTAATTTCTATCGATTTCTTCACTTTTGTCCGAGCTGGCAATCAAGCGTGGTTTTTTAAAAGGTAAGTTTGAGGCAAGTACGGCCGATTCCGTTTTAAAACGCCTTTCGTCTTGTTTGTCATAGTTATTGAAAATTTTAATGACCATGTCGTCATTGAGTTTGTGTACTTCGTGGGAAAAACCTGTGGTAATCCTTTCGTGATGCGAGTACGGGATATCATGCCGCGCACAAATAACCTTGATTTGCTTGAGGGTTAGCTTCGTATCTGGATTCATGGCCTAACTATAACAAAAGACCCAAATGAGTCTTAATTAGTGTAATTAGTTTGGTACCCCAGGAGGGACTCGAACCCCCGGCCTTGACGTTAGAACCGTCTTGCTCTATCCAGCTGAGCTACTGGGGCAAAAACTATACACAATGAATGGTGCGGGATACCGGAGTCGAACCGGTGTCCAAAGTTTGGAAAACTTTTATATTAACCGCTATACGAATCCCGCCTACGTTAAAGCTACGGCATGTGGCCCGCTGTGCATTTGACGTACGCATAGATTATAACAGAGGTTAGATTATTATGTCAGAACCTAACCGCGAGGGGTTGATGCTGGAAGTGCGCGAGATGCATCATTTGCTGAAAGTTTATAGGCAAAAACAAATTGCTGTGAAAGTTCAGCCGTCACTTGAGCGGTCGTACCGCTAGTAAAAGCACTTGTGCCAAAGTCTGTAAGCTGTCCTTGGAGCCAGTGATTGTATTCTCCTAAACTTTGTTCGTATGCAGGGGTGTAGTCGCCGACATTTGATAGATTTTTGAATGTAGCTGTCTCCTCAGTCAGGGCGACCAGTTTGCCTTCAAATGTAAAAAGCCCTCCGGAACCACCTTGGAGTTTCGTGGCATCCCGGCCATATTGGTCACTGTCTGGAAAGGTCTGATCAACCCCAGCCCGTAGTAAGAGCTGGCCGCCCTTATCACCAGCTACTTGTACACGAAAGTACTGTCGAGTGCCACTTGCACTAAAGCCGGAATAAATAAGATTGTCACCTGGCGCAGGTACGTAGTCAGCAGCTATTTCGACATTATTGAGCTCAGCATCACCAACAGTTAATGTTCGTAGTCCTCCTGATTGTTGATCGGCGGTAATCGTCAAATGCTGATCGAAGACCTGCGCATTACTTTTAAGTGCAGTGCATTGATTATCTCCAGAAGCATAATCGGGCGCAGTGGTGAGTAGTCGGTTAGGTCCAATGGCAATCGCTCCGCAGCGCCGATTGGCGATTAGCTCACCTTCTCGAGCCGTACTTTCGCTAACTGCCACCGTGCTTTTCAGAATTCTAGTTGCCGCAGCAATACTGGGAAAGCTTGATACCAAACTACGTTGGTCCTCATCGTAAGTACAATTTTCGTTGCGCCACCGCTCCCGTTTTTCATAGTCGCTTTCAAAATACGGTTTGTCGGTTGGCCGGGGAATATGATTTTCCTTGAGCTGAACGTTGAATACATCGTCTGTGGCAAAGTCTTTTGTGTCGCCATCGGCATACTTTAATAAAGCTTCCGGATCCATAAATTGACTACGTTGAATCACCGTTGCAGCACTGGCCTTAAATAATGAATTTTTAGCTAAAGCCTTTGGCCCGGCACCTGGAGGCAGGGTGACTTCACACACTAAGCCAACCGGATAGGCTGCCCGATGATCACTGGACTGGTGGATTGTCGAATCAATCGAAAACGCCAAACCAATGCCCAAGCCAACTGCGATAATATTTCGAGTAAGTTCATTCATAAGCCGTTTTCATTATTACCATGACTCCAGCAATTTGTCGATTTGTGTTTATCTATAGCTCATGCAGAACGGTAATGTGGGCGCCGAGGGAGTTGAGGCGCTCGGCCAAATCTTCGTAGCCGCGGTTGATGGTGTAGACATTTCGCAACATTGAGACGCCACCAGCGGCGAGCATGCCGATCAGGAGCATTACGGCCGGGCGAATGCCACTTGGGCAGACGATGTCGGCCGCGCGCCAGTGCGTTGGGCCGTTGATGAAGACACGGTGTGGATCGGCTAATTCAAGATCGACGCCAATCTTTTTAATCTCGGTATACATGAGGGCACGATCCTCGTAGATCCAGTCGTGGATGAGGGTGCGACCTTTGGCGACAGCTGCGATTGGCACAAAGTAAGGCAAATGATCAATATTCAAACCAGGGTAAACGCTCGGATGCAGTTTTTCTTGCGGAGCGATGAGTGTGCCATTGTGTTTTTGAATAGTAATGTCGACCAGGTCAGTACGGCCATTTTCGGCTTTGTATGGTGCGGTTACGATATATTTCAAACCCATTTTCTCGAGCTTGAGTAGCTCTAGCTCTAGAAAATCGATTGGAGCTCGCTTGATGGTAATCTTTGAATTCGTCACGACGGCCGCAGCGATGAAGGTCATGCCTTCCACTGGATCTTCGCTAGGGGCGAACGTCACATTTTTCTTAATGTGTTTCATTCCTGTGACGCGTAACGTGGAGGTACCGACGCCTTCAATTTTTACACCGAGTCGCTGCAAGTAGAAACATAAATCCTGCACCATGTAGTTGGCACTGGCCATTTTTATAATAGTCTCGCCCTCAGTACGGGCAGCGGCCATCAAAATATTTTCGGTCGTTGTGTCTCCTGATTCATAGAGAACAATCGGCCGTGTTGCCGGGTGTTTACGAACTTTGACATTATAGTGGCCGCTTTTGGCAATGATGTCGATACCTAGCTCTTCGAGGGCGTACAGGTGCGGCAGAACGGTGCGGCGTCCTAACTCACAACCACCGGCGTAGGGAATTTTAAAATCTTTGTAATCATGCATCAGCGCCCCCACAAGCATAATCACGCTGCGAGTTTTTTTAGCAGCTTCTTTGTGCATGGCCTCGAGGTCAAATTTAGCTGGTGGTTTAATTTCCAGGTCGTTACCGGGCAGCCACCGAATGTGCACACCGATACTTTGCAAAACCTCGATCATCCGGTTAACTTCTTCAATGCGTGCGACTGACTTCAATCTTGTAGTGCCTTTATTCAGAAGGCTGGCGCAAATTAACCCAACGGCGGCATTCTTGCTGGTTTTGAGTGTTATGCTGCCGCGCAGCTCGTGGCCGCCCTCGATGCGGAGATTTAATGCGCCCCCACTCAAGCTAATTAATTGCTTATTGAGTGTGTCGCTAATGCGGGCCATAGTTTCGAGGCTTAGATTCTGATTTCCGCGCTCCATACGGTTCACGGCCGACTGACTAGTACCCAAACGCCGAGCAAATTCAGCCTGCGTGAGGCCTCTTTCTTGTCGTATCTGAGAAATTAATTGCCCAATCTTTTCGTTTGTCGTTAGCATATTCGTAAAATTATATCATCAATGGTAATTATCAATAAATGTCAATTAGCGCAGGTCTATTATAGGCGCATTGCCAGCAAATTGCTACAATATTAACCATGATATAACTTTTTCTCAGAACGATAGCGCATATTAACTGAAGTTTTGGGAGATGCGAGATGAATGACCAAGTTGTAGCGCAGCTGATTGCTGCAGAGGAAAAACGGCAGCGCGAGGGAATTGAACTCATTCCGAGTGAAAATTATGTGAGCCGTGACGTGCTTAAGGCTACCGGTAGCATTTTTACAAATAAGTATTCCGAGGGTTATCCAGGTCGACGCTACTATGGAGGACAGGAAAATACCGACCAAATTGAAACCTTAGCAATTGAGCGAGCCAAGAAGTTGTTTAAGTCCGACCACGCCAACGTCCAGTCGCATTCCGGGGCGCCGGCCAATGAAGCGATATACCATGCCTGGATGGAGCCTGGCGACACGATTATGGGCATGGAGCTGAGTCATGGTGGCCATCTCACGCATGGCCGTCCGGGCACCATAAGTGCCAAACTTTTCAACTTTGTACGCTACGGCATCAAAGATATTGAGACGGGCGAGATCGATTACAACCACATGCGCGATATCGCTCTCAAAACCAAGCCAAAGATTATCCTGGCTGGTTTTACTTCATACCCACGCGAGCTTGATTACCATAAGTTTGCCGAAATTGGCCGGGAGGTTGGTGCGGTGTTGATGGCCGATACCTCGCACATCGCCGGTTTGATCGCAGCCGGCGCATTAGCCAACCCGTTCGATTTTGGCTTCCATGTAATGATGACGACCACGCATAAAACCTTACGTGGCCCGCGCGGTGCCATGATCTTGAGCCAAGGCACCGTTGGCAATCCACTCAAAGAAGTTGATAAGACAATCGAAAATCTGCCAACACTTATTGATCGCACGGTGTTTCCCGGCTTGCAAGGCGGCCCGCATATGCATACTATTGCCGCCAAAGCCGTCGCGTTCAATGAAGCGGCTACTCCCGAATTCAAAATGTATGCCGAGCAAATTCTCAAAAACGCCAAACGGCTGGCCGATGAGTTGATGAAGTGTGGATTCAAACTCATTACCAATGGTACCGACAATCACATGATGGTAGCTGACGTCCAAAAATCATTTGGCATTGATGGTACCGCCGTAGAAAATGTCCTCGATAAAATTGGCCTTACGCTCAACAAAAACGTCGTTCCCGACGATCCATTGCCGGCCTATCGTCCAAGCGGTGTTCGCCTTGGCACGCCTGCGCTTACGACTCGCGGTCTTAAGGAAGACGATATGGCGCTCATTGCCGACTGGATGAAGCAAGCCATAGACGCCCGCAGCGACGAGACCAAGCTCAAAACTCTCCGTGAAACCGTCAAAGATTTTGCTCTACAATTCCCATTGCCGAGCGATAAAAGTTAGGCATGGACAAGCCGCATTTGTTTTTCCAATACTGCCCGAAGTTTGTGTTGTTTTCAGAGGATTGGGCGTCTGTGTTTCTGGCCAGACGCAAAGGTGAGGTGGATTACGACGGCACCTTTGGATTTATTGGTGGCAAAATGGAAACGACTGATGCGGATATTCAAGAGGGGATGTACCGCGAAAAGAATGAAGAGATTGGGTCAGACGCCAAGGTCAGATTGTGTCTAACTTTCAGCTATCCGATTTTGTTTCGAAAAAAAGACGGCAGTAGCATGATCATCCCACATCATATCGCTCAATTTATCGGCGGCGAGATAAAATTAAACGATGACGAATATTCCGAATACCGCTGGGTTCCATTGAAAGACCTGGAGTCATTCGAACCAAAAATTGAAAACATCCCGACGGTTGTTGATTGGGCGCTTAGAATTAAACCTTTATTGACCGATAAAGATTTCGTGGAAGTCTAACTTTCTCTGCGGCGGGTAATTTCAGGCCGCTCCAGGTTTCGTCGATGGCGGCGACTTTGATGTCGACCCAGCCGAGCGGTAGGATTAAGTCTCGAAAAGTTTGTTCAGTGACGTCCGTCTGAACTTTGGATGACTTCTTTGGCCAGCTGACCCAAAGTCCTACTTTGATACCATCAAAGTCAACACTGTCCAAAAACGATTCAAACTCTGTCTTTGAGCTAAAAAATCCATGCACCCAATGAGCTGGTAGTATCTGTGCAGGAATAACGTCTCCTGATCTCAGAAGTCCTCTAAACCAACCCGGCTGGTTTATCATACAGACGCTTTGGCCAGGTTTATAGCCGAGCTTGTCTAACAGCTCTTTACCTGAATAGCCGACTTGCTTCACGGTAGTAGTTCCGGCTCCTGTACAAGGGTGATGTCAAATTTGGCCTTTACGGCGTCGATTACTTTTTGTTTGAATTTCAGTAGGTCGGCTGTGTTTTTGGCGTGCTCATTAATAAAGACAAGTGATTGGGCCGGCCAGGTGGCCATGCCGGTTTCGCCGTCATGGAAATCTTTAAAACCGGCGTTCTCCACTAGCCAGGCTGCCGACAGTTTAAAGTCGCCGTTTTCCATTGGCCACTGCGTGATACTTGGATAACTGGCCAGTAATTGGGTAAGCGTACCATGGTCGACAATCGGGTTGGCAAAGAATGAGCCGTTGTTGGCGACTTTCGCCGGGTCGGGCAGTTTGGCCTGGCGGATGGCAATTACTGCTTCACGGATAATTGCTGGTGTAAAAGTTTGTATGCCATGCTCGTCGAGATATTTCTGTAGCGTACTATAAAACGGTGGCGTAGGATTGGCCTTGGTGAGGTGCAGCGTTAGGCCAGTGATAAAAAATTTTCCATGATCGATGACCTTAAAGCGGCTTATGCGATAGCCAAAATTGCACTGTTCATTGGGAATATTGACGAATTGCTTGATTGACATATCGTAAGCTTCGACGCTCACCAGCGTTTGTTTGATTTCCTGCCCGTAGGCGCCCACGTTTTGTACCGGCGTAGCTCCTGCCGTGCCCGGAACCAGCGACAGACACTCAACACCTGTCAAACCAGATTTTACTGTACGTTCCACGACGCTATCCCAATTTTCACCTGCTCCGATGGTGACATAGACGTTTAATTCGTCTTCGGCGAATTCCTCGTAATGCAAAATTTTATTGACCATTACGAGCCCTGGAAAGCCTTCGTCGCGCCACACGATGTTGCTGCCATCGCCAATCATAATAATTGGCAGATGTCGTGCTTCAGCCCAAGCTACCGCTTCAGCCACATCTTGTCGGCTGGTTACTTCGCACAAAAAAGTGGCGGTGCCACCCAAGCGCATCGTGGAATGTATGGCTAATGATACATTTTTATTGATGTTCATACTAAGCTCCTATTATAGCCTGCCTGCTTTCTACTTGCACAATTCCAATAAGAGGAGCTACTATTAATAGGTATGAGTGACGAAGGACGATTGCAGCCATATAAACCATTGGGCGCCCACTTGAAGCAAGTCCGGCAAAAACTGCAGGAAAGTCTGGCTGAAGTGTCAGGCGCAGTAGAGATCGACGTTGAGCTGCTCGAGCGTTTTGAACACGGTAGCGAACGGCCGAGTGAAGATTTGCTGATGTTGCTCATCAGCCACTTTGGTATGCAAGACGACGAAGCTGTGGGCTTGTGGGAGCTGGCAGGTTACGAGAAGGCTTATCGCCCAACCAGTACACCTAACAATCCCAGTACAGACGATGCTTCGGCCAAACAGCTGCCATTGCTGATGATGCTGTCGCTCGACACGCGCATTGTGTACAGTGATGGCGTGAACATCACCGCCAACCCTAACGGTATTGTTATCAGCTTTACGCAAAACGGCCAAGATAACCAAGCCGTGCCAATCGCACGGGTGGGAATGAGCCGTGAGCACGCCCAGAACGTCTTGCAAGTGCTCCACCAGGCCATCACACAGTCCACGCATCTGCACGCCCCCAAAGCCCTACCAGCTCCCAAAGATCAGAAAAAACCCAAATCCGACTCGAACTGATATACTATCTCTGTTCTGAATACAAGCGCCCGTAGCTCAGCGGATAGAGTGCCGGCTTCCGAAGCCGTAGGTCGTAGGTTCGAATCCTATCGGGCGTACCAAGCATAAGCATGATAAAATTCCCTTGTGGGAAAACACAAATCCTTGTTTATAATTCTGATAATTATTGCGGCGCTTTTTATTGGCGGTTGGTTTCTCTATTGGCATGTTACTCAGCCAAAGTGTATTGAATGGACAAATCAAAGTATTAATCGTTGCGTAAAGTGGGAGAAATAGTTAGGAAAATTTTTCTAACGTGGTAAATGGTATCGTACTATTTTAAGCATTCTATAACAAAAGCTTTTGATATACTCAAAATATGATTGTCGTGATTGAAGGCCCAAGTGCGGCTGGGAAGACGACGTGGATACGAAGCCATGCCCAAGGTGCTGTGATTGAAGAAGCAAGTGTTTCGGGTGCACCCGATAGGGACGTTGATCCGGTTGGGGCAGCCGCTTTCTGGGCCAAAGTCAGCGCCAACCGATGGACTGAAACAATCAAAGCAGAGCAGCAAAGTGGTCTTGTTGTATGCGACTGCGACCCTTTCAAACTTCACTATGTGTGGTCGCTATGGCGAATCGGTAAAGTTGGAAAGGAACAATGGCGCGCAGAACTGGATGCTACCCGAAAACTCTTCGAGGCACGCTTACTGGGTCTGGCTGACCTTATTCTTATTCGCATACCCAATCCAGCCACGCTTGCTGAGCAGGCCCGTAGTGATACCAGCCGCCAACGAAATAACTTCCCGTTGCATTCCCAACTTGCCGAACCACTACGCGAATGGTATCAAGCCGTGGAACAACTTGGCCCAAAACGAGTGCGTTGGGAGTTGCCCGCTGAAGGGGTGCCTAATTGGGATGGGATTGGGCGACGGTCGGAACGAAGCGGCATTGCTATCTTTGATGATTTAATCAGCCAGCTTCCGGCCAGCTGATAGCGGATTGGCAGAAGGCTGCGGTGAAGTAGGCTGCTGTGCCGAGTTTGCGGCTTTATTTTTGGCGATATGCGCTTTAACGACGTCTGAGGAAAAGTTGGCGAGGTGGGAAATGGGAATTTTGCTGAAGTCGACTGCTTTGGTATACGTTTGGGCTTGCATAAATAGGAAGCGTTCAAGCAACAGACTGCCAATGATCGCCCCCGACAATATCACAACGTAACCAATGATATAGGCGATAAATGGCAGATTGATAAGCGATTTAAACATCGCAATAAACAACGTGGCGTACCAAGTGGTTGCGCTCACTGCGCCAAAAATAAAGGACAGTTTCCGCGCCTTCCAGGCGGCATCATGACGGGGATATTTTGTCGAGAAATTAAAAGTTGTGAGGCGAGCAGTGGTGTAAAAATTCAAAAACAGTCCATTGATTATAAGTATCAGTACAAAGATCATCTTAACGATAAAGCCTGTGGAGTGGATATATTTTGACGGGTTAAGTAAAAACAGCCCTGCGCCGCTAAGCGTCAGTAGCCCAATCCCTAGCCAGACCACTGTTGAAAATGACCGCATCCAGTTTACTGTCTCAGGGGAAATCCGATCGCCCATGCGCAAGTTTCGAAAAAATGAAAAATCGGAAACGGTTGCCGCCCCTAAACCGAGGGCCAATCCAATAAAGTGCAGACTCAAAAGTGCCTGAAAAGCAAAAGAAGGATGAGACATACCAATACTATACTGGAAAATGCAGCTTCAAAGTAGAGAGACGCTAATGGATATAGGCGCGTTGCTTGGTGCGGGTTTTTCTGGGCTGGGTATATTGGGAGTAGGTGGTGGCGAGTCGGCCGCCTAAGCTCTCCCGCGGTTGTTCGAGTCCGCTAATCAGAAATGTCAGGCCACTAACCAAGACAATCAATAAATTTGTTGGCCGAACATAGTAATGCAATAAACCCATATACAGTGGAGAGGCAATGCCAACTACGGCTGATACTATGAGCAGCAGACCGATAATCGTAAAGGCTATCCTGAAAGTCTGTTGCCGGAAAAAAGCGAATAGGGCATAGTGCAGTAATATAGCGGTAAGTAAAAAGCCCGTCCAGGCGGCAAGTCCAGACGGTAATAAAAACATGACAGGTGAGGAGGTTCTTGTGAGAAATAATCCCATTCCGCTAATTACTAGTACAAAAAAGCTGAGGTAAAAAACGGTTCGGTACATCCCTGTTCCTCCCTACTGCTACTAACTGTACTTTACATATATGCAAATTGCTGTAAGAAATTACATATAACGCTGTTAGCGGGTATTGCAAAGCAAAGTCGTAGCTAGGAGGATGTGGCGCAATAGGTTGTTGTGTAAATTTACAGCGACGAGAGATGCCAAAGGCCAAGCAGGGTGAGAATAGCCATAAGGCCCCCAGCTGCAAAGCATACCAGGGCGGCAATTTCGGCGATGTGCCCGACAGTTGAAAAGGCATAGGCGTCACCAAGCAGCAGGCCGCGTAACGTTTCGCCCTGGAAGAGGGTCTGGGCTTGTTGCTTGAGCTTGGCGTCGGTCGGATTTGCCAGCGACTTGGCACTGACTTGCGAGTACGTAAGCCCGCCAGCTACTTCAGATAAATGCACGGCGATGAAATGGTCGGCATACGCCTTGGCTTGCGGCCCGGTCAAGAGCTGCTGGCCGGCATATTTATTTAAGAATGGCCCGATCTCAGGGCTTGCCAGTGCAGGGCTGCCTAGCGGCGGAAAGAAGACTTTTTGTGAGGCCAGCTCGTTGTGCACATTGTTTGTAGTGAACGAAGAAGCCCACCATGCCAGGCCGCCAACGGTCAGAAGGGCAATGGTTGCGACAACGCCAAAAAGCGTGAGAACTTTATCGATTTTACGTCTCGTTGTTTTATTAGTTTTTGTCATTTTAGGAAACCTTTGTTTTATATTTATGACAACACAGTACAACATTACTGTCAGGCATACAATGATTGGG
>Ga0105240_10011161_pt1 | contig 12546 bp, 7 predicted proteins | sample KBSC54metaG_FD_80426 | JGI IMG/M metagenome (GOLD analysis project Ga0105240, IMG submission 80426) | Corn rhizosphere microbial communities from Kellogg Biological Station, Michigan, USA - KBS C5-4 metaG | ecosystem: Host-associated > Plants > Roots > Rhizosphere > Soil | place: Michigan, USA... | reverse complement strand
TCGCAACGATGCTTTCGACGCGCGCAACTACTTCAATCCTGCGCCGCAGAAGGTGGCGGAACTACGGCTGAACGTCTTCGGCTTCAATGTCGGTGGACCCGTAACACTCGGGAATCTCTACAATCCGGAAAGGAAACGCACGTTTTTCTTTTACAACCAGGAATGGCGACGGCTCATTCAAGGTGGATTGACGAATCAGCCGGTGCCAGATCCCGCAACCTATGGCGGCAATTTCGGCAGTCAGACCGTGAACGTACCGAGCGCGAGCGCTGTATCGGTGGCGGTGCTGGCGCGCAATTGTCCCGGCGGCGCGTTGCCCGCAGGCATCGTTCAGGGACAGCCCTTCCCGAACAATACAATTCCATCGTGCATGATCTCGCCCAACTCCACCTCATTGCTCAGTGAGGGAATCTTTCCTCAGGCGAATGCGGTGAACGCAGCCGGTAAACCGACCTTCATTGGAGGAAACAACTCTCCCACCAATCTCACAGAAGAGGTTGTGCGAATCGATCACAACTTCAACAGCAAACTCACGATCTTTGGGCATTTCATTGCAGAACAGGTATCGCAAGGCTTCGGAGTAAGCCAGTGGAGCGGAGCCAACGTGCCAACGGTGGGCGACACGTTCGGCAATCCGTCCTATAGCGCAGTTGTGCACACGACGTACACAATCAACTCAAGCTTGTTGAACGAGACCGCGTTCAATTACAACGGCAACCGTATCAACATTGTGCCGTTCCCCGGATCGGGATTGAAGAGCCTTGCCATCCCTACCGGTTACGATTCCTCGAAGTCGCGGCTCTTCTCCGGACCCAACAATGACAATCGCATTCCCAATATCGATCTGAATGGGGCGCTCGGTACCCACTTCGAGATCTCCAGCTGGCCGTGGCACAACAAAGCGGACGACTATCAAGTCCGCGATGACATCGCCTGGACCAAAGGTGAACATCAGATCAAAATGGGCGGAAGCTGGGCGATCTATAAGAAAACCCAGGATCTCTTCGGTCAGACTCAAGGGTCTTTCAACTTCGACGGCACGTTCACGGGCAGCGATTTTGCGGACTTCCTGCTTGGCAACGCAAAAAGCTATAACGAGCTGGCGGTGCAGGACCACGGGCAATGGAACAACGTTTCGTTTTCCGTTTACGTGCAGGACAACTGGCGCGCAAATCGAAAGCTCACGTTGAACCTGGGCCTGCGCTGGGATGGCATACCGCACACGTACGAAGCCAATGACCGCATGGGGAATTTTTACGCGTCGCTCTACAATCCCGCGGATGCGGCGGTACTCCTGCCCGACGGCTCGATAAGCCCGAACAGTCCGGGGCTGGGAACGAGCCCGAATGCAATTCTGGCCGGAGTTCCTCTCTACCTGAATGGCATCGGAATTCCTGAACACAACCACGTTCCGAAAGGGCTGGTGAATAACAACTGGAAGACGTTTGGACCACGTATCGGGTTCGCGTACGATCTCACCGGAAGCGGGAAAACCGTCATCCGCGGGGGAGTGGGCCTGATGTACGAACGAATCCAGGGCAACGACATGTATAACGCCGGCGCTAATTCTCCCTTCAGCCTCAACGTGACAAACAACAGCGTCACGGTCGAGGATCCGAACATACTTTTAGCAACCGGTACCGCAGCGGCTCGACCGATCAACCCGCCGAGCATTACAGGATTGGCAATCGACAACTATAAACAGCCGGCGAGTTACCAGTACAGCGCAGGTCTGCAACGTCAGTTGAACGCGAGATCCGTCTTGTCGATCTCGTACGTGGGAAATCAGAACCGGTATCAGAACGACTACCGGCAGATCAACTTGCCGGATCAGGGCTATTTGCCGGCTTTGATTGGAGGCGCGCAATACACGACGGCGCCTGGTCTGCCATACCGCGGATTCAACTCAATCAACATGTCAACCAACGAGGCGAATTCGCACTACAACGGTCTTCAAGTCGATCTGAACTCACGTATTCGCACGCTGACTCTGCGTGCGTTCTACACGCTGTCGCGGACCGTCGATCCTACGCTCGGGGGTGGTGGCGGAGCCGATCTCAGCAACGTGTCCAACCCTTATCTTGGCTGGAAGTACGATAGTGGCCCAGGAGGATATGACAGAACAAACAATGCTGCCGTGAACTTTATTTACGAGATCCCTTTCCTGCAGAGAAGTCCTAATCGCCTGCTGAGGTCGGCTCTTGGTGGCTGGGAACTGTCGGGAATCGTGAATATGACTTCCGGCCTGCCAATCAATCCTCAACTGACTGGGGCGCAAAGCAGCAACGGCTTGCCCAATGCAACCAACCGTCCGGACAGAGTTAGCAACGTATCTTATCCGCACAAAGCCGGCGAGTGGTTCAGTACTTCCGCATTTGCCTCGCCTGCAGTGGGTGCATGGGGTAACGCAGGTTTTAATTCTCTACGCGGCCCCGGGCGGGACAATTGGAATCTCTCCCTCTTTAAGAGTTTCGCGTTTGGCGAGGAGCGGCGACTTGAGCTTCGCGCAGAGAGCTTCAACCTCTGGAATCACACTGAATTCGATCAGGTGAGTAATGCGCTTGGCTCGAGCAACTTCGGCCAGGTTACCTCTGCATACGATCCGAGAGTATTTCAGTTCGGCGCAAAGCTCTATTTCTAAGTATCGAGAGCTAGCTAGCCTCCTCGAGTCCCGCGCTCTCACTCCGTTCACTGATAGCGAGACTCGGGGAGGCATTATTAATTTGTATCAACGTTGCCATAGACCTTATAGCTCAGTGCATGATGCATGAGTTGGAAGGGTTGCCAAATTGAACTGTGAACCTGCACTCCGAAGAAGGCGCCATGGGCGTGCCAGAACACATTCTCGAAAAGACGTGTGAATTTCTGCCGCGCCAGAATCAGGCGCTCCGAATCCGACCGCCCTTCTGAGACCACAGAGCAAGGTTTCTGTTATCACGCGCTGCGTGCAGGCAATCCGGGGTGGATGCGGTTGGACCTATGCGGGCGAAGACAACCCGATCTGCCGAGAAGCAGGAAACGGTTGCGGCAACGAATGCAAGCATGCAAAGAAATCGAGGCATTAGGCCGTCCGAGATATCGTTTGTTGCGGCTGGGGAAACGCGCCTAAGACTAACACTTGGACGAGGCCTGGAGCATCGATCCTCAGCGGGAAGACTTTCCTCTATCGGAGTTTCGTTTAGAGAGGAAGCACACTGCCCGCTGCCCCATACACCCGTCAGCTCAGAACCTCATGCTGTCTCGAGTGAAAGGCATGCCTCCGCCTCATGATGACCGTAGGAACAAAGAATCCGATTACCAATAGGCAACCGGATCCGGTAGTACAGCGCCGCACTTGCAATTCTGTTGCGGAGCTTCAACCGGAGCCATGACGTCGCAGCCAGGACAGCGGACGCGGCGTGCATTCAGGCGTCCTGGTACCCACACTCCAGTCATCCCGGCCCGTCCGAATTCCGACTTGAAGTAGCGACTGACCATCGAACGATGCTCTCCCTGCTTCATCAGGGGTGCCATGGAGTCTTGGGTCTCCCACGCAGTGATGGTCATCAGGCAATCTCCCACGACGACCGAAACAAAACTGATAAACCCCGGCATGGACAGCATCTCCATCGCAATCTTGCGACCGCCTTCCTGGATGGTGGCTACCTCTTCTGCGTTGCGCGCAAAGAAGTTCGTGATGCTGAATGCACCGGGCGGTGCGGTGCTTCCGTTGCTAGCTCGAACGCTGGTGCCGAAGCCAAACGGGCCGATCGCGGTCGGCTGCACGATGACGTTCATTCCCAGGGCGCGAGGTATCGCGCCAGCATCGAAATAACCTTGCAGCGACACGATCTTCTCGCCTTCGATGCGAGCGAAATCGGCTCCTGCCAGACTGACCGTCCGGCCTGTCGGCGGCAGTCCTTGCATGGGCCCCGTGTTTGTTCCTTTCATGAGCCACTCGGCTGAAACGAGCCCCTGACCGTTGTGGGTAAGACTTACCGTCTCGAAGCTCAAATCCGGAAACGAGTCCCAGAGGGATTCCGCGTAGGTTCCTATCGCTGCTCCAGTAAGGGGACCAGAGCTGGCCGGATCTGTGTAAGTGCCACCATCAGCAAACGCCGCGACGATGCCAGACGCATCATGACGATTCCAGGCGTCGACGTAACGCTCAAATACCTGCAGTGGAGTTATTTGCATTCGCGAATGGTACCATGCAGCCGTCCGCCAGTATCTGCTGGTTCTGCTAGACCTGCAAAGGACCTCATCCCGCATTGCCATCGCAAGGTGATCCCAGTCGAATGATGCGGCTCCGAATTGTCAGCATGCTTAAACACGCCAAGGGTGAGTTTTGCTCCGCTGCAGTCCAGTCCCACGAGTAAATTGTTTGGGGCGAGGTTTGATCCATCGGGACTGCGCCTTGCGCCTGAATCACCCCAGGCGGGCGCAAGGGTTCACGTTGGTAAGCAGCGGGTTCCGGTAATCGGCTCAAGCATCGAACCGGGTTCTGTCGTGGGGCATTACAAAGGGCGTGCTTCGAGCAGGCAGAGCGGGGATTTGGTTGGGATGACTCTCTCCAGTGCGAACCCGGCCGTGTGCAGCAGTTGCTGAAACTCGCTGCGGGTCCGCTCCTTGCCGCCGACAAACGCCATCATCTCGATGTCCAGCAGCTTGCCGGGATGGGGATCAGCGCTGTCGTCCAGCACAGCCTCTGCGAGGATGAGCTTCCCATCCTCCGGAATCACGCTTCGAATGTTGCGCAGCAATTGCAGGGCAGCTCCATCGGCCCAGTCGTGAACGATGTGCTTCATGACATAGCAGTCGCCTCCTGCCGGAACCGCTTCGAAGAAGTTGCACTCCACGGCTTCGCAGCGGCTCGCAAGTCTGTCTTCAGCAATTGCGATCTTTGTGGCGGGGACCACTGCGGCCATCTCTGCGACCACTCCATGGGCAGCGGGGTTCGCATGCAGGATTGAGCGAAGCAAGGCGCCATGCCCTCCACCCACGTCGACAATTTTCTTGAAGGCGGAGAAGTCATACGTCTGGAGGAATGCCGGAATGCACATCTCGCTGATGCTGGTCATTGCATTGTTAAAGACATCGGCTTCGCTCTGGTTCTCTGGCTTCGACAGCCAGTTGAAGAACGGCTCACCATAGACCTGATCAAACGTGGTTTTGCCCTGTTCTACGCTGTACTTCAATTCGCTGTAGAGTTTCAGGTGAAGCGGATCGGCGATCCACTCAATGCAATTCGCCATCGACCCCGCAACATCCTTGCGAAGCAGTTGTCCGGCGTCAGTGAGCTTGTAGCTGCGAGGAGCGGTCCGGGTCACAATTTGGCTTACCTCGAGCACCCGCAGGATTCTGAAGAGGTAATCCGGATCTGATCCCGATTCGAGGGCTAAGGCGTCAATGTCTTTTGCGTCGCGGCCGATAAAATCTGGAAGGTTCAATTTGACGGCTGTGTTGAGACAGGCGGAGGCGATATACGCCAATCCGGTTTGCAGCAGGATATCCTGCGGGCTTGGAGAATGTGCTGCTCCGGCCGCCATCACCGGAGCTTGGAGGGAATCGATTGTCTGCTGCGCTGCGATCGTGGCCATGTGTGCGTCTCCTTCAGATATGCAAAGTCTGGATTACCAGCTGTGAAAAGGTGAAGAGATATGAGTCGGCGTGTGGAGATAGGCAGCGATTAGCTTTCTGACTGCCTCATTGGTGTTCGCCTGCGGACCGTGTTGCGTGTGCTGTGCGACCTGCCCGGAGGTGTCGTTCCGGTCGATAGCTGAGCCCGCCTCCCTGGGCCGGCGCATCAGCATCCAGACTGCGGAAAGAACAGCGTCTTGACTGATGTCTGCCATTTGTTCTGCTCCTTGATTGAGCGAGACCCGGAACCATGTGTAGAGTTTCCGGCTCGAGATTTGCGTTCAACTGTTAGCGCGTAAGCGCGGTCAAAAGTGGCTCACCGTTCGCCTGATTTCTGTGGAATTTCTTTCTTGGTGGTTACCGGCTCGCCTGGCTTCTCTTTGCAGCTGGTTGCCCGAACAGCCGCGCAACTGTCTCAGCCTGCTGCCGGTCGCCCTGGATTTGGGCCCAGACCGGCTTTCCATCTGAAGACGATCCGAGCAAAACGGAAAGTGTTTTCTCCGGCGTGTAGTAGGCTCTGCTGAGTCCCTCAATCTGTACGGGCCCTTTCTTTACGGTCCGCTGATCCTGAGCCAGATCGCGAACAAGGAGGTGCACTCTCACTTCGGGGCTCACATATGCCGCGCGCTTTTCATCGTCGATCGCGCGAATCTGCGGGAACACCTTCTCCATGTGCGCCTGCTGGATGGCCTTGGAGGCCGCATAGGCTTTGTTTGCGTCGGCGCGCAATCTGTCAGCTTCCGCCTGGTTTTGGTTTTTCAGCTCGGCAATCGACTTGTAACCCAGGTCGCTGCCCTGGTGGTAGAGGGTGTCCGCTTCCTTCTGCTCTTCTGGTGACAGTTTGCGCAAAGCGTCTATTCGTGCCTGGTACTGGCGATCGCGCTCGTCATTTTGCTTGCGGTCCGTAATGGAGATGTACGTTGCATCGAGGGCGGCAACCGGTTCTGATCCCTTGCAGACACTCGTGGGCGCAGCCGGCAAGAACTTTACCGGCTGCAGTTCCCATCCTTCGGGGGCGTTGGGAATGGCTGCCTTCAGTAACTGCATGTTGGCTGAATAACGCTGCTGTTCCGACTCGGTGGTTGCGCGTGCGCCTTCCGGGCAGTCCGCAAAAAGAATGCCGGCACCGAAAACCAGAGTGCTGTAAACGATGGTCCAGATGATTCTCAAAGCAAGCTTCGTCATGCTTTGCTCCTTTTTCGGGCGTCATTATGGCCCGGCGTGATCACCCGCCCGGTTATAAAAAGCAAGGCGTCATCCAAATACGCGCAGACCACGATCAAATCGGCTCAGTCCTTTCGCACTTTTCGCGTAAAGGATTGTTGAGAACTGTGGGACTTAAGAATCTGGGATGATTTGCTCGAGCTCCCGTGGCCGGGCAGAATCAGAGATATCCATTGACTTGATTAGGGTTTGCCGGTTATTTTCGACTCGTTCGCACCCAGCAATCGCCGTGAATCCCCAGCCAGAAATACAGGTTACCCAGCTTCTACAAAGGTGGCAGGAAGGCAGTCAGCAAGCGCTCGAAGCGCTAATGCCCCTGGTCTATAACGAATTGAAGCGCTTGGCCGGCAGCTATCTTCGGCGAGAGCGCCCCGATCACACCCTGCAGAGCGCCGCGCTGGTCCACGAGGCCTATCTGCGTCTGGTGGATCAGACGCAGACGCGTTGGCAGAACAAGGCCCACTTCTACGGGATCGCAGCACAGATGATGCGGCGTATCCTGGCCGACCATGCGCGCGGACACAATGCCGCTAAGCGGGGCGCCGGCATGCCAGAGCTGGAACTGGATGAGGCAATGGTCCAGGCAAAGTCGCAGAGCGTGGACGTGCTGGACCTGGAAGAGGCTTTGCAAAAGCTGGAGAAACTCGACGCGCAGCAGGGCCGCATTGTGGAACTACGTTTCTACGCTGGACTTTCCATCGAGGACACGGCCAATGTTCTCGGCATCTCTCCGGCAACTGTGAAACGCGATTGGGCGGCGGCGCGGGCGTGGCTTTTCCTGCAAGTGGCGGCGAGGCGTTCCGTTGAACCCTGAGCGGTGGCGACAGATTCGAGATTTGTTTGATGCTGCGCTGGCGGTTCCGGCCGAGAATCGTCAGCGCTTTCTCGATTCCGCCTGTCTCTCCGATCCAGAACTGCGGCAAGAGGTGCAAGTGCTTTTGGACTCCCACGCCGACGCGGGCGACTTTCTCGAATTGCAGGCTGGGAGTGAAGCTTCGAGCAACACCACAACCGTCGATGTCGATCCCTGGATCGGTAAGAACGTAGGTCCGTACCGCGTTCTCGAACGGATTGGGTTTGGCGGGATGGGAGTTGTGTACCGGGCCCTTGATACCCGACTGGGGCGCGAAGCTGCATTGAAATTTCTCAGCGCGGAGATGCAGCGTGATGGTCGCGCCCGTGATCGATTCCTACGCGAGGCGCGCGCGGCATCGGCTTTGAATCATCCGAATATCTGTACTGTCTACGGCGTGGATGAATCCGGGGGACACCCCTATCTTGCGATGGAACTTCTGAAGGGGCAAAGCTTGGCTGAAGTGATCGCAGGAAAGCCGCTTGCGGTGCACAGTTTGCTCGCGTTCGCCGCCCCGATCCTCTCGGCGCTGGATGCAGCCCATGCGGAAGGCATCATCCACCGCGATCTGAAACCGGCCAACATCTTTCTCACCGAAAAGGGTCAGGTAAAGATACTGGATTTCGGGTTGGCCAAGCAGGCCACTCTGATGCCTGAGGCACAGAAGGCCGGCGCCATGGACGTGCCTGAACCGACAGCCGAACTCACGACGCCAGGAATGATTGTGGGCACGGTCTCCTATATGTCGCCCGAGCAGATCCGAGCCGAGCGGTTGGACCCGCGCTCCGACCTGTTCGCTTTTGGCGCGGTGTTGTACGAAATGGCCACAGGTGAGCAGGCGTTCCCCGGCAAGATGCCCGTGTTGGTGCTTGACGCTATTCTGAACCGCGAGCCGGCACCGATAGCGCAGTCGAACCCAGCCGTTCCGGCGCGGCTTGCGGCCATCATTTCAAAGGCAATGGAAAAGGATCGCGAACGGCGGTATCAGAGCGCGGCTGAACTGAATGCCGATCTGCTCGAAATTGAGCGCATGCCGGCAAGCGGGTCTGCTACCGTCTCCACACCACGCGGAGGTTTATCGCAGCGTAGAACGTGGATCGCTGTGGCGGCGCTGCTCTTGGTCTGCACTGTTGCTGGTGTATATGTATGGAAGCGGCACCGGTCCGGAGTTCAGTCGGATCGGCAACTCGCGGTATCGCAGACCGTCGCACGTCCCTCGATCGCGGTTGTTGGTTTTGAAAACTTATCAAGGCGTCCAGAACATGCATGGCTTTCCACTGCGTTTTCTGAAATGCTGTCGACCGAGCTTGCTGCCGGCGGCCGCATGCGAGTGGTGTCGGGAGAAGACGTGGCACGCGCGCGCAAGGATCTTGACCTGGAAGAGGTACACGCTTTTTCCGCGCAGACGCTGGCAAAGCTCAGAAAGAATCTTGGCGTCGATTATGTGGTCACCGGGTCGTACCTTGAAGTGGGTCCGGAAGGCGGGAACCAGCTCAGGCTGGATGCGCGGTTGCAGAATGTCCTCACCGGTGAGACTGTGACTTCTCTGCCTGAAACCGGCACCGAATCGAAGCTCATCGAGTTGCTCTCGAAGACCGGCGCAGATCTTCGTGCGACTTTGCGCATCGGTAACGTCGTAGGTTCGGAGGTGACCAAAGCGGCGGCCACAATTCCCCATGACCCTATGGCCGCTCGCCTTTATGCTGAGGGACTGGCCGAGTTGCGGCAGTTCAACCCAGCCGGTGCGCGCGATCTTTTGCTGAAGGCAGCGGCTGCCGAGCCGGAGCATCCGCTGATTCATGCCGAACTGGCGCAGGCATGGAGCCAGTTGGGCAACGACGAGAAATCGCGATCCGAGGCGCGCCAAGCCGCATCACTGGCAGGCCAGCTCCCGCAGACAGAGCAGCTTTGGGTAGAGGGCCGCTTCCGCGAATCAACCCACGAATGGGACAATGCAATCGATGTATACCGTACCCTGCTGAGGTTCTACCCCGACAATCTGGAATACGCGCTGAGGCTGACGGCCGTACAAACATCCGCGGGCCGCAGCCAGGACGCGCGCGCGACCATCGCCACGATGCACAAGTTGCCGCTTCCGGCCAGCTCAGATCCGCGGATCGATCTGGCCGAGGCTAACCTCGATGAGATGTCAGCCGATTTTCAGCAGGAGAAGCAAATCGCTGCACGAGCAGCGATTGAGGCGCAAATCCGTGGCGCGCGCATGCTGCAGGCGCGTGCCCGATACGCGCAGGCATGGGCCGCGTTGAACCTGGGCGAAATGGAAGATGCGCTGAAGTTCACCAAAGAGTCGCTTGCGACATACTCGTCTGTAGGCGATCGCAACGGCCAGGCGAACATGCTACGCAATATGGGCACGGTGCGCCTGATGCAGGGCGATCTCTCCGGCGCACTTGGCCACTACCAGGATGCGCTGAAACTGGCGCGAGAGGTGGGCAATCGCTACAGCGAGGGAGCGGTAATCAACCAGATTGCCAGCGCTCTGGAGCGCCAGGGTCGCCACAAAGAGGCTCTCCAGGAGTACCAGAAGTCCCGAACAATCATGCACGAGATTGGTAATCGCTTTGCTGAATCCGTTGTGTTGAACAACATTGCCAACATTCTCTGGGCGCAAGGGGATCTTCAAGCTGCTCAGAAGATGTATGTGCAGGTTACTGCCATCACCCAGGAACTGGGTGACAAGAGCGGAGATGCGAGCGCCGCTATTAACATGGCACACATCCATCTTCAGCAGGGTGAACTGAAATCTGCGGAAGCGCAGATAGAGCGCGGCAATTCTTTGGTTCGCGCTATCGGCGAGCGAGCCATTCTGGCGGAAGGTCTGAACACCGCAGGAGAGATTCGCCTGGAACAGTCGAACTTTTCCGAAGCTCGCTCTCGATTTCAGGAGGCTTTCAAATTGCGCCAAGATCTGGGTGACGAGCTTGGCATGAACGAAACCCGGCAATCGCTGGCTCGATTGGACATCGCTGAGGGTCAGCACGCTGACGCCGAGAAATCGTTAATCGCGGCGCGTGAGGCGTTTCATAAAGCTCAATCTCAGGACCAGGAGGTTGCAGCCGTAGCTGATCTGGCCCGTGCTCTGATGGAGCAGGGTAAGGCGGCCCAGGCGTTGAAAGCGATTGAAAGCATACGAACGCTGGCGAAAAGCACTGAAAATCCCTACGTCAAATCCGTGTTTCTGATTGAAGCAGCGCGTTCGCACGCGTCCACTGCCAATGTCGCAGCGGCTCGCGCCGAGTTAGCTATCGCACTCCAGCTTGCGAGCGAGCACGGATTTGCCCTACTTGAGCTACGCGCAGAACTGGCAGACGCCGAAATGGCACAAAAATCTGGCGATGGAACGAAGGCCGCAATGGCGATTGCTTCCATCCGGACGAATGCGCGCGCGCGCGGACTTCCACTCATCGCGCGCGAGGCTGAGAGTCTCGCAAGTAGGTAGCATTGCAGTTTTGCGCACTTGAAGGCATGGAAATCGGCGCAAGATGATCGAATATGAGGGCCACGCCCAGAGCTGCCATCGAGAAGTACATCGCTGCCAGGGCAAGGCTGCGCATTGATTCGCTGCTGCCCGGAAACATCGCCACAACTTCAAGTGCCGCTGAGAGCGCAAAAGGAATTGCCGGCCATCGAGGCAGGTGCGGTTCGCGATACGCAGTTAGCGTGAAGGATGCCGCTCCTGCCAGGAGCAGAACCCGTCCGGCGATCAGAAGAACCGACACCGGGACAGATTGGTAAGTTGCGTCCACAAGCCCAGGCAGTGCGTATGGCGCCATTTGGTTGACGATCGAAAAGACACTGAACTCCAGGATGGAATGCAACAGGTCTCCACACAGAACGCCGATGAACAAGCAGATCAGCGCAGGCAGAGCGAGGCTTCCCGCAGCGGACTGTCGGACGGCAAAGCTCCCAACCCAGCCGGCCAACGCGAGTAAGCCGCCAGCGAAGAGCACCAGGTGAATAGGTGCGCCGAGTGTCGGGTGTTGAGCAACGTGAGCCAGGTCAGTGGGCGATTCGACGCTGAATAAGTGACAAGTTCCCGAGACTACTCCGCCGAATGCCAGAGCCATTCCAGGTAGCCAGAAGCGCAATCGTTTCCACATTCAACCCCTCCCACAGGAGCCGTTTTATGCACCTTCACCTATTCACGGGTAACAGCCCTCACTTATCTACGCGCAAACGAGCGCAATTCCGGCTCATCTCCTTTGTTTTTGTATGGCGGTCGTCCTATGGGAGGGGAACGACTGAGAACTGAAGTGGTGTCAGATCCCACACGAGGGGCCAGGCCGTTTTACGGAAAGGTGCCCGCGTACTAGATCAGAACAGGGGCAATGAGCGACTCGACGGTGAACAACCCGTTTGTAAGTCTCACGTCATTCGGACCGCAGCGCCCTCACCGGGTCGACCGATGCCGCACGCAGCGCCGGAATCGATCCTGCGGCGCAGGCTGCGTCTTCGGCTTCCGGACAAATCGAGATTGGTCCCGGCATTGTCTTCAACAGGCCGGTCTTTATTCATACGAATCGTCTTAAAAAGCCCGATCCGTAGCCAGCAATAGGGAGATAGCAGCGAAACAGCAAACGCGCCTGTTTTGCTTGCGCCGGCGCTAAAGAGGCAGACTCGTGAATCTTTTTCTGAAACCCAAATCTCCCTATTTGGTATACGACTTCGCGGCTCGCGCGAGCCCGATCGCGGGTCAACGAAAGAAACCGACCGGAACAGGGCAGGGAAGATCGCGGCCCTCCTGCTGGCGGAGCCATCAAGGCAGCGACCCACTTGACCGCAAGCCACCTACGCTCAGGGAATATTTGGTCGAATATCTCGCCTGGGTG
>Ga0105240_10011160_pt1 | contig 12547 bp, 6 predicted proteins | sample KBSC54metaG_FD_80426 | JGI IMG/M metagenome (GOLD analysis project Ga0105240, IMG submission 80426) | Corn rhizosphere microbial communities from Kellogg Biological Station, Michigan, USA - KBS C5-4 metaG | ecosystem: Host-associated > Plants > Roots > Rhizosphere > Soil | place: Michigan, USA... | reverse complement strand
TATCTGCGCGATCTCGGCATCACCGACTGTTACGCATCGTCGTATCTCAAAGCGGTTCCCGGCAGCTCGCACGGCTACGACATCGCCGACCCGACACGTCTCAATCCCGAAATCGGAAGCGACGATGAGTACTGGGCGTGGGTAGAAACACTACACGCCCTCGGCATGAGCCACGTGCTCGATATCGTGCCGAATCACATGGGGATCGCGAAGTCGGCAAACCCATGGTGGCAGGACGTACTCGAGAACGGTCCGAGCTCCCGCTTCGCGCACTTTTTCGACATCGAATGGCATCCGGTGAAGGACGAGCTCGCGGAGAAAGTGCTGATTCCAATTCTGGGCGATCAGTACGGCGCGGCCCTCGAGCGGCAGGAGCTGCAACTCGCCTACCGCGACGGCGCATTCGTCGTCACGTACTACGGCGACTGGCTGCCCGTCGCGCCCGACACCTTCGACGCCGTGCTCGCGCCGGGCCTCGACGAGTTTGCGCAGCGCGAGGCGTCAGTCAACGCGTCGGACGTCGAAGAGCTCCGCAGCATCATCACGGCCACCGAGCATCTGCCGCCGCGCACCACCAGGGACGCCGATACGATTGCCGTGCGGGCGCGCGAGAAGGAAGTTGTGAAGCGGCGGTTGATGGCGCTCCTCGAGAAGAGCGCGCCGCTCGCGCGGTTTGTCGCGGCAGCCGTGGAACGGCTGAACGGACAATCGGGCCAGGCGCGAAGTTTCGACGCGCTCGACGACCTGCTCAATCGACAGTCGTACCGTCTCGCACACTGGCGCGTCGCGTCGGAGGAAATCAACTACCGGCGCTTTTTCGACGTGAATCAGCTGGCGGCGTTGCGCATGGAAGATCCGGCCGTGTTCGCCGAGGTGCACCGCTTCGTGTTCGAGTTGATGGCGCGCGGAGCGATGAGCGGCCTGCGCGTGGATCACGTCGACGGCCTGTTCGCACCTGGCGATTACCTGCGTCGGCTGCAGGAGCGCGCGTGTGAGGCGCTCGGCTCCCCGCCAACCGACTGCCCCGTCTTCCTTGTCGTCGAAAAGATTCTCGGCCCGAGCGAGCAGCTCTCCCGCGAATGGCCTGTGCACGGCACGACCGGCTACGAATTCGCCGCGGTCGTCAACGGGTTGTTCGTGGACGGACGCCAGGCGCGCACGTTCGACGACATCTACGCACGATTCCTTCGCGTCCCGCGCCAGTCGCTCTCCTTCGACGAGCTCGCGTATCGCAGCAAGAAAGCGGTGATGCACCACACGATGTCCGGCGATATCAACGCGCTCGGGCATCAGTTGAACCGCTTTTCAGAGCGGAACCGCCACTTCCGCGACTTCACCCTGTACAGCCTCATCTCGACGTTGAGGGAAGTGATCGCCTGCTTCCCCGTGTACCGGACGTACCTGAACGAAGGCGAGTCGGTGACGGAACACGATCGGCGATCGGTGACCGACGCGATTCGCTGCGCGAAACAGCGCGGAGCGGGGCCGACGGCGCTTGTGTTCGATTTCGTGCAACAACTGCTGCTGCGTCGCAAGGCGGCGACGGCCGAGGAGCACGAGGCGCAGGAGCGGTTCGTCGGAAAGTTCCAGCAGATCACGAGCCCCGTCGCGGCAAAAGGTATCGAAGACACGGCGTTGTACGTGTACAACCGCCTGCTCTCGCTGAACGAAGTGGGGTCGGATCCGCGTCAGTTTGGCGTCGGCGCCGCGGAGGTCCATCAGTGGATGGCGCGCCGCCGGGAGCGCTGGCCGCTCGCGCTCTCGGCCACCTCCACGCACGACACCAAGCGCGGCGAAGACGTGCGCGCTCGGTTGAACGTGCTGTCGGAAATGCCGGGCGAATGGAGGAGCGCGGCTGCGGCGTGGCGCGCGATGAACCGCCGCGTCAAACGCGAGATCGCCGGCGCGCCGGCGCCTGACTCGAACGAGGAATATTTCATCTATCAGACGCTCGTCGGCGCGTGGCCCTTTGCCGAGGCGGATGAGGCGGCGTTCATCGATCGCCTGAAGCAGTACCTCGTGAAAGCGTGCCGCGAAGCAAAGGTGCATACGAGCTGGCTGAACCCGGATGAGCAATACGAAGAAGCCGTGCTGGCCTTTGTGAGCGACATCCTCGATCCGCGCCGGCCCTTCCTGAAAGCGTTCCGTGCGTTTGCGGCGCAGATCGCCGAACGCGGCATCTGGAACAGCCTGGCGCAGGCCGCGATCAAGATCACGGCGCCCGGCATTCCCGATTTCTACCAGGGCACCGAGCTCTGGGACCTGTCGCTTGTGGATCCGGATAATCGGCGGCCTGTCGATTACAGCCGCCGCGAGGCGCTCATGCGCGAGCTGCCGGACGCGCCGTGCGCCGCCTTCGCACGATCGCTCGTCGACGCGCGCACCGATGGGCGCATCAAGTTCTTCACAATCGCGCGCGCGCTCGCCGTGCGCGCATCGATGCGGGAGGTTTTCGAATGCGGCGGCTACGAGCCGCTCGCCGCTGATGGGGCACACAAAGACCGTGTCTTCGCGTACGCCCGGACCGCGCCTCGTGGTGGCGGCGCGATCGTGTGCGTGCCGCGGCTGGTCGCGGCGCGGCCGTCGCCGCCGCTCGGCGAGGCCTGCTGGGAAGACACGCGGATCGCGCTGCCGGCGAGCGTGCAGGGCGCTCGATGGAGGCACGCCTTTACGGGCGCAGTGCTCGAACCGGATGGCGACGCGCTCGCCGCTGCCGCCGTTTTCCAGGATTTTCCGGTCGCGTTGCTGACGAAGGATTCGGCTTTCGGCTAGTGCGTCTCAGGGTCGTCGATTGCGTTTGTCCAGATCTCGATCTCTTCCCGCGTCATCGCGCCGCGCGGCGTCAGGCGCGCGTCCTCGTACCGCAGGCGTCCGAGATCCCACAGATACTGCTCCCGCGACAGCAGCGTGCCGCGGCAGACGTGCACGGGCGGCGGCGGCTCGGCCGACAGACGCCACGCGAGGTCGCGTACCACCCACTCCGGGATGCGATCGCGGCTGTCGGGATACACGTACCGGAACATCACGACGTGCGCGAACAGCACCGGCCAGTTGTCCTGAAATCTCGCGAGCAGATGATTCCAGTCGAGCGACGGGCCGAGCGCGTGAAACAGATGCAGCACGTCGGCGCCGTCGAAGCGTTCGCGCTCCTGAATGAACGCTTTCGACCAGATCATCTCCTCGGCCGGGCACAGTCCCACCTTCATGCCGAGCACTTCGTCGATCACCGCGCGCTCGAACCACAAGTCGTCCACGCGCGCGACGCCGTTGCCCGAGCTGAAAATCAGATCGATGAAATGCCCGCCGCGCTCGTTCTCGTACACCTTCCCGAGCCAGTGCGGAAACGGCATCTCCGCGCGGTAGCCGGCCTCCCGCATCAGCGCGAGCGCGCGCGGCGTGTCGTCGGGTTTCACGAACACGTCGAGATCCTTCGTGTCGCGATGAATCGACGAGTAGCGGCTCAGCGCGAACGCGCCGCCAATCAGAAAGGGAACGCCGTCGGCGGCGAGCCGCGTCAGCACGTCCAGGTAAAACACGCCCGCGGGACTATCGGCTGATGGAGTGCTGCAGGTTTGCATGGGGCACGCTGGCAACCGGCATCGAGCGATCCGGGTCCGCCGCCGGCAGCTCGAAGACGCGGAATGGAGGCCGATCGGGATAAAGCCGCGTGAGGAGCGGCATCGAGACGTTGTAGACGGGCACGTCGTTTTTCGTCACGCCCTGCGGCTGCCCGCGGTGCGCGTGGCCGTGGAGCACGAGCGACACCGGATAGCGGCCGAGCGGCTCTTCGAGGCGGCTCGACCCGAGAAATGCAAAAATTTCCGGCGGCTCGCCTTCGACCGTTGTCTGCACCGGCGAATAGTGCAGAAGCGCGACGAGCGTTTTCGTGCGCAGGCGCGCCATCGCCGCTTCGAGCTTCAGCGCTTCGTTCACGGCTTCGTGCACGAACTGCTTGATCATCTGCTCGCCCCACGGGCCGAGCGCGTACTTCCCGAAGCCGCCGCCGAATCCCTTCACGCCGGCAATCCCAATGCCTTTCACTTCGCACGCGTCGCCGTCGAGAATCGTGACGCCCGCGTCCACGAGCACCTGCCGAACCTCATCCTGGCGCGACGACTCCACGTCGTGATTTCCCAGAACCGCAACGATCGGAATCCTCAGTGCAGTAATTTCACGGGCGAGAACGCGCGCTTCCTCAGGGAGGCCGTAGTCCGTCAAGTCGCCTGCCAGCAGCAGCACATCGGCAGAGTCGGCGATCCGCGCGAACAGCGGCTGAAACGCGCCCTGCGACGTCTTTGTGCAATGCAGATCGGCCAGCGCGGCAATTTTGACGGTCGGCATCGCTGAGCCGTGTTCAAGACCCGTTCCAACCTTTGAGTTACACTTTGCAGCATGACGCGCGCTCGTCTGACGCGCACGGCGGCTGCCGTGGCCGCGATCCTCGCAACGACCGCCGGCGCCATCGTGCTCGAGGCGCAGCGCGGCGGGCGAGGCGGCCGCGGCGGGCCCTTCGGCGGCGGAAGCGGCGGGAGCCAGTTCCAGCAGCGTCTGCGTTTGCCCGAGGGCCCCGGCGTTCCGCCGCGGTATCCTCCCGCCGATTTCGAAGACGGCTCGTTCTACATCTGCAAACTGCAGTACACGAGCGTGCGGCGCGAAGACATGGGCGTCGGCTGGTCAACCGATTATCCGTACGCAGGCCTCAACCTGATGACGCGCTTGTCGGAGCTGACGCGGACGCCGGTCACGAAAGACGAAGACGGCGAGCCGAATTACTGGGTGGTGCGGCCGACAGACGAAGCGATGTTCCGCTGCCCGATGCTCATGGCATCCGATGTCGGCACGATGGGGCTCACCGAAGTCGAGGCGCAGCGCCTCGGCGACTACTTGCGCAAGGGCGGTTTTCTCTGGGTCGATGATTTCTGGGGCACGGCTGGCTGGTTGCAGTGGACCGATCAGATTCATCGGGCGCTTCCGGGCTCCGTGATCTTCGACATTCCGATGGCGCATCCCGTGCTCCACGAGATGTTCCAGGTGAATGAAATCGAGCAGGTCACCAACATCAACAACTGGATCCGGACGCGCAACACGTCGGAGCGCGGCCCCGATTCGCCGCACGCCGACTTCCGCGGCATCGCCGACGACCACGGACGGTTGATGGTGGTGATGACGCACAACACCGACTTCGGCGACACGTGGGAGCGCGAATCGGAGAGCCCCGAGTTCTTCGATATGTTTTCCAAGAAAGGCTACGCTCTCGGCGTGGACGTGCTCCTCTACACGCTGACCCACTGATTCGCATGCTGACCGTCGCTACCTCGACGACCGCTGGCGCGGTGCGCTCGAACAACGAAGATTCCGTGCTGTGCAACGTCTCGACCGGCCTCCTCTCGCTCGCCGACGGCATGGGCGGACACAACGCCGGCGAAGTCGCGTCGCGGATTGCCGTGACGACGCTCACCGATTTCATCACGTCCACCGCTGACGGCGGAACGGCGCAGTGGCCCTTCGGCATCGATCACACCGTGTCGACGGACGTCAACCGCCTGCGCACGGCCATCAAACTCGCCAACCGCGAAGTGTTCAGATCCGCCGAGGAGCGGCCGGAGTACGCCGGCATGGGCACGACGCTCACCGCGGCGCTCGTGACCGCGGACGGCACGGTGAACTTCGGCAACGTCGGCGATTCGCGGCTGTATCTCTACTCGTGCGACGGCGTGTTCAAGCAGAAGACGCGCGACGATTCACTGGTGGGAATGTTGTCGGATGCGCCGGGCGTGGATCTCGCCGCGCTCGAAGAACACCCGATGAAGCACATGCTGACGAGCGTCCTCGGACGCAAGCCCGATCTCCACGTCGAGATCAACGACGCGATGCTCGCCAACGGCGAGCTGCTCGTCCTCTGCTCCGACGGCCTGCACGGCGCCGTCTCCGATCACACGATGCAGGAGGTGCTTGCGGAGGAAGGCGATCTCAATCGCGCCGCCGAACGCCTCGTGAAAGCAGCGCTCGACGGCGGAAGTCGCGACAACATCTCGATCGTGATCGCGAGATACACGACCGCTGCGAGTTAACGCGCGGGCGCCGGCGGATCGTTCGTGACGGTCCAGAGCTGACCGCTCTTCAGAAACATCTTCTGCTGCTCTTCCAGATTGAACGGCCGGGCGCCGCGGCGGCCGAAGACGGCGATCTGGTTTCCGCTCTCGTCCACCGCGCGGTCGCGGCGATATCCTTCGGAAATTCCCACCGCTCCGCCGGCGCCGGCGTAATGCCCGACCAGCCGGGGGTTCGGCTTCGGACTGAAGCCGAGATTGCCCGGCACGCTGTCGGGCGCGGAGAGCTCCACGACCTGCAAACCGTTCTTCCCGTCGGCGACATACGCGAAAAGGCTGACGTTGGTCATCCCCAGCTTCACGTCACGCGCGTCGTTGATCTTCCCCCCTGCGTTGAACGTCTGATCGAGCTGCGGATGTTCCGGCCGCTCGATGTCGACAATCGCCAGCCCCTGGGAGCCGGCGGCGACATACGCGTACGTACGCGCCACGTAAATGCCGTTCGCCTGCGCGATAGGAACCGCCGCGCCAGACACCGCTCGGGGGCTTCTCGGATTGGTGATATCCACCACCTTCAGCCCGTCCGCGTCGGTGACGAACGCGTAGCGGAACTGCACGGCCACATGCCGGGGCTGGTTGAGCGGCGCGCCGAGCGACGCCGCCATCTTCGGATGGATCGGATCGGAGATGTCCACAATCTTCAATCCGCTTGTCGCCGTGATGTACGCGTAGTTGCCGGCGACGACGATCGACGAGGCGCCGTTCAGTTCGCCGCCCGGATTGAACGTCGCGTTGCGCTCGAGATGGTTGTTCGTCGGGATGCCGTCGGGCAGCGTCTTCACGTCGATGACGATCAACCCTTCCACCGAATCGCTGACGTACGCGTAGCCGAAAAGCGGCGCGATCGGCTGCTCTTCGTTGATCGGCAGCTGCACGCGCTTCAGGTCGAGCGGCGCAGGCGACCCGACCGCGAGCCCTGTGGCGTTCTTCGTGCTCACCTTCATCTGCTGGTTCTTGAACGGCGCCGTCACAATCGGCTGCGCGAAATCCTTGTTGCCCACGTTCGCGACGTCGAACACCTGAAAGCCGTCGGACCCGGCCGTGAGGACGTACTCGCCGTACATCTGCGCCTGCTTGACGTCGCCGCCGTGATGCACCGCCTCCTTCAGCTCCTGCCCGCCTTTCACGTAGGCCGCGTAATCGTCGGGATACGCGATCTTGTGCAGGTGGCTGCCGTAGACGGCCTGCGGCTCTTCACGCTCGGTCACGGCCACGGCCGATAACCCGCCGCCGCCGCGCGCGACGTAGATGTAGCGGCTCATGAAGTTCACCTGGTTGGTGCCGAGCATGAGGATTGACGACATCCACGCGTTGTTGTCGCCGTTCTTCGACACGTGGCAGTCGTCGCACTGTTTCGTTTCCTTCGCGCGAACCGTGTGGGGCGGGTGCGTGTTGAACGCGTTGCCCGTGTAGCCGGCGGAGGAAACCGTCTGCGCCTGGTTCACGACCCAGTCCCGCGCGGCGTTCTGCACGCTGAGCGTGAACGCGCTCGACGAGCGCGCGGGCGCAACCTTGTGGCCTTCCACCGTGCCGTCGATGCCGAGCAGGAAGCCGTCGCTCCGCAGAATCTCCGGGTTGTACGACGCGTACACCTGCGTGTCGAGGTCGTACTCGTTGTGGATCAGCGGCTTCTTCGTGTTCACCTTCGCTGCAAGATGGCACCCGAAGCAGTTCGTCGTCCACGACGTGTGGCACATGTAGCAGGTGACTTGCGAATCCGGATGCGCGATGTTGGGCGATTTACCGTCGCCCCACGTCACGCCGTCGCGCTGAATCGTGTGCGCGAGCCGCGCCTTCTGGTTGTAGATCGGGCTCGCCGGATCGATCGTGTCGGCCACCTGCGGCACGTCCCACTGCAGTCCTTCGACGACCATGCTGCGCTGAACGATGCGGCCGCCGCGCTTCTGGAACTGCGGCACGTTGAACGGCGTGACGCGCGCGACGGACAAGTCGCGTCCGCCTTCAGCCGCCGCCGGTCCCGATGTCACGAGCGTGGCCGGCTCCGTCGTCGTTCCGTGGCAGTCCTTGCACTGGATCTCGATGGCGGCGCGGCGATCGCCGTAGATCTTGCCGGTGCCGTGAACGTCCTGTGTGAAATGACAGTCCACGCACTGCATTCCCTTTTCGAGGTGGATGTCTTTCAGGTGCACGGCCTTCTGCCACAGCTGCGGATCGTCGAACTGGATGATGCGGCCGTCCACATCGAGAAAGTTCCCTTTCCGATCGCGCTTGAACACCTTCTGGAACATCCATCCGTGGCCGTGATAGTCGGAGAACTGCGCCTGTTTGAGCTGCGGGTTCATCTCGCTGACGTTTTCGAGGAATTTCGGATCGTTCCAGAGGCCGCGCGACGCGGCTTCCTCGGGGTTGAAACGGCCGTCGCGATCGACCTCCTGAATCGTCGGGTTGTGCTGCGCCTTCGGGTAGAGATGTTCGCCGTCGGTTTCCTCGTCCCACCACATCTCGCCGAGATACGTGTTGAGGAAGCCGTTGCCGTTATGCACGTGGCACGTGATGCACTGGCTCGACGGAATCTTCCGGGTGAACTCGTGCTTGATCGGATGACCCGACTCGTTTTTCGGAATCGTCGGATCCGGATTCACCGTGCGTCCGAGATTACCGAACTGCGCGTAGGGTCCGGCATTGAACGTATCGCGGTCGTTCGCGTAAATCACGTGGCACGCGGCGCAGCCGCTGTTGCGGTAGTCGCCGGGCGAGTCGTTGGTGCCGAGGAACGACAGCACGGGATCGTTCAAGCGCGTTTTCTGCGCGCCGAGAATCACCGGATCGACCGACGCCTGGGTGCCGAAGCCGCGGTTGGTCACGGTGACGTCCGGCTGCCCGGGAACATCGTCGCGATTGGGATTTCCGAGCTCGCTCTTGGGGCCGCCGCCGCGCTCGAAGACGCGGAAGATGTTGCCCGGCTGGCCGATCTCGAAGCGCGGGAATGGAACGAGCTGCGGAAGGATGCCGTGCAGCCGCGTGTCGTCCGCCGTGGGCGGCGGCAGCGTCTTGATGATTTGCGGCTCGCCGCGCGGCGTGTAGTTTTCCGCAAAGAGCGCGTCCTTGAACGGCACCGACGCGTTGTTGTAGAGCGCGGTGCTGTACACCTGCGCGCTGTTCACCATCGAGCCCTTCGCCACCGAGTTGACGATGCCGTTGTGGCAGCGTCCGCACACTTCGGGCGCGACGCGCAGATCCGACGGGTTCATGAAGCGGATCCATTCGTGCGACTCCGCATTCAGCAGCGTGTACGACGCGTGGGGGTTCGCGGCGGTTTTCCACTTGTCCGGGTAGTTGGGTTTCGGATGCGCCTTCGTCTTGTCGGTCGCCGTGCCGTCGCCGCCGTGGCAGTCCACACACGTGATGTTCTGCTTCGTCGGATGCGGATCCTCGGCGCCGGTATGGCAGCCCAGGCATCCCGTGCTCGTCGCGCCAAGCCCTTCACGCGCCGAGTCGGGCACGGACGTTCCCTGCGCGCCGAAGGCGTGTGGATGGCCGGGAATCATGCCGTCCGCCGCCGTGCTACGCACCGCGTCCGGCGTGACGGCCGAAACCCTGGGGGCCGTCATCACCGTCGCGGCGAGCCAGCCGCCGGCAAGCGCCGACATCACGCCGTACACGGAAAACAGCTTCGATCGGAAGCGAGTGGCCATCAGTAATTCACCTGGAACGTGATAAAGCCCGATGTGAGTGTGGACGTGGAGCCGAGCGCCGTGGCGAAGCCGCCCTTGGGCACGAGCACCGAGACGCCGGGCACGATGAAGAAGTTTTCGTTCACGAAGGGCCGGAACTTCGCGCCGAGGCTGAAGTCGAGGCCGATGGTCGCATCCTCGAATCCCGGAAGCCCGCGCGCCTCCACGAGCGCTTTCGGCACCGCGTTATTCGCGAACTTGAGATACGACGCGTTGGTCACGATCTTGAGCGACGGGCTCATGCGCATGTCCACGCCCGCGTTCACCATCACGAGACCCGGGTTCACGAAATTCGACCGCTCGCTGAACTTGCTGCGCATGCTCGGCAGCAGGCTGAATTTTTCCGTGAGCACGCCGGCGCCGGTGCCAACGGCCGCGAGGCCGTCCACCTTCGTGTTCTGCTGCGTCCAGTACTGGAACTGTCCGCCGGCGAAGTTTGGGTTGTCCGTGATCGAATCAAATCCGGTGGCCTTGCCGCTGCCCGAGAAGTCGTCGCCCGACGCGTAGAACGCCGACACGCGGTACCGCTTCCAATCGGCATCGCGCGACAGCTCGAGCGCCGCCATGCGCGCGTTGATCTTCACCGAGCTGCCCGTGAACTTGTTGAGGTCGTCGGTGCCGAAGGCCTGATAGAACGCGTGATCGACGCTCCAGCCGCCCCACTTCCCGTCGCCGTGGAAGCCGAGGTACGTGACGTTCAGGCTGTGCGGATCCGCAACCTGCTTGATCGCGGCATCGGCGGGCGGACCCTGATCGCGGTTGAGCGCCACGTTGAACATCGCCGTGTAGCCCTTCGCGCCGAAGTCCTGGAGGTAAATGTTGCCGATGACGACGGTCTGGTTTCGGCTGGTGAAGTCGTGCAGCTGGCTCGCGGGATCGCGATCGCGCATCGAGAACGCCGCGATGTTGTACTGCGCGCGATTGCTGCCCGCGTTGCCGAAGAGCCGGACGCCGAGCTGGTTGTCGACGAACAGGAACCCGCGGAAGTCGGCGTTGAAGTTCTGCATGCCGGCGCGCACGGACATGAAGTCGAACGCCGGATCGAACACCGACAGCCGCTTTTCGAGAAACGCTTCTTCAAGCGCCGGTTTTGTGTTCACCGCGGCGACACGATTCACGTTGAACACGCCCGTCGCCCGAATCGCCCACGACTTGGGCTGGAACACCGTGTCGCCTTTGAAAATCTCGAGGCCCGCTACCGCGTTCTGGTTGTAGAAGAATTGGTTCGTCGCGGCGTCGCCGCCCGCCGCAACGTTGCGCGGATTCGCGTTGTTGTTGAATTGAAGATTCAGGTTCGCAAAAATGTCGTTCCCCGCAATCGGGAAATCGCCCTTCGCCGTATTCTGGTGATACGAGTCGAACGGCCCGCTGCTTTCGACGAACGGCATTTTGTCGGGCGGGTTGTAGCGCGTGTACGGCGGGTAATGGAAATCCCACCGGTCGTGCTTCACCTCATATTCCCCGTTCGCCATCGTCACTTCCGGTACCTCGCCGCGCTTGGGCTTGGACGGTGGTTTCGGCGCGGCGGCGCGCACGGGCGCCTGCGCGGGCGGGGGCGCGGCGGCTGCGGCCGGTGCAGCCGGCGCGTTCACCGGCGCAGCGCTCGGCGGTGGAGGCGGAGGCGGCGGGAACGGCTGCAGCCGGATGTCGAGTTGACGCTGCTCGCCTGGATTCAGCGTGAAGTTTCCGCTCGCAAACGGCTGCGCGACAGGATCTTCGACGCGCATGTGATACACGCCCGGCTGCAGGCCGCCGAACGTGTACGCGCCGCTCGGTTCGCTCACGGCGCGGCGATCGATACCGGCCGCGTTCGTGATGATGATTGGAATGTTGCCGAGCGGGCGCCCTTCGGGGCCGATGAGCGTTCCGGCAATTGTTCCCCGCGCGGTCGGCGCAGGCGTCGGCGCTGCCCTGGACGCGAGCGTGATCTTGATCGACACGGTCTGACCGCCCGCGAGCACGATCGAATCCTGGCTCCACGGCGCGAACGTGTCGTCCTCGACGCGCAGCCGATACGTTCCCGCGGCAAGCCCGCCGAACACGAACTCGCCAGTCGGCTCGCTCGCGGCGCGGCGATCGATCCCAGTCGCGATGTTGGTCACGATGAGCGTGACCGCGCCTTGCGGCGCGCCTGTCGGGCCGGCGACGGTGCCGCTGATTGTGCCGCGCGTGCCCTGCGCCGACGCGCGCCCGCCCGCCGCCATCAACGCAGCAAGGGTCAAGACCGCAAGGCGTATCGCCCATCTCATGACATCAACTCCACATTGAATTCCGCGCCGCCGAATTTCAGCGTGTCGCCCTGCTTCAAGGTTGTCGGGACGTGTTCCGTGAGCCGCGTGCCGTTCACGTACGTCCCGTTGGCGCTCTTAGTATCTTCGACAGTGATCGTGGCATCGCCAACGACGATCACGGCGTGATTGCGTGAGACCTGGAGATCGAGCACCGGTACGTTGGCGGTTTCAAGGCGGCCGACCTGATGCGTCCCTTTCGGCAGCGTGAACGTGCCGAGCGGGCCCGTCAGTTTGACGCCGGTCAACACGCGCGCGACAGGCGTGACAACTGTTGGCACAAATTCCTGCGGCTTCGGCGTCGGTACCGTGGGCGCGTCAACCGGCGCGCGTTCGATGGCCGGAGCCTTGGGCGGCTCCGCCTTCGCCGGCGACGCAGGGACTGCCGGCTTCGGCAACACAGGGGCTGGAGGTGCGGGAGGCTTCGCGGCTGCGGGTGGCGCGGGCGGTTTCG
>Ga0105240_10011157_pt1 | contig 12550 bp, 9 predicted proteins | sample KBSC54metaG_FD_80426 | JGI IMG/M metagenome (GOLD analysis project Ga0105240, IMG submission 80426) | Corn rhizosphere microbial communities from Kellogg Biological Station, Michigan, USA - KBS C5-4 metaG | ecosystem: Host-associated > Plants > Roots > Rhizosphere > Soil | place: Michigan, USA... | reverse complement strand
CCTCACAGGCACGCCGCGACGACTACACCAAGTCGGATGTGAATGTCACTTACAAGGACAGCTCCGGGCGCATCACGGTCGATGCCTACGTGCACAATCTGGAGAACAGTACTGTCTGGCAGTCGGCAAATGCGAAATGGGATGAGACCATGGCATTCTATTCACCGCCGCGGACCTACGGCGTACGGGTGGGCTATCGGTTCGATAAATGAGGGCATGACCTGGAACAGATATCGGATGCAGTCGGGGCCGCCGCAATGACCGCTGCCCCGCTGGTGGGTGCGATCGAGGGAGGCGGCACCAAGTTCGTCTGCGGCATAGGTCATTCGGCGCAGCGTATTCTGGACCAGCGGGTTATCCCGACCACCTCACCCGAGGCGACCTTGCAGGCGGTGGCGGAGTTTTTCGCCACCGCGCAGACAGAACACGGCCGCATCGATGCCTTCGGGTTGGCCTCATTCGGTCCGCTGGACCTGCGCGTGGGCTCGGCCACCTACGGCAGGCTGATGGCGACTCCCAAGCCCGGTTGGAGCGGCACGGATCTGGTAGGAACACTGACACGACGTTTTGCGGTGCCGGTGTATATCGATACGGATGTCTCGGCGGCCGCGTTGGCAGAGCTGCGGCTCGGCGCCGGTCGAGACGTCAGATCACTGGCATACGTAACGGTGGGAACGGGCATCGGTGGCGGATTTGCCCCCAACGCCTGGAGCGGGATGCAGCTACTGCATCCTGAGGTCGGGCACCTGAGAGTGCATCGGCATCCGCGCGACCTGGATTTTCCGGGGACCTGTCCTTTTCACGGCGACTGTCTGGAAGGCCTTGCCAGCGGGCCGGCCATCCGGGCGCGCTGGGGAGCCGAGCTGACACAGCTGGGCGCCTCTCACGAGGCCGTGCCGATCATCGCGGATTACCTGGGCCAACTGGGGGCTGCGATTGCCCTGATGATGTCGCCACAGCGGATTGTCTTCGGAGGTGGCGTAATGACGGGTGGCGCGTTACTGCCGCAGATCCGCGGTGTCGTCCGCGAACAATTGCACGACTACCTGGGCCCGCTGAATGACTCAGGGGCGCTGGACCGCTATATTTGCGGCCCGGGTCTGGGAGATCGAGCCGGTCTTGCAGGGGCTTTTCTATTGGCTCATACAGGCACTGACGTGACGTGAAGCGCGGGAAAAAACGCAAATCGAGTGCCAAAGACATGGCGGCCGTGGCGCGCCTGGCAGGCGTGTCGCTCTCGACCGTGTCGCGGGCGCTCGCCGACAATCCCGCCATCTCCGAGGAAACCCGCCGGCGGGTTCGCGAGATCGCCGATCGCATCCACTACCGGGTGGACTCCTCGGCCAGCACGCTGCGCACCGGGTTGACGCGAACGATTGCAGTCATCATTCCGCTGGAACATGCCAGCAAACAGCGACTGTCGGATCCCTTCTTTCTGGAGATCCTCGGCTCCCTGGCTGACGAACTGACGGCACGCGGCTACAGCATGTTGCTGTCAAAAACCACGCGGGATCCGCGCGACTGGGTTGCGGGTATCGTCAGGAGCCGGCGCGTCGACGCGGTGATCGTGATCGGCCAGAGCCTGCATCACGAGCATCTCAACGAGCTGGCGGATCTGGATTTCAACATGGTGGTGTGGGGAGCGCAGTTGCCCGATCAACGGTATGCAACCGTCGGCTCCGACAACCACCATGCAGGGTACACTGGCACGCTGCATCTGCTCGAGCAGGGCTGCCGGCGGCTGGTCTTTCTCGGAGATTGCGCGGTGCCGGAAGTCGGAGCGCGGCGCGATGGTTTTCTCCAGGCGTTGCGTGAGGCCGGGATCTCTCAGCACCTGGAAGTTGCCGTGCGATTCGGCAGTGATTCGGCGTACGAGGCGGTGTCATCTTTGTTGAATGCGCATGCGGAATTTGACGGCATATTCGCCTGTTCGGATGTCATAGCCATGAGCACCATGCGTGCGCTCACGGAGCGCGGCCGAAGAGTACCGGCTGATGTGGCCATTGTCGGCTTTGACGACGTGCCGTTGGCCGCTTACACCACGCCCCCTTTGACGACCATTCGGCAGGATTGGGCGGCGGGTGCGCGCATTCTCGTCGAGCGGGCTTTGCAGCCGAAGTCGGCGAGAACCGCGGCGGCCACCGTGCTGCCGACCGAGTTGGTCATTCGCGCCTCGAGCCTGCGTGAGCACCATCAATCGGGACGGCACGCAACAGCACCCCACAAACGCGCGCGCGGTGAGACGACTGCCAAATCAACCAGGTTCTGAGCCGCACCGTATCCGGTTCGATGGCTTTGAAGCGGATCTGCGCGCCGAGGAATTGTTGAGGGCAGGGCGCAAGCTGCGGCTCGCGCAACAGTCTTTTCGCGTCCTGGCCATGCTTCTGGAAAAGCCGGGACAGCTCGTCACCCGCCAGGAGCTACGCGCGCGATTGTGGCCGAACGGAACCCTCGTCGAGTACGACAAGGGGTTGAATGCCGCAATCAACCGTCTTCGGGAAGCTCTAGGAGATTCGGCTGACGCGCCGCGGTTCATCGAGACTCTTCCGAAACGGGGCTACCGGTTCATTGCGTCAATCGAGCCCCAGCTCCTGCCCGAGGCCCCTGCCACGGCATCGGATGTCCTGGTTGAGATCAGGCCCCAGGCCGTCGAAGATCAACCCGGGCCACGCACGGCCGGCGAGGGCGGGATTCCCACACGGCGCCGCCACAACATCGTGTTGGTTGGGGGTGCGGGACTCGCTATTGCGGTGTTCGCCGCAACGCTGCTGTTCCTGGCTACCCGGCAGACAGCAACGCGCCCGCCCACTGGCCGGCAGGTCGTTCCATTCACGAGTTTGCCCGGACAGGAGATTGCGCCGACGTTCTCTCCCGATGGCAGCCAGATCGCTTTCGGGTGGAATGGGGGCGCGGATGCAGGCAATCAGTTCGATCTGTATGTCAAATCCCTGAAGTCCGAGCACCTGCTGCGGCTGACTCATCAACCGGCCGTGCGGATCGATCCTGCGTGGTCGCCCGATGGCAGTCGCATTGCCTTTGTGAGACAAACCGAGACCAGCGCCGGGATCTTTATCATTCCCGCACTCGGCGGATCCGAACGACGCGTCGTGGGCAACGGAGTCGCGGTGAGCTCGTTTCAACAGGTCAGTTGGTCGCCCGATGGCCGCCAGCTCGCCTACTCGGCTTATGGTCCTCGCGGCGCGGCGCAAGTTTATCTCGTCGCGTTGGATTCCCTCGATACCCGGCCGCTGGCGCCGGCGCCGCAGTGCGTGGAGGCCGGGGAGCCTGCGTTTTCGCCCGACGGCCGGCAGCTCGCCTTCGTCTGCATGTCGAGCCTGGCGGTATATGCGATTGACGTGGTCCAGCTTCCCGATGGCCCCCTGCGCTCGCTCGCTACGGTGATGGGGTCTCCGCAGGGACTGACTTGGGCCGCCGACGGGAAGCGGCTGATCTTTTCGAAGGACCCCGGGGATGGGGGCGAGTTATGGCAGCTGAGCGCAGGCGGCGAGTTGACCCAGCTGCCGTTCGGCGACGAGGCCTCGGAACCTGTGGTAGCCCCGAAAGGGGGACGGCTTGCTTATGTGCGGAGGCGCGGAACGCTGGATATCTGGCGTGCGGATCTTTCTGCGCCGCGGCCGGAAGAAACGGCGAGCCGGCTGATCTACTCCACTCGGACGCAAATGATTGCGCGGTATTCCCCCGACGGGAAACGGATTGCATTTCAGTCCAATCGCTCCGGCAGCACGGAAATCTGGCTCACGGATGCGGACGGCGGCAACCCGGAGCGGATGACGTCATTCAACGGACCCTACACCAGTGGGCCGAGCTGGTGTTCGGATGGGCGCCGGCTTGCATTCGATTCCCGGGCCTCCGGAATTTCCGCTGTATACGTCGAAGACATCGGGGAACGAGTCCCCCGCAAGGTCGTCACCACGCAGGACAACCTGTCGTTGCCGGTCTGGTCGCAGGACTGCCGGTGGCTGTTTGCGAGCGACACCACGCCGATACAGTACCGGTTTGCAGCCACTGGTGGACCGGCCGAGCGATTCAGCGAGCATCCTTCAAACTATGCACTCGTTGTGGGGGACCGGGTGGTCTTCAACGCATTGCAAGCCGACGGTGTCGTCCTTTGGAGCAAGCCGGTTGATGGTGGGCCGGAAGCTCCTTTGAAGAACATGCCGCGACTCAACTATGCGGATGCGTGGGTTGCAACCGCCGCTGGAATCTACTCGACGGACTCGCTCGCCAAACCGGTTACCCTGAACTTCTATGATTTCAGGACTCAAACGCAGCGCACACTCATGACCCTGAAGCAGCCGTCAGTTCCCGCGGGGCCCGGGCTGGCGGTCTCGCCGGACGGGCGATGGCTGCTCTACGGCCAGATCGAGAACGAGCAAAGCGAGATCATGTTGGGCCCTTTGCCCTAGGGGCGCTCCATATGTCGTAAAGGACATGGTTCGCGGCGATTTATTCACTGTTCACCGCAAGCTTCTACCGCTAACTTCGATGCATGCGTGTGTGCCTCGTCGCCGTTGCCGCCGGGATCATGGCGGCTTTTTTGCCCGGAGCCTTTGCCGCTGAGCGGCAGCCCCCTGTCTCCCGTCACATCGACGTAGACCTCAGTGCCCCCGCCGGGCCCGTCGACAGGTTCTTCGACCTTTCCATCGGCTCGGACTACCCGGGCACGCTGATGCGCGCGGACAGCCAGATGCAACTGCAGCTCGTCGCGCACGAGCTCGGCTTCCGCTACGTGCGATTCCACGCAATCTTTCACGATGTGTTGGGTACGGTGCGCAGCCAGAGCGGTGTAGTGAGTTATGACTGGTCGAAACTCGATCGTCTCTACGACGATTTGCTGGCGAAACAGATCAGGCCGTTCGTCGAGCTCGGCTTCACGCCACAGGTGTTGGCCACTTCACGCAACAGCATTTTCTACTGGAACGGCAACACGTCGCACCCCAACCCAGCGGGCTGGCACGATCTGATCACTGCCTTCATCCGCCACATCGAAGAGCGATACGGCCGCGATGAGGTGCGCAGCTGGTACTTTGAGGTCTGGAACGAGCCTAACCTGGCCGGGTTCTGGGAAGGGGCGGATCAACAGGCGTATTTCGCACTGTATGACCTGACATCGAAGTCAATCAAATCGGTCGACCCGAAGCTGCGGGTGGGTGGCCCGGCGACGGCGGGTGCGGCCTGGATCCCGGAATTTCTGGCACATGTCAAAGAAAGTGGCGCCGCTGTCGACTTTGTCACAACCCACACCTACGGCGTGGACGGTGGGTTTCTAGACGAGGATGGCAAGAGCGATACCAAGCTGTCCGCGGCGCCGGATGCGATTGTCGGTGACGTGCGTCGCGTCCGGCAGGAGATCTCGAAGTCTCCGTTTCCGGGACTGCCGCTGTACTTCACCGAATGGAGCACGAGCTATACGCCGCGGGATGCCGTACATGATTCCTACATCAGCGCAGCCTACATCCTGTCGAAGCTGAAAGCCTGTGCGGGCCTGGTACAGGGCATGAGCTACTGGACCTATACGGACCTGTTCGAGGAGCCCGGGCCACCAACGGCGTCATTCCAGGGCGGTTTCGGGCTGCTGAACCGGGAGGGGATCCGCAAGCCGGCATTCTTTGCCTACAAGTATCTGCACGCACTGCAGGGAGAACGCATCGACACAAGCGATCCACAGGCGCTCGTGGCCGACGAGGGTGGGGCGTTGAGTGCGGTGATCTGGGATTTTCAACAACCGGTACAGACCCTGAGCAACCGGCCCTTCTATACCAGGGTGGTCCCGGCGGTTCCGGCGGCCACCGTACAATTGCGGGTCACCCACTCGAGGCCGGGAGCTGCTTATCAGCTCAAAATATATCGAACGGGATATCACGCGAACGATGCCTACTCGGCGTATCTGGAGATGGGAGCACCCAAGGACCTCAGTACTCCGCAGCGCGCGATGCTGGATGAGCTGACGCGGGATCAGCCGGAAACCAACCGGCTCGTGCAGGCGCGGGCTGACGGCACCATCGAGATCACTCTGCCCATGAGCAGCAATGACATTGTGCTCGTCAGGCTGGTGCCCCGGAGCTCAGCGGGTTACTGAGCTCTTGGCGCCGAGTGCCCGCGTGCCACCGCGACGTTTGCCCAGAGTGTTGACAATTAGTGTTACCCCCTCCCGGGCGTCGACACCTAAGGGAATGGCTCCCGCCTGAACGATTGCTTTACGGCGCGCGACGGCGGTCGCACCTCCAATGAACACCGGTTCGGGCGAAGCCCGAACGAGCGATGTCAACTCACCGTCGTAGATCCAGGACGCCGGTCCGGTTGATGAGGAGATCACCACGGCATCGCTCTGCGCCTGGCGATGGGCTACCGCGAGCTCGTTGAGTGGATTGTCCGCACCCAGCGAAATGATTCGGAAACCGGCAGCCCTGGCTTCCAATGCAAACACTAGAAGTCCGATCTCATGATGCTCCAACGGTGCGCAAGCCGCGAGGAGCCGGGGACCACGGGCGTAACGAGAGGGACGCTGCAATCTTGCCCCCAGCTTGCTGCGCAGATAGGCGGCGAGGAAGTGCTCCTCCGCGATGCCACCCGAGTGGCGACTCCATCGATTTCCGAGTTCCGCCAGGGTGGGCAACAGAAGGTCTGCTGTGACCTGTTCCACTGAGTGAATCGATAGAACCTCATCATAGATCGCATCGAGTTGCTCTTCATCGAAGCAGGCGATCGCGGCGGCCATTCGGCTCGAGTACGTGTCCCATTGACGCCCTGCGCTCGCGCCATGGCCGGTACTTTCCGATTCCAACACGGCAGCGATCCGGCTGATCTGAACGCCCCGATCCAACAGCGCGAGCACCCGGCGGATCTGTTCGACATCGGCGTGGGTGTAAAGCCGATGGCCCTTATTCGTGCGCCTCGGTTGAATAAAACCATAGCGGCGCTCCCATGCGCGCAAGGTGATGACCTTGACGCCGGTGAGCGCAGCGACCGTACGGATTGGAAATTGCTCAACGACATCGGTGCGCGACATGGTCGGCTAAAACCTATACAAAACCACTACAACAGCAATAAACGAGCATTTATAGCTTCAGAATTCCTCTACAGAACTTCTACACTAATTTCACAGGGCCGTGCATCCGATTTCATCGCCGTTACGTAAGTCCCGCAGTGGTCAGGAGCTATGAGCGTGCTGGAATCTGATGCGGGGAAATGCGTGCCACCGGCTGTACCGGTTCGTTGGGCGCAGGCTCTTCGAAGCCTGCGCAGCTGGGTGGACTCGTCGGCTGTCGAGGACCCCGGCGCTAGCTCGCGGCGCGTTGCCTGGCTCAGGGTTATTCCATTTATCGCACTGCACCTGGCTTGTCTCGGCATCTTCTGGGTCGGCACATCCACCCTCGCGACCGTCACGGCAATCCTTCTCTACGTAATCAGAATGTTTGCAATAACAGGCTTTTATCACCGCTACTTTTCGCATCGGAGCTTCCGGACTTCGCGAGCGGCCCAGTTCCTGTTTGCCATCATCGGCGCCATGTCGGTCCAACGAGGGCCGCTGTGGTGGGCCGCGCATCATCGCACTCACCATCTCCACGCCGACACAGCCGCGGATCCCCATTCTCCGCAACTGCGAGGCTTCTTCTGGAGTCACGTGGGTTGGTTTCTGACGCCGGCGGGCTTTCAAACCGACCGCAAGCGCATTCCCGATTTACTGCGATATCCGGAGTTGCGCTGGCTGGACCGTTTCGATGTCCTGGCGCCCGTGACACTTGCGTTGAGCCTGTTCGGCATCGGCACGTGGCTGAACAGGACACAGCCGCAACTCGGTACCAGTGGTGCTCAGATGGTCATCTGGGGTTTCTGCCTCTCCACGGTGGCGCTGTTTCATGCCACGGTGACCATCAATTCCCTCGCACATCAATTTGGAACACGGCGGTTTGAGACACGGGATGCCAGTCGAAACAACTTCTGGCTCGCGTTGCTCACTTTCGGTGAAGGCTGGCACAACAATCACCACCACTTCCCGGCATCGGCCCGGCAGGGCTTCCGTTGGTGGGAAATCGACCTGACCTACTATGGCCTGTGCGCGTTGCAGGCTCTCGGTGTTGTCAGTCACCTGCGCCCGGTGCCGGCCCGGTTGCGCCAGCGGACCCGGTGAGTCGTGCAGATTGCAGTAATTGGATCGGGTGTTTCCGGATTGGTGTCCGCCTGGCTGTTGTCCAAGTCTCATGCGGTCACCCTGTATGAAGCGGATGACCGCCTGGGTGGACACGTTCACACGCATCAGCTGCTGCTCAAAGGACGAGGTTACTGTGTTGATTCGGGATTCATTGTCCACAACCCGCTCAACTATCCGCTGTTCAGCCGTCTTCTGGATGAGCTCGGGGTGGCCTCGCAGCCCACCAGCATGAGCTTCTCGGTACGCAACGAGAATACCGGACTGGAATATAACGCCGGCAGTTGGGATCAACTGTTCTGCCAACGCCAGAACCTGACGTCGCCGCGTTTCTATCGAATGATCTTCGATCTGCTCAGATTTCATCGCGAGGCGCGCGAGCTTCTCCGGACCGACGACCCTGGGCCGACCCTGGAAGAGTATCTGCGGCAGCGCGGGTTTGGCGCGGCATTTCGCGATGATCACCTCGTTCCGATGGCCAGCGCGCTCTGGTCCGCACCCGGCAGCCGGATTCTCGATTTTCCGGCTCGCTACCTGGTGCAGTTCATGGCGAACCATCGGATGCTGCAAGTGGCGGATAGGCCCATCTGGTACGTTGTGCGCGGAGGTTCCGCGCAATATGTGAAGGCTCTGCGCAGCCGCTGGTCAGTCGTTGAAAGGCTGAGGTCAGCAGTGAGGTCCGTGCGACGTGATGGCGGTCATGTCGAGTTGACTACCGACAACGGGCGTGAGCGGTTCGATCAGGTTGTGCTTGCCTGTCACAGTGACCAGGCCGCGGCGCTGTTGACGGATGCAAGTGAGCAGGAGCGGGATATCCTCGGCGCGATTCCGTATCAACAGAACGAAGCGATTCTGCACACCGATTCGGCAGTACTGCCGCTGAATCGCAGGGCATGGGCCGCGTGGAATGCTTTCGTCCCCGTACATGACAGCTCGCGCTGCCGCATCAGTTACTACATGAACCTGTTGCAAGGATTGGATGCGCCGGCGCCGCTGATCGTGACGCTCAACGGAGCGCAGGACATCGATGCCAAAAAGGTTCTTCGAACCATGCGGTACGCACACCCTGTCTACAATCACTCTTCTGTCGCAGCACGAGCGCGCAAAGCGGAAATACAAGGATCGCGCAGAACGTGGTTTGCCGGAGCTTATTGGGGCTGGGGGTTTCATGAAGATGGCATGAGGAGCGCGGTTGAAGTCGCCGACGCTTTAGGCGTGCGATGGCCCTCGGGCGGGCGGGGATCGACCGACCCTTGGCCGGCTACCGCCCATTGGGAGGCATCATGAAGGCATCTGCAGTGTATGAGGGTTTTGTCCGGCACAGGCGTCATTCTCCTCATCCGCATACTTTCCGATATCGGTTGGCCCAGTTGTTTCTGGACTTGGATGAGATTGACGGGATCTTCCACGATCGCTGGCTGTGGTCGCGGGACGCCCGCAATCTCGCCGAATTTCGTCGCAGCGATTTTTTCGGCCCGCCCGATAGACCCTTGGCCGACTCCGTACGGGATGCTGTTGAGAGGGTATCTGGCGAACGTCCTCGAGGACCTGTTCGACTGCTGACTCATCTGCGTTATGCCGGATATTCATTCAACCCCGTCAGCTTCTACTACTGCTTTGCGGAGGATGGCCAGACGTTGAAGTGCGTCGTGGCTGAAATTACAAACACACCCTGGCGCGAGCGTCATTCCTATATTTTACCTCTCGCAGCGGCTCAGCGCGCCAAGGGCCTGTGGCATTGGCAGTTCGCGAAGGACTTTCACATCTCGCCATTCATGGCGATGGACCGCCAGTACCGCTGGATGTTCTCCAAACCGGGCAATCGCTTGTGTGTCCACATGGATGTCATGAACGAAGAGCGCGCAGAGTTTGACGCGACATTGGTCCTGAAGCGTCGTGAGATAGACAGCGCTGCTTTGCGCCGGGTGTTGTGGCGATATCCGTTGATGACGGCACGGGTTATCGGCGCGATTCATTGGCAGGCACTGCGTCTATGGCTCAAGGGCAACCCGGTACACGCTCATCCATCGACCATGAGTTCCCGCCCGTGAACGAAATAACCACGCCCTCATTGGCCGAGCCGGCTTCCTCCAGCTCAGGCGGCCGCCTCGATCGATTCCTGCGCGAGCGGCTGCATGCCGTGTTGAGGAAGCTGCGCCATGGGCAAGTGCATCTGACCGATGAGCACGGAGAATTGCGCACAGGTACGGCGAATCAGATCGATCATGGGATGATTACCATCCGGGTGTTGAATATGGGTTTTTACCGGGCGGTCGCGCTACGGGGAAGCCTGGGGGCCGCCGAGGCCTTTATGGATGGTTACTGGACCTGCGACGACCTGGTAGACCTCGTGCGGCTCCTGGTTCGCAATCGCGAGCTGTTGGACGGGTTGGAGACCGGATCCGCTCGCATTGCCGGGTACGTTCTGCGAGCGTGGCATGCCCTGCAACGCAACACGCGGGGCGGCAGCCGCAGGAACATCGCGGCCCATTACGATCTGGGTAATGACTTCTTTCGACTTTTTCTGTCCGCGGATCTCATGTACTCCGCCGCGGTGTGGACCGACGATCCGGCGGACACTCTGGCTGCAGCCTCCGATCGAAAGTTGGATCTCATCTGCTCGAAGCTGTCCCTCGGGCCTCAGGACCGTGTCATTGAGATTGGCTCCGGATGGGGCGCTCTGGCCTGTTATGCCGCGCGGCGGTTTGGCTGTCATGTCACCACGATCACGATCTCCCGCGAACAGTTCAACTTTGTCGGGCAGCGGATTGCGGCGGAGGGGCTGGAGGAGTCTGTCACAGTGTTGCTCGAGGACTACCGCGCAATCGAAGGTCAGTTCGATAAGCTGATGTCGGTCGAAATGATCGAGGCTGTCGGGGCAGAGTACCTGGAGACGTATTTCGCGACCGTGGGCAGATTGTTGAAACCGGGCGGCAGAGCGCTCATCCAGGCCATCACAATTGAAGACCATCGCTACCGGCAGGCACTGCGCTCGGTAGACTTTATCAAACGCCATATCTTCCCCGGCAGTTTCATTCCGAGCATCCACGCGTTGTTGACCGCCAAGACGCGCGCCACCGATCTTGCGTTGATTCACCTGGAAGACTTCGGCAACTCCTACGCACGAACGCTGCGGTCCTGGCGCCAGCGTTTCCTGTCGCAACTGCCGGCGGTTCGGGCACTTGGATTCGATGACCGGTTCGCAAGGATGTGGGAGTTCTATTTTGCCTACTGCGAGGGCGGCTTTCTCGAGGCGTCTATTGGTGTCGCCCATTTGCTGATGGTCAAACCGGCGTGGGGGCGAGTGGACCGATGAAAGTGGGCGCAACCATACCCGGTGAACTTTCCAGTGAACGGGCGGCTCCAGGACTGCTCGGATTGGCGGAGCGCGGCTGGGTAGCCGATCCCCTTCTCAGGGCGGCCATCCGCCGGCAATGTGCGCATCGACTCCGAAGTGAGCTCGCTGGCGGACCCGAACAACGAGCCGAGCGTTATGCCCAGATCCTCGACAGCCTTCGCAACAGTCCTATCGCCATACACACCGACGCCGCGAACACCCAACACTACGAGGTGCCGCCCCAGTTTTTTGCTCATTGCCTGGGCCCGCGGCTCAAGTATTCGTGCGCGTACTATCCGCTTGGCACTGAAACGCTCGCTCAGGCAGAGGAGAAGATGCTGCAGCTTTACGCAGAACGCGCGGAGCTCCTGGACGGTCAGCAGGTATTGGAGCTGGGTTGCGGTTGGGGTTCCCTGACCCTGTGGATGGCGGAGCACTATCCCAACTCGCACATCAGCGCGGTCTCGAATTCACATGCGCAACGAGTCTACATACTGAATCAGTGCAAGCAGCGCAAGCTGCGAAACGTTCGAGTCATAACACACGATGTCAACACACTGCTGCTGCAGGCAGGTCAGTTCGATCGCTGTGTGTCGGTGGAGATGTTCGAGCATCTGCGCAACTATCCCCGCATTCTCGAGCGGATAGAGAGCTGGCTCGGGCCCGAGGGGAAGCTGTTCGTGCACATTTTTGCGCACGCCCGGCTCATGTACCCCTTCGAGACCCACGGTGCCGATAACTGGCTGGGCCGGCACTTCTTTACCGGCGGCCTGATGCCGGCTGCGGATACTCTGTTGTGGTTTCAAAAGCACTTGAAGATCGAGCGCCGCTGGTTGGTTGAAGGGTCACACTACGCGTGCACCGCCAACGATTGGTTGAAAAATCAGGATGCCCATCGGCGGGAAATTATGGCCCTGTTTGTCCAAACCTATGGCGCGCGCTGCGCGAGCCTCTGGTTTCAACGCTGGCGCATGTTTTGGATGGCTTGTGCGGAGCTGTTCGGCTACGCGCGAGGAGGGGAGTGGCTGGTGGCCCACTATCTG
>Ga0105240_10011156_pt1 | contig 12551 bp, 8 predicted proteins | sample KBSC54metaG_FD_80426 | JGI IMG/M metagenome (GOLD analysis project Ga0105240, IMG submission 80426) | Corn rhizosphere microbial communities from Kellogg Biological Station, Michigan, USA - KBS C5-4 metaG | ecosystem: Host-associated > Plants > Roots > Rhizosphere > Soil | place: Michigan, USA... | reverse complement strand
TGTCGATCGGCATCCAAAGCTTCAACTCGACGCACCTGGCGGCATTGGGCCGGATCCATGACGGCGAGCAGGCAAGGAGGGCCGTCGACATCGCGCATGCCAATTTCGACAACTTCAATCTCGATCTGATGTATGCCTTGCCGTCGCAAAGCCTTGACGAGGCGCGCCGCGACATTCAGACCGCCATCGATTGCGCGCCGCCGCATCTGTCGCTGTATCACCTGACGCTGGAACCGAACACCTTGTTCGCCAAATACCCTCCGGCAGTACCCGACGACGACGTCAGCGCAGACATGCAGGACATGATCACTGAATTGACCACGGCAGCCGGTTACCAGCATTACGAAGTGTCGGCCTATGCCAAGTCGAAGCATCAGGCCCGTCACAATCTCAATTACTGGCAGTTCGGCGATTACCTTGGCATCGGCGCCGGGGCGCATTCCAAGCTGTCTTTCCCGCATCGCATCGTGCGGCAAATGCGCCACAAGCATCCACAGACCTATCTGGAGAAGATGCGAACCGGCAATGCCATCCAGGAAGAGGGTGAGATCGGCCGCGACGCGCTCGGGTTTGAGTTCATGCTCAATGCGTTGCGTCTGCAAGACGGTTTTCCTGCGAATTTGTTCGCCGAACGCACCGGTATGGGGATCAACAATATCGATGCCGCGCTCAACGAAGCCGAGAAAAAAGGCCTGTTATATCGCGATCACATGAACATCCGGCCGACCGAACTGGGGCGTCGTTTTTTAAACGATTTGCAAGAAATGTTTTTAGTTGAATGATCACTTAGGCAAGTCGTGATTTATCGGGTATATTAGAAAAATATTTGGATTTAGATAAGAATTCTTTTTGGAAATAACCTTATTTATCGTTAATAATTAATTAAAAATGTTGCGGCTGCTCACCGTGACATCTATACAAAATGGCTGTTCAGGATAAAAGTACTTCTTCTTTTCCTCTCGTGTTTCTACAGCCTGTTGCAGACGTTCATTACCTATGGACGGCTCTGTCGCTTCATGTCTCCCCGTTCGATGAGAACGGATGCGATTTGTTTTCCCGGCTTTTTAACGAATTTGGTCTCGGCGATGCCCTCAATGGTCTCGCCTGCATCCTCACTGTCCCCAATCCTGAACGGTTTGCCGGCGAATTCGGCGCACCGCCCAAGGACACCAATCTGATTCTGCGTATTCCAGTGGAATATTGCGTCGACGCGGCGCGCCATCCTTTGCTGGAACGTCTGAACAAGTTGGGCTATGGTCTGATCGCTGATGGCCTGCCGTCGCGCCAGGCCTTGTTTTCCGAATATGTTGAATCCATTTCGTTGGACTGCAGCGCAGGTATTCAGCCGGAAGCCGGTAGCTGGCTCACCAGCCTGCGCGGTCCGCATATCGCCGAAAACGTACCCGATCCCGTGCTGTTCGACGCTTGCCGTGCCGAAGGTTTCCGCTGGTTCAGTGGCGAATATCCTTTGCTGCCTTCCTCCGCCGTCACGCAAAAGGACGCGATTTCGCGCGGCCGCCTGCTGAAACTGCTCGAACTGGTCTCGCATGATGCCGATGCACCCGAGCTGGAAGCGCTGCTCAAGCAGGATCCCGCCTTGTCCTATCAGTTGTTCAAGCTGGTGAGTTCGGCAGCGTTCGGATTCTCGGCGCACATCACCAATTTCACCCAAGCCATCAATTTGCTGGGCCGCCGTCAATTGCAGCGTTGGTTGCAATTGCTGCTGTATGCACGTTTTCCGGGCGATGAATCCGCCAATCCGCTGTTGCCGCGCGCCGCTGCGCGCGCTGCCATGATGGAAGCACTGTGCCAGCAAACGGACGGTGATCGCGACGAGCAGGACCGCGCTTTTATCGTCGGCATGTTCTCGCTGCTGGATGTGTTGCTGGCGATGCCGTTAAGACTGATTATTGAACCGCTCAAATTGCCGCAGGATATTGTCGATGCCCTGATGCAACGACGCGGACGCCTGGGACGCCTGCTGGATGTGGTGGAACGCGCAGAGTACGGTCGCATTCCGTTGCGCCACACCGATCTGGTCTCGGCAGGCGTTACCGCCGAAGGCTATTGCCGCGGTTTGATACAAGCCTATCGCTGGGCATCCAAAGTCAGTCACGAGGCATAACACGATGATCGCCACGCTCAGCAGCAATGATCTCGCCTGCTGCTCGGCTCTGCTTGACGCAGTGCTGAGACTGGAAGGCTTGGCATTGCATGACGCGTTGAGTGAAATCGTCTCGGCCTTTCTTGGCCGCCCGAACGGCCGCTATTTTTCGGAAGCGCCTTTGCCCAATTCGGTATTGGCACAAATCGTCGCGCATGAAGGTCTGCTCTATGGCCACTATGCTTTTCCGGCAGTCGATGCCGTCGACAGGGAATACAGCGATACCGAGATTGCCCGGCTGGCATCCTTTGCCGGCTTGACCGGGCGTCTGCTGCAGAATCGCGCCGACACGGAAAAACGCAGCCGCGCGCTGGATCAGATCGAATCCAAGCTGGAGCAGCAGGCGCAGATCCTCAACCAGATGCATGAGTCCGTCATCACGATGGATCAGGCCGGCTTCATTACCAGTTGGAACCGCGGCGCGGAACAACTCTTTGGTTACACCGCCATCGAAGCCATCGGCCGCAACGTTCTCTTTCTCTACGAGAACGAAGACGAGGACGACACCTCATTGAGCGACCTGTTTCTCTCGCAAGGTGGCCGCGAGATGGAAGTGCGTCGCCGTAAAAAATCGGGCGAAGCGTTCTGGGCCAGTTTGTCGCTATCGGTCATGCGCGACCAGCATGGTCAGCCCATCGGCATGATCGGCTACATCAATGACATCACCGAACGCAAGAACGCCGAAAAACTGATTCATCATCTGGCCTACTATGATTCGCTGACCGGCTTGCCCAACCGCACGCTGTTGACCCGTACGGTCGATCAGGCGCTGGTCGCGGCGCAGCAGGACAATGTCTACGGCTGCATCATGTTCATCGACTTGAACCGCTTCAAGCCGATCAACGACACGCTCGGTCACGTCGCCGGCGACATGCTGCTGGTCGAAGTGGCGATTCGTCTGCGCAAGGCTTTGCGTGATGAAGACGTAGTGGCGCGCCTGGGTGCTGATGAGTTTGCGATTGCCTTGTTCGACATCGACAAGGACTACCACGCTGGTTTCGTCGCGCAAAAACTGATCGCGCTCTTCGATGAGCCATTTTTCATCGATGGCCATGAGTTACGGGTCGGCGCCAGCATCGGCATCAGCATGTATCCGCAAGACGCCGCCGATACGGAAACCTTGCTGCGCCTGGCCGATATCGCCATGTACCGCGCCAAGCAGGGTGGCGAGAATAACGAAGGTGGTTACGCTTACTACAGCGAAGAGATGAACCGCAATACGCTCGATCTTTTGCGTATTGAAACCGGTCTGCTGCACGCTTTTGAGTACAACGAACTGCTGCTCTATTACCAGCCGAAGATCAATCTGGTCAGCGGTCAGATTACCGGCGCCGAAGCGCTGGTGCGCTGGCAGCATCCTGAGCGTGGCCTGTTGCTGCCGGGTGATTTCATCCCCATCGCGGAAGAGACGGGGCTCATCGTCCAGCTCAGCGACTGGGTGCTGGAAGCAGCCTGCGCGCAAGCGCGTCGGTGGAAAGAAGCCGGCATGGAGCCGATCCGCATCGCCATCAACGTGACTGCGCGCGAATTCACACGGTCTTTGCCGGACCGGGTCAGAGCGGCGCTGAGCCGTCATCAGCTGACCGGCGAATGGCTGGAGCTGGAAATCACCGAGAGCATGCTGATGCACAGCACCGACCGCGTGATCTCCATCATGGAAAAAGTGTGTCTGTTGGGCGTGACGATCTCGCTCGACGATTTCGGTACCGGCTATTCAAGCCTGTCGTATCTGAAGCGCTTTCCGATCAATACCCTCAAGATTGATCGTTCCTTCACCACCGGTATTCCTGACGATACCAACGATTGCGCGATTGCCAGTGCCATCATCAGTATTGCCAAGCAGCTGCGCCACAAAGTCATCGCCGAAGGCGTGGAAAGCATGGAACAATTCGAGTTCTTGCGCGAGGCGGGCTGCGACGAGCTACAGGGCTATCTGTTCTCGCGTCCGGTGCCGGCCGCCGACTTCCATCTCATGCTGACCGAAGGCCGCAAGTTTTCGGCAGCGGTCTGATCAGTCAGATCCGATCTCTCTTCAATCTCTTCAATCTTTCAGGTAGTGCGGAAAGCGCTCGCGGATCTCGTCCAGATGCGACAAGGTTCCAGATAAGTGCGTGCGCAAGGCGTCTTGCGCCGCTGCGGGGTCACCGGCAGCAATTGCCTGGACGATAGCGGCGTGGTCGCGCAGCACCGCATGCGCCTTGCCGGGAATCGGTACGTGCAGGGCGCGCAGGCGATCGAGGTGACCACTGTGCCGGCGCACCATCGCCCATAGATCCGGAATGTTCGCCGCCTCATACATCTGCCGGTGAAAAGCCTGATCGGCCTCGACAAAGGCACTGTAGTCGCCGCTTTCTGCCAGCGCTGTCTGGTTGGAGATGCTGTTTTTCAGCCGGACGATCAATCCTTCGTTGGGCGAGGATGCCAGCGTGTGCACGATTTCCAATTCAATCGAGCGACGCAGAAAATGTGCCTGTCGCGCCATCGCAATATCCACCGCGCGTACCACCGTTGCGTGCTGCGGAAAAATATCCACCAATCCTTCTTCACCGAGTTTCATCAGAGCGTCGCGAATCGGCGTCTGGCTCAGGCCGAACTGCAATGCCAGTTCGGCACGCGACAGCACGGTGCCGGGCGTGAGCTGCATCGTAATGATGGCTTCGCGCAGGCGTTCGAATACCTGTGGCGCTGCGTGGCGTGAGCGGTCCAGCTGATGCAGGCGCTGAGGCTGGGGTGAGGGCAAAGGGCTGTTCATGGGTGATCGTGAATGTGGAATCCGGTCCGGCAATAAGGCAAAAATAAAACCGTCAAAGAGGGTGGCGCCATCGAGTGCAATCATCTGAGCATGTGGTCAGATCCGACATCTGTACTGCCAGGTTCAGCAAGATGCTGGCTGATGCCAGCCTGATCCTCTGTGTTATCCGCATGATAAGGCAATTCTGTCTCATTGACACACTAATATATTAGTGTTTTAATGTTTTAACGCAAAAGGCAACAGCCTTTTTCTCATACTAAAAACGCAGGAGACAGGCAGTGAATACAGCGCAGGCAGCAAGCATTGCAGGGCGGGTCTTATCTCCGCTCGACAAGGCGGTATCCAAGATCAAGCAGCGCATCTTGCCGCTGTTTGTCATCATGTTCATCGTCAACTATATTGACCGCGTCAACATCGGCTTCGTGCGCACGCACCTTGCCGCCGACATCGGCATCGGCACCGCCGCCTACGGTCTGGGTGCCGGATTATTCTTCGTTGGCTACGCGATCTTCGAAGTACCGTCCAACATGCTGCTGCAGAAGTTCGGCGCCAAGGCATGGCTGACACGCATCATGCTCACCTGGGGCATCGCCGCGACTGCGATGGCTTTTGTACAGGGTGAGATGTCGTTCTATGCGCTGCGGTTTTTACTCGGCGTGGCAGAGGCAGGTTTTTTTCCCGGGGTGATTTACTACTTCACCCAATGGCTGCCCAATGGCGAGCGCGGCAAGGCGATGGCGATCTTCCTGAGCGGCTCGGCGCTGGCATCGATTCTCTCGGGCCCTGTCTCCGGGGCCTTGTTGCAGATCGAAGGCTGCGGCCTGCACGGCTGGCAATGGATGTTCATCATCGAAGGCCTCGCTTCCGTGGTGCTGTGCGGCTTTGTCTGGTTCTGGCTTGATTCGCGGCCTGCCGACGCCACGTGGCTCACGCAGAGCGAGCGCGACCTCATCACCAGCACCATCACCGCCGAACAAGCCGAGCGGGAGAAGAGCAAGCCGGCGCACATCTCGGCATGGATGCTGCTGCGCGACAGCCAGATCTTCATTTTCTGCTTCATCTATTTTTCGATCTCGCTGACGATTTATGGCGCGACCTTCTGGCTGCCCAGCATCATTCGCAAGATGGGCACGTATTCAGATTTTCAGGTTGGCCTGTTCAATTCGATTCCGTGGATCATTTCCATCATCGCGATGTATCTCTTCGCCGCGCTGGCGGCACGCTTCAAGTTCCAGCAGGCATGGGCTGCAGCGGCACTGGTCATTGCGGCGATCGGCATGTATGTCTCCACCTTCGGCGGGCCGGTGTTTGCCTTTGTCTCGATCTGTTTCGCCGCGGTCGGTTTCAAGGCTGCGTCCTCGTTGTTCTGGCCGATTCCCCAGTCCTACCTCGATGCGCGTATTGCCGCAGCCGTCATCGCGTTGATCAACTCGCTGGGCAATCTCGGCGGCTTCGTCGCACCAACCACCTTCGGTTTCCTTGAGCAAAAAACCGGCTCGATCGAAGGCGGCCTGTACGCGCTGGCGGCGACATCGCTGGTTGCGGCGGTCGTGGTGTTTTTCGCTCGCACGACAGCGCAGACCAGCAAGAAATAATTCATTACTGCTTATCACTACTGATTCTCGGAACCAAGACCATGAAAATCACACGCGTCACCGTCACACCGATCGCATTCAAAGATGCACCTTTGCTCAACGCCAGCGGCATCCACGAGCCGTATGCCTTGCGCTCCATCATCGAAGTCGAAACCGACAACGGTCATTTCGGTCTGGGTGAAAGCTACGGCGATGCGCCGGCCCTGGCGGTCATGGACAAGGTCAAGACGCAGATGATCGGCCTCGATCCGTTCAACCTCAACGGCTTGCGGGCCATCGTCAAAGCGACGGTGGCGGGCATGTCGCCGGCCAATAACTCAGGCGCCGAGCTGGCTCCCGGCTCGCATGCCAGCAAAGCCGTCAGCAATGCTTATTCTGCGTTTGAGGTCGCCTTGCTGGACGTGCAGGCGCGCTATCTGAATGTGCCACTGGTTGATTTGCTTGGTGGCGCCGTGCGTACTGAAATTCCGTTCAGCGCCTATCTGTTTTTCAAGTATGCGCAACACATTGACAGCCCCTACAAGCCCGATGCCTGGGGCGAAGCGCTGAGCGAAGAGCAGATCGTGGCGCAAGCACGCAGGATGATCGATGAGAACGGCTTTCAAAGCATCAAGCTCAAGGCCGGCGCCCTGGATCCGGAACATGAAGTCGCCTGCATCAAGGCCCTGAAAAAAGCCTTCCCGAACACGCCGCTGCGCATCGATCCCAACGCCAACTGGTCGCTGGAAACCGCCGTACGCATGGCCGAGTTGCTCGGCGACGACCTGCAATATTACGAAGATCCGACACCGGGGCTGGAAGGCATGGCCGAACTGCATCGCCGCACCGGGTTGCCGCTGGCGACCAACATGGTCGTGACCGATTTCGATGAATTTCGCCGCAGCGTCGCGCTCAACAGCGTACAAATCGTGCTGGCCGATCACCATTACTGGGGCGGCTTGCGCGACACGCAGATGCTGGCGCTGATGTGCGATACCTTCGGCCTGGGCGTATCGATGCACTCTAATTCACATCTGGGTATCAGCCTGATGGCAATGTCGCATGTGGCCGCCGCCGTGCCGAATCTTTCCTACGCCTGCGACACCCACTACCCATGGCAGGAAGCCGACGAAGAAGTCATCAAGGGCGGCAAGCTGCCCATCCGCAATGGCTGCGTCAGCATCACGCGTGCGCCGGGTCTGGGAGTGGAACTGGACCGCGATCAGTTGGCGAAGCTGCATGATCTGTATCTCGGCTGCGGCATCCGCTCACGCGATGACGTACGCCAGATGCGCAAGTACAAGCCGGATTGGAAGACGGTCAAGCCGAGATTCTGAACGCCTTCACCAAATAAAAAAGCGGAAGTTATCTTCCGCTTTTTTTTCATCGCAGACGTTGGCACGAGGGAGGTCACGGTTTGCGGGCACGCCGCTTCCAGGCCTCCAGAAACGCCAGCGTCACGTTTGCTTCATTGCTCTCGGCCAATCCGCTGCCGAAGAAGGCGCCGACATCCTTGAAATCGTTTCCTCCCGCCAGATCCGAAACGCTGCGAAATGCAATGAATGGAACGCCGTTGGCATAGGCGACCTGAGCAAAGGCGGCGGTTTCCATGTCCACCAATTGCGCCTGCAGCGTTTCGTAGAGATACGCACGATAGCTGGCATTGGCTAAAAAGGCCGTGCCGGAAATCCCGCGTCCGCCAACTTTCAATGTCGGTTGCATAGCTACACACAGTGCCGGATTTTTGGGGCCGCATGTCGCCAGCGCAGGTTGCAAGGTGCGCGCCAACGCCAGCATTTCAGGATCTGCCTGAAACTCGAACCGGAACTCGCCCTGCGGCGCGTTGGCTGCAGTCATCACAAAGCTGTCGCGCATGAAGAGGCCGCTGCTGACTTTTCCTCCGGCGGCATCAACCAGAAAGTCCGGGCGGGCCTTGCCATTTTCTGTCGCCAACTTCAATCCCAGGCAACTGACGTCACCCGCGTTACCGCATGCCGCAGGCAGGCTGCCATCGCCATTCCAATACACCTCCATGGGCATTGCCCAGCTCTCCGGTACGATCACATCGCCAACGTGATTGGCAGGGTTCACGCCGCCGGCAATGCCGCTCATGAGGAGGCGTTCGACGCGGAAATGATCCAGCATCAGTTGTGTCGCCATCGTGGCGTTGACCATGCTCACGCCGCTGAGCACGATGACCACGGGGTTGCCGCGTAACACGCCCGTCGTGAATCGATTGCCGTTGATACGCCAGTCGCGTTTTTTCTGTGTCTGCTCAAGCAGAAGATCTGCCTCGGCGCCAAAAGCAGAGACGATGCCGATGCGCGGTTTGCATTCGCTGAGACAGCGTGTTTTCTCTGCCTGCGCTGCGGCTGATACGGCCAGCAAGATACTGCCTGCCAGGAGCGTGCAGGCAAACTTATTCAATAAGGAGGGCATGGCAGACAAAGGATTCCTTTCGCTGAGAGAAATAGAAGCGGCGCTCATGTGAAGCGGTAGATGTGCTGCCCAGAGAGTGCCGAAGAATACCGGATTCCGCCAGTGTTGACTGAACGTCAATATTGGCGCGGCTTTCAGCAGAAAAAGATGATCGCCAAAATTGCCTTAAGGATATATTGCGTATATGATTGCCTCAAAGAAATAATCCAATCTGGAGACGGTATATGTGGCAATCCATGGTTCTCGTCGTTTGTGCTCTGGCAGTCTGCGGCTGCAGCCGCTCTCCTGCGGAACAACTGGCTTACCGCCACGCAGAGGAACAATACCAGATCAACATGGAGCGATCCGAGCGCTATCGGCAGTCGCTTGAGCAAGGCAACGGCGACAACGTCGCACCCATCATCGTGACGGCGCGTCCAGCGGAATAGTTTGCCGGCTTGGATGGCCGCCTTCGTTTTTCATCTTTCATAAAAGTCGCCCCACGTAAAATTTTACGTGCGGCGATTTTTTTCAGCATTCAGTCCTGAGACGATAGGCGCTCACAACATGGAACGATGAACGCGTAGCGGAGAATTCACGTAGTCAGTCTTCAGTGCTACCAGCCGCAGTGAGTGCATCGCCGATGGCGTAGTAGTGGCCGCCTGCGATGTAATGAAGGCTGCGCCACTTTGGGGCGGCGTTTTCAAAATTCCAATGACCGTTCTGAAATACGCGGTCGTCCGCCCACGCACCGATGACTTCACCAATGAACAAGTCGTAAGTGTTTTGGTTGTGTGGTTCGGCAATCAGCTTGCAGGCGAGCCAGGCGGAGCAGCCTGCAACGAAGGGCATCTTGTGGCCATCAATGCGAAACAGCTCGGCGCCACTTTTTGCAAGCTTGTCCGGATCATCCGACAAGCTTGCTGATCCTACCGCCTGCGTCAACTCAAGCTGCGCCGCATTGGGAATTTGAATGACGAAGCGATGGCTTTTTTCGACCAGTTCGCGGGTCTTGGTTTGCTTGTCCAGCACCACGGTGATTTTTGGCGGCGCAAAATCCAGAGCGCACGCCCATGCCGCCGCCATGACGTTGTCGACGCCGTCATGTTCCGCGGAGACCAATACCGTCGGCCCGTGATTGAGCAGGCGATACGCTTTTTCCAGTGCAACCGGAGAGATATGTTCGTCCATTGTTGTATTCGTACGTTCGTTGTCGAACCCGAATTATGGCCGATCACGTCGTGCCTTGCTGAAGGACGCCGTGCCGGAAGGCTCGATCAGGCCGTCTCCGCCGCCTGTGTCTCCACCAGCAGCTTCTTGATCTCCGGCACGCAGGAGCCGCAGTTACCGCCGGCTTTGAGGCAGGAGGTGACTTCAGCGACGGTCTTCAGCCCTTTTTCGCGGACCGCATTGCAGATGGTATTGCGACCCACGCCGAAGCAGGAGCAGACCGTCGGACCGGTATCGGCGCCTTTTTCGATGGGTTGACCGATCAGCAGGCCGACACGGTCGGCTTCTTCCAACTGTTCCTTGTCGAACAGGCTCGCCAGCCACGCGCGTGAGGGCAGATCGGGGCGCTTGGACAGGAAGATGCACATGTCGATGCGGTCATTGTCGACGTGCACCGCCCGGTAGACGCCGGCAGTGCTGTCTTCGTACTCGAGCCAGTCGGCGTCGATGTCGTGCACCCCGAGGAGCGTGCGCGCCCACGCGCCGTGGTCGGCAATGACATTGCGGCCGGCCAGTTCGTAGCGCGCAAAATCGCGGCACTGGATGCGTGTCCAATGCGTGATTTCATCCAGCGCGAGCGCCTTGCGGCTGAGGATGAAGCCATGCCATGAGACACCGAATTCTTCGATGTTCACCGGCGTATGTTTGAACTCAGGTTCGCCCGATACCGGATCGACCACGGGATTGACAAGGGCGCCGACGCGCGCATCCGAGGCGGTCTGGCTGTTCCAGTGGATGGGAACGAAGACGCTGCCGCGCGCGATGCCGCCGCTGTGCTGCACACGCGCCACCATCGCGCCCCAGCGGGAACTGATACGCGCCAGGCCGCCTTCGCGTACGCCATAGCGCAAGGCGTCTTGCGGGTGCATGTCCACGAAAGACTCCGGCACGTGATCGGCCAGTCGCGCCGACTTTCCGGTGCGCGTCATCGTATGCCACTGATCGCGCACGCGGCCGGTATTGAGTGTGAGCGGGAATTCTTCATCCGGCAGATGCGCCGGTCCGCGCGGTGGTGTCGCGACGAAGCGTGCCTTGCCGTCGGGGTGGGAGTAGCGATGGTTGCCGAACAGGCGGGCTGTCCCAGTGACGGCGGCATCGGCATTGCTTGAGCGCGTGACCGGCCACTGTATCGGTTGGAGCTCGTCGAACTGCTGTTTGCTCATGCCGGTCAGTCCGTCGAGATTGAACAGGCGATGGCTGTGTCCGGTGATTTGTGGCGGGCCGTTGCGGTAGCTGCTCAGACGTGCGTGTTCGTCAAAGATGGCATGCGGGCCGGCAAAGTCGAAGCCGCGATAACCCATGCGCTTGGCGACATCGCAAATGACTTGCCAGTCCGGGCGCGCTTCGCCGGGCGCCGACAAGAAGGTGCGCTGGCGCGAGATGCGGCGTTCTGAATTGGTGACCGTGCCGTCCTTTTCTCCCCAGCCCAAAGCCGGCAACAGGATATGCGCGAAGGCATTGGTATCGGTCTTTTCCATGATGTCGGAAGCAACCACCAGCTCACACTTTGACAAGGCGCGCTGAACCACGTTGGCATCCGGCATGCTGACCATGGGATTGGTCGCCATGATCCATACCGCCTTGATACGGCCTGCTTCAATGGCGTTGAACAGATCGACGGCTTTGAGTCCCGGCTTGTCCGCCATGCGCGGCGAATCCCAGAAGGTCTGCACGGTGTCGCGATGCAGCGCATTGTCCAGATCCATGTGTGCGGCCAGCATGTTGGCGAGGCCGCCGACTTCGCGTCCGCCCATGGCGTTGGGTTGACCGGTGATGGAAAATGGCCCCATGCCCGGCTTGCCGATACGGCCGCTGATCAGGTGGCAATTGATGATGCTGTTGACCTTGTCGGTACCGGCGGAAGATTGATTGACGCCCATTGAAAACGCCGTGATGACTTTTTCGGTATTGGCGAACGATTCGTAAAACGCCAGCAAGTCGTTGACGTCGACCTTGCAGATGCGCGCCACTTCATGCGGATCGGCACAATCGGCGTCCGCAATCGCCAGCGCTTCGCCGAGGCCGGTGGTGTGGGCATCAACGAAGGCATTGTCGCGCGCACCGCGATGCGCCAGATAACTCATCAGACCGTTGAACAGCCAGACGTCGGTACCCGGTTTGACCGGCAGATGCATGTCGGACAGTTCGCAGGTCGCGGTGCGGCGGGGGTCGATGACGACCAGCTTCATCTCCGGGCGGTTTTCCTTGGCCTTGGCGATGCGTTGGAAAAGAATAGGGTGGCACCAGGCCGTGTTCGACCCGACCAGCACGACCATGTCGGCCAACTCCAGATCCTCATAGCAGATCGGCACCAGGTCTTCGCCGAACGCACGCTTGTGACCGGCCACGGCCGACGACATGCACAGGCGAGAATTGGTATCGATGTTGGCGCTGCCGATGTAGCCCTTCATGA
>Ga0105240_10011155_pt1 | contig 12553 bp, 5 predicted proteins | sample KBSC54metaG_FD_80426 | JGI IMG/M metagenome (GOLD analysis project Ga0105240, IMG submission 80426) | Corn rhizosphere microbial communities from Kellogg Biological Station, Michigan, USA - KBS C5-4 metaG | ecosystem: Host-associated > Plants > Roots > Rhizosphere > Soil | place: Michigan, USA... | reverse complement strand
AGTTCCCATCGCGTTCCACCGTGATCATCACCAATCCCGCCCTGGAGCGGATCGGCCATGCCGGCATTGTGCGGCGCTGCCTTCCGCCGCAAGCTTCGGTGCACATCTCGGTGATTCCGGATGCGGAGCCGGAATTCAAGGTCATCATGCAGGGTGTGGAAGCGCTCAATGTGTATCAAGCGGACCAGATCATCGCGCTGGGGGGCGGTTCCATGATCGACGCGGCGAAGATCATGAAGCTCAAGTACGAATCACCCGAGGCTGACCTGGAAGAGCTGGCAGCTCCATTTCTGGATATTCGCAAGCGGGTGGTTCAGTACCCAACGGAAAAGACAAGCCGGGCGCGGTTGATTGCCATCGCGACGACCAGCGGCACAGGAAGCGAGGTTACCCCGTTTGCCGTTTTGTTCGACAAAGAGCGAGGGCGAAAGGTAACACTGGCCGACTATTCGCTCACTCCAGATGTGGCGATTGTCGATCCGCAGTTTGTTATGTCCATGCCGAAGGGCCTCACCGCCGATACCGGCGTCGACTGCCTGACGCACGCCTTGGAAGCGGCGGTCTCGACCTACGCCTCACCCTACACCGATTGCAATGCCATGCAGGCGATTCGCCTGGTGTTCAAGTATTTGACCGTGGCTTATGAGCATCCGCATGACCAGGAAGCGCGCACCATGATGCACAATGCTGCCTGCATCGCGGCCATGGCCTTTTCCAATGCAGGAGTCGGGGTGAACCATGCGCTGGCCCATGCCTTCGGCGCGCGCTTCGGCGTGGCGCACGGCCGAGCGAACGCCATGATGCTGCCGCACGTGATTGCGTATAACGCGTCTATACCCACTAAATTCAGACCGTCGCCCAACCAGCGCGCCTATATTGCACACAACAAATACGCCACCATAGCGGAGCTGCTGGGGTTGGGCGGCCACACCATCGACGAAAAGGTAAAGAGCCTGGTGGCTGCCATCGAGCAGTTGTTGAACCGGCTGGCGATGCCGCGTTCCATTGCCGCCCTGGGAATCACGAAAGAGGCATTTGAGCAGGCCCTTCCTGACTTGGTCAGCACGGCGTTTGATGACCCTTCCTGGCTAACGAATCCTCGCATGCCACTGATGAGCGAATTGGAAGAGCTATTCCGGAGCGCTTACCAGGGACGCGAGACCGCCAAGGGCACAGGTGCCGGGCAAAAGGCGGCCTGAGAAAGGTCAATGAGTATGGCAACCATCGCGATACAGCTCAAGATTGAGGGAGAGCGGATAATTCCGGGGTTAGCGGAAGCCGGTGAGCGGCTGGACAGTGCTGAAGGCGAAATGATTCTGGATTTTTCTTCGGTGCGGCAACTCGATGCGAGCGCCCTGCGGGCGATGGAAAGATTAGCCGCAGCAGCTGACGATAAGAGCGTCAAGCTGGTGCTGCGAGGCACCAGCATCGACCTCTATAAAGTGCTCAAGCTGATGAAACTGGCGCCGCGATTCTCATTCGCGAGTTGAGCCAGCGCCCTTTCTCCGAATGACGAAGGCATGCGACGTTGCCGCTGAAATCAAACGCTATCCTTTGTTGCGCGAGCCTGGTGAACCCTGCTGCGTGATGCGCCTCACAGATGACGAAGCCTCACCTCACAGACCCAAGCATGTGGTGCCAAGATAATGGCGACAACGGCACACCCCCGATCAGGATGAATGGTCCGTTCCCAGGCTGCCGTTCCCGAGGAGCAATCGCCGTTTGCACCTGAGAGGTGCCGACGTTAACCAGAAGCAAACTTGTGGTCGTCGGGGCGCGCCGGTACTCCGAACCGCTCTCGAACCCGCAGGCGATTAGGCTCAGATCACGGCGGGGAGAGTTGGTCTCGAGTGCCGCAGGGCAGTTGGGTCACTCCTTCTTGCAAAACCTTACCGCAGTCCCATCCGGCCGCTGAAACGAAGAGATACTGTCCATTGTGATGGAAACCATCCAATCGCCCGCCCAAGCGACATACTGGCTGGTCCAGGGACGAGAGCTGTTCCTGAGCATCTATGTGCTGGGCAGCGCATGCTTCTTCTACATCGTCGCGAGGCGCCTGGCGCCACTTCTCCGCGGCGAACGAGATTTCCGCTTTGACCGGCCGTTGAGACGGCTGCGAAACGTGCTGCAGTTCTGGCTGGGGCAGTGGAGGCATCCACGCTACCGAGGCGCGGGAACCATACACATTTTGATTTTTGCAGGTTTCATTGTCCTGGCGACCCGTGCCTTCTGGGTTCTTGCTCTTGGAATATCCGACGGCTTTGTTATGCCCGGCCTTTCAGGCACAACGGGCCATGTGTACGGGATCGTCGCCGACTATGCCTCAACGGTCGTCTTTCTCTGCATGATGATCGCAGCCATCCGCAGGCTGGCATTCACGCCGGCGCGATACTCCGTGCCAGCAAGATACGGCAAAGGACATCCTGCGGATGCCATCTTCCTGCTGGCATTAATCGCGATCCTCATGGCGGCAGACAGCCTGTTTCAAGGCAGCAAGGCCGCCGCTTTGGCCCAGCAGGGCCGAACCGCGGAATTCCTGCCCGTTCTTTCGCTGCCGTGGATCTTTAAAGACTCTCTGCTTTCAACCCCTTTACCCACACTTCAAAGTCTGCACCTTGGGGCTTATCTGGTCCACGGCCTCACCTTTTTCTTCCTGCTCTGTTACCGGCCCTTCGGGATACAGTTCCACGTCGAAACTTCATTATTCAGCCTCTATTTTGCAAAGCTGGATCGGGGAACATTAAAGCCGGTCAGATGGGGTGTCTCAGACGAGCAATTGGGCCAGGTGAAGTCGTTCGGAGTGAAGAAATTTGAAGACTTCACCTGGAAACACATGCTCGATTTCTATTCCTGTGCGGACTGCGGGCGCTGCTCGGATAACTGTCCCGCTAACGCGGTGGGCAGGCCGCTGTCGCCAAGGTTCATCGGCATCAAGGCAAGAGACTACGCGTTCCAGCACTATCCGATGTTCGGATCTTCGGCAAATGGCAAGGCGCTGGTCGGCGACATTTATTCGGAGGATGAAATCTGGTCGTGCACCACCTGCGGCGCTTGTGAGGAAGAATGCCCGTTGCTGGTCGAATCTATCGACAAAGTCGTCGATCTCAGGCGTGGCCTAGTTGACGACGGCGATGTGCCCCAGTCTCTACAGAGGCCGTTAAAGGCACTGGAGAGCCGTGGAAATCCCTACGGCAAAATGGAAAAGAAACGAGCGGACTGGGCCGCTGCTCCACAATTCCAGCAAACCTGCGCGGTGAAAGTTCTGAACGGAAAGAAGGCCGATGCTCTGTATTTTGTGGACAGCATCACTTCCTATGATGACCGCATGCAGGCGATTGGCCGGGCTACGGCGGAGATTCTCCACCATGTAGGACAGGATTTCGGAATTCTGGGCGCGGCCGAGAGAGACAGCGGCCATGAAGTCCGCCGCTTCGGCGAAGAGACGCTCTTCCAGGCTTTGCGGGATCACAACACGGAGGCGATCACAGCGTCCGGAGTGCGTCGGATCGTTACTGCCGACCCGCATGCCTACAACGCCCTGAAGCACGACTACAAAGACGTGCCGCCTGTAGAGCACATCAGCCAAGTGATCGCCCGGGGAGTTAAAACGGGCACGATCAAGTTCCATCCTGTAGATAACCAAAGCGACGTATACACCTACCACGATCCCTGTTACCTGGGCAGGCACAACCATATCTACCAGGAGCCGCGCAACGTTCTCGACGCCATTCCTGGTTTGAAGCGGGTTGAAATGAGCCGCTCGCGAGACCGTTCCTTCTGCTGCGGTGGCGGCGGGCTCATGCTCTTCTACGAACCGAAAGAAGAGCAGCGCATGGGAGTCAAGAGAGTCCAGATGGCAGCCGAGGCGGGAGCGAACGTGATCGTGACGGCATGTCCCTTCTGCATGGTGAACATTGAGGATGCGATCAAGGTAGCGGGCTTGGAAGGAAAGATGACTGCCATTGATCTGGTGGAACTCACGCAACAGCAAATTGCGCAGAAGGATCCCAAAGCGGCATAAGGAGGTAAGCATGGAAATTCTGGTTTGCGTGAAGCGAGTTCCCGATACGTCGGAGAACGAAATCGAGTTCAATCCCGAAGGAAACGACATCGAACGCGACGAACTGGTGTACGGCGTGAATGAGCCGGACAACTATGCGGTCGAAGAAGCGCTGCAGATCACCGCCCGGGTGGGTGGCCAAGTGACGGTGGTGACGGTTGGCGGCGAGGATGACGAGGAGGTTCTGCGCCGGGAAATGGCCATGGGCGCAAGCCATGGGGTGCTGCTTGCCGACGACGCCTTCAGTGGATCGGATGCGAGGAGTATTGCGGCGATTCTTCAAGCCTTCCTGAGGAAGGGCAAGTACGACCTGGTATTGACCGGTGTGCAGGCTGAGGACGGCGGCGCTCAGGTCGGCGGCATGCTTGCGGCAATGCTCGACTATCCATTTGCTTCGCTGGTTAATTCCATCGAGGTGCTGGACGGCCGCAAGCTCAGGATCAGCCGCGAAGTCGAGGGAGGAAATCGGGAGGTCAGCGAAATCGACCTGCCCTGCGTGCTTTCGATTCAGACCGGTATCAATGAACCGCGGTATGTCGGTATGCGGGGAATCCGCGCGGTTGCATCCGTGCCCGTCCCGACCTACGGCGTCACGGATCTAGCACTAGACCCAAACACAGTGGGCGAGACCGCCGCGAAAGTGAAGCGGCTGGATTATTTCTTGCCAGCACTGGGCAACGGAGCCGAGATGCTCCACGGGAGCCGCGAGGAAATTGTCGCGAGAGTTGCAGATCTGATTGCAGCCAAAGGAGGGCTAAGGTGATGGCTCGCATCTTTGCTTACATCACTCACAGGGCCGGCATTATTGATGATTCGGCGGCTGAACTGCTTTCTGCTGCCAACAAGATTGATCCCGCCGCGGCTCCCACAGCTATCGTGACCGGGTCGGGCGCGGAGTTGGACAGCGCCTGCGCCAGCCTGTGCGCTTCCTATGCTGAGGTCTGGAAACTTTCCGATGAATCTCTGGCCTATCCCAATGCCGAATTGGTCAGGAAAGCCCTGGTCAACGTTCTACCGCCTGGCAGCATTGTGTTGGCTGCCCATGAGCATTTCGGCATTGATTTAGCGCCGGGTCTTTCCATCAAGCTGGGCGCCGTCTTTGCCTCGGACCTGCTGGAAATCGAAGGCATGGAAGGCTTGCTTCTGAAAGTGGTTCGCCAGGAATTCGGCGGTCAGGTCAGCGCCCATGTCCAGTGTGATATTTCATCCGGCGCGGTTTTGACTATCCGTCCGGGCGCATTCAAAGCGCTGGCAATCTCTCCTGCAAATGGGCAGGTCGTGGACAGATCAGCTGATGTAGGAACACTCACCGCGGGCCGCCGATATCTGGAGACGGTTGTCGCCGAGACGGGCGATATCGATATCACCAAACAAAACATTTTGGTCTCCATCGGCCGCGGCATTCAGGAGAAGGACAACGTCGGCATTGCCCAGGATCTGGCGGACGCGCTTGGGGCGGCGGTCTCTTGCTCACGTCCTGTGGTTGATGCCAAGTGGCTGGAGAAATCGCGCCAGGTCGGCTCATCCGGCAAAGCGGTGAAACCGAAGGTGTACTTGGCATGCGGCATCAGCGGCGCGTTCCAGCACCTGGCAGGTCTCAAGGGCAATCCTTTCATCATCGCCATCAACAAGAATCCCAAGGCTCCCATCTTTCAGGTCGCCAGTGTCGGAATCGTTGACGATCTGCTGGAGTTGCTGCCGGAACTGACCAACAAAATCCACGAAATGCGCAAAGTAGCCGCCTAGCGAGGTCTAGCGATGATTGCACCCAAAACGCTGAAGCTGAGTTTGAAGGCGCTCCGGGAGTTCGGCAAAAAGCGCCTGCCGGATGAGACGCTCATCGCGTTGGATGAGCGCGACGAGTGCCCACTCGACATTGTTCGGCATATGTGCAACCCGGACCAGCTGGGCATTCAGCTCCTCTTCATTCCTGAAGAGTACGGCGGTCTTGGCGGCGGGGCATTCGACGTGTACTGCATCTGCGAGGAAATGGCGCGTATTGATCTGGGCATTGCCACGGCAGTGCTGGCTACGTTTCTGGGCAGCGATCCCATTACCGTTGGCGCCACCCCGGAACAAAAAAAACTGTGGCTCAGCCGGATCGCCAATGAAGGAATTTTGTTTGCTTACGGCGCTACAGAGCCGGAAGCCGGCAGCGATCTGGGAGCTTTGAAGACCACCGCCGACCCGGTGCTTCAGGACGGACATATTGCCGGTTACAAAATCAATGGAAACAAGCAATGGATCAGCAATGGCGGAGTGGCGGATGCCTACACAGTGCTGGCCAATACCCCGGCTGGTCCGAGTTGGTTCGTAGTAGACAAGGACACGAAGGGGTTCACCCACGACGAACCGGAAGACAAGCACGGCATTCGCCTCAGCAACACGGCGGCATTGGCATTCAACGATGTGTATGTTGATGCGGACCGCCTCCTCGGCGGCGTGGAAGGCCAGGGCCTGAACCAAGCCCAGGCGGTGTTCGGATATACGCGGCTGATGGTGGCGGCATTTGGACTGGGCGCCGGCTGGGCGGCACTGGATCGCGCCATCCCTTATTCCACCAAGCGTATCCAGGCCGGAGCGCCACTTTCGGAAAAACAGGGATACACCCACAAGCTGATTCTGCCGCATGTGGTGCGGCTGGAAGCGGCCCGCGCTTATATCGAAGAAACCGCGGAACGCATTGACGCGGGCGAGGGCAGCCTCAACACGGAAGGCGCGATCGCGAAGTATATGGCTTCCGAAGCCGGTAATTCGGCGGCTGAGGCCAGCATCCAGGCCCTGGGCGGCTATGGCTACACCCACGAATACATGGTGGAGAAGATCAGTCGCGACGTGCGCATCACCACCATTTACGAAGGCACGTCCGAGATTATGGAGATGACCATCAGCCGCGACCGGTGGCAGCTTCACCTGAAGACTCGCGGACAGCATTTTCACCAACAGGCGCAAGAAATGGAGAAGTTGCATGGCCAATGCCCGAACGTGGGTGCGGATATCACTGCGCTCGCGTTGCACGGGCTGGCCGAAGTAATGGAAAAGGCCCGTGTCGGGCGCTTGACTCGGTATCAGCACGTTCTCCTGCGGCTGGGAGAGTTGATCGCGTACGCGGAGTGTGCGGGTAGTCTTGCCCGGCGCGCCGCGTGTCTGGCGGAAGGCAAGCTCAACGAAAAGGCCAACCGGCGCTTTGACGCAAGCGCGCTGGCAGCACTAAGCCGGGTGTTCGCGCGGGAGGCCGCACTGAAGGTTGCGGAAGAAGGTTTGCGCCTGATAGTCGGAGCCGGTGGCGTCAGCGAGGCGGATATGGCTGCCTTCGAAGCAAGCATGAGGGTGACGGCTATTCACCGCATGCAAGCTGGATTGCTTGCAGACATGGACTACACAGCAGACGCCTTATATAACCGCGCCGCGCAAAGTGCAACACGCGCGGCCTGAGATTTTCATTGATATCAGCCGCATCCGGTCCTTACATGTCGGGTGCCATTTAAGAGCAGGAGCACCATCATGGAGAACACCGCATACCGAGCCATCGCAATTGTGGGGGCGGGCGCCGTTCTGCCCGATGCTCCCAACGTACCCGCGTTTTGGGAAAACGTGAAAAGCGGCCGCTACAGCATCAGCGAGGTTCAGAAGGATCGGTGGGACCCGGCGCTCTACTACAATTCCAACCCCAGCGCGCCCGACAAGACTTACTCCAAGATTGGTGGCTGGGTGCGCGAGTACCCCTGGGAACCAATGAAGTGGCACCTGGCGGTTCCGCCGCGCGTAGTGGATGCCATGGATGTAGCGCAGAAATGGGCTATCGCCTCTACCCGCGAAGCGTTGGAAGACTACGGCTATCCCAAGCGGCCGCTGGATCTGGAGCGCACCGCGGTGATCCTTGGCAATGCCATGGCTGGGGAAAGGCACTATTTCACGGCCTTGCGCGTGTACTTTCCGGAATATGCCCGTGAACTGGAGGAGAGCGGCAGCTTTGCCGCGCTTCCGGAAGCGGTGCAGCACGAGATCACGCGCGAATTGCACGATCGGATGGGGAAGCACCTGCCCGAAATTACGGAAGACAGCATGCCCGGCGAACTGGCCAACTGTATTGCTGGCCGCATCGCCAATATCTACAACTTCCATGGCCCCAACTTTGTGGTAGATGCGGCATGCGCGTCGGCAATGGCAGCCATAAGTTCGTCAGTCGAGGGCCTGGTACAAAACGACTTTGACACGGCCGTCACCGGCGGTATTGACCGCAACATGGGTGCCTCTACTTTCGTCAAGTTCTGCAAGATTGGAGCGCTCTCGGCCACGGGCACGCGTCCCTACGCGGAGGGCGCCGACGGCTTTGTCATGGGCGAGGGAGCTGCCATCTTCGTGCTCAAGCGCCTGGCGGATGCCGAACGCGATGGGGACAAAATCTATGCCGTGCTGCGTGGCATGGGAGGGTCGAGCGACGGTAAAGGAAAAGGCATCACTGCGCCCAACCCAATCGGCCAGAAACTGGCGGTTGAGCGCGCCTGGCAAAACGCCGGCCTTTCACCCGCAACTGCCACTTACGTTGAGGGACACGGAACCTCTACCCGCGTCGGTGACGTGGTCGAAGTACAAAGCCTGGTAGACGTGCTGAGCGGCTTCCAACTTCCTTCCGCGTCAGTGGCGTTGGGCTCCGTTAAGTCCAATATTGGGCATCTTAAAGGCGCTGCCGGGGCCGCCGGCTTCCTGAAAACCGTTCTGGCGCTTCAACACAAGGTGTTGCCGCCCAGCTTGAATTGCGAACGGCGCAATCCGGGCATTGACTTTGCGCATTCTCCGGTCCGTGTCAACACCGAACTAACCCAATGGACGGTTCCCACCGATAGTGTGCGGCGCGCCGGTCTGAGCGCGTTCGGTTTCGGCGGCACCAACTTTCACGCTGTGCTCGAAGAGTACGTGCCCCATAGGCTAACGGGCAACGGCACGCGTTCGGTGGCTGTGGGTGATATGACGGCCTCAGGCGTCAGCCAGCCCGTCCTCCATTCCATGGATGATTCGCGTAGTTCTGCGGCTCCCTACAAAGCGCCATTGCGTGGTGCGCTGGTGATCGGCGCCGCTTCCGAAGCCCAGCTGAGTGAGCGCCTGCGGGCGGTGAAGAAAGAAGCAGAAGCAGGGCGGGCGCCTGCGCTGGCAGCACCGGCGGAAGCGGACCTGGGCGCGCCTGAGCGGCTGGCAATTGACTATGCCGATGCCGCTGACCTGGGAGCTAAAGCAGGCAGCGCGCTCAAGGCTCTCGCGGCCAACCAGGCGCCGGTGTGGCGGGCCCTGCGCGCCCAAGGCATTTTCCGTGGACACGGGCCGGCGCCCAAAGTCGCGTTCCTTTACACCGGCCAAGGCTCGCAGTATGTGAACATGCTGCAGTCGCTGCGCGCCACGGAACCAATTGTGGCTGAGACTTTCGCCGAGGCGGATCGAGTTATGACGCCGCTGCTGGGCAAGCCGCTCAGCAGCTTTATCTTTATTGATTCTGCCGATCCTGCCGCTGTGGCTAAGGCCGAAAGTGATCTGCGACAGACCGCCATCACCCAGCCCGCGGTGCTGGCGACGGACATGGCGCTGACCCGATTGCTCGCCGCTTACGGCGTTGAGCCTGACTTCACCATGGGACATAGCTTGGGTGAATACGGGGCCCTGATTGCCTCCGGCGCTATCCCCTTCGAAGATGCGCTGGAAGCGGTAAGCGCGCGTGGCCAGGAAATGACTCGCGTGTCACTGAGCGATAACGGGCGCATGGCGGCGGTATTCGCGCCGTTAATGGACATTGAGCGGATTCTCAAGACGATCAATGGTTACGTGGTAGTTGCCAACATCAACAGCGACAACCAGGCTGTTGTAGGGGGCGGCAGCGAGGCGGTCGAGCAAGCGATGGAGGCCTTCCAAAAAGCCGGCTACGAAATAGCCGCCTTGCCGGTCAGCCACGCTTTCCACACGTCTATCGTCGCCCCAGCCAGCGAACCCCTGCGACGAGTGCTGGAGCGCTTACGCCTGCAAGCGCCGCGGATTCCAATCATCGCCAACTTGGACGGAGCGTTTTATCCCACTGGCCCCGATGTTGTGCGCCAGATGTTGGACATACTCGCGCAGCAGGTGGCCTCTCCCGTGCAATTCATCAAGGGGCTGCGTACGCTCTACGAGGCCGGGGCCCGCGTGTTTGTGGAGGTGGGGCCGAAAAAGGCGCTGCAGGGATTTGCGGAAGATGTGCTCGGTGGGCATGGCGACACAGTTTCCGTTTTCACCAATCATCCGAAATTTGGCGACATTCCATCTTTCAACCAGGCACTGTGTGCCCTTTACGCGGCGGGGCTGGGCCGCGGCATTGCAGAACGGCCGGAGCACCGAGTGCCAGCCCTCTCGGTTCCCATGTCGCCAGAACGCCCCGCACCTACGCCGTCGACAAGTTCCGTAGCAGCTACAGCCATCGACGCGACAACACCCGTCAACGGTGATCATTACGTTGAACTCGGCCGCATGTTTGCCGATGTGCTCGAGCGTGGCTGGCAAATTTACCGGGGCGGTCAGCCCGCGCCGACCGGCGTTCCGGTGGCCATTACCGGGGCGGCACTGGGCCTGCCGGGAACTGAGCACATCTTTGATGATGACAACATCGGACGGATTCTGCACGGCGAGCAATTCATTGACGTCGTTCCTGGGCGACTGCGCCGTGCCATGCTGGACAAACACATCACCCGGCTGGTGAAAAGCGATAATGGCGGCCCCACGTTTGAGACCATTAATAATGTGGCCGATGTCATCAAGTTAGCCGGCCGTGGCGGCGTCTTTGATCTAGAGAATGAATTTGGCGTCACTGCTGATCGCCTGGCTGCTCTTGACCGCGTCACCCAACTGGCTATCGCCGCCGGCATTGATGCCCTGCGGGACGCCGGTATTCCCCTGGTAATGCGCTACAAGATTACCAGCAAAGGCACGCAGTTACCCGATCACTGGGCACTGCCGGACGCGTTGCGCGACGAAACGGGCATCATCTTCGCCTCTGCTTTTCCCGGCCTCGACTCCTTTGCCGACGAGATGTCTCGGTACTACGAAGACCGGTCGCGGCGCGATCAATTGGGCGTGCTGGAAAACTTGCGTGCCCGCATGGCGGAGACGAATGGCCATTCGCTCCTGGAAGAGGAAGTGGAGCGCCGCGCCGAAGAACTGCGCGACACCATCGAAAAACGGCCCTATGTGTTTGATCGCCGTTTTCTGTTCCGCACGCTATGCATGGGGCACTCGCAGTTGGCCGAATTCATCGGCGCCCGCGGTCCGAATACCGCCATCAATGCTGCGTGCGCCAGCACTACTCAGGCGGTAGGTCTGGCGGAGACTTGGATTCAGGCGGGGAAATGCCGCCGCGTCATCGTGGTCTCAGCTGACGATGTGACCTCCGACCACATGATGGAGTGGTTTGGCGCCGGATTCCTGGCCAGCGGAGCGGCAGCGACGGATGAGGTGGTCGAAGAGGCCGCGACGCCTTTCGACCGGCGCCGGCACGGCATGATTGTAGGCATGGGTGCTGCCGCCCTGGTGGTGGAGAGCGCTGACGCCGCGCGCGAACGTGGGCTCCAGCCCATCTGCGAAGTGCTTAGCGCGGTGACCGCGAACAGCGCCTTCCATGGCACTCGACTTGATGTGCAACACATCGGCCAGGTGATGGAAAACCTGGTATCACAGGCGGAAGCTCGCCATGGCATTCGGCGCCAGGAGATAGCGCCAGAGACGGTGTTCGTTTCTCACGAAACCTACACGCCGGCGCGCGGGGGCAGTGCCTCGGCAGAAATTTTCGCTCTGCGTCACGTTTTCGGTGAGTCTGCCGACCGCATTGTCATCGCCAATACAAAAGGCTTCACCGGCCATGCCATGGCTACCGGGATCGAAGATGTAGTGGCAGTAAAAGCTTTGGAAACCGGTTGCGTGCCGCCGGTGGCCAACTTCAAGGAAGTTGATCCGGAACTCGGTTCTTTGAACTTGTCCAAGGGCGGCCTGTATCCGGTGAAATATGCGCTGCGCCTGGGAGCGGGATTTGGATCGCAAATCAGCATGACCCTGGTGCGCTGGGTGCAAACGAACGGTGGAGTTCGTCGGGCGCCCAATGCTCTGGGCTACACTTACCGCATCAGTGATCCTGCGGCATGGAACGGTTGGTTGGGCCGTGTCGCCGGGCATTCAGCACCGGATTTGGAAGTTGCGCACCGCACGCTCCGGGTGCGGGATCAAAGGTCTGCTGCGCAGGCGGGCCGGACCGCTCAACAGCTTCGCGCGGTAACCGCGCCAACCGATGAGAAGCATGAGCCGCCTATTCCACTCCAGAAGTTGGAATCTAAACCGGCGCTTGTACCGCTGGTCGCGACTAGTGCGGCAAAATCAGAAGCCGCGAGAATTGAACCCGTTCCACTTCCAAAATCTGGTGCTGCGGACGACGCGGTAAAACAGCGGGTGCTCGCCTTAGTTGCCGAGAAAACCGGCTACCCGATT
>Ga0105240_10011152_pt1 | contig 12557 bp, 14 predicted proteins | sample KBSC54metaG_FD_80426 | JGI IMG/M metagenome (GOLD analysis project Ga0105240, IMG submission 80426) | Corn rhizosphere microbial communities from Kellogg Biological Station, Michigan, USA - KBS C5-4 metaG | ecosystem: Host-associated > Plants > Roots > Rhizosphere > Soil | place: Michigan, USA... | reverse complement strand
GGGAGCGGGCGTGCGAACGCCGACTGAACGGCTGCGACTGCGTCGGCCGGCGCCAGCGTCCCGACGCGCACGCCGGCCACGCGCACACCGGCCGGAATGGTGCTCGTCGGCGGCGGCGCGACGGTCGTCGTGGGTGCCGTGGTTGTCGTGGCGACCGTCGTGGTCGTGGCCACGGTCGTCGACGTTCCGGTCGACGTGGTGACGTCGGCGATCACGGTCCCCGAGAGCGCACCGGCGACCGCGAGCCCGAGCACGAAGAGAGGCACTGCGTGCAGCGGTTTCACGGCTCGCTCAGTGTAGCCAGCGCCCGTTTTGGGTCGTCCGAGACGATCGCGTCGACGCCCCGACGCGCGAGCCGCCGGATGAGCTCGGGGTCGTTCGCCGTCCAGGCGAAGACGGCGACGCCTCGGCGATGCGCAGCTGCGACCGAGGCGGCGGAGCACAACGTGTGGTGCAGCGCGAGCACGCCGGCCCCCGTGCGCGCGAGCAGGAGCGGGATGCGTGCCGGCATGACGGCGCGGAGCGCGGCGGCACCGGGCCGCGTGACCGCACCCGGCCAGCTGAAGCGAGCGACGCCGACCCGGTCGCGCGGGTAGCCGATCGCGCACGGCACGTCGGGGGCGAGGGAGCCGAGCAGGCGGGCGACACGCGGGTACGCCGTCGAGAGAATCGCCCGCTCACGCAGGCCGTACCGGTCGATCGCGTCGAGGACCGCCGACTCGTCGCCCGGCTGCTTCAGGTCGACGTGGATGCCGACCTCGTGTGGGGCGAGCAGCTCGAGCACCTGGTAGAGGTGAAGGCCGGGAGTGCCTGCGTCGTGGGCGACCACGAGCCCGTGCGTCACGTCCAGCTCGACGAGATCGGCGCCGGCGGCAACGGCGGCGGTGAACGCCTCGCGCGAGTTCTCCGGCGCCTCCACGCTCGCCCCGCGGTGCGCGATGACGAGCGGCCGGCCGCCGTCTCGCCGGAGCTTCACGTGGCGCGGCGCAGCACGACGATCGCGCAATCGTCGGGAAGGTCGCCGCCGGCGAACTCGCGACACGCTGCGAGCACGGCGTTCGCAACGTCCTGCGCGGGCCGCCCCACGCTCTGTGCCAGGACGTCGTCGAGGCGCTCCTCGCCGAAGAGGTCGCGGCCACGACGCGATTCGATCACCCCGTCGGTGTAGAGCACGACCGCGGCACCGGGCTGCAGCACCGCCGTCACCTGCTCGTATTCCTGCGGCGACGCGATCCCGAGCGCGAGCCCGCCGCATTCGAGCGCGCGCACCCTGCCGTCGGCGTCGAGCAGTCGCGGCGGCGGATGTCCGGCGCTGGCGCACAGCACGTTCCCCGCGTCGTCGATCGTCAGGTAGGCCATGGTGATGAACTTGCCGAGCGCGATCTCGTCGACGACGACGTCGTTGGCCCGCGACAGGAACTCGCCGGGGTCCGAGTGCTCACGCGCCAGGGAGCGGAACACGAACTTCGCCATCGCCATGTCTGCCGTCGCCTCGATTCCGTGCCCGGTGACGTCCCCGAGCACGACGGCGAGGCGGCCGTCCGTGAGCTCGAGGAAGTCGTAGACGTCGCCGCCGACGTCGACGCGGGCCGCCGACTCGTAGACGCTGCCGACATCGAGGCCGTTCACGGCGGGCAGCTCCCGCGGCAGCAGCGAGCGCTGCATCGTCTCCGCGAACTCCTTCTGCTGCTGGTACAGGCGCGCGTTGTCGATCGCGAGCGCAGCCTGACGGAGGATCGGCGACGCGGCCGCGAGCGTCTCTTCGGTGACCGGCTCCGCCGGATCGAGCGACACGATCGTCAGCTCCGCCAGGAGCTCCGTGGCACTGACGATCGGAAGGAGCGCGGCGGTCGAGCCCGCCTCGATGAACGGGCGAAGTAGTGCATGGGCGCCACCCAGCCGGTCGAGCACGTCGACGTCGAGCAGCAGCGGGTCACGGCGCTGCGTCCGCAGCGGCTGCGGCCGGCCGAGCACGGTGGAGATCGCGGCGTCGAGCCGCGACTCCGAGACGTGCACCTTGTGCGCGACGAGCTGGTCGCCGCGCTCGTCGGGTACGCGGATCACCGCCGCATCGACGCCGAGCTGCTCGGCAAGCGTGGTCGTCACCGCATCGAGCGTCAGGTCGAGCGAGAGCGTCTGCGTGAACGAACGGGAGATCTCGTAGAAGGCACTGACGCGCCGCGACGCCTCGCGCTCCAACTCGAGCACGTCGTACAACCGATTGCCGAGCTCGGTCGCGCGCTCGTGCAGACGCGCGTTCTGAACGGCGACGGCGAGCTGACCCGCAAGCGCCGTGAGCAGCGCGAGATCGTTGTCGGAGAGCACGCGCTCGCCCGGGTAGACGACCAGCAGCCCGATCGATTCCTCCTGGACGTGGAGCGGCACGGCGACGACCGACGGCTCCCCCACCCTGCGCAAGGCTGCACGCAGGCGCGCCAGTGGGGCTTCGCGCCCCACGTGGCTCGCCTGGAGGGAAGACCGTGCGCGGAGCGGCCCGAGGAAGGCTTCCGAGGCCCGGCGGGCGACTTCGGCGTGGCCGACCGAGACCCCGCGCCCCGCAGCCGCGAACAGCTGGTCGTTGTCGTTCAGGTAGATGCCGATGGCGCCGACCTGCAGCAGCTCCGACGTCCGCTCGACGGCCGTTTCCAGGGTGTGGTCGAGGGACAGACGCGAGACCGCCTCGCTGACGACCTCGAAGAGCGAGCGCGTCCGCCCGAGCTCCTGCTCGACCGAGCGTGCATGGTCGCCCGAGCGAAGCGCGTGCGCGGCGCGGTCCGCGAAGGCGGCCAGCGGCTGCAGCTCGGCGTCGGCCGGAGCGGCGTCGGGCGAGTAGAAGAGCTGGAGCGCGGCGAACGCCGGCCGTCCGAGGGGGGCGGTGGCCACCCTCGACAGCGGTACCGGCAGGGCCTCGTCGGCCTCGATCGCGAGCGTACGCCTCGCGCCGTCGCCGAGCGCCTCGTCCATCAGCTCGACTGCTCGTGGAAGCGCGGCGGCCACGTCGCCGAGGCTTGCGAGCTGCGTCGGTGGGCCGTCGGCCGCCAGTCGCCAGAGGATCCCCGCCCGCGCGCCCGTCGCGGCGGCGGCGACGCGAAGCGCCTGCTCGGCGGTGCGATGGGCGTCCCAGCCGACCGCGAGCGCCTCGCCCGCGAGCTCGAGCCAGGCGAGTCGCCGAAACTCGACGGCGGTGTGCGGCCCGGGCGCCAGCGTCCGCACCGCGAGCCCGAGATGCGCGGCGGCGATCGCGGCGACCGCGACGTCGTCCTCGCCGAACGGCTCCTGGCGCACGACCTCGACGGCGCCGACCAGACGTTCCCCCGCGAAGGCGGGGATCGCCAGGACCGAAGCGCCCGCCTGGTCGGCGACCCGCAGCACGGCCTCCGACGCAAGGCCCTCGGCCATCCGGTCCGGCCCGGCGCGGGTGCCCGCCACCTCGGCCGCGAGCGCCGTTCCCTCAGGCGCGACCGCGACGAGCTCGCCGCCGTCCCCCACCACCCTGACCGCGACGAGCGCCGCCGCGAGCGCCTCGGCCGCACCGGCCGCGATCGCGTCGAGCGCCGGCCGCAGCTCACTGCCCGACGCGACGTGCTTCGCCGCGTCGGCGAGCGCCTCGATCGGCGGCCGCTGGGCTCCGACGGCCATCAGACCCAGATACTGCCTTACACTTCCCCGGATGGCTCAGCCGGCCCGCCGGACCCAGGACGACCTCGACGACGCTCCGTCGCTCGATCCGCTCGTCATCGAGCGGAATTACCGGCGTGAGCGCGCGCGCCGGCGCGCCAGGGTCGAGCACAAGAGCAGGGCACGCCGGTCGGATGTCCGCTTCTTCGTGATGCTGCTCGTGCTCGCGTTCGTGACCGCGTTCGTGATCCTCGCGGCCTGGCACGAGGTCCAAACGCTGTTCGGCGTCTAGCGGTGCAGCCTGCCCTCGCGGTACGGCGCCGGCTCGCGCTCCCAGGTCGTGCCGTTGCACATCGGACACTGCGGGAGCGTCGACTGCACGGTGACGCCGTAGCCGCACGCAGAACAATGAAAGGCGCCGGTTGCCGGCGCTCCGGTCGTGACGAACTCGACGTACTCCGCCCGTCTCGACCCGGCCTTCTCTATCTCATCCAGCACCCCGACCCCCTAAGGTGACCCTTCGAACACCCTCCGACCGGGTTCTTGCCCATACTTACGCCCGTGGAAACCCCAGACTTCTTCGACCTCGAAAGCCCCGCCCCGGGAGAATCGCCCGGTAGCTATGCCCGTCCCGCCGCGAGCGGGCTGTGGGCGGCCGGCGAGCGCATCACGTGGGTGGCCGGCCTCGTCCTCGCGCTGTCGTCGTTCATGGACTGGTACGCGGGATCGGGCGTCGGCGTCAAGCTGGCGGTGATCGGCTGGCACAGCGGCGTCCTCGGCAAGCTCGTCTTCTTCATCGGGCTCGCGGTGGTCGTGATCGTGGTGCTCCGCGAGACCGGGTTCGAGCTGCCGCCGTCGGTCCCCGAGAGCCTGCTCGTCCTGGCGCTCGGCGCGCTCGCGGCGGTCTTCGTGATCATCCGGGTCATCTCCATCCCCGATGCTGTCCTGCCCGCCGACGGCCGCGGGATCGGCATCTGGATCAGCCTGCTCGCGAGCCTGGCCGTGATCGCCGGCGGCTTGCTGCGCGCCGCAGAAGAGCTCTAGCTGTCGGACCCGACCGTCGCTCCCGGCGACGTCGCGCGGATCAGACGGGAACGAGCTGCTTCGCGCGTTCGATCAGCTGCTGCGGATCGAACGGCTTGCCGACGAAGCCACGCGCACCGCGCTGTTCGGCGTCCAGCGCCGAGCGCTCGTCGACCTGTCCGCTGAACATGATCACCGGGATCGAGCCGTGGCGTTCCTGCATGCGCTGCAGCATCTGCCAGCCGTCGATGCCCGGCATCACGACGTCGAGCAGGACGAGGTCGGGCGCGCCCCCTTCGATCGCGTCGAGTGCCTCGTCGGCGCTCGCAGCCTCGCGAACCGTGTACCCCTCGACCTCGAGATTGATCCGCATGTACTCGCGGAGCCGAGCGTCGTCGTCGACGACCAGGACGAGCGGGCCTGCGGTCGAGCCGGCGGGCCCCGAGCGCTCCAGGAACGCCTCGAGGTCGCGCCGCCGGTACCGCCTGTGCCCTCCCGGCGTGTAGAACGCCGGCACGCGGCCCTGGTCAGACCACTTCCGGATGGTCGACTGGGCAACGCCGAGGAACTTGGCAGCCTGCCCGAGCGTCAGCCAGTCCGGCTCGCTCGTCGGGGCGCGCCTGCTCGGGTACGTCACGCCGAAAAAGTAGCCAAAGCTTCCGCTATCTAAACCTGCGCCGACGGATTTATGGCTTTTGCACGGTAACCGTGACCGTTTCGCGCGCAGCCGGCGCGAGCGGCAGCGGCTTCAGCGTTCGGACGAGCGTCTGCGTGCCGCCGGGTCGCGGATTGTCGTGCAGCGACTCGCCGACCGCGATGCCCACCGCGAAGACGGCGGCTGCCAGGACCGCGGCGACCAGGAGCCGCTTCACGGGCGATAGTCCACGGCGCCGCGGGAGTAGGCATGGAAAGCGGCATCCGCGACCGTTCCCGGCTCGAACGGCAACTCGCCCTCCGGGTCCGCGGCGTCGAGCAGCTCGAGCACCCAGCCGTCCGCCCCGCCGTACAACGCGGCGAGCTCGTCGAGCGTGAACGACTGTCCGAGGCGGCGCCGGAGCGCGTCGACGACACGATCCGTGCCCTCGACGAGCTGCCGGTACCGCTCGCGGTCGCCGCGCGACTCCTCCAGCCGCCGGTTCCCGTCTCGCCACTGCTGGCGTGCGAGCTCGAGATCAGGCGGCATTGACGGGAGTACAGCAGGACGACGGCCAGAGCGCCGGTAGCTCAGCAAGGATGCGGTCTCCGAGCTCGTAGCCCGGTCGGGCGAGCGCGTAGGCCGCGTGTGCGTGCAGGCATTTCAGGCTGCCCGGGCGCGTCGACCCGCCGATGCCGGCCGGGAGCTCGGGCCGCTCGCGCCGCTGCGACTCCTGGGCGGCTGCGAGGCTCGACGCGAGCTCCGGCTCGTCGCTCGCCGCCCGCGACCACCGTTCGACGCCGCCCGCCGCCTCGAGCCGCGAGATCGCTGCAACGAGCTGCGGGCACGTCAACCAGAACTGGGTCGGGAACGGCCGGCCGGCATCGTCGTACGGCGCCTGCTCGGTGACGGCCGGCCGGCCGAACGGGCACCGGACGACGACACCGCGAAACGCCCGCGGCGGACGCCCGAGCTGGCGCTCGACGATCTCCTCGTCGGTCAACGATTCCGGTGTCGCCACGCGGATACACCGCGCACGATGAACAGCTGCTCGCTGGGACGCACGAGCCCGAGCATACGTCCCTGGCGGAGGAGCTCCGGGCCGGTGTTCGCGAGCGCGATCTTCTGCTCGAGCGTCGCCTTCTCGGTCGAGAGCGCGTGCACCTGCGCGTGTCGCGCCTGCAGCGCCTGCTTCGTCCGCAGGTACGTGTGGATCGGCCGCCAGTAGAGAAACGCGACGAGCGCGAGCGCGCCGATCGCAAGCAGCCGGGTCGGGCGCAGCCGGATCACGCCTCCGGTTTCGGCGGCGGCGCGAAAGACCCTCTACGCGATGTCGACCTTGATCACGTTCGTCGACCCCGGGAGGTTGACGGCCGTGCCCGCGGTCGTGACGACGCGGTCGCCGCTCTCGATCACGCCCGACTTCAGCGCGACCTCGAGCGATCTCGTCCAGAGGTCTTCCACGTTCTCGGTCTGCGGGATCAACACGGGCGTGACCCCCCACTCGAGCGCCATCTGCTGCACGGCGGTCTGGTGGTGCGAGAGCCCGACGATCGGGCGCCGCGGGCGAAGCCGCGCGACCGCTGAAGCGGTCCGACCGGTGAAGGTCGGCACCAGGATCGCGCTCGCGCCGAGCGTCTCGGCGAGGTCGCAGGCGCCGTTCGACATCGCGCGCCCGACGGTCGTCTCCTCCCCCGGCTCGGGCAACTGGTGCCGGTAGCCCATCGACGGCTCCACCGCACGTGCGATCGAGTCCATCGTCCGGACGGCCTCGACGGGATAGTTGCCCGTCGCGGTCTCGGCCGAGAGCATCACCGCCGATGTGCCGTCGAGCACCGCGTTCGCGACGTCGCTCGCCTCGGCGCGCGTCGGCTCGGCGTGCTCGATCATCGACTCCAGCATCTGCGTCGCCGTGATGACCGGCTTTCCGACATCGAGGCAGCGCAGGATGATCCGCTTCTGCAGCAGCGGCACGGTCGCCGCGCCGATCTCGACGCCGAGGTCGCCGCGCGCGACCATGACGGCGTCGGCCTCCTGAAGCACCTCGTCGAGCACCGCAACCGCCTCCGCCTTCTCGATCTTCGCGATCACCCGCGCCGGCGAGCCGTGCTGGCGGATGATCGCCTGCAGGTCGCGCACGTCGGCCGCCGCCCGGACGAACGAGAGAGCCACGAAGTCGACCCCCTGGCCGAGCGCGAACGCCAGGTCGTCGAGGTCTTTCTTCGTCAGCGACGGGATCGGGATCGGGACGCCCGGGAGATTCACGCCTTTGTGCGACTTGACCTCACCGCCGACGACGACGCGGCAGACCGCCCGGCCCTGTTCGACCTCCTGCACGGTCAGACGGACGAGGCCGTCGTCGATCAGGATGTCATGCCCGGGACGCAGCACCTCGCCGATCACGGCGGGCGCGACCGGAATCTCACCGTCGACCGCGACTTGCTCCCCGACGACGATGACCTCTTCGTCCTTCACCAGGACGCGGGGTGCGGGCAGATCCCCGATCCGGAGCTTCGGGCCCTGCAGGTCCGCGATCAAGGCCAGCGGCCTGCCGACCTCCGCCTGCACCTCACGGACCATCTCCGCGCTGGCTGCGTGATCCGCGTGGGTCCCGTGCGAGAGGTTGAGACGGACGGCGTCGACGCCTGCGTCGACGAGCGCGCGCATCGTGTCGTGGTTCGACGACACGGGCCCGATCGTCGCGACGATCTTCGTCCTGCGGCGGACAGCTGCCATTCCTCGCAGCGTACCCCCACCGTCTCATGCCGGCGGAGGACGACGCGAACTCAGGAACGCGCGCGCGGAAACGCGTCCCAACCCGGATACACGGCGCGCGAGCCGAGCTGCTCCTCGATCCGGAGAAGCTGGTTGTACTTCGCGACGCGGTCGGAACGCGCGGGCGCGCCGGTCTTGATCTGCCCCGTGCCGAGCGCGACGGCGAGGTCGGCGATCGTCGCGTCCTCCGTCTCGCCGGAGCGGTGGGACATGACAGCGGTGTAGCCGTGACGCTGCGCGAGCCGCACGGCCTCGATCGTCTCGGTCAGCGTCCCGATCTGGTTGACCTTGACGAGGATGGAGTTGCCGACACCGCGGTCGATCCCCTCCTGGAGCCGTTCCGGGTTCGTGACGAACAGGTCGTCGCCGACGAGCTGGACGCGATCTCCGAGCCGCTGCGTCAGCGTGGCCCACGAGTCCCAGTCGTCCTCAGCCGCACCGTCCTCGATCGAGACGACGGGATAGCGGTCGACGATCTCCGCCCAGAACTCCGGCAGCTCGGCGCTCGTCTTCTCGCGGCCTTCGAACCGGTACGTGCCGTCCTCGAACACCTCGCTCGTCGCGGGATCGAGCGCGATCGCCACGCGGTCGCGATGCCCGGCGCGTTCGGCGCCTTCGAGGATCAGGTCGATCGCATCCTCGCTCGTCGCGAGATCGGGCGCGAACCCGCCCTCGTCCCCGACGAGCGTCGAGAGCCCGCGCTCGCTCAGCACCTTCTTCAACGAGTGGTAGACCTCCACGCCAACCCGGAGCCCTTCGGAGAACGAGTCGGCGCCGACCGGCACGACCATGAACTCCTGCAGGTCGATCGAGTTGGAGGCGTGAACGCCGCCGTTGATCACGTTCATCATCGGAACGGGCAGGGTCGTCGCCGCGTCGCCTCCGAGGTACGCGTAGAGGGGGACGCCGGCGTCGCCGGCCGCCGCCTTGGCCACAGCGAGAGAGACGCCGAGAATCGCATTCGCGCCGAGGCGGCCCTTGTTCGGCGACCCGTCGAGCTCGATCATCGCGCGGTCGAGCTCTTCCTGGTCGGCGGCGTCACGACCGCGGACGAGCTCTGCGAGCTCGCCGTCGACGTTCGCGACTGCCTGCGAGACCCCCTTCCCGGTCCACGTCCCCCCTCCGTCGCGCAGCTCGACGGCCTCGTGCACGCCGGTCGATGCTCCGGACGGGACGATCGCACGCCCAAGCGTGCCCGAGTCGAGCCGAACCTCCACCTCGACCGTCGGGTTGCCGCGGGAGTCGAGGACCTGCCGGCCCCGAACGTCGGTGATCGTCACGTGCGCTCCTTTGCTCGGTCGTAGTACGCGTCTTGGTCGGAAAGCGTCAGCTTCGTCCAATCCTTGCCTTCAGCGGCCGCGAGCGCCTCCGCAGATTCCACGCGCACGCGGAAGCGCTTTGCCGCAGCGCGCAGCTCGAGCTCGGGGTCGACGCCGAGCTTGCGCGCGACATTCACCGTTGCGAACAGCACGTCGCCGAGCTCGTCCGGGGCGAAGTCCTCCTTCAGCTCGCGCAGCTCGTCGTCGAGGTCCGCGACCGCGCCCGCCAGGTCGGGGTACTCGAAGCCGACGGCTCGGGCGCGCACCTGCACCTTCTGCGCGTAGGACAGCGCCGGGAGGCTTTCCGGCACGTCGTGGAAGATCCCTTCGCGTCCCTCCTGGTCGCGCTTCAGCGCCTCCCAGCGCTCGCGAACGTGCTCGGCGTCCTTCGCCTCGGCGTCGCCGAAGACGTGTGGGTGACGCGCCACGAGCTTGGTGTGAATCGCCCGCGCGGCGGCCTCCAGATCGCCGGTACCGCGCTCCTGCAGGAGCAGCGCGAGGAAGAAGGACTGGTAGAGGAGGTCGCCGAGCTCATCCAGGAGCTTCGCGTCGTCGCCGGCGAACGCCGCGTCCGCGACCTCGTACGCCTCTTCGAGCGTGAACGGGACGATCGTTCGCGCAGTTTGCTCGCGGTCCCACGGGCACTCACGGCGCAGGCGCTCGGTCAGGGCCTGCAGCTCGACGAGCGCGTCTGCGAGCGACAACGTTGCTACTGCGTCGACGTGGCGTTCGTCGTCGTCGCCGTGCAGTCGTCCTGTGCCGGCGTGTACCCGACCTGGTACCGGATCTTCGAGCCGTGGCAATAGCTCTTCGTCAGGCTCGCCGAGAAGTCGGACACAGCCTGCTTCTGCTTGGTGCCGAGGATCGTCTGCCGGATCTGCGCCGCCACCTGCTTCTCGGGAGTCGCCGTCGCAGGCTTGACCGGGCCGAGCGGCTCGATCACGAACCAGGCCTTGTACTGGGTCGCGTCGTAGAACGGCTTCACGACCTTGTGGGCCGGCGCCGAGAAGGCGGTCGTGTCGAAGATCGGGACCGTCTGTCCCTTCGTGAACGTCGCCTTGCCGCAGTTCTGACCGCTCGCGTCCTTCGCGTACTTCTTCGCGAGCGTGCACCATGCCTTGTCGCCGCCCTTCACGAGCTGCTGGTAGACCGACTGGGCGGTCGCCTTGCTCTTGCCGACGAGGATGTAGCGCACGGACCGTGAAGCCGGCGACTGATACTGCGACTTGTTGTCGTCGTAGTACTTCTGGACCTCGGCGTCGGTGACCTTGACGTTCTTGACGATCTGCTGCTGGACCTTTTCGGAGATGAGCTGCGGGCGGACGACGTCGTTGCGAAGCTGCGCCTCGTTGTCATACCCCTGCTTCTTGGCGGCTGCGAGCAGCTTCTTCTCGCTGTTGCCGAACGACTGCTTCTTGATGGCGTTCAGGCGCTTGGTGATCTCGGCGTCCGTGACGGTGATCCCCATCGATGCCGCCTTCTGGTTCAGCTCCGCCTGCTCGACGAGGATCGTCATCGCACGGTCGCGGACGGCCTGATAGTTCGTCGTTCCCTGCTTCGGGAACGGCTGCCCGGCCTCCTGGTAACTGATCTTCGCGCGGTTCAAGAGCGTGGTCAGATCGTTGGCCTTGATGTGCGTAGAGCCCACGACCGCGACATCGGCGGACGACAACTTGGCGCTGCCTCCGCCGCCGCAGCCGGCAAGGATGCCCGCAGCCAGGATGATGAGAACGAACGACTTCCGCATGAGAGAGCGCCGGCTAGGCCGCCTGGCGCGCGGCCAGCATAGCATCGACCAAATCGAGCGCCGACTGGAATTCACTGCCTCTTAACGTCACCTCGCGGTTGCCTGTCGAGTAGACAGCGGTCTCGACCTGAGCCCGGAGATCGCGCAGCTCGCCGGAGCCGAGAACGACCGGACCGACCGACGCTTTCCCGCCGCGGAACACGAGGTAATCGGCACCGAGGACGGCCAGCTTCAGCTTCGCCTCCTGGATCGCGAACAGGTTCTCGACCGGCCCCGGCAGCGGCCCGTACCGGTCCTCGGTCGCGACGCGCAACTCGTGGAGCTCGTCTTCCGACTCGGTGAGCGCGAGCCGGCGGTGCAGGTCGATCTTGAGCGCCTCGGCCGCGATGTACGCCGCCGGGACGTACGCGTCGATGCGTGCGTCGATCCGAACCGGCCGGGCCGCGAGCCGCCGCTGGCCCTGCAGGTCGGCGACCGCCTCGTGGAGCATCTCCACGTAGAGCTCGAACCCGAGCGCGGCGACGTGGCCCGACTGCTCTGCCCCGAGCAGGTCGCCTGCGCCGCGAATCTCGAGGTCGCGCATCGCGATCGCGAACCCGGCGCCGAGCTCCGTGTGGTCGGCGAGGGTCGCGAGACGGGCTCGCGCCTCGGGCGTCAGCTCGTGGGCGTCGGGATAGAAGAGGTACGCGTGCGCGAGCCGATCGCTGCGGCCGACGCGGCCGCGGATCTGGTAGAGCTGGCTGAGCCCGAGCTGGTCCGCCCGCTCGACGATCAGCGTGTTCGCCTGCGGGATGTCGAGCCCCGACTCGATGATCGTCGTGGACACCAGGACGTCTGCGTCGCCGGCGAGGAACGCGATCATCTTGTCCTCGAGCTCACGCTCGGCCATCTGGCCGTGCGCGACCAGGAAGCGCAGGTTGGGGCACATCTGCCGCAGCTTCTCGGCCGCTTCGTCGATCGTCTCGACGCGGTTGTGCAGGTAGAACGCCTGACCTTCGCGCTGCACCTCGCGCTGCAGCGCCTGCGCGACCAGCTCGTCGTCGTACTCCCCGACGAACGTCCTGATCGGGCGACGTCCCTCCGGCGGCGTCTCGATGACCGAGATGTCGCGGAGACCCGAGAGGGACATGTGCAGCGTGCGCGGAATCGGAGTCGCCGACAGCGCGAGCACGTCGACCTCGAGACGAAGTTGCCGCAGCAGCTCCTTCTGCGCGACGCCGAACCGCTGCTCCTCGTCGACGATGACGAGGCCGAGCTCCTTCGGGATCACGTCGCGCGACAGGACGCGGTGCGTGCCGATCAGCACCTCGACTTTTCCCTCCGAGAAATCGGCGAGCGCCTGCTTCGTGTCCTTTCGCGTCCTGAACCGCGAGACCATCTCCACGCGGACGGGGAAGTCGCGATAGCGCGCGCGGAAGGTGTTCCAGTGCTGCTGCGCGAG
>Ga0105240_10011148_pt1 | contig 12560 bp, 10 predicted proteins | sample KBSC54metaG_FD_80426 | JGI IMG/M metagenome (GOLD analysis project Ga0105240, IMG submission 80426) | Corn rhizosphere microbial communities from Kellogg Biological Station, Michigan, USA - KBS C5-4 metaG | ecosystem: Host-associated > Plants > Roots > Rhizosphere > Soil | place: Michigan, USA... | reverse complement strand
TCTGTGTCCTCTGTGTCTCTGTGGTTGATGAATTCCGAGTAAAACCACACCACAGAGACACAGAGGACACAGAGGTTGCACAGAGAAATCCCAGAATAAGGACTTTTTGTGCAAAGCCACCTACGGGTTCATCCGTGTAATCATCTGCGTAAATCTGCGGCGAGTATCGCCGGTCGATCGACTACGTGGCCATAGTGTAATACCTGCCAGATCTTGCGAGTATTGCGAATGTCTGTGAGTGGGTCGGCGTCGAGGATGATGAGGTCGGCCCATTTTCCGACTTCGATCGTGCCGAGATCTTTTTCAGCGCCGAGTATGCGCGCGGCGGCGCCCGTGCCCGCATGGATCGCTTGCGCTGGAGTTAGTCCTGCCGCGACCAATTGCTCCAGTTCCATGTGAACGCCGGTTGGGACTTGCCAGATGTCCGTGCCGGCGCCGACTGTCACACCGGCGCGAAACAACTTGATTGCCGCTTCACGCGATCGTTGAGCCTCTTCGGCCCATTCCTTGCGCTGGTCCGGAGTCAGCTTGAACATCCATTCAAAGTTTTCCTTCGCAGGCAGGAAGGGCGCGACCTCGGCGTCCTCATCGAGAAGCGCCGGCCGTTCGTTTAGTCTGGCCGCAAAGTGAAGATATGAAACTGTAGGCACGACGCCGATACCGGCAACCTTAAAGAGCTGGATCAAATCGTCGTACATGTACTTGTTGCCACGAGGTTCGCAGATGCCGATGTGTTCTTTAGCGTCCATACCGGCGGCGACGAGTGGCAATAGATGCGAGCAATGTCCCGTGACTCGCATGCCGCGACGATGCGCTTCGGTGATCATGCGTGCATTGATGTCCCAACGCCGGAACGTGCGCGTTTTGATGTGCTGTGCACCGAACGCCTCGGCGAGATCAACCGCGCGTTTGATGTGATCCGGATCGGCTTCCGGCTCGATCCCGCGCCACTCCTCTTGATCGAACGGCCAATCGCTGTAGAACTGAAAACCGCCGTAATCAATGCGCGGCCCAGGTAACACTCCGGCCGCAAAAGCATCTGCGTACGCGACGAGCGGAGCCATCGGCGAACCCTGATCGCGCACGGTGGTAATGCCGAAGTAAAGAAACCCGGGAAACAAATCAGGCCGCATTCCGTGTGCGTGGAGATCCATGAGTCCGGGGATCATTACGCGCCCTGCTGCATCAAGCACGCGAACTCCGCCAGTCGAAAGCTTGCTTGCCGGGGCGATCTGCTTGATGCGACCTTGCTCAATCAGAACATCTTTCGGTTCTGAGAGCGGTGAGCCTGTGCCGTCGATAATGCGAACGTTCTTGATCAACGTCGCTTCAGCCGTGGGCGGTTTGTAGCCGATGGGCCAACCGATGTTTCGTTCCGTACCGTCCGGCGAGCGCAACCGCAAACCACCGGCGGAGACAAAAAGTAGCGCGCCGTCACGCGATGACGATGCATAGAGCGCGGCATCAGTTCCGATCGGCTTCGGGTCGCCGAGCATTCCACTACGATCGAACCGCGCCTGCCACAAGCGATCGTGACGAACGAAAACGATAGTATGCTGCTGGGTCCACTGAAGAAAGATCGGCGCGTTGGGAAATCGCGTTATTTCCTGGCGCGGACCGGATAACGGCACAAACGTCGCGCGTCCCGGTTGGCCCAGCTCGGCGGGACCAGACACAAGCAGTCCATCTGACTCCGGACTCCATTGCGGCGGGGTGGTCCAACGCAAACCGATCGAGCCGAGATTCTGAGTCTGACCAGCATCCGAAACTTTGTTAGCCCCGGCGTTTACCACACGCAGCAGTCCGTCGTCTTTCTCGACGTGCACAAACGCGAGATGACGACCGCCGGGAGAATACGCAGGGTTTGCCTCGCGACCCGGTAACGCAGTGACTTGTCGCGTGACACCAGTCGCGAGGTTGGTCGCGAACAAGTCTTCCTGATCTACAACACCTGCTGACCAGGCGACCTCGTTGTTGTCGGGTGACCACGCGAGTGAAGTCGCTTCGAAAGGAACCGCCGCGACGGCGCGCGGTGTCCCTCCGTCGACAGGAATCATCCAGAGCTTGCCAAGCGCGAGCATGGCGATTCGGCGTCCGTCGGGCGAAAGCGCAAGTCCCGTGAAACCTCTCGCGTGTGCCCATTGCCCCGGGTCATTGAACCGTGGTGGTGCGAGCGCGCGACGTGGACGCGTGATGGAGAGTTCGGCGGTGAACGGGATCTCCTTAGCTGGTCCACCCGACACGCCGGCCTTCCACAAACGACCATCAGCCGAATACAACAACTCGCTGCCGCCCGAAAACCAGCGGATTCGTGTCGCCGTTACGTCGACGTGATTCGTCAAACGGACTGGTGCGCGATCGCTCCCGACCTCCTGCACCCAAACCTGTGTTTTCCCCGCAGAATCCGGTGCAAAGTAAGCCACGAACCGCGAATCCGGGCTGAACGCAGGAGCCTGCGCCTGCACGGACTCCGGCGTGACAGCACGCGCCTGGCCACCTGAAGCGGAAACCATCCAAATCCGGCCGCCGTGTTCGCTGTTCGGAGTGCGAGTCACAAACGCGATCTCTTTTCCATCCGGCAACCAGACCGGATCGCTCAGAAACGGCGACTTAACACCTTCGACGGAAAGTTCCTGCGTCTTTCCTGACGCGGTGTCGAGCAACATGATCGCGCTGCGCGGGCGACCACCAGGCGAGTCGGGTATCACAAAGCGCACAAAGGCAATCACACGCCCGTCAGGCGACCACGCCGCATTTCCATCGTAAGCGTCAGGATTCGACAACTGCGTCAGTTGACGCACGGCGCCGGAAGCGACGTCGAGCATAAACAATCCCGTGCGTCCATTTCGCTCACCACGAAACACGATGCTCCGGCCATCCGGCGAGAACGACGGGTCCAGATCTTCCGCGACGTCACGCACCGCGTTCGTGATTGCACGAGCCTCACCACCAGTCGCCGGCATCGTCCAAAGTTGGCCCAACAGGTCCAACACGATCGAACGTCCATCCGGTGACAGGTCAAACCCGAGCGTCGTGCCTTCTTTGACTCGGATTGTGAGCGTCTCTTCAGGACCGGCCGAAGCCGCTGCACAAAGCACAGCCAGGAGAAAAGCTACGAGTATCAACCGCAACTGAGATAACATGATTGCTCCGAATTCAGTTTTGACAGGATTTACATGATTTTTCAGGATTTATCATGTAAATCCTGTAGAATCCTGCAATCCTGTTAAATAGTGGTGGATTATCATAATGCGTCACACTCGTAAGTCAGGGAAACCCGCGAAGAAGGCCAAAGCGAGAAAGAAGGCTTCACCACCACCCGCGAAAGCGCTGCGCCTGACCTTCTCTTACGACGGCGACAACGTGAAGCTGATCTCTCAACAACGCACGGAAATGATCGTTCCGCCTTCAGATCCCGTAACCGGCTTTCGACAACAAAAAGGTTTTTGGGCCGAAGTCAAAACTGAGAGCGACAAAACTTTATATCGACAGGTTATGCACAACCCGACCAGAAATGACGCCGAGGTCTTTCCCGACCCTGACACGCCCGGCGCGGGTCTCTCGCGCGAGCCGGCGCCGAAACGAAAGGGCGTGTTCGTGGTCGTTGTGCCCGACACGGAAAAGGGCGACGAAGTAACGCTATCAAGAAGTCCGGCAGAAGAAACAGGACCAGAGAGCGGCATTCGCGCGCTCGCCAGCAAACCGGCCAGTGAAATTTTGCGTTTCAAACTGAAGAAGTAAATCTACGCGCGGGTGCGCCTCATTTCACCCACGAAGGAGCACGTCATGGGCACCTCAGACGGCGAGGTCCTCGGCGCGACAAAGATTGTCGATGCTGGACCACCAACAGCGCGCTGGAACGTTGTAGTCACATCCGAAGGCTATCGCCGCGGCGAGATGGCACTGTTTGCCGCCGACGCGCAAGATTTTGCGGACACGTTGTTGCGTACCGCGCCATTCGATCGTCTCAAAGCCGCCATCAATATTTTCCGTGTGGACGTGAGTTCCACAGACAGCGGTGCAAAAGATCCGAAGAAGTGCGGCGGCACAGGTGCAAAGCCGCGCACTTACTTTGACGCTTCGTACTGTACGAACGGTATCCGTCGTTTGCTGGTCGCCAAAAACAGCAGAGTGATCAAGGTCATTAACAAACAGGTGCCGCAGTGGCACGTAGCGTTTCTGTCAGTCAACAGTCAGATCGGCGGTGGCTCGGGCGGACCAGTGGCCACGTTTACGAAAGCCTTTGGGGGGATCGACGTCGCGATCCACGAGATGGGCCATACTGCTTTTGGTCTCGCCGATGAATACGAGTATTACGCAGGTTGCTCCGAGAGCGGGCACAACAAGCACTCGGGAAGCGAGCCGAGCCAGCCGAATATCACCACGAACAAGAACCGCGCTACTACGAAGTGGCGGAATCTTATTCAAGCGACGACGGCCGTACCCACCACTCAGAATGCGGACTGCAACAAGTGTGATCCGCAACCGTCACCGGTGGCGGTTGGAACGATCGGGCTCTTCGAAGGCGCTGATTATTATCACTGCAACGTCTATCGTCCGGAATTCGATTGCCGGATGCGTAGCGTCAACCAACCGTTCTGCGCCGTGTGTCAGCAGGTGATTGTTAAGAAGCTGACGCCGTTTCTTCCAACTTAAGCCGCAGATTTTCGCAGAAAATCTGCGGCTTGTTCACTGAATCTTCCGCACATAAATCTCATAGTTCCCATTGCGATTACTCTGAAACACTATCTTCGAACCGTCAGGCGAGAAGCAGGGCTTCTGATCCCCCACTGGACCAGCGGTCAAGCGTCTCACATTCCCACCATCTGAATTCATCTGAAATATGTTGGCGCGTGCCTTCAACTTCTGGCCTATGTACCGGGTGAAAACTATCTTCGTACCATCAGGGGACCACGACGGCTCCATCGCAGGAATGTCACGGCTGGTTAACTTCCTGATGTTGCTGCCATCAGGATCCACCAGATGTACCTGCTGGATGTGTTTTTCAGCGTATGCCGTAAACGCGATGATGCTTCCGTCAAAAGAGACCTCCGGTTGATCGGCTTCTAAAGTCGTCAGCCTCGTGACGTTACTACCGTCAGCATCCATGACGTATATGCTTCCAATCCCGTCTCGCAGGCTGTTGAACACGATTCTTCCGTCAGGCGTCCACGTGGGAAAAGTATCAGCCTTAGAATTAACAGTCAGTCTCGTCTGGTTACTACCGTCCGCGTTCATTAAATAGATCTCTTTATTTCCGTCCCTCACACTGGTAAATGCTATTCGCGTACCATCTCGCGACCATGCCGGTTCAGTATCAGGTCCGGGCGAGTTGGTGATCTGCATCACAGAACTTCCGTCAGAATTCATTAAGTAGATGTGTTGCTGACCGGCGCGATTGCTGGAAAAGGCGATCTTGCCTCCATCGGGTGACCAGGCAGGATCGAGATCATCCGCCGAATTATCGGTGAGTTGGGCCAACTCACCCTCAACGCTCACTACATATATCTCCGAGTTCCCGTCCCGGTCTGTTTGAAAAACCAATTTTGAGCCATCCGGCGACCACGTTGGCCAGCCCTCTTGCGATGGGCTACTGGTCACTCGCATGAGATTGGAGCCATCTGCATCCATTATGTAGAGTTCAGCGTTACCGTCTCTGTGACTAACGAATGCAATGTTGCTGCCGTCCGGCGACCATACTGCGGCGCCGTCATTTTTCTGACTATCTGCGGTCAGGTTCCTTTGGTTTGATCCATCAGCATTCGTGACGAACACGTCGAAGTTGCCAGTTCTTCCCGTCACAAACAAAAACTGAGAACCATCAGACGACCACCTTGGTTCCGCATCGTATTCAAGGTCATTAACAATTTTCGTTACACCCGAACCATCGAGATTCATCACGTAAAGATCGAAATTGAACAGGTTGTCGCTGTGATCGCGATTGCTGGCAAAAGCAATCTTGCTGCCGTCAGGAGACCAGGATGAAACTGCATCGACAGCCTCGTTTGTAGTGAGTCGTGTCTGGTTGCGGCCGTCCGCGTCCATTACATAAATCTCGTGGTTGCCGTCTCTTTCACTACCGAAGGCAATCTTACTTCCATCAGGTGACCAGACAGGTCCGTCGTCATCGGCCATGTTGTAAGTCAGCCGTTTGACATTCGAGCCATCTGCATCCATCACATAGATTTCAGTTTTTCCGTCGCGATTGCTGTAGAAGGCGATCCTGGTCCCGTCAGGTGACCATGCGGGAGCAAGGTCGCTCGCATTGTTGTTGGTCAACCTGACCAGCGTGCTCTTTGCTTCCGATGACGCTAAAGGTTTGGCTTTTCGGCGCTCGTATCTCACATATGTCCCGACAAGCAAGGCCGCAACCAATAAGCCAAGCAACACTCCCAATATCAAAGCCACCTGCTTCCAACGCTTTTGCGCCCTTTCGACATTAGATGGAGGTGGTGCAGCCGCCGCCACAGGCAACTCCGGACTCTCTTCAGGCGCAGGTACTTTCAACGGAGCGACGAACCGGTAACCGCGTTTAGGAATCGTCTCGATATAGCGTGGCTCTGAAGAGTGGTCGCCTAAAACTTTCCTCAACTCGTGTATGTTTCGAGAGAGACTTCCCTCCTCCACATAACTGTCCGGCCAGACCTCTTTCAGCAGTTGTTCCTTGTCAACCAACTGTCCCTTGTGTTGCACAAGCACTAGCAGAGTGTCGAAAGCCTTCGGCGTCAGACGCACGATTGCTCCGTCCTTGAGCAGAATCCGGCTGCCTGCATCAAGCACGAACCCCTCGAACTCAAACAAATGAGTGCTCATAAAGAGTTCCGTAAGAAATCGGTAAGACTCGGTAAGACTATTATCAGCGCAATTTAAGAAAAGCCAAGAGGATTATTGCGCGTCCGGGAGTGAAGGCCCAGTCAGTGCTAACTAGCCACGGCCCAAACCAACTTCTTGAAAAGGAGACCGGACATGAAGAGGACCATATTCAGACTCGCCACACTTTTCGCCCTAATAGCTTTTGCCTCCTCCGCCTTGAACCTGTCGATGATTGCACAAATGCAGGTGTGATCTTTTGGGGTATCCCGCCACAAACAGCCGGAGAGTGAGGAATGAGCGAACTTTTTACAGAAGCGGTGTTGGTCGTCGGACATGGGAGCCGGCGTGAGGAGGCCAACGAAGATGTGCGCCAGGCGGCGCAGCATATTCGCGCGTGCGGCCGCTTCCCGCTTGTTGTCGCCGCGTTTCTGGAGATTGCTCACCCAACAATTGCCGAAGGCTTTGCTCACCTTGTCGAACTCGGCGCGAAGCACGTGGTCGTGCATCCCTATTTCCTTTCGCCAGGCAGACACACGCGCGGTGACATTCCAGTAGAAGTTCGCGTGGCAGCCAGTAGCAGCAACGTCACTTATCAGATAACTGAGCCACTCGCCGCGCATCCGCGCGTCATCGACGCCTCCATCGAACGCATCCGCGAAACGATCACTGCCAAGCACGAGCAAGGCAAGGTTTATCTCGTCGGCGCCGGACCGGGCGATCCTGATCTTCTGACAGTAAAAGCACTGAATGTGCTGCGGAAAGCAGAGGTCGTCATTTACGACTACCTGATCCACGCGGACGCGCTCGCACACGTGCCTGCGCAAGCGGAACGTTTTTATGCCGGCAAGATCGGCGGTGGCACACAGACTCCCCAGAACGAAATCAATCGCCTTCTAGTTCAAAAGGCGCGAGAAGGAAAACAGGTTGTTCGACTTAAAGGCGGGGATCCGTTCCTCTTCGGTCGCGGGGGCGAAGAGGCACGCGCACTAAGCGCGGCACGGATCCCCTTTGAAGTTGTGCCCGGCGTGAGTTCAGCGCTCGCAGTGCCTGCTTACGCCGGCATTCCCGTGACGCATCGTGGTCTGGCGTCGTCAGTATCAATCGTCAGTGCTGCTCGCGCGGGCGATGGTGAATTCTCGACACAACTTCTGCATGCCAATGTGGCTGACACGATCGTCATCCTGATGGGTGTCACGCATCTTCGACAGATCGCGTCCGAATTGATCGCCGCAGGACGTTCAGCAAACACACCAGTCGCAGTGATCCACCGCGGCACTTACGAAACACAACAAACCGTTATCGGTTCACTCATGAACATTGCCGATCGCGTTGAGCAGGAACGACTGCTCGCACCGGCCGTGATCGTCGTCGGCGAGGTTGTTCGCCTGCGAGATGAGTTGAACTGGTTCGGCATGAATTTCAATCAGGAAGCACAGATGGAGGTGGCTGCATGAGAGTCATGACGGCTTTGAATTTCCGGATTATCGACGGCGAACTTTACACGCTGCCGGATGATTTCGAGACTGCTTCCCCACAAGTCATTTTGAAGTGGGCGCTGGACGAGTTCGGTTCCGACGTTGCACTGGCCACAGGCTTTGGCGCCGAAGGTTGCATCCTCGTCGACATGGTCGCGCGTATCAATCCGTCCGCTCGCATCTTCTATCTCGATACCGATCTGCTGTTTCCAGAAACGTACGAGCTTCGCGATCGACTCGAGGAGCGTTATGGCATTCGCTTCGAGCGCCGCAGCGCTGCGCGGTCTCTCGAACAACAGACTCTGAGACACGGAGAAAAACTCTGGGAGCGCGATCCCGATCTTTGTTGCCGTCTGCGAAAGGTCGAGCCGCTGAAGCAAATGCTCTCCGGTCTGCGCGCATGGATCACCGCGATTCGCCGCGATCAATCGCCGGCTCGCGCGCACGCCAAAGTTGTCGACCAGGACGCGAAATTCGGACTCATCAAGATCAATCCGCTTGCGGGTTGGACCAGGCAACAAGTCTGGAAGTATGCGCTGGAAAACGACGTTCCATACAACCGTCTTTACGACCAGGGCTATTCGTCGATTGGCTGCACGCCGTGCACGACGACCGTGCAGATCAATGAAGACCAGCGTGCCGGTCGTTGGCGCGGATTTCAAAAGACCGAATGCGGTCTACATCAGTGAAAGTGAAGGAATAATACGATGAAACTCATACATCCACATGGCGGCTCACTCATCAATCGCGAAGTAAAAGGACGCGAGCGAGATCAACTCATGCGACGCGCGACAACCATGCCGAAGCTGCAACTCAACGCTCGACAGATCTCCGACGTCTTGATGATCGCGACCGGCGCTTATTCACCGATCGAGGGTTTCCTGGGTGAAGCAGATTACAACGCTGTGGTCTCCAACATGCGCCTGGCGAACGGAGTGGCCTGGCCCATCCCGATTACGATGGCTGTTTCTAATGGTGACGCCAGGCGACTACAAACAGGACAAGACGTCGCGCTTTACCAGGACCATCTTCTTCTCGGCGTGCTGCATCTGGCGGAGAAATACACATATCACAAAGCTCGAGAAGCGGATTTGGTTTATCGCACCACCGATCTGCTGCACCCCGGAGTCCAGGCGATTCACAACCAGGGTGATTGGTTGCTGGGTGGACGCATCAGTCTGATTAATCGCCCTGATGGTCTGTCGTTTGCCGAATATCGCAAGGACCCCGAGGAAACAAGGGCGATGTTCAAGGATCGCGGCTGGCGTCGAATCGTGGCTTTCCAGACGCGTAATCCGGTGCACCGAGCGCACGAATACATCCAGAAATGCGCGATGGAGATCGCCGACGGATTGCTGCTGCATCCGCTGGTGGGCGAAACGAAGTCAGACGACGTTCCTGCGGACGTCAGGATGCGGTCGTACGAAAAGATTCTCGCGAATTACTATCCAGTGTCGCGCACAGTGCTGGCAGTTATGCCGGCTGCGATGCGTTACGCTGGACCACGCGAAGCAGTCTTTCATGCACTGATTCGAAAAAATTATGGTTGTTCGCACTTCATTGTCGGACGCGATCACGCTGGTGTCGGCAATTACTACGGCACTTACGACGCGCATCACATCTTCGACGAATTTGAACCACACGAACTAGGCATCACACCGCTCTTCTTCGATCACACGTTCTACTGCAAAGCATGTGGCGCGATGGCGTCGACGAAGACGTGTCCGCACGAACAGTCGGATCACGTGACGCTTTCCGGAACGAAAGTACGTGAACTGTTGAATGCGGGACAGTTACCGCCGGTTGAGTTTTCGCGGCCGGAAGTAGCGCAGGTGTTGATTGAGGCTTATGCCGCAGCACGGCAGATCGCGAGGGTTATCTAATTAAATCGAAATCATAAGCGAGGAACATCATGGCTAAACACACAGCAAGTCACAAAGGATTCACTTTATGGATGACGGGATTGTCAGGCGCCGGCAAGACAACCCTAACGACACAGCTCATCGGTGAGCTGCGCAATCATGGGCTCTCGATTGAAGTCCTGGACGGCGATGAGGTTCGCACGAACTTGTCCAAGGGCTTGGGCTTCTCGAAGGAAGATCGAGACACAAACATTCGTCGCATCGGCTATGTCAGCCGGCTGCTGTCTCGAAACGGCGTTGGTGTGATCACTGCTGCGATCTCACCGTATCGAGCGATTCGCGATGAAGTGCGGCGATCGATTGAAGCGGATGGTGCGCTGTTTATCGAAGTCTATGTGAAATGCCCGATCGAAGTTCTCGCCGAGCGCGATGTTAAGGGTCTGTACAAGAAGGCACTCGCGGGCGAGATCAAAGAGTTTACTGGCGTCTCTGATCCTTATGAAGAGCCACTCGCGCCTGAGGTGGTGGTCTCAACCGATCGGGAAACAGTGGAAGACAGTGCTCAGAAAATTCTTCGAGAGCTGGCCAGGCACGGGCTTATCGACCAAAAACACGTCGCGGCGACGATGCCATATCAGCGCGTTGAGGAAGGCTGGGCACTCGTATGAAGTACAAGAGATACAGTGCCCTGATCCTTTCGATGGCTTTGCTGATCATCGGAATGCGCGGCGTGTGCGCGGCGCAATTCTCGCAGCACATTGAAAAGTCAGACACGCACGAATGCAGTTTGACGATCAACACGCCCATCAATCTCGCGGACAAAGGCACTCGAGCCGGGTTCAATTTCCGGGTGAAAAGATACCTCGTTAAGAGTCCAAAAGACACTTCTCACAGGATTCCCAGGATTAGAGATTTAATTGTTAATTCTGAAAAATCATGTAAATCCTGTGAAACCGACATAGGGTTGAAAGCCCCGCTAAGGTTCACACAATGAGCGCAGCGGTTTCGACAATTCGGCATGTGCAGGGCTTCGACGTCGCGAAGCCACTGAGCATTGGCATGCTCATATTCCTGATGCTGCCCCTGGTGTTTTTACCGCTGGCATCGATCTTCATCTTTGGAACCAGCAAAGGACTGCTGCGCTTCTGGTCGGCGCTGACTGCGCCTGAAGCAATCTTCGCACTGAAGCTCTCGATCGCAACCAGCTTCTGGGCCACCGTTTTCAATGTCCTCTTCGGATTGTTCGCGGCGTACGTGCTCTCGCGTTACTCGTTCTGGGGCCGCAATGCTCTGATCGTCACCATCTCACTACCAACAGCGATACCCACGGCGGTCGCCGGTTTTGCGTTGCTGCTTTTGTGGGGACCGTACGGCACGCTCGGTCGTCTGTTTGCGCCGCACGGAATTCAGATCATGTTCACCGGTGGCGCGATCATCCTGGCCAACATCTTCGTCACGTTTCCACTCGCGTTCGGCGTGATGAAAGCCGTGTTTGACACGATGAACCACTCGCTGGAAGAAGCGTCGGCAACGATCGGCGCGACGCGTTGGCAAACGTTCTGGCATGTCACGCTTCCGTCTTTGCGCGGTGCCATCGTCACGGGAGCGCTCTTAACGTTCGCGCGTGCTGTCGGCGAATTCGGATCGACGATCCTCGTTTCGGGGAATCTCGCCGGGCGTACGCAAACAGCCCCGCTCTACATCTTTGCAAAGTTCAACGAAGGCCAGATCGAAGCTGCCAATGCGATAGCGATCGTGCTCGCGTTGCTTTCGTTTCTGATTTTCAGCGTGCTGTTCTTTGCGCGCGATCGGATGGAGGCGAAGTAAAGATGCTTGCCGCACACCAGATCACAACTTTTCTGCCAACAGTTATCGCGACAACGCACGCAGCCCCGAAATCGCGACGCGTTGCGGCGAGTGTCACTGGTCTCAGCAAACAGTTTGGAAACACGCCAGTGTTGAAGGACATCAACTTCGACATCGCAGAGGGCGAAACACTGGTGCTGCTCGGTGCATCGGGAAGTGGGAAGACGACGATCCTGCGGATCATCGCCGGCCTGGACCAACCGGACACAGGTCGAGTGATCCTCCACGGCAGGGACGTTAGCGACCTGCCTGCGCGTGAACGCGGAGTGGGCGTCATATTTCAGTCGTACGCGTTGTTTCCGAAGATGACGGTTGAGCAGAACATCGGCTACGGATTGAGGATTCGTCGTCGTAACCGGAAAGAGATTCGCGAGACCGTGGACACGCTGCTTGAACTGGTCCGGCTTACGGAGCATCGCCGGAAGTATCCGTCGCAACTCTCCGGTGGACAGCAGCAGCGAGTCGCGATTGCGCGCACGTTGGCGTATCAGCCCGAAGTCGTGCTTTTCGACGAGCCGTTCGGTGCGCTCGACGCTCAAACTCG
>Ga0105240_10011146_pt1 | contig 12562 bp, 13 predicted proteins | sample KBSC54metaG_FD_80426 | JGI IMG/M metagenome (GOLD analysis project Ga0105240, IMG submission 80426) | Corn rhizosphere microbial communities from Kellogg Biological Station, Michigan, USA - KBS C5-4 metaG | ecosystem: Host-associated > Plants > Roots > Rhizosphere > Soil | place: Michigan, USA... | reverse complement strand
GACGGTTCGCGGCTGGTATTTCGAGGTCTGGAACGAGCCCGATATCGATTATTGGCACGGCACGCCGGAACAATATTGGCAGCTCTATGATCATGCCGTCGCCGGCGTCCGGGCGGCATTGCCCGGCGCATTGGTGGGTGGTCCGGCGACCACCGGCCCCAACAATCCCAAGGCCTATAAATTCCTGGATGACTTTTTGGGCCATGTCACGGCCGCAAAAGTGCCGATGGATTTCATCTCCTTCCACGTCAAGGGTCAGCCGGTGATCCATGACGGCGCCGTCACCATGGGGCTGGCCAAGGAACTGAAAGACACCGACAAGGGGTTTGAGATTGTGGCCCGGCATGGGATGGGCAAGCTGCCCATCATCCTCAGCGAAGCCGATCCCGAGGGCTGCGCGGCCTGCTCCATGAAGGTCAATCCCGCCAATGGATACCGGAACGGGACGCTTTATCCGTCTTATACCGCCGCCGCCTATAAGGGGCTGATCGATCTGGCCGATCGCCGCAAGGTCAATCTGATCTCGATGTTGAGCTGGTCGTTCGAGTTCGAGGGCAAGGAATATTTCGAAGGCTTCCGCTCGCTCTCGACCAACGGCATCGACAAGCCGATCCTGAACTTCTTCCGCATGGCGGCCCTGATGGATGGATCGCGCGTCAGTGTCGGCAGCGATGCGGCCGTGTCGCTGGATGCGAAAATGGCCGACGGCGTCGCCGGTCAGCCGGATGTCGATGCCATGGCCACCGCAAACCAGCGCGAAGCGTCCGTGCTGTTATGGAATTATCACGACGCGGAAAAGGGCGGCGCATTGGCACCGGTCGAGATCGCGGTCAAGGGCCGGCCCAAGGCCGCCGGCAAGGTGAAGGTGATGCATTATCGTATCGACGACACCCATTCCAATGCCTACACGGCGTGGAAGGCCATGGGATCGCCCCAGAATCCGAGCGCAGATCAGATCGCGGAGCTTAAGAGCAAGGAAGGGCTTCAATTGCTGGAATCGCCCACCTGGGTCGTGCCGGAAGCCAGTGCGGTCAAGCTCCATACCGATCTGCCCAGCCACGCGGTATCTCTCATCCAATTGAGCTGGTGAGGGCTGCCTCAAGCTGACATGGAATGGGAGGCTGTACCGGTCTCCAGGTAAGCGTCGAAAGCGGCGCAGACCAGCCGAGCCGCTACGCGCCATTGCGGTGCGATGGAGACGGTATCGCCATCGACCAAAACCGCGCCCGCCTGGATCAGGGGCGACAGCTTGGGGAAAGCGGAGCGCAATGTCCCCGGTGCTGCGCCGAAGTCCCGGCACGCCTTGGCGAGATCGACTTTAAGATCGCACATCAGCCGCTCGATGACATGGCGGCGCAGGCGGTCGTCCCGGCTCAGGGCGATCCCGCGCGCCACCGGCAGATGCCCCTGCGCCAGGGCCGCACGATACGTGGGAACAGCAGACGCGTTCTGCACATAGCCCTGAGGCAGGGCGCCTATCGCGGAAGCCCCTAGCCCGATCAGAGCGGTCGCCGTGTCGATGGTGTAGCCCTGGAAATTCCGTGTCAGGCTTCCTGCGCTGGATGCTCTGGCCATGCTGTCTTGCGGCTTGGCAAAATGGTCCAGTCCAACCGGCACATAGCCATTGGCGCCCAGGATAAGATTTGCCATCTCCACCTGGCAGAGGCGTGTTTCCAAATCGGGTAGCAAGTGTTCCGGGATCAGCGCCTGGTGCTTTTTGAAAGAGGGAATGTGGGCATAGCCGAAAACCGCGAGCCTGTCGGGTTCGAGCGTCAAGGCGAAGTGAAGGGTTTCTTCCCAGCTTTTCAGACTTTGTTTCGGCAGACCGTACAGCAGGTCCAGATTGATGCTTTTGACACCCGCGCTCCGCAGCATGGTAACAGCGCGCGCCGTCTCCTCGCCCGACTGGATGCGGTTTATGGCTTTCTGTACCTGAGGGTCGGTGTCCTGCAGCCCGATGCTGGCTCGGCTCAGTCCCGCCTGTGCAAACGCATCGACACAGTCCTGCGTCAGCCCGCGCGGATCGATCTCGACGGCGCATTCCGCATCACTGGCAATGTCGAAGCGGCTGCGTAACTCCTGTGTCAGGCGAAGGATATCGTCGCAATGGAGCATGGTGGGGGAGCCGCCGCCCCAATGAATATGTGTGACCCGCCGCGCTGGCCCCAGCGCCTCCGATACCATGGCCATTTCGCGGATCAGCAGGTCGCAATAAGCTTTTACGGGTGCGTAATGGTTCACCACCGCCGTATGACAGCCGCAGAACCAGCACAGCGTGTCGCAGAAGGGTATGTGGAGATACAACGACAACGGAATGTCCGCCGGAAGCTCGGCGAGCCATTTGCGATAAACGGCCTGGTCTATGCCGGCGTGAAAGTGTGGCGCGGTGGGGTAGCTGGTGTAGCGCGGCACCCGTGCAGCGAAAGATTTCAGCATCTGGTGGTTCATGACGCTTTCTCGCCCGACCGCAACGATTGTGACTTGATTCCGCGCAACTGCGCCTGATTGCCGCGTTGCAGCACTGTGCGGCCGTCAACTTGTGGCAGATCAAACCCCCAGACGCCCCCATATGGGATCAACCCCTGCCCATTGGTCCAATAGGGGATTGTCTTGAAAAATTTTATTTGTGTGCTGGGCGGCCTGCTGGCCATAGCGGGCGCAGCCCAAGCTCAGGATACGTCTTCAAGCATTGCTGGAGGTTTCCAGGTACGTCTGCGAGGCGCTGCTGTGCTGCCCGATCCATCCGCAACTATCACGATTTCCGGCGCCAAGATCGGTGGCGTGACCAAGGTCAGTGATTCCTTTGTTCCGGAAGCGGATCTTACCTATTTCGTCACCGACCATATTGCGGTGGAAGCGATTGCCGCCGTGACCAAGCATACGGTTCGCAACTCCGTCGCCGGCACGGTTGCCAGCGTCTGGCTGCTGCCCCCGACGATCACTGCGCAATATCACTTCGATCCCGAGGGGCCGATCCGGCCCTATGTCGGGGCCGGCATCAATTATACCTTTTACTACGATCCCCACAGCGCGCTGCCCGGTATCGGATTCAAGAACAGCTTCGGTTGGGCGCTGCAGGCCGGCGCGGATATTCCGGTCGGTGACGGTCCGTATTTCCTGAATCTGGACGTGAAAAAAGTGTTCATCGGCACACAGGTGCGTGCCGCGGGCGGCAGCGTCCAGGCATCGGCCCGGCTCAATCCCTGGATCATCGGCACCGGTCTAGGGCTGCGTTTCTGAACCATGCTCTGTTGCCTGATCATCGCGTTTTTCGGTGGCCCGTTTCTGTTCTGGGCCGGCCCGGACATGGCCAGGCAAGGCGACTGCTGCGCCGGCAGGCGGCGTTCCATTCTGGCACGTTCGGCGGTGGTCTTCGGCGTAGGAGCGCTGTGTTTGGCGATGATCCTGCTGGCCCGGTTTCAGCCCGCGCCGTTCCGTCACATCTGCAGCGTTCTGGCGCCGTCATGAGCGGCAAAATAGCCCAGCACGGGATTGATCCGCCTCAAACGACAGCTGCCCGGTATGGGCGAAACACGGTGGGAGTGAAGGGCTGATCATGATTCGCAAGTCGATATTTGCCGCACAGGTCCCGTTGCAGGGAGAAACGCATGCAGGTTGAAACAATGCGCGCTCCCGCTCAAACGCCATGGCGGTTCGATCACTATTTTGTGCCGCTGGTGATTTTTTTCGGTCTTGTGGCCTCGCTGATCGAGGCGGCGCGATCCCCCGACCCCCGCATGGTGGCACAGGGCTGGATATTCGGCGTCTGCATGGCCGTCACCGGCGTCTGGTATATGTGGATGTACGCAAGCCGCACGCCCGCCGACGAAAAGCAGTTCTATGCGGAAGCGGTGATCAAGGCCGGGGTGGGCGCCTCCATGTTCTGGGGCATCGCCGGCATGCTGGTCGGTGTCATCATCGCGCTGCAGCTCTCTTTTCCGCATCTGTTCTATTTCGCCGACGAGCCCTGGACGAATTTCGGCCGCCTGCGCCCGCTGCACACCTCGGCGGTGATCTTTGCTTTCGGCGGCAATGTGCTGATCGCGACCAGTTTCTATGTCGTGCAGCGCACCTGCCGCGCACGGCTGTTCGGAGGTTCGCTCTCCTGGCTGGTATTCTGGGGCTACAACATCTTCATCGTGCTCGCAGGCACCGGCTATTTGCTGGGCATCAGCGAAAGCCGCGAATATGCCGAACCGGAATGGTATGCCGATCTGTGGCTGACCATTGTCTGGGTCTGCTACCTGGTGGTGTTCCTGGGGACCCTGATCCGGCGCAAGGAACCGCATATCTATGTCGCCAACTGGTTCTATCTGTCTTTCATCATCACCATCGCCGTCCTGCATGTGGTCAACAATCTGTCCATGCCAGTGTCGCTGCTGGAATCCAAGAGCTATTCGCTCTTCTCCGGCGTGCAGGATGCGCTGACGCAGTGGTGGTATGGCCATAACGCGGTCGGATTTTTCCTCACCGCGGGCTTTCTGGGGATCATGTACTATTTCATCCCCAAGCGGGCGGAGCGGCCGGTCTATTCCTACCGCCTTTCCATCATCCATTTCTGGAGCCTGATTTTCATCTATATCTGGGCGGGCCCGCATCATCTGCTCTACACCGCCCTGCCGGAATGGGCCCAGACCCTGGGCATGACCTTTTCCATCATCCTGTGGATGCCCAGCTGGGGCGGCATGATCAACGGCATGATGACCCTGTCGGGTGCGTGGGACAAACTGCGCACCGATCCGGTGCTGCGCATGATGGTGGTCTCCGTCGCCTTTTACGGCATGGCGACCTTCGAGGGGCCCGCCATGAGCGTGAAGGCGGTCAATGCGCTGTCTCACTATACCAACTGGACCATCGGACATGTCCATTCCGGTGCGCTCGGCTGGGTCGGCTATGTGAGCTTCGGCGCCCTTTATTGCCTGGTGCCCTGGCTGTGGAAGAAGAAACTCTATTCCAATGCGCTGGTGGAGTGGCATTTCTGGATCTCCACCTTGGGCATCGTGCTCTACATCACGTCGATGTGGGTGGCGGGAATCATGCAAGGCTTGATGTGGCGCGCCTATAACGAGTTCGGTTTCCTGGAATATGCCTTTTCCGAAACCGTGCTGGCCATGCATCCCTATTACATCATCAGGGCGCTGGGCGGCATCCTTTACCTGGCCGGCACCCTGATCATGGCTTTCAACCTGTGGAAGACGATCCGCAGCGGTGTGCCGGCCACTGCGGCGGCGCCTGCGGGTCTTGTCGCGGAGGCGGCGCAATGAATCACGCCTGGCTCGAAAAGAATTCCGCCTTCCTCCTGATCGGCATCATTTTGGTGATCGCCATCGGCGGTCTGGTCGAGATCGCGCCGCTATTTTGGGTTGGCGGGACGGTGGAGAAAGTCTCCGGCATGCGTCCCTACACGCCTCTGGAGCTGGAGGGGCGCAACATCTATGTCCGCGAAGGCTGCTATGTTTGTCATAGTCAGCAGATCCGCACCCTGCGCGACGAGGTCGAGCGCTACGGCCATTACAGCCTGGCGGCGGAAAGCATGTACGATCACCCCTTCCAGTGGGGCTCGGAACGCACCGGCCCGGACCTGGCGCGGGTCGGCGGCAAATATTCCGACCAATGGCACCAGTCACACATGATCGATCCCCGCGCGGTGGTGCCGGAATCCATCATGCCGCCTTACAAATTCCTGTTCTCCACGCCGCTGGATTATCGCGACATCAAGAAGATTCTCGTGACCAACCGCGAAGTCGGCGTGCCCTATACCCAGGAGCAGATCGACAATGCCAAGCAGGACCTGGAGGCACAGGCCGATCCCAATGCGGATGGGCTGGACGCCATGCAGAAGCGCTATCCCAAGGCCCAGGCCCGCGATTTTGACGGCAATCCGGACACGATCACCGAAGGCGATGCGCTGATCGCCTATCTGCAGATGCTGGGCACGCTGGTGGACTTCAAGTCCTATCGCGCGACCGCGCCCGAGAACCGGAGATAGCGATGGAACGCTGGGCTTATGAAGATGTGCTCGCCTTCGTCCAGAGCTGGGGCGCCGTCTATTTCATACTGATGTTCGCTGTCGCTTTTGCCTATGCCTGGTGGCCGAAGAACCGCCAGCGCTTCGATCAGGCCGCCCAGATACCCCTGAAGGACGAGGTCATCTGATGGCCAGGAAAGACGTTGACGAGATTTCCGGCACAGAAACCACCGGCCATGAGTGGGACGGCATCAAGGAGCTGGACACACCCATGCCGCGCTGGTGGCTGGGAATGTTCTGGGCCACCATTGTCTGGGCGATCGGCTATTGGATTGTCTATCCGGCCTGGCCCGGCATTACCTCCTATACCCACGGCGTCCTGGATCATTCGCAACGCGACGAAGTCATGGCCAATGTTGCGGCGCTGAAGGCGGCTCGTGCAGTGCAGGAAAAGGCCCTGGCCAAGGCGTCGCTTGCCGACATCCAGAAAAATCCCGACCTGCTGCAATTCGCCATGGCCGAGGGCAAGACGGCGTTCGGCGACAATTGCGCGCCCTGTCACGGTGCAGGCGGGCAGGGGGCGCATGGCTATCCCAACCTGAATGACGATGTCTGGCTGTGGGGCGGCAAGCTGTCGGATATCCAGCACACCATCACCGTTGGCGTGCGCTCCACCAGTCCTGAGACACGCCAGTCGCAGATGCCGGCTTTCGGCCGGGACGGGGTTCTCAAGCCTGCCCAGGTGGACGATCTGGTCGAGTATGTGGTGCACATTTCGGGCCGCCCTGCCGATGCCCGCGCCATACGCCGTGCCACGGCGCTATTCGCCGACAATTGCGCCGCCTGTCATAGGCAGGACGGCAAGGGCAACCGCACCATGGGTGCGCCGAACCTGACGGACAATGAATGGGAATACGGCGCCACCCGCGACGATATCCGCGACCAGATATGGAACGGCCATGGCGGTGTGATGCCGACTTGGGGCGGGCGTCTGTCGCCGGAGGAAATCAAGGCCCTGGCGGTCTATGTCCATAACCTGGGCGGCGGTGAGTAGCGCGAGAGGCTCGGTTTGACGGTGCACACGGTCATCTCATCCGACAAACAGCCCGACAAGCCGGCAGGCATGGCGGCAGACGGCGTGGCGCGTTCCGACGCCGTCGCCACCAACAGCGCCGCCAACCGCAAGCTCTACAAGTCGCGCGTCCCGATCTATCCCAAGGAGGCGGAAGGCCATTACCGCTCGATGAAATGGGCGATGATGGCCTTCACACTCACCATATATTATGTGACACCCTGGCTGCGTTGGAACCGGGGCGCGAGCGCGCCCAACCAGGCGGTTCTGGTGGATCTGGCGCATGAGCGCTTTTATTTCTTCTTTATCGAGATCTGGCCGCAGGAAGTTTATTACATCACCGGCCTGCTGATCCTTTCGGCGGTGGCGCTGTTCCTGGTCAATGCCCTGTTCGGGCGGCTGTGGTGCGGCTATTCCTGTCCGCAGACGGTATGGACCGATCTTTTCATCTGGGTCGAGACCAAGATCGAAGGCGACCGCAATGCCCGCATGCGTCTGGCGGCGGCGCCCTGGAGTGTGGGAAAAATCGCCAAGCGGGTTTCCAAACATGCCGTCTGGCTGATGTTTGCGGTCGCGACCGGCGGTGCCTGGGTTTTCTATTATAATGACGCGCCGACCCTGTTGCATCAGCTGTTCAACGGTACCGCCAGCCTGAGCAATTATTTCGCCGTGGCGGGGCTGGCCTTCACCACCTACACGCTGGGTGGGCTGATGCGCGAGCAGGTCTGCACTTATATGTGTCCCTGGCCCCGCATTCAGGCCGCTATGACCGACAATGAGGCGCTTTGCGTCACTTACCGGCGCGACCGCGGCGAGCCGCGCGGTGCACACAAGAAAGGTGAAAGCTGGGACGGGCGCGGTTCCTGCATCGACTGCAATCAGTGCGTGGCGGTGTGTCCCATGGGTATCGACATCCGTGACGGCGCCCAGCTGGAATGCATCAATTGTGGGCTTTGCGTCGACGCCTGTGACGACGTCATGGGAAAGATCGGTCAGCCCAGCCGCCTGATCGCTTATGACACCGAAGCCAATATCCTGCGGCGTCAGGCCGGCAAGGCGTCGCGGTACCGCTTCATGCGCCCCCGCACCATCCTCTATGCCGGGATACTGGCGGGCGTATCCGCCATCATGCTGCTGACCCTGACCTTCCGCCATACGCTGGATCTGGATGTAATCCGGGACCGCAATCCCGATCATGTCCGTCTCACGGATGGCGCTGTGCGCAACGCCTATACGATCAAGCTGATGAATCGCAGCGGCCAGGCGCGCACCCTCAAGCTTGGCGTTTCCGGCATCAAGGCGCGGCAGATCCGGCTGATCGGCGATGGCGAGATTGTCTCTTCCGTCCCGCTCAGCGTCGAGGCCGACAAAGTGCGTACGGTGCGGATTTTGGTCACCGTCGCGCCGGCCGATCTTTCCACCAGCCGCAGCCTGACTTTCAGTCTGGCGGACGGCAATGAAAAGCGTGAAGTCCAAACTGTCTTTGTCCCGGGAGACGCCCGATGAAACCGTTTACCGGCCGCACGGTCCTGCTCTGGCTGACCGGCTTTTTCGGCATCGTCATTGCCACCAACGCGATCTTCATCACCGAAGCGGTGAAGACATTCCGCGGTGAGGATGAACAGAAGCCTTATCTGCAGGGTGTGGAATACAACCGGACTCTTGCGCATCGCGCCCAGCAGGCGCAACTGGGCTGGCGCGCCAGCATCGATGCGCGCAGATTGCCGGCGGGAAAAGCCGAGATACTGGTCGAGCTGCATCACCCGGACGGCTCGCCGGAAACCGGTGCTCACCTGACGGGAGAATTGCGCCACCCTGCGGATGAAAATCGCGATCGGGTGCTGCGTTTTTCGCAAGCGTCGGCCGGGCTCTATCAGGCGACGGTTCAGGCGCCGCCGGGTAACTGGGATGTCCTGGTCTCCAACACCGAGGGAGCGCCTTTCCAGGCGATACGCCGCCTGTGGCTGCATTGAACCTGTCCCGCGCCAATGTCTCCGCCAAAAGTGCCACAGACGGCAAAAGCTTTGAAATTGCCGTCAAGGGCGCACGCTGCGCCAACTGCATCGCCAAGATCGAACGCGGCGTGAGTGCGCTGGAAGGCGTGGAGCAAGCCAGATTGAATCTGTCCACCGGCAAGCTGACGGTGCTGGGCCATGACATGGCACCGCAACGGATTCTGGGGCGCATTCAGGATCTGGGATATGAAGCCCAGCTTTTTGATGCGCAAGATGTGCTCGGCGCCGAGGAAGTCGAGGGGCGCCTGTTGTTGCGATGCCTAGCCGTATCCGGTTTTGCCACGGTCTTCGTCATGGGGCTGACCGATGCCATCTGGTATGGCGGCGACCTGTCTGCTTCCGTCCGGACGCAGTTTTTCTGGCTGGCCGGGGCGGTGGCGATACCTGCTTCTTTCTATGCGGGTCAGCCTTTCTTTCGCTCGGCCTGGCAAAGCCTGCGCGCCCGCCGCACCAATATGGATGTGCCGATCAGCCTGGCGCTGCTGCTGTCCCTGGGCCTCAGCGTGTATCAGACCGCGCAAAGCGGGATGCATACCTATTTCGACGCCGCCGTCATGCTGGTGTTCCTGCTTTTGATCGGACGTTATCTCGATTTCCGGCTGCGGGACCGGGCGCGGGGCGCGGCGCGGCATCTTCTGGCGCTGCAGACTTTGCTGGTGCGCCGGCTGGGCGCCGATGGCGAGGTGCAGACGGTCGCCGCACGAGAAATTGCGCCGCATGACCGGCTGCTGCTGGCGACGGGCGACCGGGTGCCGGTCAACGGGACTATCGAAGACCGTGACACCGAACTGGACCTGTCGCTGGTGACCGGGGAAAGCCTGCCGCAATCGATGGCAAAGGATGCACGCGTGCCGGCGGGCGCCATCGTGACGGGCGCAGCAATCACCTTGCGTGCCACGGCCGGGGTGGAAAATTCGCTGGTGGCCGATCTGGCGCGTTTGCTGGAAGCCGGCCAGCAGGCCCGCAGCAGCTATGTCCGGCTGGCGGATCGCGCCGCCCGGATTTACGTGCCGCTGGTATTTTCGCTCTCTTTCCTGGCTTGTGCCGGGTGGTTGATTGCGGGGGCGCCTATCGCCCAGGCGGTCACCAATGCCATCACGGTCCTGATCATCACCTGTCCCTGTGCCCTTGGGCTTGCCGTTCCCGCGGTGCAGATCGTCGCCACCGGGCGGCTGTTCAACCAGGGTGTTTTTGTGAAGTCCGGCGATGCGCTGGAACGGCTTTCGGAAATCGACATGGTTGTTTTCGACAAGACCGGAACATTGACGGTTGGCGCTCCGGTGTTGCGCAACGCCGGCGAATTGCTACCCGGTGTTTTGGAGCAGGCGGCGCGGCTGGCCCGTACCAGCCGCCATCCCCTGGCCGTCGCGCTCGCCCACGCGGCGGGCACAGGCCCGGTTGAAGCGGGTGTGCGCGAAACCGCAGGTGCCGGGCTGGAAAGCGGTGAGGCGGGCAACCGCAAGCGGCTTGGCAGCGCGGCGTGGTGTGGTGCCGACGGTGCGGATTACCAGCTTTGGTATCGCGATGGACACGGGGCTCCGGTCGGGTTCCGGTTCGAAGACAGCATTCGTCCTGACACGGCCCAGCTGGTGCGCGATTTACGCCGCCGGGGGCTTCGGGTGGAAATGCTGTCCGGCGACAATGCGCAGGTCGTCGCCGCCATAGCCGCCCAGGCCGGTATTTCCAACTGGTTTGCCGGTGTGGGACCGCAATACAAGGCCCAGCGGCTGCAAAGCCTGCGCGAGCAGGGGCATCGGGTCTTGATGGTCGGCGACGGCATCAATGACGCGGCGGCGCTGGCCGTGGCCCATGTTTCGCTGGCGCCGGGGAGCGCGACCGACATCAGCCAGCGGGCTTCCGACATGGTGCTGCGCGGCAACGCGCTTGCACCGATCCTGGAGGCTCTGGATGTGTCGCAGCGGGCGCGCCGTCTGGTGCTGCAGAATTTTGCGCTGGCGATCGCCTATAACGTCACCGCCATTCCAATGGCGGCATTGGGCATGGTCACGCCATTGATTGCGGCGGCCACCATGGCCGGATCTTCGCTGCTGGTCACGTTGAACGCCCTGCGGCTTTCGACCGGGAGGCGCAAGACCCCATGGGCCTGATTATCGCATCGGCATTGCTTATCGGCCTGACCAGCCTGGCCGTTCTGGTATGGACGCTGTCCAGTGGTCAGTATGACGATCTGGACGGCGACGCGCAGCGCATTCTGCTCGATGACGATCTTATCGAACGTCCCAAATAGGCGTTTCAGGAGACACGCTGACGGACAGGCGTCATTCTGCGGGAGGTTTCTTGCTCCGCCGGCCATGCACCGTGGCACCGGCCAGAGCGATCGCCACAACGGCGAAAATCAAAAGGATGAGATCGGCTTTCATGACTCCTCCCGGACTTGAGGGGTTGCTGTGACATGGGTTGACCGGCCATCCGATGGCCGCAGATGCTGTGAGCTGCCGACCCAGGTGACCGCTGGCGGTTTGCGGGGCACGGCCGGCAGCAGAGACTTGGGATGTCCCACAATGATGGGCGCGACGCAGAGGTTCAGTCCGGACAGATTCAGCAGATCGCGTGCTTCCTGGGTGTTGAGCCAGCCTTGCGCAAATCCGATCCAGCAGCTTCCCAGTCCAAGCGCGGTGGCTGCCAGCATGAGATTCTGCGCCGCCAGGGCACAGTCCTCGATCGGCCATTGAATCTGCTTCGGCACGGAAATGATGATAAGGGCGGGCGCGTGATAGAGGAGGTGGAAATTCTCGTCCCGCAACAGGTCCCGGAAATGCGCCGGACGCGGCATGGCCGAGACATCCTTGACCAGCCATGCCTTGGCGCGGGTTGAAATTTCATTCAGCAATTCCGCATCCGTAACCACGGTGAAATGGCAAAGCTGCTCGTTCATCGCACTCGGCGCCCAACTGGCAGACGAGATGAGCTGATAGATCATTCCGGCGGATACGGGGTCCGCCGTATAGTCGCGAACGGCGCGCCGCTCGCGTATGGCCTGGAAGACATCCATTCCGTCAGCCTTGGCAATCGTGATCTGCCCTCACTTGCCATGCCTTTTGACGCGCGACTCCATCCACGAAGCCCATCCCAGGGTTCCGCCGAAGATCGTCAAGGCGCTGATTGCAAAAGCCAGAAAAGCGAGTTCGTTGGTGGACATGATTCCATTCTCCTTTTGACCGCAAAATCCTCGCATCGGGCATCGCCAGGGGCGTTGATTTCGATCAAGCGCGGCCACAAGGCCAATGCGGATCAGGCTGAAAAAGAAACGGCCCCGGTTTGCACCGGGGCCGCGCGGGGCGCGTTGTTGGGGGCGTGCACCCGCTATTCAGTTGCGGCTCTTCACGCCGCCAGATCTTCCAGAGCGTCCATGTCCAGCAGGCGCACGTCGCGGGTGTTGGGCAGGGCAATCACGCCATCGCGCTCGAATTGCGAAAGGCTGCGGGAAACGGTTTCGATGGTGAGGCTGAGATAGTCGGCAATCTCCTGCCGGGTCATGGCCAGATG
>Ga0105240_10011143_pt1 | contig 12563 bp, 14 predicted proteins | sample KBSC54metaG_FD_80426 | JGI IMG/M metagenome (GOLD analysis project Ga0105240, IMG submission 80426) | Corn rhizosphere microbial communities from Kellogg Biological Station, Michigan, USA - KBS C5-4 metaG | ecosystem: Host-associated > Plants > Roots > Rhizosphere > Soil | place: Michigan, USA... | reverse complement strand
TCGCCGACGAAGCTCGTGCGTTGCACCGCCCACGCGCCGGCACGCCGGCGCAGCTCGATCAGGCCCTTGCGGGAGGCCACCCATGCGCGATCGGTCATGTCCCTGCTCCTTCGTGGTTTGCCGCCTCAGCCGCCCGTGAGCGCCTGCAGCACGTAGACCTTGTCTTCCGGCGCCAGCGGGTCGGTCAGCGCCTCGCGATCGATCACGCGACGGCCGCTGATGTAGATCACCACGTGCTGGCGCAGATGCCCCTGCTCGTCGAGCACATAGTGCCGCAGGCGCGGGTTGACTCCGAACGCCGCCTCCAGGGCGTAGCGCAGCGTGGCCGCCGCCGTGTGCACCTGCGGTGTCTCGGTGAAGCGCTGCAGCTGCGACGTGAACGCGATGTGAGGCATGCCGGCGATGGTGTGCGAGCTCGCGGCGGCGCGGCAATCGGGCGTATCCCGCGATCGCGGCGACGCGCAGCGGAAGTCGGACGATGCGAATGCGCGTCATGTCCTGCGCATGTCGAGTCAAGCGCCGAGGCTGCGGCGCCCGTCGCTCGGAGACGATGTCAGCGCTGCGTCGCCGACGGGGGCGAGACACTGTGGCCTTCCATGCCGTTTCCGGCCGTACCGGGGTTGCCCGTGGGGGGGCCGAGCGAAGTCACGCTCGGCGGGCCGGCGATCGCGTCGAGCACCGCCAGCACGTTGGGGGCGCTCCTGAAAGCGGCGAGCAGCTGCGCGCTGCGCGCGCGCTCGGTGGCCGAGAGGCGTGCCGGGTCGAGCGTGGGCAGTTCCTCGGGGCTGGGCGGCGAGGCTTCGCGCGCCAGGCTCTGCAGCGCGACACCGGCGGCCGGATCGGGACGCGGCACGCCACCGAGGCCGTTGGCGACCATGTAGCCCAGGTTGTGCCGGGCAGGCGCCAGCCCCTGCGCGGCCGCTGCTCGGAAGCCTCCGAGCGCGGCCGCGTCGTCGCGCGTGACGCCCTTGCCGCGCGCGTACAGCAACGCGAGGTGGTTGCGCGCGGGCGCATTGCCGCGCGCCTCGGCGAGGCGGTACCAACGCTGCGCCTCGGCGGGATCGGCGGGTTGGCCGCGTCCTTCCTCGGCCATCCAGCCGAGGTTGTCCATCGCGAATGCGTTGCCCTTGCGCGCCGCGAGGCGGAACTGACGCGTGGCGGCGGCGTCGTCGCGCGCGATGCCCAGGCCGTTGGTGAGCATCCAGCCGAGGTTGTTCTGCCCCGACGCGTTGCCTTGTCCCGCAGCCTTCTGGTACCACTCGACGGCCTGCTTCTCGTCGGCCAACACCGCGTCGCCCGCCGCGTACATCAGCCCGAGGCTGACCTGCGCCGGCGCATAGCCGGCCTCGGCGGACTTGCGGATCCAGCGCTCCGCGCCAGCCGGGTCGCGCGGCAGGCCGCGACCGTTCAGAAGCGCCATGCCGAGGTTGTGTTCCGCGGTGGGATCGCCCTGCGCGGCCGATTGCTGCAGCCAGCGAAGCGAGGTGGCGAGGTCGCGCGGAACGCCGCGGCCCTCGCTGTAGACCCAGCCGAGCGCGCTCTGGGCGCGCGCATCGCCCTGGTCGGCTGCCGCCTGGTACCAGTGGAGCGCCTGTCCGTCGTCGCGCTCCACGCCCTGGCCGTTCGTGTAGAAGACGCCCAGCCGGTACTGCGCGACGGCCAGGCCCTGCCTGGCAGCAAGCGTGGCCCAGTGCGCGGCCTGCATGTCGTCCTGCGGCACGCCACGGCCGATCAGCGCCATGTACGACAGGTTGCTCTGTGCGGTGGGCTCGCCCTGGTCGGCCGCCTTGCGGTACCACTTGGCGGCTTCCTCGAAATCGCGGGTGACGCCCTTGCCCTGCTCGTAGAGGAAGCCGAGGTTGGTCTGCGCGCGCGGGTCGCCCTGCTCGGCGGCCTTGCGGAACCAGCGTGCGGCGATCGCCGGATCGGCCGCGACGCCATACCCACGCAGGTACATGTCGGCCAGCGCCAGCTGCGCATCGCGATCGCCCTTCTCGGCGACCGGCTGGAACTCGCGCAAGGCAGTCGCGTAGTCCCCGCGGCGTCCGGCGTCGTAGCCCTCGGCCGTGCCGGCGTTGGCGCCGGCGCTGACGATCGCCAGCGCGAGCGACAGGACAGCCGATGCGATCGGCGTGCCGGTGACCGGAGAGGCGACTTGCCGCGAGGACATGCAATCCCTGCCGGGCGCCGATCCATTCGAGGGGCGCGGCACGCGCATCGAAAGCGGGAAGGCGAGGCAAGCAGGCAATGGATTCATTTCGAGCGGGAGTCCTCGGGGGATGTTAGCGCGAAGGATCCGGGGGCGGAGGCCGAAGCGGACGGCGGGCCGGACGCGACTGTCGAGTCGCCGGACTCGAGAGGCTTGCCGCATGAGGGGCCATCGCCGGATTATGGGTGCCGGGCTTCGACGCGATGCCGGCGACCCGCGGGGCACGTCGCGAAGGTGCGACACCAAACAGGGGAGGCGCGCGAGCCGCGTCCCTTGATGTGCTGCGAAGGATGTCTGGAACGGACAGGGCATGCTGGATGTGACGTGACGACGCCCGGTCTCAATGGAAATCCCGGCTGCGCGTGACCAGCCCCTGCAGCATCGGCGTGTGATCGACCAGCGTCTTGGCGACGAGGTGGCGCACGTCGCCTTCGCGCTGCCAGACACCGTAGACCGTCAGCAGCGACGCCGCCAGCAGCGGCTTGCGCTGCGCCGCGGCCACGGCGGGCCAGACGATCACGTTGACGGTGCCCGTCTCGTCCTCCAGCGTGACGAACACGACGCCCTTGGCGGTGCCCGGTTGCTGGCGGTGCGTGACCAGGCCGCTGGCACGAGCCAGTTGGCCTGGCCGCCAGTCGGCGTTGAGCAGGGCGGCCTGCTGCACCTTGAACGGCGCCAGCGCCGGCCGCAGCAGCGCCAGCGGATGGCCCTTCAACGACAGGCCCATGGCGCGGTAGTCGGCCAGCACCGCGTCGCCGAGTTCCAGTGCCTCGAATGCCGGCACGGCGTCCTCGGTGGTGCGCGTGGCCTTGAGCAAGGCGGTGGCGCGCGTATCGACGCCGGCCACGGCCCAGACGGCATCGCGTCGGTTGCCCGCCAGTCCGGACAGGGCATCGGCCGCCGCCAGGCCCTGCATGGCATGCGCGTCGAGCTCGGCACGGCGCGACAAGTCCTCCACATTGACGAACGGCGCCTGCGCCCGTGCGGCCATGATGCGCAGCCCTTCGTCCTCGGACAATCCCGTGACCCGGTTCAGCCCCAGGCGCACCGCGCACTGGCCCGCCGGGATGGCGCGCTCGGCGCAGGCCGGCACCGCCTCGTGCGCGGCCTGCGGCTCCAGCGTCGACTCCCAGTCGCTGATGGTGATGTCCACCGGACGCACCGCGACGCCATGCGCGCGCGCGTCACGCACGAGCTGGGGCGCAGCGTAGAAGCCCATCGGCAGGCTGTTGAGCAGCGCGGCCAGGAAGGCGTCGGGATGGTGACGCTTGATCCAGGCGCTGACATAGACCAGCTTCGCGAAGCTGGCGGCGTGGCTCTCGGGAAAGCCGTACTCGCCGAAGCCTTCGATCTGCTTGAAGATGGCCTCGGCGTATTCGGCCGTGTAATTGCGCGCCACCATGCGGCTGATCAGCTTTTCCTTGAACGGCCCGAGGCCGCCCTTGCGTTTCCAGGCCGCCATCGCGCGCCGCAACTGGTCGGCCTCGCCGGGCGTGAAGTCGGCAGCGAGGATGGCCAGCTGCATCACCTGCTCCTGGAAGATGGGCACGCCCAGCGTGCGCGACAACGCGGCCTTCGCCTCCTCGCTGGGATAGGTGACGGGCTCCTTCTGCTCGCGCCGCTTCAGGTACGGATGCACCATGCCGCCCTGGATCGGCCCGGGCCGCACGATGGCCACCTCCACCACCAGGTCGTAGAACGTCTTCGGCCGCAGCCGCGGCAGCATGCTCATCTGCGCGCGGCTCTCCACCTGGAACACGCCGACGGAGTCGCCGGTGGACAGCATGTCGTAGACCCCCTTGTCACCATCGGGGATGTCGGCCAGGCTGGCGTCGCTGGCCAGGCCCGCGCGGTCGGCGACGATGCCCATCGCAGCCGCCGCGCCGGCGCTCGAGAACGCCTTGGCACTCAGTGCGATGCGCGTGGCGCTGTTGCCCGCATGGCCCACGGGCGCGACCTCGGTGCGGCGCAGGTTCTCGCGCTGCTCCTCGCGCCTGGCCTCCAGATGCCACTCGGGTGGCGGCGGGCCCGGCAACAGCTGGCGCAGCTTGGCGTCGACGAACAGCAGGCCGCGCCGCAGCGCGCTGAGCATGCCGAGCGCGAGGATGTCGACCTTGAGCAGCTTGAGGACGTCGAGATCGTCCTTGTCCCACTGGATCACGGTGCGCTTGTCCATCGCGGCGTTTTCCACCGGCACCAGCAGGGCGACGTCGTCCTTGGCGATGACGAAGCCGCCCGGATGCTGGCTGAGGTGGCGCGGCTGGTTGCGCAGCTGCAGGCTCAGCGAGATCCACTGCAGGCCCAGCCGCGACTCGGGATCGAAGCCGTGTTCCTTCAGCGACAACGCGAGCCGCTCCGCCGCGCCGGCGGGCGCCGCCGACCCGCCCACGTGATGCAGCGAGCGCGTGACCGCGTCGATGCGGTCGAGGTCGACGCCGAGCGCACGCCCGACGTCGCGCACCGCCGACTTGGTGCGATAGCGGATGATGACGCCGGTGAGCGCCGCGCGATGCCGGCCGTATTTCTTGTAGAGGTACTGGATCACCTCCTCGCGTCGCTGGTGCTCGAAGTCGAGGTCGATGTCGGGCGGCTCGCCGCGCTCCTCGCTGATGAAGCGCTCGAACAGCACCTCGCCCTGGTGCGGGTCGACCTCGGTGACGCCCAGGCAGTAGCAGACCGCGGAATTGGCGGCGCTGCCGCGGCCCTGGCACAGGATGCCGCGCGCCCGCGCCCAGCCGACGATGTCGGCCACCGTGAGGAAGTAGGCCTCGTATTTCAGCCGCTCGATCAGGTCCAGTTCGTGCTCGATGAGGCCACGCACCTTGGCGGGAATGCCGGCAGGAAAGCGCTTCGCGGCGCCGGCCTCGGTGAGCGTGCGCAGCCAGCTCGTGGGCGTCTGCCCGGCGGGCACGATCTCCTGCGGGTATTCGTATTTCAGTTCGCCGAGCGAGAACTTGCAGCGGCCCGCGATGGCCACCGTCTCCGCCAGCCACTCCGGTTCGTACAGCGCCTGCAGTCGGGCGCGCGATCGCAGGTGGGCCTCGGCGTTGGGCGACAACGCGTGGCCGCATTCGGACACGGTGCGTTGCAGGCGGGTGGCGGTGAGCATGTCCTGCAGCGGCTTGGCCGCGCGCGTGGCCATCAGCACGTCGCCCACCGCGGTGATGCGCAAGCCGGTGGCGGCCGACACGGTCTTCACGCGTTCGCGCACCTCGTCATCGTCGCCTTGCATCAACAAGGGCAGCGCGAGCCAGGCGCGGTCGGTGCCGAACCAGGTCTTGAGCCATTGCGCCTGCGCGAACAGCGACTCGAACGACAAGGCCATGGACGGCCGCGGCGGCGCCACCGCCCTGGCGGGCCGCCGCGGTGCCGCGGTAGCCGCCAGCCTGGCTGGCGCCGGAGGCTCGAGCGGGCCGTCGCCGTCGGGCCCGTCGCGGCTCTCGCGCACCTCGCGCCCGCGCGGCCGGCCTGCCCCCGGTGTGCTGGAAGCCAGCGCGGCGGCGGCACTCGCCTGCGCGGCAGCGATGACGCCCATGCCCGACACGCGAGCGTCCGCCGGCGCGCCCGCCTCGCCCCCGCCCACAGCGGCCCGCGCGCCTGCGTCGACGCCCGTGGGGCCCGGCCCCGCGGCGCCGGCCGGCACGGGACCCGGCGTGGGCAGCAGCAGCGCCAGGCAATCGGGCAGCCCCGCCAGCTGCGGCAGCGTGGGCGTGCGGCCTTCCACGTCGCTGGTGCGGGCGTCGTAGCGGCCCTTCTCGGCACGCCGGCGCGCGACGGTGATCCACCGCGACAGGTTGCCGTAGCCTCGACGGGTGGTCGCCAGCAGCACCAGCCGCATCGGCACGCCGCCGACGCTGGCCTCGAGCCGCATCTCTGCGCCGATGATCAACGGCAGGCCTTGCTCGCTGGCCTGCTCGTAGGCGTGCACCACGCCCGACAGCGAGCACTCGTCGGTGATCGCCAGCGCGGCGTAGCGCAGTGCGGCGGCGCGCTCCACCAGTTCCTCGGGCGCCGAGGCGCCGGTGAGGAAGCTGAAGTTGCTGCGGCAGTGCAGTTCGGCGTAGGCGGGTAGCGTGGCCATGACGGAGAGACGATGACGGCCCGGCCGGACGGAACCTGGACGGGGAAAAGGCAGTCGGGCAAGGATTGGGCGGGCCGTGCGAATCGCCGTCGGATCGACGGACGAATCGCGTGGAGGCGGCGATCGACAAGGCCCGTGCGCGGCACGAGCGGCTGGGTGCGCGACAGGCGCGCTGACGCTCGGCAAGCCGGGCGTGGTGTCGACTGGCGACAGGAGACGAGGCCTGCGCGAGTACTGTGTTTCGATACAGTCTATGCCCGCGGATCCGCCAATGCAAGCGGTGTTGCGAGTCGGCGGGCTGGACGCTCGTGCACCCGCGCCGAACGCACGAAAATGCGCCATTTCGCGCCTCCCGTTCCCATGAACGCCGCCATCGAGCTAACGTCCTACCAGCCGCCGTTCCGCGAGCGCCTGGTCGCGCTGTGGCGCACCAGCTTCGCGCACGGCGTCGGCGTGCCGGTACCGCATCCGCTGGAGGATCACCTGCGCTTCTTCGACGAACACCTGCTCACGGAGACCACGGTGCATCTGGCGCTGCGCGATGGCGAACTGGTCGGCTTCGGCGCCTTCACGCCCGAAGCGGTGATGCAGCTGTACGTCGCCGTCGAGCATCTGGGCCAGGGCATCGGCACCCGCCTGCTCGATCGCGCGAAGTCCGATTCGCGCGGCAGGCTCTGGCTCTACACCTTCGTCACCAACACGAATGCGCAGCGCTTCTACGAACGCCGCGGGTTCGACGTCGTCGAGCGCGGCTTCGAGCCGGTGATGCAGCTGGGCGACCTGCGCTACGAATGGAAGCGTCCCGGACGATGACCGGCCCCACGAACGCCCCGACCTCGCACGACACGCGGCGCCGGCTCGCCGCCCTCGCCGCGATGGCCACCACCATCGTGCTGGGCCTGGCCTCGCGCCGCTGGCCTTCGGTGCTGACCGCCTTCCTCGGCAACTATCCCGGCGACGCGCTGTGGGCGCTGATGGTGTTCTTCGGCTGGCGCGCCCTGCGCCCCCGCGCAGGCGCGCGGGACGTCGCCTTGCCGGCCATGGCCACCTGCGTGATCGTGGAATGCGCCAAGCTGTGGCGCGCACCGTGGCTGGTCGACTTCCGCGGCACGACACTCGGCCATCTGCTGCTGGGCCACGTGTTCTCGTGGCAGAACCTCGCGGCCTACGCACTGGGCGTGCTGGCCGGCATCGCGCTCGAGCGCCTCCTGAAGGGCGCGACGCCATGAACGGCGACGTCAGCGCCTTCGCGCACCGCGGCCTGCTGCCCGCGATCTGGTCGGCCTGGGCGCTGTACTGGTGGATCTCCTCGCGCGACGTGAAGGCCACGGCGCGGCGCGAGCCTGCGGCGTCGCGGCTGATGCACCTGGGGCCGATGGCCATCGCGGCGGCGATCCTGTGGATGCCGGCACTCGACGTGTCCTTCCTCGATGCGCGCTTTCTTGCCAGCACCCCGTGGGCGTTCTGGAGCGGCACGGCGCTCACCGTCGCCGGACTCGCGTTCGCCGTGTGGGCGCGCCGCGTCCTCGGACGCAACTGGAGCGCGATCGTCACGCTCAAGCACGGCCACGAGCTCGTCACCCGCGGTCCGTACGCCCTCGTGCGCCACCCGATCTACACCGGACTGCTGCTCGGCTTCCTGGGCTCGGCGATCGCGCGCGGCCACCGCAGCGGCCTGGTCGCGGTGGCGTTGTTCTTCCTGGCCGCGCTGCGCAAGTACCGCATGGAGGAATGCTGGATGCACGAACGCTTCGGCGACGCCTACGAGGCGTACCGGTCGCGCGTGAAGGCGATCGTGCCCTTCGTGTTCTGACCGCTCGACGGCGGCCGGCCGAACACTGATACGCTCTCGACGATGAACACCACCTCCGTCGCATCCCTGGCCGCCAGCATGTTGGCGTTATCGCTCGCCGGCTGCGCGTCCGGGCCGGACACCGCCAAGGGGGCCGCCAAGGAAGGCGTGCAGTTGCAGAAGGCCGTCGAGGCGCCGCTGGCCGACCTCAACCTGGTGCAGGAGAAGATCCCCGCCGTGCTGCTCGCGGCCGTCAGGGCGCCCTACGCCCTGCCCTCCCAGCGCGAGTGTCCTGCGCTGGCCAACGAGGTGCGCGCGCTGGACGGCGCGCTCGGGGCCGACCTCGACACCCCCCCGACGGCCGGCAACCCCGGCCTGCTGGAGCGCGGCGGCAACATGGTCGGCGACGCCGCCAACGATGCGTTGCGCGGCGCCGCCGAAAGCGTCATTCCGTTCCGCGGCTGGATCCGCAAGCTCGACGGCGCCGAGCGCCACTCGAAGGAGGTCGCCGCCGCGATCGCTGCAGGCTCGGTGCGGCGCGCGTTCCTCAAGGGCGTCGGCCAGACGCTGGGCTGTGAAGCGCCCGCCGCGCCGCTGCAGGCGCTGGCGGCGTCCGCGGCCAAGGGCTGAGGCCCCGGGGCGGACCGCTGCTTGCCGAGCCGGCCCGGTGAGTCCGCCATGCTGAACCACGCCCGCCCCGTCTGCTTCGTCGCCACGGCCGACGCCGGCGCCGCCCGTGCGTTCTACGAAGGCTGCCTGGGTCTCGCGCTGATCGAGGACAACGGCTACGCGATGGTGTTCGACGCCAACGGCACGGCGCTGCGCGTGCAGCGCGTGGAGGCCGTCGCGCCGCATGCGTACACCGCACTCGGCTGGGAGGTGGACGACCTCGCGGCCAGCGTCCACGGCCTGGTGGCGCGCGGCGTGCCCATGTTGCGTTTTCCGGGTCTGCCACAGGACGCCGACGGCATCTGGACTCCACCTGACGGCGCGCGCGTGGCCTGGTTCCACGACCCGGACGGCAACACGCTGTCGATCACGCAGCGGCCCGCGGCCTGAGCGCATGGAGCGGGCCATCGTCGGCTACCACCTCGACGACGAGGGCCAGTGGGTGGCCGAGCTCGCGTGCGGCCACTTCCAGCACGTGCGCCACGACCCGCCGTGGCAGAACCGCCCCTGGACGCAGACACCCGAGGGACGCGCCGCGACGCGCGGCCACCTGCTCGCCTGCCGCAAGTGCGACCAGGGCGCTCCGCCCGATTCGATCTGACGCGAGACGTCGCCTGCGCACCACGGAAAGGCGGCCTCGCCCGGCGATCGCCGCACTTATCGGGGTGAATTGCCCCCCACGCCGCCCGCATTGACCCCGACACGCTTGTCAGCGCCGCGCATTCGGGTATGGTGGACACCATCACCGAAAGGATTTCATGGCGAAACCGAACTACGCGTATGAGAAGCGCCAGCGCGAACTCGAGAAGAAGCAGAAGAAGGAAGACAAGGCGCTGAAGAAGGCAACCGGCGGGCCTGCCGGGGCGCAGGACGCTCGTCCCCCGGCCGAACCGGAAGCACCGGCCGCGGCCGTCGCGGACAAGTCGGCGCACTGAGCCGCACGCACGTCGCACGTGACGCCTACGCAGGCGTTCGCGACCGGGCCGGGCTGCGGCGGCGGCATGTCCTCCTCCGCCTTCGCCTCTGCATGCACGCCTGGCCGCGTTCGGCGCGCTCAGGCCACCGTCGCGGGCGCCACGTTGCCGGCTCGCAGGTCGTCGATCGCGGCTGGGCTCAGCCACAGCAAGGTATCGACGTAGGTCTCGATGCGCGATACCAGCGCCTCGCGCGGCCCCTCGCGCCAGCCGGCCGAGCCGTAGAACTCGTCCTCCTGCGCGGTCAGTTCCGCCAGGCTCGCGAACGAGCGCACCAGGAAATAGCCGTTCGGATCGTTGGGCACCGGCCCGTGGGCGACCACGTCCATGCCATAGGCCCGCACCATGGGCAGCGCGCGCTCGCTGGCGGCCACGTGGAAGTCGGCCCGCGTACCGGGCTTGAGGCGATACGCGCGGATCTCGACGAGGCGGCGCGCAGTCGTGGACGGGACGGTCATGGAGGCTCCTTCAGGTGGGCGGGGGCTCAGGCGGTCAGGCGGACTGCGGCCACAGGATCATCTGCGTGCATCGGAACAGCGCGATCGTCCTGCCCGTCTCGCGGTGCGTCACCACCGCGTCCCAGACCTGCGTCGTGCGGCCACGGTGCTGGGCGGTGGCCACGCAGTCGAGCGTCCCTTCGCGTGCCGTGCCCAGGAAATTGGACTTCAGCTCGATCGTGGTGAAGCCCGTCGCGCCCTCGGGCAGGTTGGCGATGCAGGCGTAGCCGCAGGAGGTGTCGGCCAAGGTCACCACGCTGCCGGCGTGCAGGTAGCCGTTGGGCGCCATCAGCTTCATCGACACCGCCAATTCGGCGCGCAGCTCGCGGGCGTCGACCTGCGTGATGACGACGCCCAGATGGCCGGGCAGGCAGTCGGCGCCCATGCGGTTCAGTTCGGTGGCGGTGGGAATGCTCATGGCGGCGCAAAGGAAGTGGCGATGACAGGCGACATTCTGCGCGGCCTTGCGCCGCCATGCAGCGGGCGGTGTCGCCCTTCCCGGATCCGGCAGTCGACGGGCTTGGCCACGCGCTCCGCGCGTCCGTCGTGGCTGCAGTCCATCGGCCGTTGCCGACGATTCGTCGGGCCGGGATTGACCTGGGCCGCGCGCGGCCGCATCGTCACGCCATCCGAGGTCTCCGGCCTCGACTGCCGAGAAGTCCGCCATGCTCACGTTCCTGCTCTGGTGCCTCCTGTTCGTCTTCTGCTGGCCGCTGGCCCTGCTGGCGCTGGTGCTGTACCCGATCGTCTGGCTGCTGTCGCTGCCATTCCGGCTCGTCGGCATCAGCGTGGGCGCGGTGTTCGCGCTGCTGAGCGCCTTGCTGTTCCTGCCGGCCCGGGCGCTGGGGCATCGGCGCTGAACTGCTGACCTGATCACGCGCTCGCCGGCCTCCGTCGGGCGCCGAATCGCGCGAAATCGAGTCGTTGGCGCAGGGCGGATCTCGCCGCGCCGACCAGAATCGGTCGCATGTCCTTCCGGTGACTCCGTCCCCGACACATGCCGACGCGATCCGCCCTCCATCGTCGATGCCCCGCACTGCTGGCTGCCGCCGTGGCGCTCGCACGGGTGCCGTCCGCGCAGGCCGACTGCATCGACGATGCGGCCGCGCGCCACCAGGTCAACGCCGCCGTATTGCGAGCCATCGGCTGGCAGGAAAGCCGGCTGCAGCCCCAGGCCCTGGGCAGAAACGCCAACGGAAGCATCGACATCGGCGCCTTCCAGATCAACAGCGTCCACCTGCCGGAACTGCGCCGCCACGGCATCGGCCGGGCCGCCCTGGCCGATGGCTGCACCAGCGCCGACGTCGCGGCCTGGCACTACAGGCGCCAGATCGACCGCTTCGGCGACGGCTGGCAGGCGATCGGCGCCTGGCACTCGGCCACGCCGGGGCGCGCGGCCTGGTATGCCAACCGGATCGCTGCGATCCTGATGCGCTGGGACGTCCTGCCGACCGGCGCATTGCCCTTCCCGGTCGCCGGCACGCTCGCCCCCGATCGTCCGGCGCCCGGCCCTCGTCCGCGCGGTGGCGGGGCATCCACGGCCGCAGCCGCTTCCTCCGTTCCGTCCTCCCGCCCGCCCGCCAGCGAGTACCTGGAAGTCGCCTACGCACCCTCGTCACGCTGAACGCGTCCAACCGCCCCGCCCGCCATGACAGACATCCCCACGCTCCAGCAACCGCTGCAATTGCCGTCCGACAAGCAGCACGGCATCGGTGCCGCGGTCAAGCACGCGCTGATGTTCGCACCCTCGATGACGGACATCATGATCCACGAGGGCCAGGTGATCCGTGCGAAGTCCGCGCGCGGCACCCTGCCGCTGCACCAGCTGTTCACCGCGATCCCGCCCTTCGTCGTGACACGCGAGCACATCGTCACGTACCTCGCGGGCTATGTCGACGGCGCCGCGCGCCAGCACCGCGACGACCGCGGCCAGCACCAATCGGTGCAGCAGTACTGGGACACCCGCATCAAGCCCGTGCTCGCGCGGCAACGCTCGGTCAACATCCGGCTCGATGGGCGCGGCGGCCATTCGCTGCGCTACAGCCTGTTCATGCACGGCACCGGCGAGCTGGCATTGGTGATGCGCATCACGCCACCGGACATCATTCCGCTCACCAGCCTGAGCCTGCCCCACAACCTCGTCTCGACGCTGACCGAGGCCACCAGCGGCTTCATCGTCATCACGGGCCCGACCGGATCGGGCAAGAGCGAGACGGCGATGTCGATCCTCGACTGGCACAACGCGCAGCACTCGGGGCACATCCTGACCATCGAGGATCCGGTCGAGAAGAAGATCGCGCCGCGCAAGTCCATCGTCACGCAGCGCGAGGTCGGCTACGAC
>Ga0105240_10011142_pt1 | contig 12563 bp, 11 predicted proteins | sample KBSC54metaG_FD_80426 | JGI IMG/M metagenome (GOLD analysis project Ga0105240, IMG submission 80426) | Corn rhizosphere microbial communities from Kellogg Biological Station, Michigan, USA - KBS C5-4 metaG | ecosystem: Host-associated > Plants > Roots > Rhizosphere > Soil | place: Michigan, USA... | reverse complement strand
CGTGGCGACCGACGAGCCCGAGATCGCCGCGAACCCCCCGCACGACACGATGGTAGCGAGCCCGAGCCCGCCGCGGCGGTGACCGATGAAGGTGTTGGCGGCGCGAAACAGCTCGCGGCTCACGCCCGAGGTCGACACGAACGCGCCCATCAGCAGGAACATCGGGATGACGCCGAACTGATAGTCGGTGACGGTGCGCATCGAGGTGAGGCCGATCAGCTTCAGCGCCGGGCCGCCGCCGCTGAGATAGGCGTAGCCGCTGACGCCGACCAGGCCCATCGCCATGCCGACCGGCACGCGCAGCAGCATCAGCGCGAACAGCACGACGAAGCCCAGGATCGCGACGGTATCGGGGCTCATCGCGAGCCCGCTTCCTGTTCGGGCCGCGCGTCGTGGATGTCCTCGGGATGGAAGACCAGCCGCCAGGTGCGGATGGCGATCAGCACCACCGCCGAGACGTCGCCGATCCAGGCGACGGCGAAGAACGGCCAGGTCGGCAGGCCGAGGTCGAAGGTGAGGACATGGTCGTTGTAGGTCGACTGGACCTTGTCGAACAGCGTGTAGGTCTGGACCGTCACCACGAACAGCAGCACCAGCGTGGCGAACACGTCGATCACCCGCTTCCAGCGCGGGCTGGCCTGGGCCCACACCAGATCGACGGTGATGTGGCCGCCACGGTACGACGTCGCCGCGATGCCCCAGAAGATCAGGATGCCGAGCAGCATGCGGCCGAAGTCGTAGCTGTCGGGAATCTGCACGCTGAAGAAGCGGCGCAGCATCACGGAAATGAAGATGTCGGCCGCCACCAGCCCCACGAACAAGGCGGCGATGGCCTCGATCGTGTCGATGATGCGGTCCATGACGCTACGCTTCAAACCGCCGCCCCTTCCCCGTCCTGCAGCGCGACGCCGGCGTCAGAACCCCGCGCCGTACTTGGCGAGGCTGGCCTCGAAGTCCTTCCAGATCGCGTCGGCGTTGCCGCCGGCTTTGGTCACGGCGTCGGCCCACTGCTTCTGCAGCGGCGCCACCGCGGTCTTCCATGCCTTGAGCTGGTCGGCGGACAGCGGATAGACCTCATGCCCCGCCAGCGCCTTCATCTTGGGCAGGCCCGCCGCCTCGAAATCGGCCCACGGCGAGGCGAGCTTCACCGCCCATTCCGTCGTGCAGTGATCGTCCATCACCTTCTTCTGCGCCGGCGACAGGCTGTCGTACTTGGCCTTGTTCATCGAGTAGGTGAACACGGTGGCATAGAGCGGCACGTCCATGCTGTACTTCGTCACCTTGTCGAGGCCGAACAGGAACATCGAGCCCCACGGAAAGAAGATGCCGTCGGCAACGCCGCGTTCGAGCACGTCGCGCGCCTGCGGTGCCGCGGCCTGCACGTTGGTGCCGCCCAGCATGGTGACCATCTGGGCGATCGTGCTTTGCGCCGGGCGGATCTTCATGCCCTTGATGTCCTCGGGCAGCAGGACCTTCTTGTTGCCGTGATAGGCGCCGGGATCGTGGATGAAGGCCAGGCAGAAGTGCGTGTCCTTCATTTCCGTGGCGGCATACTTGCGATACCAGGCATCGAGCGCCGCCGAACCCTTCTTGGTGTCCTTGAAAAGGAACGGGATCTGGCCGGCGGCGATCAAGGGAAAGCGGCCCGGCTGGTAGCCCGGATTGACGTAGGTGATGTCGGCGATGCCGTCGCGCGCCATGTCGTAGTGGTCGAACGCCTTGCCGAGCTGCTCGGACGGAAAGATCGTGATCTTGAGGGTGCCGCCCGACTGCTTGGTGATGTCGTCGGCCCATGCCCTGGTCGACGGCACCAGCGGATGGGCCGGCGGGATCCAGATCGAGAGCTTCAGGTCGACCGTCTTGTCCTGGGCGAGCGCCGGAGCGGCCGCGGCCAGGGGCAGCGCAAGCCCGGCGGCGAGCGCCAGCAGGGGGGCCAAAGCGAGCTTCTTCATGGCGTTTTCTCCCGATTGTTTGTTACCCCAACCATACCGGCCCATGACAGACGCGCCAACCGGGTTTATAGCGCCGCCGATGGATGCCTCCCCCCTCGCCTCCCGCCGCGTCGCCCTCGACGTCCTGGTCTCCTGCCTCGACAAGGGCCAGCCGCTCGACGACTCGCTCGGCCGCCACGACGGCTTCCCCGGCCTCGACCCGCGCGACCGCGCCTTCGTGCGCCTGGTGCTGGCCACCACGCTGCGCAGGCTGGGCGAGATCGACGAGGTGCTGGGCATGTTGATCGAGCGCCCGCTCGACGACGCCGCTACCGTCGTGCTGCAGGTGCTGCGCCTGGGCGCCGCCCAGCTCCTGTTCCTCGGCACGCCCGGCCATGCCGCCGTCGACACGGCGGTGCGCCTGGTCGAGCAGGCCGGGCTGCCGCATCTCAAGGGCCTCACCAATGCCGTCCTGCGCCGCATCTCGCGCGAGGGCGTGGCCCTGCTCGGCGACCGCGATCCGGCGCGCCTCAACACGCCCAACTGGCTGTGGGAGAGCTGGTCGCAGAGCTACGGCGAGGAGGCCACGCGCATGATCGCCGCCGCCCACCTGATCGAGGCGCCGCTCGACATCACGCCGCGCTCGGACGTGGCGCAGTGGGCGGGCCAGCTCGAGGCCGAGATCCTGCCGACCGGCACGCTCCGCCGCACCGCCGGCGGCTATATCGCCGACCTGCCGGGCTTCGCCGAGGGCGCCTGGTGGGTCCAGGACGCCGCCGCCACGCTGCCGGTGCGCCTGCTGGGCGACATCGCCGGCAAGCGCGTCGCCGACCTGTGCGCGGCGCCCGGCGGCAAGACCATGCAGTTGTGCACCGCCGGCGCCCAGGTGACGGCCGTCGACATCTCGGCGCGGCGCATGATCCGGCTGGGCGACAACCTCGCGCGCTCGGGCCTCTCGGCCGAACTGGTGACGTCGGACGTGGCCAAGTGGAACACCTCGGAGAAGTTCGACGCCGTCCTGCTCGACGCGCCCTGCTCGGGCACCGGCACCCTGCGCCGCCATCCCGACATCGCCTGGCTCAAGTCCGAGGAGGACGTCGCCCGCCTCACCCTGGCCCAGGACCGGCTGCTGCTGCGCGCCGTCGACCTGCTCAAGCCCGGCGGCACCCTGGTCTACGCCACCTGCTCGCTGCAGGAGGACGAAGGCCCCGCCCGCATCGACTCCCTGCTGGCGCGCGACCGGCGGCTGCGGCGCGTGCCGCCACAAGCCCACGAGTTGCCCGAACTGGCCGACGCCCTGACATCGCCAGGCGACGTTCGCACTCTCCCCTCGATGTGGGCCGAGCGCGGCGGGCTCGACGGGTTCTACATCGCGAGACTGGTGCTCCAACCGGCACTCTAGAAGCCTGCGCGACGTACGGACCCGTTGACTTTGGGAGGCGGATAAATGCGAATCCGCCCCAATAAATGAAGCACCCGCTTCGATTGGAGGAGATGGATATGAAGATCACCCGCCGCCACATTCTGGCTGCCACCGCGGCAGCGCCCCTGGCCGCTCCCTGGATCGCCGGCACCGCGCGGGCCGAGACAAAGAAGCTCAAGATCTCCCACCAGTTCCCCGGCGGCACCGCGACCACCGGCGACTTCCGCGACCAGCTCTGCCGGCGCTTCGCCGCCGAGCTCGAGAAGCGCACCAAGGGCGCGCTCGGCGCCGAGATCTATCCCAACTCCTCGCTGGTCAAGACCGTGGCGCAGTATTCGGCCCTCCGCCGCGGCGCGCTCGACATGTCGCTCTATCCTCTGAACTACGCCGGCGGCGAGGTCAGCGAATACAACATCGGCTTCATGCCGGGCGTCGTCAGCTCCTATGCGCAGGGCTACGCCTGGAAGCAGGCCGAGATCGGCAAGAAGATGACCGCTCTGATGGCCTCAAAGGGCGTCGTGCTCGTCACCTGGTTGTGGCAAGCCGGCGGCGTGGCGAGCCGCGATCCCAAGCCCGTCTTCGTGCCGGAAGACGTCAAGGGCAAGAAGGTGCGCGGCGGCAGCCGTACAATGGACCTGATGCTGAAGGGCGCAGGCGCCTCGGTGGTATCGTTTCCGTCGAACGAACTTTATGCGGCGATGCAGACCGGCACGATGGACATCTGCATGACGACGTCCGGAAGCTTCGTCTCCTTCCGCATGGAAGAGATCACCAAGAATATCGTCACCTTCCGCAAGGCCGGCTTCTTCTTCGTGTTCGAACCGCTGCTCATGTCCAAGCAGGTCTTCGATGCCCTGCCCAAGGACCAGCAGTCGGCGATCATGGATATCGGCGCGGACATGGAAAAGTTCGCACTGCAGGCAGCCAAGGCCGACGATGATCACGTGGCCCAGGTCTGGCAGAAGGCCGGCCTCAAGGTGTTCGACATGGAGAAGGAGCAGGCCGACAAGTGGAAGGCCGTCGCCCTCAACACCTGCTGGAAGGAATATTCCGAGAAGTCGGCGAGCTGCGCCGAATTCCTGAAGCTCAGCCAGACGGTTTCGTGAGAGTTCTTGCGCTACTGAACAGGGCGATCGTCGTTCTCTCGGCGATCGCCCTTGTTCTTGCGTCCTGCGTCCTGACCTACAGCGTCGTATTGCGCTACTTCACGTCGATCCCGACCGACTGGACGGACGAATTCTCCGTCTTCCTGCTGATCGGCATGAGCTTCCTGGCATCCGGCTGGGTCCATTCGCAACGCGGCCATGTCGCGATCGAGGCCGTGTCCGCGATCCTGCCGGCCCGGGTCAATGCCTGGCGTCTGCTGGTGGTCGACCTGCTGAGCGGCCTGTTCTGCGCCTTCTTCGCCTGGAAGTCGTGGACGCTGTTCGACGAGGCCTGGGTCGGCGGCTACTACAGCGACACCGCCTGGGCGCCGCCGCTCTGGATCCCCTACTTCCTGATGTCTGCCGGCATGACGCTGCTCACGATCCAGATCTTCGTGCAGGCTTTCCGCCGCGAGCCCGCCCCGCCGCAGACCCATCCATGAGCGCCGCATGACCGCCCTTGAAATCGGCCTGATCTACGGCGGCGTGACGCTGCTTGTCATGTTTTCCGGCATGCCGATCGCCTTTGCGCTCGGCCTGGTCGCCACGACGTTCATGATCTTCTTCATGCCGCCGGCCGCCCTCGATACGGTGACGCAGAACGTCTACGAGGAGATGTCGGCAATCACGCTGTTGTCGATCCCCCTCTTCATCCTGAAGGGAGCGGCGATCGGGCGATCGCCGGCCGGCCGCGACCTTTATTCGGCGCTGCATGTCTGGATGGGCCGCGTGCCGGGCGGCCTCGGCATCGCCAATATCTTCGCCTGCGCGCTGTTCGCCGCCATGGCCGGTTCGAGTCCCGCGACCTGCTCGGCAATCGGCTCGGCCGGCATTCCCGAGATGCGCAAGCGCGGCTATCCGCCCGGGTTCGCCGCCGGCCTGATCGCCGCTGGTGGCACGCTCGGCATCCTGCTGCCGCCCTCGATCACCATGATCCTCTATGCCGTGGCTTCGGAGCAGTCGCTGGGCAAGCTGTTCCTGGCGGGCATCGGGCCCGCGCTTCTGATGGTCTCCTTCTTCGCGCTCTACGCCATGTGGCGTTACCGCCATGAGACGCGCAAAGCGGATGAGATCCACAGCAGCGGCGGCGCCTCCTCCGCCCTGCTCGACCGCGAGCACTTCACGCTCGGCCAGAAGCTCTCGGCCCTTCCCCGCGTGCTGCCCTTCGTGCTGCTGCTGACCGGCGTGATGGTCGCACTCTATGGCGGCTTCGCCACGCCGTCGGAGACCGCGGGCCTCGGCGCCCTCATGGCCCTGATCCTGATCGCGCTGATCTACAAGGTCTGGCGGCCGACCCAGCTCGCGCCGATCTTCATCAACACGGTGCGCGAATCGTCGATGCTGATGCTGATCATCGGCATGTCGCTTTTGTATTCCTACGTGATGAGCTATCTGCACATCAGCCAGTCGGTCGCCGAGTGGATCGTGGCCCAGCAGCTTTCGCGCTGGGTCCTGCTCGCGGCCATCCTGGTCCTGGTCGTGGTGCTGGGTTTCTTCCTGCCGCCGGTGTCGATCATCCTGATGACCGCGCCGATCATCCTGCCACCGCTCAAGGCCGAAGGCTTCGATCTCGTCTGGTTCGGCGTCATCATGACCATCGTCATGGAAATGGGCCTCATCCACCCGCCGGTCGGCCTCAACCTCTTCGTCATCAAGAACATCGCGCCCGACATCCCGCTCGGCGACGTCATCCGGGGGGTTGTGCCGTTCGTGATCCTGATGACCCTGGCCGTCGTCGTGCTCTGCTTCGCGCCCGACATCGCCATGTGGCTGCCGGACAAGATCATCAAGTAGGCGTCAGCGACCGCTTCGGTAGCGCACCCGCTCGCGGTAGCCGATGTAGAGGCCCGAGCCGATGATCACGCTGGCGCCGATCCAGGTCCAGGTGTCGGGGAAGTCGCCGAAGATGGCGTAGCCCAGGATCGCCGCGCCGATGAGCTGCGTGTAGTTGAACGGCGACACCACGGCGGCCGGGGCCTGGCTGTAGGCGATGGTCAGGAAGTAATGGCCGGTGCCCGCGAGGACGCCCATGCCGACGAACATCGCCATCTCCCAGCCCACGGGCGGCATCACCCACTGGAAGGGCACGAAGGGGCTGGCCGCCACCGTGCCGACGATCGTGGCAATGGTGGCCGAGGCGTCCGGCCGCTCGGTCTGGCCGTAGCGCCGCGAGAACAGCTGATAGAAAGAGCTGCACACCGTGCTGCCGACGATCAGCAGCACGTGCCAGTCGAACTGCGCATGGCCCGGCCGGACGACGATCAGGGCGCCCACGAAGCCGACGCCGACCGCCGCCCAGCGATGGCCGCCGACCTTCTCGCCGAGAAGCCGCGGCGACAGCGCGGTGACGAAGATCGGGCTGGTCAGCGAGATCGACGCCGCCGTCGCCAGCGGCAGGTAGACGACGCCGTGAAAGTAGAGATACGACGAGAAGAACAGCAGCATGCCGCGCACGATCTGCGTGTCGAGGCGGCGGATGCGGAACAGCTCGCGCCCGTTGCGCGGCAGGAACATCGCCATCATGAAGACGAAGGCGAAGGCATAGCGCGCCCAGATGACCTCGATCACCGGATAGCCCGACATCGACAGCGTCTTGGACATCGCGTTGAGGCAGGAGAAGCAGGCCATCGCCAGCACCGTCGACAGGATGGCGCGCAGGATGCGATCGCCCGGCTTGGAGGACGGCGGTTGAGGCGCGTTGACGGTCATCGGCCCAAACTAACCCGGACGGCCGGCGCGGCAAACCGGCCGGGGACGGCGCAATTCCGCGTCAGAGGCCGATGCTCTTTATCTTCGCGGCCAGTGCGGCAATCGAGAACGGCTTGCCGATGAAGTTGATCCCGTGGTCGAGCACGCCGTGGTGGACGATGGCATTGGCCGTGTAGCCGGTGGTGAACAGTACCTTGAGATAGGGCCAGCGCTCGGTCGCCACGCCGGCGAGCTGCCGGCCGTTCATGGCGCCGGGCAGGCCAACGTCGGTGAACAGCAGGACGACGTCATCATGCGCCTCGAGCACCGCCAGCGCTCCGGTACCGTCTTCCGCATGGTAGACGGTACAGCCGATCTCGCGGCAGGCCGAAATCGCGAACTCGCGGACGACCGGATCGTCCTCGACGACCAGCACCACCGGTCCGGCGCCGGGCCGGGCCACGGGCTGGATCGGCGCGGCGTCGACCGTCTCGCCGCCCTCGCCCGGTGCGCGCGGCAGATAGACCTTCACCGTCGTGCCGCGATCGAGCTCGCTGTAGATCTTGAGATGGCCGCCGATCTGCTTGACGTAGCCGAACGTCATGCTGAGGCCGAGGCCGGTGCCCTGCCCGCGCTGCTTGGTGGTGAAGAACGGCTCGAACGCCCGCGCGATGGTCTCGGCCGCCATGCCCATGCCGGTGTCGGACACCGCCACCAGCACGTACTGGCCGGGCGTCACCTCGGCATTGGCCTCGGCGTAGCCATCGTCGAGGTGGGCGTTGGCCGTCTCGATGGTGAGCGTGCCGCCGTTCACCATCGCGTCGCGGCCGTTGATGGCGAGGTTCAGGATCGCACTCTCGAGTTGGGCCACGTCGGCCTTGCAGCGCCACAGGCCGCCCGACAGCACGGTCTCGACCTTGACCTTCTCGCCCAAGGTCCGGCGCAGCAGCTCAGACATGCCGGAGACGAGCTTGTTGGCGTCGATGATCTCGATCTGCAGCGGCTGCTGGCGCGAGAAGGCGAGCAGGCGCTGGGTGAGCGTCGCCGCGCGCGACACGCCGCTGCGCGCGAGGTCGAGGAAGCGCACGACCTCGGCCGACGGTTGGCCGACGCGGCGGCCGACCATCTCGACGGCCCCGCCGATGCCGGTCAGCAGGTTGTTGAAGTCGTGCGCGATGCCGGCCGTGAGCTGGCCGATCGCGTTCATTTTCTGCGAGTGGCGCAGGCTCTCCTCGGCATTCTCGCGCCGCAGCGTCTCCTGGCGCAGCCGGGCAAGGGCGGCGCTCTCCTGCGTCGCGCGACGCGAGGCGATCAACGCCAGGATGAAGAGGCCGAGCGTCGCCGGCACGCCGAAGATGAGATGCGACGCCATGCGGTCGATCCACGCCGCGCGGACACTGGCGGTCGAGACGCCGTGCACGACGTAGACCGGCAGGTCCGGCAGCTTGCGATAGGCCACGACGCGTTCGACGCCGTCGATCACACCGCTGCCGATCGTATAACTGCCTTCCAGCGGGTGCTCGGTCGTAGACCGGGCGAAGCCCGTGTCCGGGCCAAGGCGTCTGGCCGGCCCGGTCCCGGGGAAGCGCGCAAGGATCTCGCCGTCGGCGCGGATGATCGAGGCGACGGCCTTGGGCCCTTCGGCGGCGCGGCTGAAGATCCGCATGAAGTATGCCGGCGAGATCGACACGGCGATCGCGCCGTTGAAGCTGCCGTCGGGCTTGGCGCGGCGGGTGCTGTACTGGAAGAAGTCGATGTCCTTGACCCGGCCATGGACCAGTTCGCTGACGTTGACCGGGTTCCCGGCACGCAGGGCCTTGAAGTACGAGCGATCGCCGTAGTTGTTGCCGGCCGGCATCGGATAGACCTTGGCGGCGACGAGCGGCTTGCCCTCTTCGTCCAGCACCCAGACATCCTCGACCTGCGGCAGCGCCTCGACCAGGCGCTTGAGCTGCTCGTGCAGCTTCTCCTCGTTCGCCGGAATCTCGGCGTTGGTGTAGTTGTCCACCAGTTCGCCGACGTTGGTTGCGACCAGGGACTCGGTCTCAAACGTCGTGCGCACATTGACGTAAAGCAGGTCGAGCGTGCGCCGGATGCGCTCGTCGGCCTGCTGCTGGGTCTCGCCGTAGGCCAGCCAGCAAGCGCCGATGTACAGGACCAGCGGCATGAGCAGGCAGGCCGTCGCCACGACCAGCGACGATTCGGCGGCACTGCCGCCGCGCAGGGACCACGTCCGCAGCTTCAGCAGCCTGCGCACCGCCCCTTCAATTCCCTGCGACCGGCATCAGCGACAGGACGAACTTGGAGAGCTCCACGGCGCTGTAGGGCTTGGGAAAGACATGCACCGTGCGGCCGACGGTGGCGGCAGGCGCGGCGGCACCGGAGCAGCGGATCACCGGAATGCCCGGCCGGTGCAGGCCCGCGGCCTCGATCACCTTCTCGCCCGACATGTCGGGCAGGCCGATATCGACGATGATGGCCCCCAGCGGGGTGTCGCCTGCCAGGATGTCGAGCGCATGCTGGCCTGTCGGCGCCTCGATGCAGGTGACGCCGACCTCGCTCAGCGCATCGACCAAAACGGCACGGATCAGAAATTCATCCTCAGCCAGCAGCACGCTCGCCATGCGTCATCCCTATTCGGCCGCTCGCTGCACCATGGGCTGAGGCTTGAACGGCAGGAGAGTGGTCGCACGCGCCACCGGAAGGGGCAAGGGCGGCGTGTCCACACCGAGCGTGCGGGCGGCATTCCAGCCCCAGCGCGGGTCGAGCAGGAAGGCCCGGGCGTGGGCCGTGCAGTCGGCCTCACCCGAGGCCACGATGCGCTCGGCCTGCTCGGGCTCGGTGATGACGCCGACGGCCCAGGTCCTGATCCCGGCCTCGCGGCGCACCTGGGCGGCGAACGGCACGTGATAGCCCGGTGTCACGGCGATCTTCTGCGCCGGCGAATTGCCGCCCGAGCTCACGTCGACGAAATCGCAGCCCAGCGCCTTCAATTGGCGGGCCGTCTCGACCGTGTCGTCGATGGTGAGGCCGCCTTCGACCCAGTCGGTCGCCGACAGGCGGATGCCCAGCGCCTTGTCGGCCGGCACCAGCCGGCGGCAGGCCTCGAAGACCTCGAGCGGGAAGCGGCGGCGCTTTTCCATCGTGCCGCCATAGGCGTCGGTGCGGTGGTTGCTGAGCGGCGACAGGAACTGGTGCAGGCCATAGCCGTGCGCGCCGTGCAGCTCGATGACATCGAAGCCCAGCCGCAGGCTGCGTTCGACACCGGACACAAAGGCGTCCTTCACGCGCGTGAGGCCGACGGAGTCGAGCGGCACCGGCGCATGCCACTTGGCTGCCGGATCGTAGGGCAGCGCCGAGGCCGAGAAGGTCGTCCAGGGAAGATCGGGCGCGTCGACCTGGGTGAGCGGTCCCCCACCCTTCCAGGGCCGCTGCGCCGAGGCCTTGCGGCCGGCATGGGCGAGCTGGACACCGAGCTTCACGCCCGGCATCCAGCCACGAATCCATTCGACGACCGGCTTCAGCGCCGCCTCGTTCTCGTCGCTGTAGATCCCGAGGCAGCCCTGGGTGATGCGGCCCTCGCGCTCGACGTGCGTGGCCTCGAAGCACAGCAGTCCCGCGCCCGACATCGACAGCATGCCGTAGTGGACCTGATGCCAGGGCTGGGCGCTGCCGTCGACGGCCGAGTACTGGCACATCGGCGACACGACGATGCGATTGGGCAGGGTCACTCCGCCCAGATCGACGGGCGTGAACAGCGTGGCGGTCATCGATACTCCCCCGAACTCGAGATCAGTCGTTGCCCTCTTAACCGCTAATCGACGGCCCTGCTTCGTGGCCGAGCCATTCCTCGATCAGGCGGCGGGCGATGGAATCGCGGCGCGGCATGAAGAACGAGCCGTCCTTGGGCAGATTCTCCGGCTTCAGGTCTTCCCGGCTCATCCAGCGCGCCTCCGCCAGCTCGTCGAGGTTGACCTCGTAGTCGAGCGATTCGGCTTCGGCATGGAAGCCGATCATCACCGAGGCCGGGAACGGCCAGGGCTGCGAGGAACGGTAGATGACATTCTTCACCCGCACCTTCACTTCCTCGTAGACTTCGCGCGCCACCGCGTCCTCGAAGCTCTCGCCCGGCTCGACGAAGCCCGCCAGGGTCGAGTGCATGCCGCGCGGGAACTGCTTGCCGCGGCCCAGCAGGCACTTGTCGCCGTGGTGGACCAGCATGATGACGGCCGGATCGGTGCGCGGGAAATGCTCGGTCTTGCAGCTCTCGTTGGTGCAGCGCCGGACATGGCCGCCGCGCACGACCTTGGTGATCGTGCCGCAGATGCCGCAGAACTTGTGACGGCGGTGCCAGTAAGTCATGCCGCGCGCGTAGGCCAGGATCGAGCCTTCCTTGGCGAACAGCAGCGCGCCGACCTGGCGCAGGTCGACGAACTCACCCAGTCCGGACGCCGGCGTGTCCTTGCCCGTGATGTCGACAGCGAAGTACGGCGCCCCGTCGACGTAGCCCAGGAAGATGTGGTGGTCGGCGGCGTTGGCGACCGCGCGGCCCATCATGCCCTGCAGGAACACCGCTTCGGGACTGCCGCCGGCCTTCACGAGGTTCTTCTCGGAGTCGATCGGCACGAACCGCGCCTCTCCCGAAGAAGCGAGTTCGATCATGCGTTCGTCGTTGTCGCGCTCGAGGCTCGACCGGTCGATTTCCGCGCTGGAATAGGGATTTCTGGATCTTTGCATGCGGCGCGGACGGTGCCACAGCAGGGCCATGGCTGCAATCTGGCTGCCCCGCCTGTCGAACCCGCCCATCGGTTCCATCCGTCGAACCCACCGGCGAAGACCTCTAGACTGCGGCCATGAGCAGTTCCGTGCCGCCTCTCCTACCCCATGCGACGCGCGACCTCGCCCGGTTTGCCGCGGCCACCCGGTTCGCCGATCTTCCTGCGGCCGTCGTCGACCGGGTCAAACTCAGCCTGCTCGACGGGCTGGGCGTCTGTCTGCACGGCTCGACCCTGCCGTGGACCGAGCGGCTGCGCGACGTCGTCCTCGAGGACGGCGGCAAGCCCGTGGCATCGATCTGGAACAGCGGCGCCAAGGTCGGGCTGACCGGCGCCGTTCTGGTGAACAGCGCGGCGGGTCACGCCTTCGAGATGGACGACATCCACAAGGAGTCTATCCTCCATCCCAACTCGCTCTCGGTGCCCACCGCGCTCGCGCTGGCGGAAGCCGACCCGACGCTGAACGGCCGGGACATCGTCGCCGCCATCGCGGTGGGCGCGGAGATCGGCATCCGCATCGGCAATGCCGCGACAATGGCGCTGTTCCTCAACGGCTTCCATCCACAGGGCACCTCCGGCGCCTTCGTCGCCGCCGTGACGG
>Ga0105240_10011141_pt1 | contig 12564 bp, 10 predicted proteins | sample KBSC54metaG_FD_80426 | JGI IMG/M metagenome (GOLD analysis project Ga0105240, IMG submission 80426) | Corn rhizosphere microbial communities from Kellogg Biological Station, Michigan, USA - KBS C5-4 metaG | ecosystem: Host-associated > Plants > Roots > Rhizosphere > Soil | place: Michigan, USA... | reverse complement strand
GAAAGCGGCACGGTAACGGGCATGAGATGGGGATAGAGATCGCGGGTCAAAAGGATGCGATTTCGTTCCATCAGATACACGGCCAGTTTCGATTGCGTCCGCAATGTCCCGCCGGAACCGGTCGCGGTCCCTTGCGCATGGCGCACGATCGCACCGGGCGCATAACCCAATTTTTCACCCAGCCGGATGGCGCGCAGGCACCATTCGACTTCTTCGCAATAGAGAAAATAATCTTCGCGCATCTTGCCCACGCGCTGCCAGAATCCACGGCTCACCAGCAGCGATGCGCCCGTGATGTAATTGATCTTGCTTTCCAATGCGCGGACGTCGGAGATCGGTTGCCAGGGCTTACCTTTGTCCAGCGAGATGGCGCGGGCGCTCCATTTCAGCCAAAGCCCGCCGCGCGAGCCCAGCCGCCCGTCGCCGCTCAACAGATCGTGGCCCACGGCGCTGCAATCACCGTGATCCAATCGCGCCATCATCGCTGCCAGGGCGCCCGGGTCTGGTTGGGTATCGGGGTTCAAGATCCAATAGGCATCGGCCGGCGCGGTGCGGTCGATGGCTAGATTGATCCCGCCGGCATAACCCGGATTGCCGGGCGCCGATAACAGCTCGATCGTCTGGCCGGTTTCCAATTGCGCAGGCAGGCCGGCGCGAAGTTTTCTATATGCGTCCTCGCCCCCGTTTTCGCAGATCACGACGCGAAAACGGCTCCGGGTCGATTTTTCCAGGGCGGCCAGGCAGCGGACGATATCGGCAAGGCTGTGGAACGAAACGATGATGACAGCGACGTCCGTTCGCGGAGCGGCATCGGGCGGAGGGGCGGGTGGCGTCAAGGAACTTGATTCTCTGTGGAAGCCGGGCGGTCAAGATGTCCCCGGTCCAAAGAACGCGCAACCTCGGACCCCAGAAAGCGAAAAGGCCGCCCGAAGGCGGCCTTTTGCTGGAACCTGTGGGGTTCGGGTATTAGGCGGCGGCTCCGAGGCCCAGTTCGCGACGCTTGCCGTTGCGGAGCATGAAGCCGATGCCGCCGAAGCCCAGCAACATCATCGCCCAGGTGGCGGGTTCGGGAACGCCGCTGGCCAGTGCGCCGATATTGTCGAATTCGAAGGAATTCTCGCCCGAGGTGAACACGATCTGGTTCACTTGATCGCCCGGGTTGAACGAGAAATAGAAGCGGCGGTTGTTGTCGCCGTTCGACTGATTGCCCGTCGCCGGGTCGAACAAGGATGAACCCAGGAAGGTCTGGCTGAAGCCGCCGGCGCCCTTGAAGGTGATGGAGTTGGTCGGGTCGAGCGAACCGATATACAGGCTCAGCGACTTGAGAAGGGGGGTATTGAGCGTGGCGACCTGATTGGTCTGCAGCGCCATATAGAGAGAAGTGTCACCGAAGGGCGGCGCGGCCACATTCACGTGCAGGCCGTCGGCGCCATTGTAGATGAACCCGCCGATGGGGTTCGCAAAGGTGTAGCCGGCCGCATTCGGATTATCGAAATTCACGACCGAGGTCTGGCCCGGCGCCAGCGCGGCATCAAAGGCGGTAGAACCATCCAGCGTGACAGCGGCGTTCGCCGAGGTCGCCATAAGCGCCAAGGTCGCGGCGGTCAGGCCAAGCTTGATAAAGCGTTTCATTTCCAATCCCCACAGAGACGTTGCCAACGCAGCATTGGGAAAGCCCAACCTGTGCAGGCACAATAACACGCCACCCTTCAATTCGTGCCTTTGATGTAAACAAATTTTTTACCATGGTTAAGTTCTGCGAGCCGTCTTGCGTGATAAACAATGTGTTGTGGCTGTTAACCATGTTTCGGCAAGGGATTGTTTTGTGCGGTTCGATTTCAGAAATTTCCGCTATCAGGCAGTGGCGGAATTTGCGCTCCACCACCCGGTCGGGAAACCTTGATGAGGCTTGCAGGTCTTTTCTCCGCGACAGTGAGGCGGTGGGTTCGAAGCAGGCTTGGAATCTGGCCTGCGCTCGAGATGCGAAACCGCATCATCATGGCGCCTTATCTTCCGCAACAGATCCGTTTTGAAAATGCGGAAGTGAAACGGCTTCGGCGTCAGCTTGGCGCCGTGCCCACCGCGAAAATCGCCTGCATCGTCCCGACATACAAACGGCCAGAGGGTTTGGTCTCTGCAATCAATTCGATCCTGGCGCAGGAGCGCGGGGATTTTGTGATCATTGTGGTTGATGATGGCGCGGGCTTGCCGGCACTGCCCCGCGATCCGCGCCTGTTCGCAGTATCGCTATCCCGCAATTGCGGCATCGCCGGGCTGGTTCGGAATGTGGGTATCCGTCTATCTCGCTCCGAGTTCATTGCATTTCTCGATGACGACAATATGTGGTCGCCACAGCATCTGGCGACGGCCGTCGAAGCGCTCGAGCAGGGTGCGGATTTGGTCTACACAGCACTACGGCGCAGAAACCCCGATGGATCTGAACTGGACGTGCTGTCGATGCCATTTGATCGACGGCGTCTCTCTGATGGCGCATCCTTCGTGGATACCAATGCCATCGTATTGCGTAGATCCGTAAATCCGTTTTTCAGCCGCATTCCGCGACCCCGTACGATGTTCCCGCGTGAGGATTGGGAGTTCGTCTGGCGTATCAGCGCGCATGCGCGCGTCAAACATGTGCCGGTGGCGACGGTCGACTATCTTGTCAATCCGGAGAGTTATTTTACGTCCTGGCCGGACACAAAGCCGGATGAATTCGCAGGGACGGATTAGAGCACTCCGTCTGCTCGCTGTGTATGTTTCCCAGGCTTAAAGAAACCGAGAAGCCTGTTTCGGATGATGCTCGAGGATAGCGCCGCTATCGCTAATAACAGCAGGCCGATGGCCCCGATTTGGAAGAATATAAGCCAGCGTTCTTTCGGCCAGTGCAGGATATAAGAAAGCAGCCCACCCGCAGCCGCGACTGGCGCGACGATCGGAAAAATATCGCGGAAAAGCCATTTCCAGTGAATCCGGGGAATGAATCGGGCATGAACGATTGGCGTGTAGATCAGAAAAAACAGAGCGTTGGACACAGCCCAAACGGTGCCCGTGCCGACGGGCCCGTAGCGTTCCGCAGCAAGAAAAATCAGCGGGACCAGAAACAGAAGTTGAATCGTGTTTCCGATCAGATGCAGCCGCAGATTGCCTTTGGCGTATTGCAGATAATAAGGAAACGAAGAAAGCCACGCCAAACCGTTCCCGATTGCGTAAAGCGCCAAAATAGGGGCGGCTTGATGGGCGATATTTGGTCTGCCAGTCCAGGCCATAAGGACCGGATTGGCAAAGAAAGCCAGCGTGGCCACGACCGGCGCGGCGATCACGCACGCCATCTGTGTGGCGTTGTGATAAAGATTGAGCATTCCACCCGTATCGCTTTCGGCCATGAATTTCGTCATGCGTGGCAGTACGGCCTGACCAAGTGCGCCATTGAGCGCGCTTACTGTCGCGGCGGCAACGATGGCGATAGAGAAAACGCCATAAGCCGACAGTGTCAGGGTTTTGGAAAGGACCATGCGGTCCGTCTGTATGAGTGCAAGCCAGACCGTCGACGTGAATGCGATGGTCAGGGAGAACGCTAGATTGTCTCTGAATGGCGTCCAGGAGAATTTTTCCCTGGGCGTGGAGCCCCGCCGGACGAGGCGGTATGTCATCAATGCCAGGCCGCCCAGCTCGATAGCTGCCAATGCTAGTTGATACGCAAAGAAATTTTCCGGCGTCGCGCCCAGGATTTTGAAGATTCCGAGTACGCCAATAAAGCGAAGTGTGGCGATGGCGATATTATAGCCGCCCAGCCAGACCTGCTGTTCGAACCCGTTCACCACGCTGCGATATAATCCCGCAATCCACCGCAAAGGGATGGCCAAGCCCATCAACACGATGGCTTGGGCTACGTCTTCGATGGGAAGATACTGCACCTTCAGCCAATCGGTTGCTATCGACTTCGACGAAAGGACGATCAGGGCGCCGCCTGTTACCGAAACGATGCCGAAGAAAAATTCCAGCGCCCGCAACAAAGATCGCAAGGTGTTCACACTGATGGCGCCGCCGCGGAAACGTGCCGTCTCACGTACCAGGGTAGGCGTCAAACCTATGTCCAGCAGCTGGAACCAGGCGCCCATCACGATAAAAAAGCCGATCAAGCCGTAAGCTTCCTGCCCCATATAGGAGAGGTAGACCGGCGCCATGACCACCCCGATCGCCATCACATAAAGCTGCGACGCGTAATTGGCGATGAGGTTTCGCTTGATGGAGAGGCGCATGGATGCGTCGATATCCGATCGCTGAACGAGTAGGTTGCGGGTTTAAGAGTGTTTACGCTTGCCTGAGTATCGGTACAGCAACGCTACCAACATACCCAATATCATGAAGATGATGGGATGGTTGTCGGTTTGGGCAAACACCGACTTGATGACGATAAAGTTGGCCAATGCCACCCCGATGGGTATCAGCAGCGCGCTTTCGCCGTCCAATGGCTCGGACGCGATCGTGCGCCGACCCGCCAGATAAAGGGCGAAGAACATCACTCCGTAATAGACGATAAAACCGATGACACCGAATTCCAGGGCGACCGAAAGATAATAGCTGTCGATCGTGGCAAAGCCGTCCGAAAAGCCCAGCGCTTCGGTGCCTTTGCCGATCCCGTAACCCCAGGGATGCGTCAGGATTCTGGGGATGCCCAGCTTCCATTGCTCGATGCGGCTTTGATCGCTGAATTGCTGCGGGCCATTGCCCCACACGCGGGCGTGAATGCGGCCGATCAGGAAGGTTGAGGCGACGATCGCCGACGCGATAATCGGATAGGCGACCAGAATACCCATCCAGAACGGATTGTTTTTGTCGGCAAGCCGCCGGCGGAAAGCCCAGATGAAAATAAAGGCCAGGAGAGATATCAGACTTCCCACCAACCCCAATCGCGACTGACTGACCACGATGACGAATACGAATGTGGGGATGCAGGCCAGCGCAGCCAGCCGCAATTTCCAATTGAACTCCGATCGCACGAAATGCAGGACGAAGGGGATCGTCAAAGCAAGAAACTCCGACAGGCCCAGGCTTGTCGTGAAAACGCTCTGCACCCGGTGCGTGCCGAGGGCGGCGCGCGAGCCTCCCGCCAGGGTTCTTTGAACCGACGGATCGTCAATCTGCAGAAAGCTGGGAATGTGATCGCGCCAGGGCACATAATCCAGGCGGTACTCCCAGATGCCCATGGCGCACACCCAGATCGCCGCCGCCCACATGTATAGCATCCAGCGAGTGGGGCGGCCCGGCGTCAGAAATAAGTAGCAGGAAACGAAAAAGATCGCGATCCATTCGGTCTGCGCCACGACTAGCTTGCTCAAGGAGAAAGGCAGATTGTTGGAAAACCCGACGGAGACGGCTGTAATGACCGCCAGCGCGGCGACCGCTTTCCAGATGATGGGAGAGCTTTTTAACGCGACGCCCAAGGTCTTCTTGAATTCCTGCGAAACCGAGACGCTGTAGAGAAGCAAGATCGCCAGCGGAAACACTGTCAACCGCTTGACGGATATCCAAGGCAGGCCCGGCAATGCGATCGAAAGATAGTTCGGCCATACCATCATGCCGATGAAATAGGCGAAGAAGAAAAACGTCATTATTCTGACCGGCGCGGTCGCGTCCGGCATGACCCAGATGATCAGAAACAAAAGGATCAGCGGTGGGATGGCGAAGGGCATCACGATAAAGGGCACCAGCACCGCGAAGGCGAAGCCGTAAATCAGGCAGAACAGCAGAAGCAGGGGAACCAGAAACCAGGACCGGCCCGGCATGTACCAGCGCCGCTTGGGCTGGGCGAACGGCTTAAGGATTCCCGCCGGCCTGTCGGCCTTGTTTCGCCAACGCTGCCAAGGTGTGCGGATCGACCAGGCACCTACCCGGCTCGCAATTTGATCATTAGCGCCAGTCACTCTTCCATCCACCATCGGAAAAACCGGAAAAGTTCCTTTTTGGGGCCGTGATTTGACATAGCTATAAACGGCTTTCCCGGTGCCGGGAAGGAAAGAAAGGCCGCCACGTTTGGCGCATTTCAAACCTTGCGCGGCGCGTTCGCCTTTTCATGCGTCGACAGAATTTCCCCCAAATGCCGGATCAAGCGCGCGGGATTGGTGGTGGCCAGAACCGGCACGCCGGTCCGGGCGGCCTTGAGGGCCTCGGACATCTCTTCCCGGCTGTTGGCGACAAAGACCAGGCCGCGCGCGGCAAACGCGCCGGTGATTTCTTTCTGGTGATTGTCGTAATGCTCGCCTTTTTCGAACAGGCGCGGCATCACGATGGTGCGGCATCCTTCGCGCAACGCTGTGATCAGCGAACCGGTGCCGCCATGGCATATGACGATGTCCGCGTCCCGCAAATGCGACAGCATGCTGTCGAACGGCAGGGTTTCATATGTTTCCAGGCCCGGCGGCGAAAGCCCGCCAATCCCGGTCTGGATCACCAGATCTTCCTGTATCTCGCCCGCGGCCTTCAGGCTGGCCACGGTTTCCACCATGCGGTCGAATGACAGGGTCGCACCGACGGTTGCGAATATCAGAGGTTTTTTCTGCGGCCGCGGCGTGTCGAGGAATTCGAACGGGTCCAGGCATATCGCTCCGGGGATTTTCGCGGCCAGAGCAGATGACTGCACGATCTTGTGATGGGCAAAGCGTGCGGCGGCGCGGGCGAAGGCGGACGGTTTGTCGAAGCGGGCAAAGGTTTCGATCAGGATGAATTTGGCGCCCAGCAACCGCGCCCAGAGAACCGCGAAGAACACGGCGCCCGCTCCCGTGCTGATGACGATGTCCGGACGCTCCCGCCAAATGATATGGGCCGATTGCAGAAAGTTGCGCAGCGCCGCCGCCAGCATTTTGAACGGCGAGCCCAGTCTGGCCTGGCCGAGCGCGAAGTGATCCACGAAGAAGACAGGATGGGTTTGGGCCAAGCTTTGGGAGAGTGGCGTTTTTTCCGACAGGAAAAAATAATCGTAAGGACGCCACGCCTTCTCCAGATCCAGCAGCTGGCGAACATGGCCACCTCCGGATGCAGCCAGGCACACGCGCAGGCGGCCGCGCGGCATGTCCTCGGCCGCACTTTCTGGCGGCATCGATAAGTTAATGTTCATGCCTGGCGTTCGTATCAGAAGTGGTCGGATACCTAAATTCTATGTCGTTTGGACGGTGAGCCCTATCCGGAAACGTGGTAAAAGCCCTGCGCGTTAGCTATTACCCGATTCAACCAGGTTCCTTCCGTTTATCTTTTACCGGTCTTATGCTAGTTCCCGGTTCAGCAGCCCCTTCAACCTAGCGGTAACTCTTGGGATTTTTTAAGGCACGGCATCTGCTCATACCGGCCATCGCGCTGGCGGTGAGCGCTTGTAACTTTGGCGGATCAAAACCCAAGGCTCCGACCGGTCAGGTGGTCGCCACCGTGGGTGGCCAGGAAATCACGGTCCGGCAATTGAATGCCGAGATGAGTGGCGCGGCTGCCGTCGCACCGGCCGCCCAGAAAGAACAGAAGCGGGCGGTGCTCAACTTCATGATCGAGCGCACGGTTCTGGCGGAAGAGGCCCGCAAACAGGGCATCGACAAGGATCCGGACTTTATCCTCCTCAGCCAGCGCAACATGGATGCGCTTCTGGCGCAGCAGCTTCAGGCCAAGATTGCCGCCACGGTTCCCGCCATAACGCTGGACGAAGCCACCCGCTTCGAAAATGCCAATCCCAATATTTTTGCCGAACGGAAGATTTTCGAAGTCGATCAAATCCGGATGAATCAGCCGTCCGACCGCGCCATTCTCGCCAAACTTCAGCCCCTGAAGACGCTGGACGAAGTGGTGAAGCTGCTGACCGAGAGCAATTTGCCGTTCCAGCGGGGCACCACCGCCATCGACGCGGTCGGCCAGAACCCGAAGCTGATCGACGCCATCGTCGCCCTGCCGCCCCAGGAAGTTTTCGTGTTCCCGGCCGGCAATCAGATCATGATCAATCAGGTCAAAAGTGCCCGCACCGAGCCGTTCACGGGCGACGCCGCCAACAAATATGCCATGAATGTGCTCAAGCTGGAGCGTACCCAGACCGCGGTGCAACGGCAGATGGCGGCTGTCCTGGCCAAAGCCAAGAACACGATCGTGGTAAGCAAGGACTATATGCCCCCCAAGGCGGCGCCAGCGCCGGCCCCGGCAGCCAAGCCGGCCAAAACCGGCGGCTGAGGCGGTTTTTTTGGGTGACCGGGCCGGGTTTTTCACCCGCTGCCTCAATTTGTTCAGATGTCGCGAATAAGGTAAGCCATCCTATTGGCTGATTTGGCCTTTTTGAGGGGACTAGAATGCGGATTGAAAAGGCAATCATCGTTGCAGCTGCCGCCTTGGTGGTTAATGCCATGCCGGCCCTGGCGGCGGGGGTCGCCATTCCGGCCGCGGATGCGCCGATGATCAACCTCCAGATGGGCGTCCGGTACGACAGCAATGTCGCGGCCTCCAATGGTGCGTTGGCGACGGCACGGGGCCTGAGCCGGGAAGACGAGATTTTCAGCCCATCGGTTGGCGTCAATTATTCCAAGCAATTGGGATCGCTCGGCTTTTTCACACAGGGCACCCTCGGCTATGACTTTTATGCCAACAATGATCGTCTGAACCGCGAGCGGATCGGGGTCTTGGCCGGCGTATCGACCCAGATAGCTGGCTGCCAGCTGACACCCCGCACGTCCTACATGCGCCGGCAAAGCGACCTGGAAGACTTGAATGTGGGCGTCACCGAGAACACGCAAGAGGATGTCTCGGTCGGTTTGGACGTGGTCTGCAACGGCTTCGGACGCCTGGTTCCTTCGGCCTCTGTTCAGCAGACCTGGGCCAACAACAGCTCAAATGCCCTTCATTCGTCCGATTACCAGAGTTTTTCCGCCAATGCCGGCCTTGGCTATAACGCCGGCAGCTTCGGAACCATTTCGTTGGTCGGGCAGTATGCGGATACCCAATATGACAACCGGTTCGTCCCATTGGTCGCGGCGCTCCAGCGAGACGGTTACAAGGTCTATTCGGGCGGCCTTCATTATGAGCGGCCCATTGGAGGGACGCTGGAAATCGGAGCCTCCGTTTACCAAACGTCCCTGTCGTATGATGGATTGGGGCTAAATTTCTCGGGCATCACCTATGACGCAACTGTTACCTATCGTCCGGATTCCCGGTTCGACATCACGGCGCATTTCGGCCGCCAGACCAGCCCGACGAACTTCCTGAATGCCGCTTATTCGATCGATCAGAACCTGTCTGCGGACGCTCACTACCGGCTGACCAGCCGGATGGTGGCCGGATTTGGCGCCTCCAACAGGCTGCAAAAGTTCCAGGGCGCCAACCTGATTTTTGCCACAGACCTGTCAAAACAATCCGTCACAGCTTTCTACGCTTCGCTCGGCTTTAACGTTACGAGCAGAATGAATCTGGCCTTGGTTGCCAGGAACACGCAAAGGCATGCAAACTTGGCCGCGTATAGTTACGCGGACAACCAGATCGGCCTGACCTTGTCGCAGGCGTTCTAAACAGGACGGAGTGTATGTTGAGCGTTCGCGATATTGTTGCCGCCTTCGGGCTGGTTATCATGTGCGCGATCACCGTGCCGGCGGGCGCGCAGACCACGCCCGTTCTTCCGCCGCCCAAACCGGTACCGGCTACGGTCGCACCGGCACCCAACGACATACCGGCGCCGACCTATATTCTGGGTCCCCAGGACGTCATCCAGGTTGATGCGTTGGGCCGCACCGATTTCAGCACCAAGGCCCGCATTGGCGCCGATGGGACCCTTCAGTTGCCGTTCCTGGGCGCATTCCCGGCCGCTGACCGCACGGTGGTGGAGCTTCGCGATCAGATCGCCGCGGCGCTGCAGAAGGGTGGTTTCTTCGCCAAACCGATCATTCAGGTCGAAGTAATCTCTTACGCCAGCCGTTATGTGACGGTGCTGGGGTCGGTCGGCTCGCCCGGCTTGATCCCGATCGAGCGCCCCTACCGGCTTTCCGAAATTCTTGCCCGGGTGGGCGGGGTTCGCGGCGATGGTGCGGATCACGTCGTCCTGCGCTCGCCAAAGGGCCCGGAACGAACATTGCTGGTGAAAGATCTGGCCACCGGCGACGAAACCACTGATCCTTATGTCCAGCCGGGCGACAAGATCTACATTCCCGCGGCCGAGATTTTCTATGTCAAAGGCCAGGTGAAAGCGCCCGGCAGCTATCCCATCACCTCCAACATGACCCTGGTCATGGCGCTGGCGCGCGGCGGCGGGATCACCGATTTGGGCAGCGACAGCCACATCAAGATCGTCCGCAAGAATGTCACGATCAGTCCCAAGGATCTCAATATCAAGATCGAGCCGAACGATGTGATCGATGTCGGCGAAGGTTTCTTTTAATTTCACTCCCGCGCGGAGCCTGTCATGAGCCTAATTCAATTCTGGAGAATATTGCGCGCGCGCTGGCTGCTGATCGTGGCGACGACCCTTTTCTCGCTCGCCGGCGGCGTTATCGCGGTTCAATTGCTGCCGCCGCGCTGGGACGCCGAAGCGCATGTTCTGCTCAATTTGCTGAAGCCTGATCCGGTGACGGGCGAGATGCTGGGCGGCGGCGCCAGCCGCGCTTATATCGGCACGCAGATCGGCCTGATCACGGATTATGGCGTGATCGGCCAAGCCGTCGACAAACTGGGATGGCTGTCGGATCCCAATCTGATCCGGTCATATCAGGCGCGCCCCAGCACGGACACGCGCGATTTCCGGCGTTGGGCGGCCCAGATCATCATCGATCGCACCCGCGTCACGGCGGCCGACAACAGCAGCATCATCAATATCATCTATACGGGCAGCGATTCAGATTCCGCCAAAGCGGTGGCCAATGCGGTGACCCAATCCTATATCGAGAACAGCCTGGCCACCCGCCGCAGCGATGCCCTCAAAAACGCCGATTGGTATGGGCTGCAGGCCGACAAAGCGAAAAAATCGCTTGAACTGGCCCAGGCCACGGAAACAAAATTCGAGCGGGACAACAATGTCGTGATGACTCAGGACGAGCGCACCGATGTGGATAGCGCGCGCTTGACCGCCATGGCCCAGACCAATGTGATTGAAGGTGGCGGCGGCGGCGAAGCCACGCTGGCGGAAATCGATGCCCAGATCAAAAACGCGTCGGCGACTTTGGGGCCGAACCACCCCGACCTGATTGCGATGAAGGCAAAGCGCAGCGCCATTGCAGCGGCGCTCAGCCAGGGCGGCGGACGCATTCAATCGGCGCATGGCTCGCGGGTCGATCAGCAAAAGGCCTTGATCATCGCGGAGCGGGACAAGCTGTCCAAGCTGCGGAATCTGCATACCGAAGTCGAATTGCAGCGAGACTTCTATAACAAGACCGCCCAGAAAGAGATCGATTTCCGTCAGCAGGCCGCGGCGACCGATGCCGGCGTCACCGCGCTGGGAAATGCGTCGGCACCCTTGTCGCCCTCTTTCCCGAAGGTTCCGCTCATTGTCGGGGGCTCGTTCGGATTGGGTCTGGGGCTCGGTGTCCTGCTCGCTCTTCTGATCGAACTGCTCAATCGCCGCGTGCGCGGAGCCGAGGATCTTCAGTCGCTTATGGGCGTTCCGCTTCTGACAGTTCTTGAGGCGGCGCGTTAACCCATGCTTGGAACCCCGATTGCCATGGATGACCGGACCCCATCGCGCAAAGCTTTCGACACCAGGGCGTTGGTAACGCTTTCCGGCCAAGTCTCAGAGACCGCCGAAGCCATTCGCGGTCTTCGTACCCACATCATGGCGCGCCATGTCCGCGAAGGGCATCGCGCCTTGGCGATCTGCGCCGCCAGCGAAGGTGTCGGCTGCTCTTTCGTGGCCGCCAACTTGGCGGTTTCTCTATCCCAGATCGGCGTCAATACGATTTTGATCGACGCCAATATGCGGGCTCCAGCCATCGCCGGTATCTTTGGGCACAAAGGCCAAGGCCCCGACATTCGCGCGGCGCTGGGATCCGATCTGGATTTCGATGCCTGCATCGAGGCGGATGTGCTGCCGTCCCTGTCGGTGCTTTTTGCGGGCGGCCGGGCCGCCAATGCGCAGGAGCTTCTCGCCAGCAATCGCTTCGAAGCCCTGATGCATTTCTGTCTTCGCGAATATGACGCGACCATCATCGATACGCCGCCGGCCAACACCTGCTCGGATGCGCGGCGGGTGAGCACGGTGGTGGGATACAGCCTGATCGTCACGCGGCGGAACAAGAGCCTCGTCAATGACGTGAAGATCCTCACAGAACAGCTCAGGGGCGATCATGCGGAAGTCATCGGCTCGGTCCTGAACGAGGCCTGAGGATGACGACGGCCACGCCGAGCGGTGAGACCTCGCCCCGCGGAGCGGTCATGGAGGCAATTGCCTCTTCATGGCCTTTGATCCTGGGCGCTGCGGCGCTGGCGATACCCACATTTCTTGTTTTGGCGGCCAACAACTGGTCGCGCGAGGAAGGCGCCCATGGCCCCCTGGTCCTGGCGACCGCGGCCTGGCTTTTGTGGCTGCAATGGCCCGCCATCCGCAAAGACGGCGTGCCCGGAAAG
>Ga0105240_10011138_pt1 | contig 12565 bp, 15 predicted proteins | sample KBSC54metaG_FD_80426 | JGI IMG/M metagenome (GOLD analysis project Ga0105240, IMG submission 80426) | Corn rhizosphere microbial communities from Kellogg Biological Station, Michigan, USA - KBS C5-4 metaG | ecosystem: Host-associated > Plants > Roots > Rhizosphere > Soil | place: Michigan, USA... | reverse complement strand
CGTGGGACGTTGTTATCCCGGCCGTACTTCAGAAGATCGATGCTGCCATTCGGTGAAAACTCGGTCGGGCCGTTCGGGTCAGGCGCCGGAGCCGGCTGCGCGGCGGGCGCACCGGAGACGGGCGCAAATGCGCGCGGCGGCATGCCTTGAGTCATCGTCATCGCGCTTCTCGAACCCGGAGGTGACGCGAAAACGCCGGTTCGCCCCGGCACGGGTGCCCCGACTGGGAGGCGTGCCCCGGTGGGCGGCGGGACGCGCGTGAGACCCCGAGGTTTTGGCATGTTCATGCGACGGGGCAATCCTCTTGGACGCCTTCGTGCAAAATGCAAGAACTATGAGAAAGCGGAGCCCAGACCGGCCGGTTTCACTTCAAGCTGCTGCAGATCGGGAGGTAATCCAAACCCTCCGCGGTTCGGCATGTAGATCATGGCTTGGTCGATGAGCAAATTGCCAAGCGCAATCGAGATCACGTCGTCATCCTTGAAGCCTTCCGCCGCCTCAGAACGGCCATTCATTTTCACGATGAAGTTCTCGCACTCCTCGATGGCGTCGGCGTCGAAGATGTCGATACCGTGGCCCGGTGTGTCGAACTCGCGGATTTCTTGGGCGAGGCTTTCAACCAGGGTCTCACGCGTTTTCTCGTTGGTGATGTACCCGAGCGCTTTTGTCGTCTTGAACTCGCGCTGGTTGAAAACCTCGCGTTGGTAAAGGTTCGCGCCTCTCGCCTTTAACAACTCGGTCAGCCCGCGGTCCATGTTCATTTCGATCGCGATCATGCAGCCGAGGTGGCCCCCATAGAAGCGCGCGAGCTTCCATGCCTCGCCCTCAAGCACGTCAATGTCCCAGCGGCAGCGGATGATCCGCGCGACCGCGGCCGTGCGCTCCCATTTCCCATTCGTGGTGTAGAACCCTGCGCGCAGAACGTGCGCGCCGTGGTAGTCTGGATCCACGCTGCCTGTCTGGGTGGCTCCGGTCATCGGATCAATCGCCAGGATGTAGCGCCTGCCGGCCACTGGCTTCTCGTAGATAATGACCTTTGATTCGCCGCGTTCGGTGGGTCGGAAAGCGATCGTGCGCTGCTTCGTCTCCTCGAGAACGCCCGGCATCGGCACGCGGAGCGACTGCCGCTTGCGCAGCATCGAAAGTCCCGCCGAGTTGAAACGGCGATTACCGGACTTCATGAACGCGTCCTGCCATGAATGCGGATAGTCGCGGTCGAAAATTTGCCGATCGCCTTTGCACTCTTCTTTGATTGCCCAGCGCCGCCATGCGAGCTGCTCCCACATGTCGAAGTCTTTCACCGTCCTTCCGAGATGCGGAGTACCCGCGTCATCATCGAAACGGTATCGCTCCATGAGCATCCGCTCGCCGGCGTACCATTCCTCGTCGTCAATCGTCTTCTCGATGTAGTATTTTTCGCCAGCACTCAGGCGCATCGCCGAATCGGAAAACTCAAACCATGGCGCGAATACGCGTACGCCTTGGCCCGGCTTCAGTTCCACTTTCCCGCTGAGGAAGTCCTCGGCATCAACTGCCGGCAGCCAGCGTTCGTAAAACGGGCCCGAAGCACCTTCCGCCGTGGACTCCAGAATCACGATGGTGTCCGGCAAGAGCGGCACGCATTTCAGGATATTCGCGAGCACGTCGCCAGCGTTTGCGATTCCGTAGCGGGACCAGCGCGCAACCTCGGTGGCGTGGAGGATCTGGTACGTGCCGGCGATGCCGGCCAACGCGTCTTGTGCCGTCTCGGGCTTGAGGCGGCTGCCATTTGACCAGTTTCCGCTCTTCGAATCGATTTTGCCGGTGTTCCTCCAGTCGAAGCGATCGTTCTGTTCGTACGTCTGGAGCATCGACCAGATTTCCGAGGTCTGGGAATACTGGCCTCCGATCACAACGGCCGAGGCGGACATCTTGCGCAAGTAGTGGTAGTCGAGCGCGGCGAAGTACGTGGTGCTACCTTTCTGGCGCGGCTTCAGCCCAATGATGCGGATGGGGAGTTTGTCGGATTCCATTTTTGCCACCACCTTCTGCACTAGTTTTTGCAGGTAGTTAAGCCGCGGGATCATCAGCCCCTTGCTCCGGTCCTTCGGCCAAATCTTTCCGCAGGTCTCGAACCACACTCCGGCGTTCGTCCGAATCGCTTCCTCGAGAATCGCCTGTTCACTCATATCGGGTCTTTCTTGAGCACCGGATCGACCGCCAGTTCAAACCCAAACTTGCAGTAGAAAGCCGCGGCGTCCCGCGTGGCCAGGATGCACACCGTGTGCTTCACATCCGGGTGATCGAGGATCGCCTCCATCAGTTTCCGGCCGACGCCTTGGCCTTGGTACTCTTCGATGACGAACAGATCCACAACACTGGAGAACATCGCTTTGTCGGTGACAATGCGCGCGAATGCGACCGGCGTTTCACCGTCGTACACCCAAAAGCAAAGCGAGTTTTTCACCCCTTCGCGGATGCGTTCCTCGCTCAGCCACCATCCCCAGTACGAATGAAGGAGGTGCCCAACAAGCCATGTCAGATTTTCAGGCTTTGTCTCATTGCTGATCGCTATGGTCATTTTCTTTGAGCAGGGAAATCACCTCGCGCCGTTTCTCCATCAGCCACCACGTCGGATTGAGCGCAACATCCCCGCCCTCCAGTCCCGCTTCCTTCGGATGGTGCATCCCGCCATGCCCGATATGATCGACGTAGCTGACGCGCGAGACGGCCATGCGATGCCCAAGGATGGCCGGCACCGTCCAGTCCCAGTGCCAGTGATCCGGGAGGTGGGGAAGTGCGCTGGCGACTTTCTCGGCCTGCTTCCGCGTGAGAAGGTAACTGATTCCGGGGGCCACGCGCCGCCAGATGACATCAGACTGCGGATCGTCTTCGATCGCGTTCCCTACCAGACGAACATGCGCATCTGTGTTGTAGAGGCAGATCGGCGCCCCGTTATACTTCTCCTGAAGCTGCAGTGCGTGATTGCGCCAGTCTGGATCGTGCAACGCGTCGCTATCGGTCAGGTAGAGATGGGTAAACTCCGGGAATCCTGAAAATAGTCTGAAGTGGCGCGCGCGCTGGCGTTCGATGCCAATGGGCTGCCGATCAACGCACAGCGATTTGCATCCCAACGTGGTGATGAAATTCGTGTCGAACCCATCGTCCATGTCGTCGAAAAAGCACGCGAGGTGGTCCTCCTCCGCCATCCCGCGTTTCACTGTCGGGATGCACAGTTCAGCGATGTTCTTCCGGCCATGGCACGGGATAGCGATGTAGATCCGCGCGTCCATCACAGCTTCAATCCGTCTGCTGGAGGCTCAACTTTCGCATTCGTGGTGTCGTAGCTGCTCGGGTACGGCCGTGTGTCGTTGAGCCGTTTCAGATCCATGCCGAGCCACATGATAGCCTCTTGGATTTTCGTGATACTCAATGCCCGCTCACGGGAAGACGGGAGAGCTTTCAGTTTTTGAAGTGATCCGTCGAGGCTGACGCGGAGTTCTTTGTTCGCGATGATCTGGGCATCGGTTTCGGCCTTAACCTCTTCCGGGGTCTTCAGCTTGCTGAGGTCTTTCAACTGCTTTTCGAGTTCGTCTGGGGTGGGCATAAAATTACCAGGTCTTTAGACCATCCGTTGCGGCGCGCGGGTTGCGTTCGTGGAAAAGCTTCTCACCCACGGCGTAGGCCCGCGGTGAATTTTCCCGCGCATAGGTATCATCCCACGGCACGGCCTTGTCATGATAGTGGTGGCGATGCAGGAAGACGATTTCGGTCGGGATCAACCGCGCCCTGCCGTCCCGGTTATTCCTGAGCGCGCGGTACGTAACCTCGTCGTCGCTGAAAACACTGAGATAACCGGGAAACAGGAAATGTCCCTCCATCTCCATGTAGGAGCGGGACATAATCGCCGTGCAGCAAAGTGCGTCCTTACGATAGCCGTCCCTGACCGCGATGAAGAAGGGTTTTACCGTGTCGAGATGGATATGCGGGGGTCCAATGATCGCTTTGATGAGCTCCTCGTCCCAGTCGAACGGCGGTTCCACGTCATCCTGCCCTTGCACCAGAATCTCACCCTTTGACACCAGCGCCGCCCCATTCCACGCCGCAGCGGACCCAAGCGCGTCCGAGACCACCGTGAAGTACCTGCCGAAGCGCAGTGTTTTCCCGACTGACTCGAGAAGCTTTGCGAGTTCCTCGCGCGTGGGGTCATCGTGATTCACCGAAAAGATGTACTCAACGTCCTCCGGTTCCTTCGCGTGATTGTGAAACCGCCACATCGCCGCGATCGCTTTTTGCGGGCGCCCGAGCGTTGCATGCAGGACCGAGAAGACGGGATTGTTCTTCATGGCGGCGGGAACAGCTTCCGTTGCGCATACTTCCATACGTCCTCCGACTTGCAACCGTGAATCAGGACGGGCACCCGACAGCCGATCCATGGTGTCTCGATCTGTTCATCCGTCAGCGTGTTTTCATTCCAACGGTTCGAGATCAGGCCGGTGAAGTACCAGTAGCCCTTGAAGTACGGCGCAAGCGCCGCGTCCCAGGCGGTGCCGCGGACGGCCTTCATTGCGTCGCTTAGGCCAGGAAGTTTGCGCGTGATGTCCACATCGAAGATCGCGTTGCCGTTGATGTGGCCGCATTCCGGCCCGCTCTTCCGCCACGCGCCCATAACGCACTTCTGCTGCGCCTGAGCCAACTGCCATTCCTCCGTCAAGTCGTTGAGCCACGTGCGGGAGATAGGCACGCAGTCCGGCTCGATGAGGAGAAGCGGATCTCCTGGCTGGTACACATTTATGTCCACCTCGTCTTCGATCATGCGGAAGACATCGAAGGCCATCGCGTTGCACCCCTCGGGCCAGCCGTATTGCTTCGTCGTGGTGGTGAAAGTCATCACGGGAAATTTGCTGCTCACCTTTCGCACCGTCTCCTCATCCGCTTTTGCACAGTCGAACCGATTGACCAATATAATCATCACATCGCTCCGCGGCGATTTCTCGATGTCGGTGATCCAGTGAGCGAGTCGCATCGCGCGATCACGGTCCTTCGAATAGAACTGGAGCGCGACGGCCATCATTTGACGAAAAATTCCGGCGGCTTCCCGATAATGATTTGATCGCACATCTTGCGATACTGGTCGATCCCGCCGTGGGACCAGAGCTCGACGATGCAATCCCGTTCATGGCGATAGATGTACTGCCACGAACCGTTCGCGTCCTGTCCACATTCCTCGGCGTCCTTCACCCGATCGTAGTCGATAAAATGATAGCAGTCCGAAAATTCCTCCATTGCGATAGCGCCCATGCTATCGAACTCACAAAAATGTCCTGGGAAGGTGCTTTGCCCGGAAAGGACGTAGTCATTGAACTCATGCCCGGTGTGCTTGCGCACCGTCTCGCGCAGCCGCTTAAGAAGACTGACGTGGTGAATGTTGGGATGCCGCACCATGGTTTCGTATTCCGGGCAAAGCCCGGTGGCGTTCATCACCGTTTCCCGCCAATAGCGACGGTTCGGGTTGGCGATCTCGTCGTACCGTTCTCGGACGCACACCGGTTGCCCTTTCACAATAAAATCGTCCGGGCTGAATCCTTTCCACGCGATGCAATCCGCGTCGAAGTAGAGGATCATGTCGGCGGTGGGGCAAATCTCGTCGGCGCGGCACTTCATGATGCAGTGATCCATGTTCCCTTTGCCGGCGTGTTCTTCGTGCAACACGAGTCGCACTCCTTTTGGAATCCAGTCGTACAGATGCTTCTCGCTGTGAGGGACCACGAGCGTCACGCCAGAGAAGCCGGCGGCGTACATCGCGATCGATCTCAGGCAGTAGCGGAGAAACTCCATGTCTTTCTTGTACGTGACGATGAAGATTTCCACCCTGGCCCCAGCGATGATGGGCTGCGGGATTCGAAATTGGGCCGTGCGCGGGCTTGGAGGAGCGATCGGCGCGCGCGAAGGGATGCGGGGAAAGTCTGCGCGTTTCGTGAGGACATCAATCAACGAGCCATCCTTGCTGCGGTGGAAAAGCGCGGTCTCGGGGTGGATCATCCCCATCTTTTCCTCGGTGAATCGCGGAGGCTCCCACACCTGCTGGATCGTGCAAGAGCGATGGGACTGAGGCAGCGTATCCCCACGGCAGCTCGAGTCCCAGCCCTCTCGCGGGTTCGGGCCCGGCAGCAGCGCGAAGCTGGGGCAGCGCTCGCGCCAGTCCGCGCCGTACACGCCATTGCCGGTCATGTGGGGTTTGGCGCCGTACGGATGAAAGTCGCCCATGTAGAACTTTCCGCATTTCTCGTACTCCAGCGAAATCTCTTGGTGCCATGATGGGCGAATCGGAACGCAATCCGCTTCCATCCAAAGCATCGGCGCCGCGGGGAAAAGTTTCTCGACTGCCTCAAGCCCGGCTTTGAAAGCATGGTTGGCCATCGCGGCGTACCCAAGCTCGGGGTGCTCGTAGCGTTCTGGGTTCACGTACATCCTGGCCGTCTCCCATTCTGCCAATTCCTTCTCCATCTCCTCCTGGTGCGCCGATTCGATCGAGGCAGCCATCAGCACGATGAGGTGATAATCGCACCGTCCAATTTTCCCATTCACTTCTCCGTCGCGTAGCTTCTCGAGGATGCGCATCCAGCGGATCAACTTCACCGCGAGGTGGTAATCCGGGCGACTGACCGGAAGAACGACAACGGGGCGAATCATTGTGGCAGCGCGAGCACGTCGCGTTGTTCACTCGCCGGATTCCCCTCAAGTTCCTGAACCCGATAATTCAGCGCGCTGAGGCGCGTCCGCAGTCCCGCCTCGTCCAACCCGTAGCGCGCGAGATGCCCATGACAAATTTCGATCGCGAGGACGGGGCGGAATGCCCTAATCAGATTTGCCGCCCCATCGAGAATCAGTGGCTCGTATCCCTCCGCGTCGAGATGGATGAAGTCACAACGCGTGATGACCTCCATCGCCATCGCGTCGAGCGTCGTCACGTTCACGAGTGGAGATTCGGAATCGGTCTTCCCGTCGCCCATGATATGAGATGCCCCTGCGTTGGCGTCGCGCTCAAACTCCACGCCTCCCTCCAGGCACCCGAGCGCGAAGTTGTAGCAGAATACTTGAGGATGCCGGAGCATGTTCCACTTCAGACATTCGAAAGCCAAGGGATTCGGTTCGAAGGCCAACACGCGGCCTGTGGGCCCTACGAGTTCGGCATAGGTTGTGGCATGATCTCCGAGCGAAGCGCCGGCGTCGATCACTGTATCCCCAGTGCGGATGTATGGCTTGAACAGGCGCATGATCTCATCCTTGGCCACGTCGAGACGCCCGTGGGCTTCGATCCACCGCGAAAGGTGGGAGTCATCACGAAGGACGTGGAAGCCTTCTTTGGTCTGGATGATGCCATCGGTCATGCGAAAAGCGTTGGCGCCGGAAGTTGCAGGGCCTTGCAGAGTTTCACGTATACCGGCAGGCTCGGCCAATGCCGCGCCCATTCGATGTTCGCCAAAGTGCGCGGATCAATGTCGATCATCCCGGCAACTTCTTTTTGCCGCATGCGAAGGAATTGCCGCCGTTCGCGAACGGCTTTGCCAAAGTGCACCAGATCCGGATTCCTGCCGTCGCTCATTTGAAAGCCTTCATCACTTTCTTCGCCCGCTCCAGCGTCCACTCGCGCTGATTGTGCTCCAGGTAATGCAGCGTACCCTGGCCAATCCCCGTCTTGCGCGCGAGATCCTTCAGGATCCAACCACGGCGCAACCGCTCCTCGCGCACCTTCGCGGAAAACTCGCGCCAGAGCTTCCTCGTCCGTGCGCGCGCCGCGTCCGCCGACTTCATTGCGGCGCCCAGTTCTCGAATCAGGAAAGCAAGGGAATGCATGTCGCTGCGCACAATTCACACGACTGTGAAAATGCCAAGCGAAAAAAAACTGGTTGTGAGCAAGTTAATCTTGCGTGACGAGGCGCGAGCGAATTGACCAATGCTCTCCCCCGAGATGTCCAACCTGTTTCGCCCCACTTTGCCGCCGCGCTTGCCCGAGCACGATCGGGGGATCGTGTCGTTTTTGAGAGTCATCGGCCGTTGAGCGCGGCGGCATCTTTTTCCCATGAAACTCCACATTGGCACGACCCCGCGCGGCACCGAGTTCACCCTGCCGTTGGATTACGTCACCCAGTCTGCCGCAGTCCTGGCCAAGCGCGGCGCGGGCAAGACCTACACGACGGATGTGATCGTCGAGGAGTTGATGGAGTGCGGCCAAGTTCCGATCATCATCGACCCGACCGGCGCGCACTGGGGCTTGAAGTCCAGTGCTGATGGAAAGAAGCCAGGCTACCCCGTCTATGTCTTTGGCGGCGACCACGCCGACTTACCGCTCGAGGAAACATCGGGCGAGATCATCGCCCAGTCCCTGGTCGCAAATCCCTTTCCGTCCGTGATCGACACGTCGCTGCTCCGCAAGTGCGCGACCAACCGATTCCTCGGCCAGTTTTTCGAGACGCTATACCGACTGAACCGCGTGCCGCTGCACCTGATCTGCGACGAGTGCGACCTGTACGCCCCGCAGCGGCCGTTCGGGGACGAGGCCCGCACTTTGGGGGCCATGGAGGACATCGTGCGCCGCGGTCGGATCAAGGGCATCGGCTGCACCCTGGTTAGCCAGCGGCCTGCCGTGGTTAACAAGAACGTCCTCACCCAGTGCGAGATGCTTTTCACGATGCGGCTGGTGCACCCGAAGGACATCGATGCCGTCAAGGAGTGGGTGGCCGTCCACGGCGACTTGGACACCGCGAAGCAGATGATCTCCGACTTGCCCGCGCTGCCGATTGGCACGGTGTGGATTTGGTGCCCCGGCTGGGGCGATATTTTTGAGCGCGTGAAGATTCGGGCGCGGCGCACCTTTGATTCCTCGGCCACGCCGAAGCCTGGTCAAGTCATGGTGAAGCCGAAAGAGTTCGCCGAGGTCGATGTCAAAAAGCTGGGTGCCCAGATCATTGCGACGGTGGAGCGGGCGAAGGCTGACGATCCGCGTGCGCTCCGGGCCGAAATTGCGCGGCTGAAGAAAGCCGTGCCGCTCGTGACCGAGACGAAGGAGGTGCGGGTAGAGGTGCCGGTGCTCCATCCGCTGGAAGTGGAGTCCATCAATCACGATCTCAAGCAGTGCGCGCTGACGCTGAAGGATGTTGGAGATATGTTTGAGCGCCTGGTGGCCCGCTTCAAACCGAGTCATGCACCAAACAATTCCCATCCCGTCGCCACAACCGGGCAGCTAAAGCGCACCGACAGGCTGACGGAAGGCGGTGTTCAAACCCGCACGAGTGCAACACGACCCGAGCCGGGCAACGACGGGAATGGGACACTTTCCGGCGCAGAGCGCAAGGTGCTCACCGTCCTAGCCCAGCACCCGGAGGGGTGCGAGAAGGGGAAGCTCGCGCTGCTGTCGGGCTACACCTACTCGGGCGGCTTCCGCAACATCCTGAGTTCGCTCCGCTCACTGTCCTTTATCCGCGGCATGAATGAGCAGACCATGACGATCACCGAACTTGGCGCGGAAGCCCTCGGCCCCTACGATCCGCTACCAACCGGGAGCGAGCTGGCTCACTACTGGCTCACCAGCGGCAAGCTTTCGAACGCCGAGGCAAGCGTTCTGCGCGTGCTGATTGAGCAAGGCCGTCTGGCGGGTATGACCGCCACCGAACTCGCCGAGGCGGCTGGTTACGAATACAGCGGCGGCTTCCGCAACATCCTGTCCACGCTGCGCACGGCCGGCGTGATTAGTGGAAAAAATACCGATGTCCTCAAGGCGTCGGAAAATCTTTTTGACTGATGCCGCGCCTACCCATCACCGGCGAGTACCCTGCCGATTGGCCCGAAATCGCCGAACGCACCAAAGCCGCCGCCGGCTTCAAGTGCATTCGCTGCCACCATGCGAACGACGCCAAGAGCGGCCACGTCCTGACCGTACATCACGCCACAGGTGACAAAAGTAACTGTGCCTGGTGGAATTTATTGGCTCTCTGTCAACGATGCCATTTGCGGGTTCAGGGGAGGGTGAATCCCGAAATACCCTATTTCCTTCAACACTCGGAATGGTTCAAACCTTACGCGGCCGGATTTTACGCCAAGAAATACGAAAAGAAGGATCTCACGCGCCGTGAGGTGATGGCGCGGTTAGATGAACTTCTGAACCACGAAAGGCGCGCGTGATCTCTCTATTTACGATGCCCTTCATCCCAGTCGTGTCGGATGTGACACTTACGGCACATGCTCCGAAGATTCGTGAGCGCGTTTGCACGCTCATGTTCTCGCAGGCCGAACTTGCGGAAGGGAATTATGTGAGCGACCGACAACTGCTCAGGCAGTTCGCTCTCCGGCTTTCGGCACTTTGTGCACCGATAACGGTCTCGTTTTCTCGCAGCGGCGCGTTGCCTCCGCCAACTCGGGCCGTAGTATGCCACGGAGCCTCCTTTCCAGTGTGGGCTTTGCTCAGCTTTGAAGTGGCGAGAAAACCACTTCACGCGGCAGCGGTTTCCGCAGAATCGCCGCTTCGCCCTGAACGGCCAGGTGAGCCCCGGCTTTTTGCAGACGATACAGCGGTATTTCACCCTAGGCTTCTTGAAGTGAGGATCGCATTTCCGGGTGCAGAAACGACGATTCAGTTTCTTCCAACACGGGTAAAACTTGAAAGGTTTCCTGCACGTCGGGCACGTTCTTTTCATCAAGCTAGTTTGCATACCATTGTGACGGGCCAAATCAATCTCTCATGAAAGACGAGTCAGCAGCCCAAGCCGGGGTGAAGAAGATGCTCGACGAAGTGACGTGGGGCCCGAACCCTGTCCCTGAAGGTCTGAAGCCTGGTGAACTCTACGCGACCCACAGTGGCGTGATCAGGTTCAACGGCATCGAAATCCGCGTCCACCAACTCAACGACGGTCAGCGCATCCTCGACGCCGACGATCTCGCCAAGCTTTTTGGAATATCATGAGCCTGCCCGCCGACGACCTCGACCTAGCCGGCGACGCCGCGCCCCCCTTGAAATCGGTCATACCGGAATCAACCGAAAGTTTCCACGAGGCAGCACCGGCGGTAGCGGTCAACGGTTCCCACCCGCCCGAAGGCGAGGAGATCGAATGGCACCTGCTCTCCGCTGTCCTGGCCGACCCAGACGGTGTAGCGTGGGCGCGCTGCGCCGACCTCCCTTCGACCGTATTCACCGTCCCGGACGTGCAACAGGTCTGGGCCGCGCTCCGCGCCGGCACAAAGCCCGACGACCTCCTCGAAATCTCGCGCCTGTCGCGCGTGCCGGTCGCACGCCTGATCGCCATCACGCCGCTCGACCGCATGGGGGTTATGCTTTCCATGAACCTGCGCGTCCTGCAGGACCGCGCACGGCGGGCCGAAATCAGGCGCCTGGGTGCGTCGATTGCCGAGGATCCAGACCGCGCAGAGGCGCTCGCCCCGCGGCTCGCCACGCTTGCGCTCAATGGCCATGCAGTCAACGGGACCACGGCCTATTCGGTTTGGCAACCCGCGGCGTTCCGCGCCTACCAGCCGCCACCAAATCTCAACCTGCTTGCCGGCGGTTACGTACGGCGCCGCCAGTTGACGACGCTCATCGGCCCTCCCGGCGTCGGCAAATCGCGCCTGTCGCTCTGGCTCGGAGTCAACCACATCTGCGGCCGTCCATTCCTCGGGCTCGACACCCAAAACGCGCCGGCGAAATGGCTGTTCTTCGGGAATGAGAACGACCCAACCCGCCAAAAAACCGATCTCGAATGGTTCTACAAAAACCTGCTCGCCAAGGAACAGGCCGCGGTGGACGAAAATCTTTTCCTCCACGTGATCGACCAGCCTGACGACGGCATCATCACGCTCGCCGACCCAGACGCCAACGCCAAACTCCACGCGACACTCGCCCAAGTAAAACCCGATGTCATCGTCTTCGATCCGTGGGGCAACATGATCGAGGGAAACGAGAACGACAACGAGGAGGTCAGGAAGACGCTCAAACTCCTGCTCCGCGCCGTCGCCGTCAACTCCCCTGACGCCGCCATCATCGTGATCCACCACGCTCGCACCGGCCGCGCCACCGCCGCCGAGGCCGGCAATAACTTCTCCGGTGGCAGTCTCGGCCGCGGCTCCAAGGCCCTCGTGTCCTCCGCACGTTGCGAGCTCGCCCTCTGGCCCGGCCATTCCGAGGACACCACGCGCCTTGTGCTCACCTGCGAGAAGGTCAACAACGTGCGCAAATTCGAACCCAAGGGGCTCGTGTTCGAAAACGGAATTTATACCGAGGATGCCACTTTTGATCTGCAGGCGTGGCGCGACGACATCGAAGGGGTCCGCGGCGGCAAGACGCTCTCGATCAGCGATGTCGTCGAAATCGTCCGCGGCGGCGTTTTCCGCACAGCCGACATCGCGACCAAGGCCGTGGCGGAGTTCGGAGTCAGCAAGCGAACGGTCGCCGTTAGGCTGGGCGAAGCTTGCACGAAAGGGTATCTTATGCGCACCATGCCGGTCGGCAGCTACACGCTTGGTACAACCAAACTACCGCCGCCTAGCGCTGAGGACGAATGAGCGTTTATGTCGATGCCGCGATCTGGCCGTATGG
>Ga0105240_10011136_pt1 | contig 12566 bp, 7 predicted proteins | sample KBSC54metaG_FD_80426 | JGI IMG/M metagenome (GOLD analysis project Ga0105240, IMG submission 80426) | Corn rhizosphere microbial communities from Kellogg Biological Station, Michigan, USA - KBS C5-4 metaG | ecosystem: Host-associated > Plants > Roots > Rhizosphere > Soil | place: Michigan, USA... | reverse complement strand
GAGCCACCCACGTGATTATCCCAACCCAGGGAGATGGTGGTGTCCTTACCACCAGCTCCACCGCCAGGAATCAAGGCAGAATCGATTGGGCTTGAAACGAGTACATTGTGCGTGACGTCAACAACTGAGTCGATCACCCCGCCGGTGCCCCAGTACACGTTGAAGTCTGCCGCCCGGTGGGCGCCCGCCATGATACCGGTCGACTCACGGCAACCGGCGCCGCCCGACGACTGGTAGCACTTGTTCTGGAAGATCGTGGCCACACCGGTGAGCGCACCCGCATTGCTGTAGCAGGTCATCGGCGTGCCACTGAAGTTCGCGACGTCACAGGCCTGCGGATCGGCCTGGACCTCGTTGGTCGTCGGCGAGGGGCCGTCGAACCAGCGGGAACCGTTGTAGCTGCAACCGGCGCCCACATCGAACCCGGGGACTCCGTTGACGCAGCCGCGGCCGTACAGGGTCAAGTACGTGACACCGGTGCTCGAGATATCGACCTGGCCCGGCAGCTTGAAGTTGCCGTTCCCGCCGAAGCGCTTAGCCAGGCCATTGTCGATCGGCAACGCGCTGAATGCGGCAGAGGCGGTCTCCACCCCATTCTGCTGCTGCTGGTCTATTGCGATCGAGAAGATCGAGGTGGACCCGCCGGAAGCCGCCGTAAACCAGTAGGTGTGCTTCGCGGGGGCAGTGTACGGCGAGCCCAGCTGGATGCTGTCCATATGGGCCACATACGAACCCGCGCCGGCCATCACCTGTGAAACCAGCGCACCGAGCCCCGCGAACCAGTGATTGGCCGGCGGGAAGGGCCCACTGAAGCGGCCGGTTGTTGCATCGAGCGTCGGATTCGCAGCCGACGTATCCAGCACGACGCCACGGCCTTCCAGGGTCGACGCGGTGATCTGCGCCTGGCTGGTTGAGTTCGAGGCTGCCTTGACCGGAGTGACCGCCTTCGTGGACCGGGCCGACTCGAGGCTCGAGTTACCCGACTGGAAGGAGTTCACGTCGAACGCGGTGACCGAGTAGAAGTACCGGAAGTTGTTCCGCGGCGTGTTGTCCACATAGACGAACGGCACGCCGGTATCATCCAGCGAGGCGCACCGGCTCTTGGGTCCGCAGGGACCGTTGAGCGCGCCGCCCGTTTCCGCGGTATCACCGGTGACGATCAGCGCCGTGCCGTTACTCAGGAGGACACGGCCCACGCCCGGACGCACCTGAATCACGTTACCCACCAGCGGAATCTGGTTGGGCGTGACCGTGGCGGAGATGTCGGTGCCGTCCTTGAGGTTGGGCACCAGTCCGGGGCACGAAGTCGTGAGCGCGAACTCCGGAGCGCAGTCAAGATCTGTATTGATCGTGCCGGTGAAGTCGTTGATCGTAGTGCCGCTGTAGTCGAATTGCGTCAGCAGAGTCAGTTCGTTCGGCGCATCCACCCGGCCCCGGTAAACCCGGTACCCTTCGACGTCGTTCTGGACGTAGCTCGGATCGTAGAAGGGATTCGGCAGGCCATTACGCAGTGGAGTGCTTGCGACCTGGAAGAACGGGTCGCCGGCGCCGGTCTCGGTTGCCGACGGCTGCCACATCACCGTCACCGAGTTGTCGCCCGGAATCAGGAAGAATTCGGGAGACGCCGGTGCGGACGGGAGCAGGAACTTCCCGTCAAACAGCGTCTGCGCGAAGATCGACTTCTGCAGCAGCGAGCCGTTCACCACGGTGAACTCCGACTGCTCGACGACCCCGTCGCCGTTCACGTCGGTCCAGTCCCGGAAGCCGGAAATGGTGTCCACCTTGCTGGCACCCGTTCCGTTAGCCATCCGCGTCGGATTGCTCAGGAAAGTCGGATTGCCCGGCACGACGCAGTTGGCGGGGTTGGCGCAGATCGGCTTGGGACCCACCGGGGCGGCGAAGATGTACGCCACGACGATGGAGCCGTACCCGCCGGGACCCAGCGACAACGGACTGGACGACTGGAAGAACCGCATATCGTCCGGGCCGCTGGTGTTGACGAAGCAGATGTGATCCACCGACGGGCTGTAGGTACATGACGCGTCGCCCGCGGCATTGCTGATGTTCCCTGACAGATACCGGTACAGCTGAATGGTGTTCTGGGCGTCGTCGAAGGCGCCCTGGTTGATCGTGTTACTGAACAGGTTGATGACGCCTGCGCCGGTCGGGCTGGCCAGGTACTTCACGCCGACGAAGCCCGCGCCCTCGAAGAAGGGCGCCTTGAAGATCGAAGGATCAAACTGCCATCCCGCGGCACCGTTAAAGTCGTGGGCATATACATAACCCAGCGCGAAGGGCAGGTTCACCGAGGAGTAGTTGGTCCCGGCCTCGGCGACGTCCATGTCGGCAGAGAAGGCGGCGAACAGGTTGTTGATGGTATAGCCGCCGGCCGGCACCGCCACGCCAAAGCGCTGCGCCACCAGGTCATGGAACTTCTGGGCCCGCTCCATCAGGACCGGCTGAATCGAAGGCCGGACCGCGGCATAGTCGGCCGCGTTGGTGGAGGTGATGTTATAGAAGGTATAAATGAAGTACAGGATGTCCTCGTTGCCGACCGGGAAGTTCCAGGTCAGGCCCCGAGTTTCTACCATGATGCCGAGGGGGTGCTTGCGGCCGGCATTCAGCGCCGGGTTGCCCTCCCACGACAGGAACCACACATCCTGCTGCGAGGCAAACTTGCGGCAGTTGGGGTTCGTGGTGTTACCCGGATCCGTCTGCAGTGCCGGGTCGAAGAAGTTGGCCGTGTTGTCCCCGTTCGGCACGCAGGCGGCATCCGGCCACTCGGCCAGGTCGTCGGCGCGGGACGAGTTGTACAGGCCCTGAATGACATTGTTGGCGCCGACATTGGCGTTGACCGGCTCGCCGTGCTCGGTGGTGCCTTTCGGATCGAAGAAGAAGGCGCCGACCGTGTCGCCCGCCCAGACGCCGCCGTCGGTGCCGATGATGCCGGCCAGCTGCAGGCCTGAGTTGAACACGTACTGGTCTGGCGTACCCTTGGGCCAGAACCCGCCACCGATGGTGGACGAGTTGGTAGAGTCCACGCAGACTCGGCCGTCGGTGGCCAGGCCGCAGTAGACCCGGTTACCGGTGAGTGCGCCGAGCACGCTGCCGCTACGCGCGAAGAGGCGGAACCCGCGCGGCTTGGCGCCCGGCTTCGGCAGCGCGTCCGCCACGCTGGGAAGCAGGGCCGCGATAGCCAGCGCGATCAGGGCTGCTGTAAGCGCCCCTCTCGTACGGAATCGTGAGTGCATTGCATCCTCTCCAGAGAGAAAAAAACGTGGTGCCCGGTCCGGGGCGACGCCCCGGACCGGTCAACCGGTTACGCTTTAGAAGCTCAATTCCACGCCAAGGCGAACCCGGCGCTCGGGACCCGTGAAGTTCTGTTCGCCGCGGATGTGGTTGTACAGCGCATCCACCGCGCGGGTCTGCTCGGACACCGTAAAGACTCCATCGCCATCGCCGTACCGCTGCTCGGTCCGCTGCAGATAGATGCAGTTGGGCGGAGCGGCCACCAGGTCGGAAGTGATCCAGGTGGCGCAGGAATTCGCGGTCAGGTCGATGTCACCATTGGTGCGCAGTGCATTGGGATTGGCCGCGGCTTCGTTCTGGTAGTCCTGCAACTCACCACGGTGGATTTCATCCCGTTCCACTGAGCTGGTGATGTCATTGGTCGTGGTGAAGACCTGCAGAATGTTCCGGAAGTTGAACAGGTTCCGGATGTCCGCATAGGCAGTCAGATCAACCCCACCCAGCTGGAAGCCCTTGGTGAGCTTCATATCGAAGAACTTGAGCATCGGCAGCCGGGCGCCGTTGTAATCGCCCTCGATACGCTTGGCGCACACGGTGCCTGACAACACGTTCTCGTCACCGGAATCGCCCGGGCAGCGAGTGTACGGCGTTCCGCTGGCGAAGCGGAAGGTGGCGAAGTCTCCCCCGTTCTGGAAAATCGCCCCGCCAGTCGAACCCTGGTGCCAGTTGTCGGGGAAGTTCAGGGCCAGCTGGCCGGCCAGGTTGTGCGGCCGGTTCTGGTCGGTGGTCAGGATCGCCTGAGGCGGAGGATTGTTGCCGCCACCCAGGGCGTTCAGCACCCGTGACCCGAAGTTGATGTAGGTCGACGGATCCGAGCCGGTGTTCTTGGCATCCTCAAAGGTGTACGCCAGGGTGCCGTTGAACAGCTCGCCGAAGCGGCGGTCGAACCTGATGTCGATACCACGAGCGTTGCCGAAGTCGGCGTTGGTGACCACCCGGATATCCACCGGCGCCTGCTTGAACGGATCGTAGAACGACACCAGACGGCCGGCGGCATCCGACAACTTGTCCTTGTTGTACGCGGAGATGTCCAGCACCATGTCGTCGCTGAACGAATGCCGGATCCCGAACTCGAAAGTGATGGTCTTGCCGAAGTCGAGATCGCTGCCGTAGAAGTGGTTGGTGTTGGTGACGCTCAGGTCGGTGTTGATGCCGCCCAGGATGAGGCCGAAGTCCGGCGCCTGCACCTGGTGGGCATAGGAGAGCCGGAAGTTGGTCCGCTCGGTCACCGGGAACGACACCTGCACGTGCGGGCTCACATAGTCATGGCTCTGATCCTCGACCATGATCGCGTCCGGATTGGACGCATCGAAGCCCGGCATCGTGGAGATCCGGGGGAACCAGCTCTTGTTGCCAAGGCTGTCGGTGAAGTACGGCCGCGAGGCGCCGGTCTTGTACCAGTCGTAGCGCAGGCCACCCACCAGCACCAGGTCGCCCAGGTCGAGCCGGTCTTCCACGAAAGCGTTCCAGCGGGTGGGCTGTTCCTTATAAGCGTCGGAGAAGGCCTGGCTGGTCAGCTGGCTCGAGAAGTTGGTGATGTAGTACTTGGTGTACTCGCCGCCCAGCTTGAGCCGGTTGTAGCGATCCACCTGCCAGTCGAGGTTCGCCTTGCCGATCGCCCGGTCTTCCTTATACATCGAAAGGCGCCGAGTCGGGCCGCCGCCGTCAAGGAAGGAAAGCGCCAGGTCGTTGGCAATCGGGCCACGGCTGGAGGTCGAGTAGGGGTTGTTCCGGTACAGCTCTTTCAGCTCGTACTGCGCGGTGTTGTCCAGGTCGTAGGGCGACCGCCGGCCCACGTTGCGCTGGAAGTTCCGCACCAGCTGCTGATCGAGCGGGAAGTTGTCAAAGTTGAACTGGAAGTCCATCGGCTTGACGATGAAACCGCCCCAGGGATTCCGGGTGTCCTGCTCGCTGCTCGTGGTGAGCGGTCCCTCGATTGCCCGGTCCCACTGGTACGACGCGTACACGTCAAGCGCCAGGGCCCGCTCCGCCGACTTGGAGAGGTTCTGGGTGATGTTCAGGGTTGCCACGTTATTGCCGGTGTACAGCGCATCAAAGTCCACCGCGGCGCCGAACATCCGGCTGTAGCTGAAATTCCGCGAGTTGAGCTGGTTACGCAGGAAGCTCAACGCGGCGCGCGAACCGGTGCCGTAGGTGTACGACAGCTTGGCGCTCGCCTGATACGTCGAGGTCGGCGATACCGGAGCCTGACCACCGCGGCAGTCCAGCCCGTAGTTGTTGCGGATGTCCGCGACGTGCGGGTTGGTCGGGTCTGCCGCACCGGCGTCCTTGAATGCGTCACACTCGCCGCGATAGACCGCGAACTTGTAGATGTTCACGCTGTCGGTGCCGCCAGCGACGGGCACCGCCACCGTGGTATCGATCCCGGCGCTGACCAGAATCGGGGCCTTCTCGGCATTGAATCCCTGCGCCGTGCCGGGAGCCGGGAAGTCGGCCGATCCACCCGTCGACTGGCCCAGCAGGTCACCGCTCACATAGAAGCTGAGGTTGCCGGTGATGGGGCCGCCGAAGCCGAGCCGCACCCGGTTCATCCCGACGCTGTTGTTGAGCCCGGTGAGCGCGTCGCTTTCATAACCGAAGGTCCCGCTCCAGGCTGTCCCGCCGCCCCGAGTCTGAACCGCGATCACGCCCGACTGAGCATTGCCGAACTCCGCCGACGAGGCACCGGTGGTCACCGAGGCGTCTTCGAATCCGCCCGGGCTGACCGCGATGGTGCCCGCATCCATGCCGACGAAACCATTGCCGCGATTGCCCGGCGTTACCGGCACGCCGTCAATGTAGGTCACGGCTTCGTCGGTCCGGCCGCCGCGGATGGTGATGGTCCTGGCGCCGTTGCTGGCTACTACGCCCGGCTGCAAGGCCAGCACATCCTGGATCTTGTCGACCGGAAGCTTCTCCACGTAGTCGCCCTGGAGGGTCTGCTTCGTGGTGACCTGGTCGCGGGGCACCAGCGCGTTCTGGGCTCCGACGACGGTGATTTCAGTGATTTCAATGGGGGTCTGCTCGAGGGTGAAGTCCTGGGTGATCGTCTGACCGGCCGCTACGCGAAGGCCGGCTACCCCGACGGGCTTGTACCCCACGAACGTTCCGACCAGCTCATACACACCGGACGGCACGTTGTTGATGAAGTAGTAGCCCTGCGCATTGGCCACCGCACCAAAGGCAGTTCCATTGATTCGGACCTGAGCGCTCGCAATCGGAGCGCCAGCCTGATCTCGAACCCGTCCCTCGATCTTACCAGTCGACTGAGCCAGGAGCGCGCCCGCTCCCAAGGTCAGTGCGACTGCCGCGCACGCAATCCATCGCGCTAGGCGGACGAAGGCGCTAACACTGCTTTCTTTCATGGAAACGTCCTCCGAAGACGTGAACACGACCTGCTGCACCGAAGGATCGAAAGCGCGCACAACCGTGGCGGCCCAAAGGCCACACAGGGGAGTGACATCGCCGGAACAACCTGCAGGAGATTGAGAGTGAAACGGACAAAACGAACTATTTCCCGGCCGCGGCCGTGGTCGGGAGCATGAATATGAAGGCCGTCTCCGTACGTGTCAAGGAACCGTAATGCGTCGAAAACCGAACACTCGTTCTGAGTAACCGTTTGAAACAACAGAGGATGGACCCCGCCGTTTCACGATGGCGACTTTGGTCTCATATCGCTCACCGCGCAATTTCACGCCGCACGGGCGGAACCCGTCTCGGCCCCGCCCCTAACCTCCATTTCAGGGAAGAATCAGGTCCCGTTGGGGCGTGTTGGGGGTGACCCGGGGTCCTCCGAGTCCCCAGAACATGTTCACCTCGCTCCGGACCCCGAACTCGCCCGGCAGATAGATCCCGGGTTCGATAGAGAACCCGACCCCCTGAATCAGCTGTCGGTCGTCGTGGGTCTCGTAGTCATCCAGATGGGGACCCGAGCCATGCAGGTCGCGATCGATCGAATGCCCGGTGCGGTGCACGAAGTAGTCACCCCATCCCGCCTTCTCGATTACCGACCGCGCCGCCCGGTCCGCCTCGAAGCCGGCAACCGGCCTCTTTCCGGCCGCACCCATCACCAGCGCGATCGCCGCATCGCGCGCATCCCGTACCGTCTCCCAGACCCGCTGCACCTTCTCGGGTGGCCGGGCTCCGCTGAATCCCATCCAGGTCTGATCCGCAAACACGGTCGCCAGACCGCGTCCTGCCCAGAGGTCGAGCAGCACGACCTGCTCTTTCTTTAGTACGGCGTCGGTTCCCTTGACCGGTTCGTAATGCGGGTTCGCCGCGTTCGCCCCGAAGGCCACGATCGGCGGATGGTCGAATTCGAGTCCGCGCTGGTGCAGCCCGTCAACCACCCTCCCCTGCAGCTCAGTCTCCCGGATCCCCTCTCCGCGAGCGACCGCCCAGCGGAGTTCTGCCTGGGCCACCTCGGCGAGCACCTCCGCCGCATATAAATGATCGGCCGTCTCCGTCGTACTCCAACTCGCAGCGAAGCGGCTGACCAGCGGCGCCGAGGGCACCACGGTCCCGCCAAGTTTTCGGACCAGCTCGACGACCCCGGCGGGCACCCGGTCCAGATAGGGGACCGCATCTTCCGGCGAGACTTCCATCGCGAGGCGCTTTCCGCGGACGAGAGCGCCCAACTCCTGATGCAGTTCCTCCCATCTGGCGTAGGCGCGGACCTGGCCGGGGAACCCATTCACCGGTTGCAACTCGATCTTGTGCGCCACAGCTGTGGCCTGACCCTCCTGCGGGATAAGCACGAAAAGTCGTCTGCTTCCCATGCCACCGACTCCCAACACCCGACCGGTGACCGGATTGACCGCGCGAAAATCGTAGAGCAGCCAGCCGTCGAGCTGGAGTTCCTTGAGGCTGGCCTGAATCGCCGAGACCTGGGCCGGAGTGATCATCAGTATCCCCCAACGGGCATCGCCCGCCAATGGCAAGCGTCTTCGCCGCGGCCGCGGCAGCGGTCGTGGACCATCAGGCCTTCGAAACCGGTCATCATCCTGAGCAACTCGCCGAAGGCCGCGCCATAGAACGAGCAGGCTCCTCCATCCGGAACCGCGTGGATCGACAGCGGCGATGGCACTTGGGCCACCGCCCCATCCGCGCCCACTCGCAAAGAAGCATTGAGCACCCGGCGCGCCGCATTGGTCGCGACTCGAGCGCCGATCGCCTTCCCCATCCCCGAAGGAGTCACCTGCGCCAGGGCGCGAGCCGGCAACGCGCTTGAGCGGGCAGCATACCGCGCGGCACGCCTTCCCGCATCCGCGAATACGAGCTGCGCGTCGGGGCGGCGGCTCGCCAGCCGGAAGACGGCGATCGCCTCATCGGTCGCAACCCGGCCGTCCTTTTTTACGGCGTCCTGATATCTATTGATCTGTGCGGCCACGGTTGCACTGAGACCAAGGCGCTTGGAGACGATCTCGCCGGCAAGCTCTTCGAGGCCGTCCTCCACCGGCGTGTCGAGGTTACGAAGCGCCTCGAGCAGGCTCAGAGGGATGATGGCGTGAACGGGCAAGTAGGGGAATCGGGCAAGAGGGATCAGGGAGTAGTTGGTCCGGCGGGATTAGAATAACCGAAACTGCTCCCCGGGGACAATCATCAGGAGGTTAGCCGATCAATCCCTTTACATCTCCCCTCGGCTCACTTTCGGTTCCGACCAGCTTTCTGGTCAGCGCTGGCGTGGCCCTGCTCGCCTTTGGCTTCCGCGCCCTGACAGGACTGGGCGCCTTGGCCGCGACCGCGATCGGCAGCGCCATCCTGATCGGAACCGGCCTCCCCGGCGGGGCGGTGCTCCTCACTTTCTTTATAGGAGGGAGTATCGTATCCCGGGTAAGCCCGGATCCCGCCAGCCGTCTGGGGGCAAAGGGCTCCGCCCGCGACCAGTGGCAGGTGTTGGCCAACGGCGGGGCGGCGGCGGCCGGGGCGCTTCTCGGAGGCGGGCCAGGCCTCTGGATCGTTACCGCGAGTCTGGCCGTCGCCGCCGCTGACACCTGGGCGACTTCGATCGGTGCGTGGAGTCGGAGGGCACCTCGTCACCTGCTTAGTGGAAAGGTGGTGCCGCCAGGGACCAGTGGGGGTATTACACTCCTCGGAACGGTGGGAGCGCTGGCCGGAGCGGTGATGGTCGCCGGGGTGGGAGGATTGGTATCCCACCAAGGTCGGCTGCTTGCCTTCGCCACAATGGTCGGCTTCGTCGGCATGCTGGCGGACTCGGCGCTGGGAGCAGGGCTGCAGGGACGGTTCTATTGCGCTCAATGCAGGGAAGACACCGAGCGTAGAGTGCATCACTGTGGGACGCGCAGCGTACCGCGCGGAGGGTTGCCATGGCTGAACAACGATGGAGTGAACGCGCTGGCCACGACACTCGGTGGAATGGCCGGCTGGGCTGGCTGGTGGTGGCTGGGCTCGCGCTGAGCATTGCGGCCTGCACCGCCGACGCTCGTGATCCTGTTGGGATTACTCCGCCGAATGATCCGGGGACGACCAGCGGCGGTGGTGGAGGCGGAGGGAGCGGGGGCGGTGGTGGCACCGGAGGCGGCGGGACCTCGATGGGTGGTTCCGCGGCCGAGGCTCTGGTCGGCGCCTGGGAGAACGTGGTTGCGATCGAGATGTCCGGCGACTTCCAGACTGTCAGGACCCGCTGGGATTTTCGCGACAGTGGAGGCTGCCGTCAGACCGTGAGCACCTTCTCCGTGCTGGACGGGATGACCTTTGTCACGGTCCGGGACTGCATCTTCACGATCAACAACGGCAACGTGGTGATCAGCTTTACTGACGCCATGGCGTCGGTCAGCTTCTCGCTGAGCTTCCCCCAGTTCACCCGCGATCGCATTCTCCTCGGCGGCATCCCCTTCGATCGCACTGCCTGAGGCACGCGTGACCAAGGCCGGGGTCGACGTCCTAGTCGTAGGCGCGGGACCGGCGGGCAGTGCTACGACCTGGCATCTCGCGCGCCAGGGCTATCGAGTGGTCGCGGTTGATCGGGCGACCTTCCCCCGTGAAAAAGCATGCTCCGAGTACATGAGCCCCGAGGCAGTCCGGCTGCTCGAACGGCTTGGTGTGGTTCCATCCCTGGAAGCGGCAGGTGCGTCCCCCCTCTACGGCACAACAGTCATCGGTCCTGCCGGAAGCCGGCTGACTGGATTGTTCGCGCGAGCAGGAGTGACCCTGACCCGAAATGCCGGTTTCTCGATCGCCCGGCGAATTCTCGACCAGCAACTGGTTGACGCGGCCCGCAGTGCCGGCGGAGAAGTCCTGGATGGTGTGGGTCTGGAGGCTCTCCTTTATGAAAACGGCGCCGTGGGTGGCGCCGTGCTCCGCGACGCCGCCGGCCGCAGGCGGACAATTCGCGCGCGCCTCACCGTCGGCGCCGATGGCCTTCGCTCGGTCGTGGCGCGCCGGATCGGGCGGCGGACTCACGGCCGGCCATCCCGGATGGCCTTCGTCGCTCATGTCGCCGGCGTCGCCGGAATGGGCGATGTGGCCGAGATGCATGTGGGTCGCTCGGGATACGTCGGGCTCAACCGACTCGGCAGAGGCGTGACCAATGTCGCGCTGGTCGTTCCCCGGTCTCTCGCCGTTCAGGCGAAAGGCCGGCCCACTGCGTTCTTTCAGGAGCAACTCGATCTTCTTCCCGGAGTGCGCGGCAGAGTCCCGAGAGATGGTATCGTTCGCGAAGTCCTCGTCACGGGACCCTTCGCCGCCTGGTCCGGCAGGGTTGTGACAGACGGTGCGCTCCTCGTCGGGGACGCTGCCGACTTCTTCGATCCCTTTACCGGTGAAGGCATCTACTCCGCCCTGCGAGGTGCCGAGCTGGCCGCGGACGCGGTCGCGGAAGCGCTTCATCGTCCCGGCCAGGTCGCCGCACACCGACTTGCCGGGTACGTTGGAGCACGCAAGCGAGCGTTTGCCGGAAAGTGGGCTTTGGAACGCCTCATCGGGTACGCCATGCTCTTGCCACCTTTGTTCGATCGCGCAGTGGAGCGGCTGGAGCGCCGTGGACTGGCGCACACCTTGATTGGCGCGACAGGAGACCTGCTGCCCGCCCGCGAGGTATTGCATCCCGGTTTCCTGGCCAGGATGGTCCTCTGATCGTCCCCGATATTGATCGCGCCGTCTTCCGCCAGCTCCTTGGCCGCTTCGCGACCGGGGTCACCATCCTCACTGCCAGAGACGGGGGAGGCAGGATTGCCGGGATGACCGCCAACAGTCTGGCCTCGGTTTCCCTGGTACCGCCTCTCGTCTCCGTCTGCGTCGAACGCCTCGCCGAGATGCACCAGGTGCTGAACGGCGCCACGCGATACGTCCTCAACGTCTTGAGCGAGGCGCAGGAAGAGCTGTCCCGCCGGTTTGCCGAATTGCCCGTTGCGGAGAGATTCCATGGTGTGTCCTATCGGGAGACGGAGGCCGGGTTGATCGTGCTCGAGGGAGTGCTGGCCCACATCGAATGCGAGCGGTTTGCCGATTTTCCTCTCGGCGATCACACGCTATTCGTCGGTCGAGTAACCGGAGGTTCATCTGGAGAGGGAGCTCCGCTGCTGTACTATCGCGGCAACTACGGCTCCATGAGATCATTGTGAGCGGAGTCGAGCTTGCCACGATCGGCCGGGAATTGCTGGATGATCCTACTGCCGATCCGGCCTCGGTCCGGGAATCACTGCACAACATCGCGCGATCGAATCGCTGGTTTGGCGGGCGTCTCGCGGTTCGTCACGGCCTCGACCAGCTCTGCCGAGATCTGCCCGCCGGCATGACTCTCACGATGCTGGACGTCGGCACCGGACTCGGTGATCTCCCGCTGGACGCTGTGAGGTGGGGCGCCAGTCGCGGCCTTCGGCTGGTTCCGTTCGGACTCGAGCGGAGTCGCCCCGCGGCACACCTCGCCCGGGACGCCGGCCTCCCCATGGTCCTGGGATGCGCCGGCGCACTGCCCATCAAGCCTCGCTCGGTAGACATCGTCGTGCTGAGCCAGGTCGCTCATCACATGCATAGCGACGCTGTAATCCGAATGGCACGAGAGCTGACTAAGGTGTCTCGGATCGGCGTGGTGCTGGCGGACCTCCGCCGGTCCCGGCTGGCGATGGTCGCCTTCTGGTTCGGCTCGCGAATACTCCGGTTCGATCCGGCGACCCGCGCCGATGGACTCACCTCAGTGCGGCGCAGCTACACCCGGATGGAGCTGAAGACTCTGCTCTCTCGCGCCGGCATCGATGCAAAGGTCGAACAGCGGCCCGGGTTCCGGTTGGTCGCAACAT
>Ga0105240_10011133_pt1 | contig 12568 bp, 10 predicted proteins | sample KBSC54metaG_FD_80426 | JGI IMG/M metagenome (GOLD analysis project Ga0105240, IMG submission 80426) | Corn rhizosphere microbial communities from Kellogg Biological Station, Michigan, USA - KBS C5-4 metaG | ecosystem: Host-associated > Plants > Roots > Rhizosphere > Soil | place: Michigan, USA... | reverse complement strand
CCTACTCCCGGGGCGACCACATGTCGGTCATGTATCAACATGTGCAGGGCAAGGCCCGCCCGCCGCAGGAAATCAACCCCGCACTGCCCGCTGGGCTCGCAGAGCTCATCACGAAAGCGATGTCGGTGGACAAGACCAAGCGCTTCCAGAGCATGGAAGAGCTGCGGGGGGCGCTTTCCAAGTACCAGTAGCGCACGGAACACGTGCGTTACGTCAAATTTTGAGCTACAAGCCATTGATTTTGCCGGCATGAGCGGGCAAAAGAGGCGGGCTCGACCTCACCACGGAGAATTGCTTTGGCGCGTATAGACGCGTTTCTCAAGCTGGGAGCGCAGCAGGGCTGCTCGGACGTGCATCTTGCCGTTGGGGTGCCCCCGATGCTGCGCATGCAAGGCGACCTGCTGCCGATCAAGTTCCGCGATCTGCGCGCCGCCGAGCTCGAAGGCTACGTGATGGAGATCATGAGCCGCTCTCAGGCCGAGCACTTCGCCACGGGACAGGACCTCGACTTCTCCTACGTGTCCGCGGAGGGCGGCCGCTTCCGCGTCAACGTGTATCGCAAGGACACCGGCATCGGCGCGACTTTCCGGGCAATTCCCTCCGAGGTGCCCTCACTCGACAAGATGGGCCTGCCCGCAATCATCACCAAGCTCTGCGATTACCACCAGGGGATGATTCTGGTCACCGGCTCGACCGGCACCGGCAAGTCCACCACGCTGGCGGCGATGATCAACCATCTCAATCAGACCCGTAAGCTGAACATCATCAGCCTCGAGGATCCGATCGAGTTCGTGCATCGCAGCAAGAACAGTCAGGTGATCCAGCGAGAGCTCGGGACGCATATCCCCAGCTTTGCGGAGGGCGTGCGCGCAGCCATGCGCGAAGACCCCGACGTCATTCTCGTAGGCGAGTTGCGCGACGCCGAGACCATCTCGATGGCAATGACGGCGGCGGAGACGGGCCACCTCGTTCTCGGCACGCTTCACACTACGAGTGCGGTCAAAACGATCGATCGCATCATCGATGCCCTGCCGATCGAGGAGCGGGAGCAGACCAAGAGCTTCCTTGCACAGAGTCTGCTCGCCGTCGTGACCCAGGTGCTGGTCAAGACGCCGGATGCCCGTGGGCGCAAAGCCATCTGCGAAGTCCTGATGATGACCAAGGCCATCGCGAAACTCGTCCAGACGGAACAGACTCATCAGATCCCGAGTCAGTTGCAGATGGGGCGTGATCTCGGCATGCAGCTGCTCGACCAGGCGCTGCTCGCGGCGATCAGTGCGCGTGAGATTGACCCAGACGACGCTTATTCATACGCAATGGACAAGCGTCCCTTCCAGAAGTACGTCACCGACACCAGCATGCTTCCCAAGGCCGAATTGCCCGCGGCATCATCGTCACCGGCCTCGGCCGCCTGAGGCGAAGCAGCGGATGGCGACGATCGACGCGTTTCTGCTCGAAGTGCTGGAGAAGCGCGGCTCGGATCTGCACTTCATCGCGGGTGACCCGGCGCGGATCCGGCAATACGGCGATCTGCAGGCGCTCAAGCCCGAGAAGCTCGCCCAGGATTTCGTCAAGCAGGCGCTCTACGAGATCATGCCGAAGACCGCACTCGACCGCTTCGAGGCGAAGGATGGCGCGGACTTCGCGTACACGATTCCCGAGCGTGGACGCTTCCGCGTCAATGTCATGCGCCAACTGAACGGCATGGGCGCCGTGTTCCGGGCCATCCCCTCCAAGGCGCTGACCATGGATGAGCTGAAGCTCCCGGAGGCGGTGCGTCAGCTCTGCCGCACCAACAACGGCCTCATTCTCGTCACGGGGAAGACGGGCTCCGGCAAGTCGACCACCCTCGCGGCGATGATCGACGACATCAACCTGCGGGTGAAGGGGCACATCCTCACCATCGAGGATCCCATCGAGTTCGTGCATCAGAGGAAGAGCTGCCTCATCAGCCAGCGCGAGATCGGCGTACACGCACCCAGCTTCTCCGCGGCACTGCACTCAGCCCTGCGTGAGGATCCGGACGCCATCCTGGTAGGTGAGTTGCGCGACCTGGAGACGATGAGCATTGCAGTCACCGCCGCGGAAATGGGCATTCTCGTCATGGGGACGCTGCACACGAACGGTGCCGCGCAGACCGTGGACCGCATGGTGAATGTCTTCCCGTCCGACAAGCAGTCACACGTACGCACGATGCTTTCGACATCATTGCGCGGCGTCATCTCGCAGCAGCTGCTGCAGCGCGCAGACAAGCAGGGCCGCGTGGCAGCCCTCGAGATCCTCATCAACACGCCCGCCGCCGCGAACCTCATTCGCCAGGGCAAGCTCGATCAGCTCGAGAACACCATGCAGGCCGGCGGCCAGTTCGGCATGCGCACCATGGACACCGCCATCCAACAGCTGCTCGATCAGCGGCAGATCACCGGCAAGGAGGCCTACAAAAAGGCGATCAACAAAGGAAAGTTCGAGCTGGTCAAGGACATCGGCTAGCCCGAGCCGCCTTCCCCCGGGCAGGCTGCCGCGGCTCCCGCGGTCCTGTAAACTCCCGGAATGGCCGAGAAATTCTTCGTCACGACGGCGCTTCCGTACGCCAATGGCCCGTTCCACATCGGGCACATCATGGAGTACATCCAGGCGGACATCTGGGTGCGCTTTCAGCGCATGCAGGGGCATCAGGTGCTTTTCGTCGGAGCCGATGACGCCCATGGGGCACCCATCATGCTCAAGGCGGAGGCGGAGAAGATCAGCCCGCAGGAGCTGGTGCGGCGGATCGCGGCCGGACGTCCGAGATATCTGCAGGGCTTTCACCTCAGCTTCGATCACTGGCACTCGACCGATTCACCCGAAAACGTCGCGCTGTCGCAGGACATCTATCGGCGGCTGAAGGCGGCCGGACTCATCGACTCGAGGCCGGTCGAGCAGTTCTACGACCCCGTCAAGGGAATGTTCCTCGCCGACCGCTACATCAAGGGCGAGTGTCCCAACTGCCACTCCAAGGACCAGTATGGAGATGCCTGCGAGGTCTGCGGAACCGTGTACGCGCCGACGGAGCTCATCGAGCCCTACTCGGCGCTCACGGGCGCGAAGCCCGTTCTCAGAACCTCCGATCACCTGTTCTTCAGGCTCTCCGACCCGCGCTGCGTCGATTTCCTGAACGGCTGGACGACGGCGCCGGGCCGGCTGCAACCGCAGGTCCTCAACAAGGCGCACGAGTGGCTGTCAGGCCAAGGCGAGGACAAGGGCGATCAGGCGCTCGGGGACTGGGACATCTCGCGCGACGCGCCCTACTTCGGCATTCCGATTCCTGACGTCCCCGGCAAGTACTTCTACGTCTGGCTGGATGCGCCGATCGGCTACCTCGCCGCGCTGCAGAGCTACTTCGCGAGCGGCAAGGCCAGGGCGAACGGCGAGCCGCGCAGCTTCGAGGAGTTCCTCAGCGCGCCCGATACCCGGCAGATCCATTTCATCGGCAAGGACATCATCTATTTCCATACGCTCTTCTGGCCGGCGATGCTGAAGTTCGCGGGGCCGCCCTACAAGGTCCCCGATCACGTCTATGTCCACGGCTTCATCACCGTCTCCGGCGAGAAGATGTCGAAATCGCGCGGCACGGGCATCAGTCCCCTGCGCTACCTCGACATCGGCATGAATCCCGAGTGGCTGCGGTACTATATCGCTGCCAAGCTCAACGCCAATGTCGAGGACCTCGATTTCAATCCGGATGACTTCGTGGCCCGCGTCAACAGCGACCTCGTGGGCAAGTACGTCAACATCGCGAGCCGCGCCGCCAACTTCATCACGCGGCAGTTCAGCGGCGCCCTCGAGTACGCCGGCGGCACGGACGCGCTGCGGCAACAGGCCCGGGAGATCGCCGGACAGGTGCGGGCGAGCTACGAGGCTCGCGAATTCGGCAAGGCGATGCGGGAAATCATGGCGGTGGCCGATCGTATCAATCAGGACTTCGACGGCCGCCAGCCCTGGGCGCTCGCCAAGGATCCCGCAAAGCGCGCCGAGCTGCAGGACATCTGCTCGCGCACGCTGTATGGTTTCAAGCTGCTCAGCGTCCTGCTGGCGCCCGTGCTGCCGGCCGTCAGCGCCCGGGTTGCCCATGACCTCTTTGGTCTCGACCGTGCGTTTCGCTGGTCGGACGCACTGGAGCCGCCGACCCGTATCAATCCCTACCAACATCTCATGACCCGCGCCGACCCGAAACAGCTCGATGCGCTCTTCGAGGTGGAGAGTCAGCCGGTGCCGGCCGCGAAGAGCGCCGCCGCCAGCCCGTCGGCCCAGGAGGGCGCAGCACCCCTCACGATCTCCATCGACGAGTTCAAGAGGCTCGAACTGCGCGTCGCGCGAATCGTCCTCGCGGAGCAGATCGCAGGCTCCGACAAGCTCCTCAAGCTCACTCTCGACCTCGGAAGCGAGCAGCGCACGGTCTTCGCCGGCATCAAGTCCGCCTATGACCCGGCGACGCTCACGGGCCGCCTCACCATCATGGTGGCGAATCTCGCCCCGCGAAAGATGAAATTCGGCGTCTCGGAGGGCATGGTGCTCGCCGCCAGCGACGGCTCCGGTGGTCCTTATCTGCTCTCGCCCGACAGCGGGGCCCAACCGGGGATGCGGGTGAGCTGAGGCGCCACATGGCGAGCGCCGACGACATCGATGTGCTGCTGCCGCAGACCCAATGCACGCGCTGCGGCTATCCGGGATGCCGTCCCTATGCAGAGGCGATCGCCCACGGCGAGGCCGAGATCAATCAGTGCCCACCGGGCGGCGCGGCCACGATCGCAAGGCTGGCCACGTTGCTGCGCCGGCAGCCCCTGCCGCTCAATCCAACGAACGGCGTGGAAGGCCCGCCACTCGTTGCCCGGATAGACGAGGCAACCTGCATCGGCTGCGCCAAATGCCTGCCGCCGTGCCCTGTCGATGCGATCATCGGAGCCCGCAAGCAAATGCATACGGTGCTCCTCGAGCTTTGCAACGGCTGCGAGCTCTGCATCGCGCCCTGCCCCGTGGATTGCATCACGATGATTCCGCGCACATCGCTCCCGACTGCGCCCGCAGCCCCCGAAGCCGAGGCGAATCGGCTGCGTTTCCTCGCCCACAATGAGCGCACCGCTCGCCGCGCGCGCGAGCGCGACGCTCTTCTCGCCTCCCGCAAACAGATGGCCACTCCGAGCAGCTCCCCGCGAGAGATCTGAGGTCAAATCGTGCACCCCGCCACCCGCCGCGCCATCTTCCGCCGCCTCGCCGCCGCCAACCCCGAGCCGAAGACCGAGCTCGAGCACTCGAGCCCCTTCGAGCTGCTGGTCGCCGTCATGCTCTCCGCCCACACGACCGACAAGAGCGTCAATGCCGCAACTCGCAAGCTCTTCCCCATCGCCAACACCCCCGAAGCCATCCTGGCCCTCGGTGAAGAAGGCGTGAAGCCGTACCTCAAGACCGTCGGCCTCTACAACGCGAAGTCCAGGAACCTGATCGGCCTCTGCCGGATGCTGGTGGAGCTTCACGGCGGCAAGGTCCCCGCCAACCGCGAGTCGCTCGAAGCGCTCCCGGGCGTCGGCCGCAAGACCGCCAACGTCGTGCTCAACATCATCTTCGGTGAGACCGAAATAGCCGTCGACACCCACATCTTCCGCGTCGCCAACCGCACCGGCCTCGCCCCGGGCAAAACCCCTCGCGTCGTCGAGGACGCGCTCACCGAGAGCACCCCCGAGGAATTCAAGCGCAACGCCCACCACTGGCTGATCCTGCACGGCCGCTACGTCTGCACCGCCCGCCTCCCCGCCTGCCCGAAGTGCATCATCAAAGATCTCTGCGAATACCCCTACAAGACCGCACCCAAGGCGGCGCAGGAAGGAAAGCTGCCCTTGGGGCCTGCCACGCGAGAAAGTTTCCTAGTCAACAATCGGGGCGGAAGCTCACCACGCTCCCGGAAGAGCCCTTCGCGGTCGATCCCCAGGGCCCGCAAGCCTCCCAAGGCCATGGCCGACTAGCAATGCCCCTCTTTGCCAGCCAGAACCGCGAGCAACTGCGCCGGATGTACCTCGACTCCTGGCGCAAATACACCTCTAAACAACCCCTGGAGCCGCTGGAAGCTCAGGTCGCCGCCGTGATCGCCGAGCACCCCGAGTACGTCACGCTGCTCGAGTCCGGCCCGGAAGCGCTCGCCACCGACTACATTCCCGAAGGCGGCCGCGAAAACCCCTTCCTGCACATGGGCCTGCACCTCGCCATCCGCGAGCAGGTCGCCACCGACCGCCCCGCCGGCATCACTCAGATCCACCGTGGACTCTCGAAGCGCTTGGGCACCCCGCACATCGCCGAACACGCCATGTTGGAGGTATTGGCCGAGACCATGTGGGAAGCCCAGCGCTCCGGCCGCGCCCCTGACGAGCAGCGATATCTGGAGCGCTTACTGGCTCTGTGATGGCGCGGAGGCAGCCGCCAGCGCCGCCTCGAGCCCCTCACCCGGCATGGCCCTGAGCGCCGCCAGCTGCTCGCGGCCCCATTGCCTTGCGATGCGGCCCTCGAGAAGCAACACGGCGCGATCCGAGTAGCGCTCCACGACATCCAGAGCGTGCGTGGCCAGCAGCACACCACACCGGCCCGCCGTTACGCGCTCGCGCAGATGCCGCTTCAGCACCAGCGCACTTGCGGGATCCAGCCCGTTGAACGCCTCATCCAGCACCACGAGGGCCGGCTCGCCGAGAAGGGCCAGCAGCACCGCCAGCTTCTGTCGGGTGCCGAGCGAATAGGAGCCGACGAATCGGTCGAGCATCGCCGTGAAGGCGAACGCCTCGGCCAGCTCCAACACACCGGCATCAGGCGTGCCGAGACCCTTCGCGGCCGCATACACCTCCAGGCACTGCCGCCCGGTCAGTAGGCCCGGCAGCCGCTCCGGCGCGCAGCCGAAGCCGAGCTGCCCCTTGGCTCCGAGCGCATCCTGCCGCAACGAGCAGCCGCATATGGAAATGCTGCCGGCCGACGGAACCAACATCCCGGCAATGCAATGCAGCAGCGTGGTCTTGCCGCTCGCGTTGGGACCCAGGAGCGCGAGCCATTCGCCGCGGGATAATTCGAGATCGACGCCCGAGAGCACGATCAGCTTGTCATAGCCGGCATGGAGGCTCACGACCTGAAGTACCGGTGACCGTTGGTCGCCGTTTTGCACCGGCTCCGTCATGGGCTCACGTTTTCCTTCGCTCGAAGCCCCGGCGGGCGGCGCCGAGGCCTGTCTGATGAGCAGCCCAGAGGCAAGCGGCGGCAGCGGTAAAGCAGGAGGCCGCAAGGAATGCGACGGCAGCCTTCACTCCGGTGCGAAGCACCTGACTGTAACCCACGGCGCAGGCGAGAAGAATCACCACAGTGAGCACGGCCGCCTGTTTCAGTGCGACGCGCCAAACGAATGCGCTGACGAACGTCCACGAGCGGATCGGAGTGGGCGCGAGCCAGCGCGCCGCCTGACCGGCCGTTGCGACGGCCGCTGCCGAGAGCGCGAGAAGCGTCACGAGCGTCATGCAGCCCGCGGCCACCGCAATCGCAACCTGCCCCGGCACGTCGTGGAGCCCTGCGGGAATGGAAAGCAACACGAGCAACACGACACGCGATGTCATCTTCGGCCTGCCGAAGAAGCGTCCCTTCGCCAGAGGCCAGTAGGAAAGGGGCGCCAGGGAAGGCGCACTCGCCCAGTTCCGCCGCGCGCGCCGCACGCCCGCATAATGCCAGCCGGGAGAGCCTGTAGCCGACCGACCGACCAATCGCAGGCCGCCCAGTGTGCCGGCCACTGTACCAATCGCTGTGATGAGAACGAGCCGCGATGCGGCCGGCGCCGTCATCCGGCCGACCGCCGCGGCGAGTCCTACGAACACGGCGGCTGCCAGAAATTGCGCGGCGGTCCTTGAGGCCAGCCGCAGGAGCGAGGAGCTCGTGGCGGGCAGGGCCGACAGCCAGGAGCTGACCGCATCCGCCTGGATGCGCGCCTGGCGGCGGACCGCGGAGAGACCAAAGAGACCCGCGCTGAGGGCGAACGTGATGACCGGATTGCCGGCGAGCCACTCGAGCATCGGCCCGGTCGGCGGCGCCGCCAGCAATCCGACGAGGAGCGTCAGAGCGAGCGCCGCGACGGTGAGAACCCGCGCACGCCTGAGTTGATAGGTGTTTCGCCACTGCAGCAGCGCTGCCGCCACGTATGGCCGGCGGGCGAGCCGTCGCGGTATGCCTGTTGGAAGTGAGCTTGCCTGCGGCACTTCCATCCGGGGCCGCCGTCGCTACTTCTTCCGCGCCGGAATGTAGAGATCGGTCAGCGTGCCTTCGACCGCATCGGCAGCTCCCGCCATGGTCTCCGAGAGAGTCGGATGGGGATGCACCGTCAGGCCGATGTCGGCCGCATCGCAGCCGTTCTCGATGGCGAGCGCCATCTCGCTGATGAGCTCGCCCGCATGGGTGCCCACGATGCCCGCGCCGAGTAAACGGCGGCTCTCCGGATCGAAGAGGAGCTTGGTCATTCCCTCTTCACGCCCCAACGAGAGGGAGCGGCCGCTGGCCACCCAGGGGAAGGTGCCCTTCTCCAGGGCAATACCCTTCGCCTTGGCCTCGATCTCGGTGAGGCCTACCCAGGCCACCTCCGGATCCGTGTAGGCGACGGAGGGAATCGCGCGCACATCGAACGCGCTACGGTGTCCCGCGGCAACTTCCGCCGCAACCTTCGCCTCGTGCATCGCCTTGTGCGCCAGCATCGGCGGGCCGGCGATATCCCCGATCGCAAAGATATGCGGCACGTTGGTGCGCAGCTGCTTGTCGACCGGGATGAAGCCCCGATCCGACACCTCAACGCCGGCGGCCTCTGCCCCGATCATCTTGCCGTTGGGTGAGCGGCCCACCGCCACGAGCACGCGCCCGAAAACCTGCGGCGCCGGCGCCTTCTCGCCCTCGAAGGTTACGCGCAATCCTTCCGTGAGCGGCTCGATCTTCGTCACCCGCGTACCGAGCAGGATCTGCTCATAGCGGGAGCGGATGCGCCGCTCGAGCGGACGCACGAGGTCCGGGTCGCACCCCGGCATGAGCTGCGATGTCAGCTCCACGACACTCACCCGGCTGCCGAGCGCATCGTAGACGCAGGCCATCTCGAGCCCGATGATGCCGCCGCCGATCACGAGCATGCCGCCGGAGAACTCCGGCAGCTCCAAGGCGTCGGTCGAGTCGATGATGCGCGGGTCGGCCGGCACTCCCGGCAGCCGGATCGCTTCCGAGCCGGCTGCGATGATGCACTGCTCGAAGCGGATGCGCTCCGAGCCGCTGTTGCTCATCACCTCGATCACGTTGGAGCTCACGAAACGCCCGGCGCCCTGCACCACCTCCACCTTGCGCTGCTTGGCGAGCGTACGCAGGCCTCCGGTGAGCTTCTTGACGACCGAACCCTTCCAGGCGCGCAGCTTTTCGAGATTGATCTCCGGCGCACCGAAGGCGATACCGCGGCTGCCCATCTCCTCGGCATCCTCGATGACCTTCGCGGCATGTAACAGCGCCTTCGAGGGAATGCAGCCGACATTGAGGCAAACGCCGCCGAGCATCGGCCATCGCTCGACGAGCGTGACCTGCATGCCGAGATCCGCGGCACGGAAAGCGGCCGTATAGCCGCCCGGCCCCGAGCCGAGTACGAGGAGCTGCGTCGAGCGGTTGAAGTCGGCCTGCTCTTCTTGCGGCTTCGACAGGTCGGGAGCGGGCATGCGTACCGTATCGCCGCTCGAGTCCGCCTTCGTGCCCGAGTCCCGCTTGGTCCCCGATCCAGACTTCGCGGCCGGCGCCGGGGCCTGACCGGGCGGAGCGGGGCTTGCCGGCATCCTGCCGCCCGCGGGTGCGGCTGATCCGTTGCCGCCAGCGTCTGCGGATGTTGCTGGGACGTCGGCGTCCTTGGCAGTGCCGGCTGCTTGCGAGTTGGTCTCGACCCGTGCGATGAGGGAGCCCTTGGAGACCTTGTCGCCGCGCTTCAGGAGCACCTCGGCGACCTTGCCCGCGGAAGTCGCCGGAACATCCATGGACGCCTTGTCCGTTTCCAGGGTGACCAGCGGCGCATCGACCTCGATCGTATCGCCGGCCTTCACCAGTACATCGACGACCGAGACGTCGTTGAAATTCCCGAGATCCGGAACGAGCAGATCGACTCGGCTCACGGGACGGCCTCGATCAGCGCATGTGGCTCCGCCAGTGCCTTGGCGAGGAAGGTCGTGAAGCGGACCGCGGTCGCGCCATCGATGACCCGGTGGTCATAGGAGAGCGACAGGGGCAACGTCAGGCGCGGCACGAACTTCCCATCCTGATACACCGGTTTCATCGTCGAGCGCGAGACCCCGAGGATTGCGACCTCGGGCGCGTTGATGATCGGTGTGAATGCAGTCCCGCCGATACCCCCCAGGCTCGAGATCGTGAAGCAGCCACCCTGCATCTGCGCGGCCGTGAGCTTGCCTGCGCGCGCCGCCTCGGAGAGCTCGCCGAGCTGGCGGGCGACCTGGTAGATATCCTTGCGGTCGGCATCGCGCACCACAGGCACCATGAGGCCATTGGGCGTGTCGGCAGCGAAGCCGACATGAACGTACTTCTTCAGGACGAGGTTGGCGCCCGTGGGATCGAGCGAGGCGTTGAATTGCGGAAATGCCTGTAGCGCCTTCACGCAGGCGCGCACGATGAACGCGAGCGGCGTGAGCTTGATGCCACGCTCCGAGGCCGCGTCCTTGAGCTTTCTGCGCAATGCCTCGAGCTCGGTGATGTCCGCCTCGTCGAACTGCGTGACGTGCGGGATGTTGACCCAGCTTGCATGCAGCCGCGGGCCGGAAATGCGCTGGATGCGCGACAGCGGCTGGGTCTCGATGGGACCGAATGCGGCGAAGTCTACCGTCGGAACTGCGGGCAGCGTGCCACCACCGGGCTTTGCTGCGGCTCCACCCGATGCCGCACCAGGCGCCATCAGGAAGCTCTTGACGAAGGCCTTGACGTCATCGTGCGTGATCCGGTCCTTGAAGCCATGACCGGTGACGCGTGTCAGGTCGACACCGAGCTCGCGTGCGAACTTGCGCACGCTCGGCCCCGCATGCGCCCGAGAGAAGCCCGGCTCGTTGATGGGAGGCAGATCGGTGCGCAACGGCGCAGGACTTTCCGCAACCGCATCGGCGGCCGGTTGCCGCGGCGCGGACACAGGTGTCGCCACCCGGGCCGGCTGCTGGGGCGGGGCCGCAGGGGAGGCTGTCTTTGCCGCAGTGCCCGCCTGCCCTGCCGATTGCGGCGCAGATTTCGCGGAGGTCGCAGGCGCATCATCCTTCGCATCTGCAGTCTGCGCGGGCGTGTCTGATGCAGGTGCCTGCGCCGGCTCCGCGGCCTGCGCGCCGTCGCCGGCGGACCTGACTGTGGCGATCAGATCGCCTGCGTTGACCTTGCCACCCTTCTCGACATGGACTTTCTCGATGACACCGCTGGCCGTCGAAGGCACATCCATGGTCGCCTTCTCGGTCTCGAGGGTGACGAGCGGCGCCTCCGGCTCGACGCTCTCGCCCGGCTTGACCAGCACGTCGATGACGGCGACATCTTTGAAGTTGCCCATGTCGGGCACACGCACTTCGAGGAGGCGGGCTGCCGCGTTCATGGCAATGGTGCCTTCAGACTTTCCAGGGAACGGGCTTCGCCGGATCGATGCCGACGGCCTTCATCGCCGCGGTGACCGCGGAGGCCTCGAGCTTGCCCTCATCGGCGAGGGCTTTCAGGGCAGCGACGGTGATGTAGTGACGGTCGACCTCGAAATGGCGGCGCAGCGCCGCGCGCGAGTCGGAGCGGCCGAAGCCGTCGGTGCCGAGGCTGACATAGCGGCCCGGAACCCACTGGCGGATCTGATCGGGTACGGTGCGCAGATAGTCGGTCGCGGCTACGAACGGCCCCTGTGCATCCTTCAGACACTGCTGCACATAGGGTGCGCGCGCCCTCTCACCGGCATGCAACAGGTTCCAACGCTCGCATTCGAGCGCCTCGCGGCGCAGCTCGCTGAAGCTCGTCACGGAGAAGACATCGGCGCGCACGCCGTAGTCGGCCTCGAGGATCTTCGCGGCCTCGAGGCACTCGCGCAGGATCGTCCCCGAGCCAAGCAGCGTGGTGCGCAGTTTCCCCTTGCCGCCTGCGCGCAGGAGATAGGCGCCCTTGAGAATCCCCGCTTCGCTCCCCTTCGGCAGCGCCGGCTGCGGGTAGTTCTCGTTCATGACGGTGATGTAGTAGAAGATGCTCTCCTGCTCCACGTACATGCGCCGCATGCCGTCCTGAATGATGACGGCGAGCTCGTAGGCGTAGGCGGGGTCATACGCCACGCAGTTCGGTACGGTGGTCGCAACGAGTTGGCTGTGGCCGTCCTGGTGCTGCAGACCCTCGCCGGCGAGGGTCGTGCGACCCGCGGTAGCGCCGAGGAGAAAGCCGCGCGCCTGGATGTCGCCCGCCGCCCAGATGAAATCGCCGACCCGCTGGAAACCGAACATCGAGTAGAAGATGTAGAACGGCACCATGCTCGTGGCATGGTTGCTGTAAGCGGTCGCGG
>Ga0105240_10011131_pt1 | contig 12570 bp, 12 predicted proteins | sample KBSC54metaG_FD_80426 | JGI IMG/M metagenome (GOLD analysis project Ga0105240, IMG submission 80426) | Corn rhizosphere microbial communities from Kellogg Biological Station, Michigan, USA - KBS C5-4 metaG | ecosystem: Host-associated > Plants > Roots > Rhizosphere > Soil | place: Michigan, USA... | reverse complement strand
GCCGGTGCGCTTGGCCAAGCCCAGCATGTTGATCGCGCCATGCACGCTGGTCTTGGTGGTCTGCACCGGGTCGTGCTGGTAATGCACCGGCGAAGCGGGGCAGGCGAGGTTGTAGATCTGGTCGACTTCCACATACAGCGGAAACGTCACGTCGTGCCGGATCAACTCGAAGCGCGGCTGCGCCAACAGGTGTTCGATGTTGCGTTTGGTGCCGGTGAAGAAATTGTCCGCGCACAGCACTTCGTGGCCCTGCGCGATCAGGTGCTCGCAAAGATGGCTGCCCAGGAATCCCGCGCCGCCGGTCACCAGGATCTGGCTGCGCCCGTTGTATTTGCGCATGAAACTGTTCCCTATCGGTTCGTGCACGGCCGTGTTGCCGCTTCCATGTTTGTTATACCCAAAGGTTCCTCGGCTGTAGTGCGCAGCCGCCGCAAGTACGCGCGTAAAATACATGCGAGGCCGTGCCCCGGCGGCCGTCGCCCATTCATCCGGGGCCATGTAGAGGACCACCATGTACAAAAACCTCGCCGCCGTGCTCACGGCTGCCTGTCTGCTTTCCCCCGCCTTCGTCACCGCTCCCGTGCTCGCGCAATCCAAGCCGCCGCTGAAGGTGGGCTTCGTGTATGTGGCGCCCATCACCGACACCGGTTGGGTGCATCAGCACGAAGAAGGGCGCAAGGCCGTGCAAGCCGCGTTCGGCGACAGGGTAAAGACCATTTACGTCGAGAACGTGCCCGAAGGCCCGGACGCCGAGCGGGTGATCCGCGACCTCGCGCAGCAAGGCTGCGGCCTCATCTTTACGCCCAGCTTCGGCTACATGGAGCCGACGTTGAAGGTGGCGAAGGAATTTCCGCAGGTCAAGTTCGAGTCCATCACCGGCTACAAGACAGCGCCCAACGTGGCGGTGGCGAATGCGCGCTATTACGAGGGCCGCTATCTCTCGGGCATCGTCGCGGGACGGATGACACGCACGCATGTGGCCGGCTACGTCGCGGGATTTCCGATCCCTGAAGTGCTGCAGGGAATCAACGCATTCACGCTGGGCATGCGATCGGTCGATCCCCAGGCCGAAGTGAAAGTGGTGTGGCTCAACACCTGGTTCGATCCCGCCCGCGAGCGCGACGCGGCGATGGCGCTGTTCAACCAGGACGTGGACGTGATCTCGTTCCACACCGCGTCCGACGCCGTCATGCGGGCGGCGCAGGAGCGCGGCAAGATGGCGGTGGCCTATCACTCCGACATGCGCAACGCCGGTCCCGACGCGCAGATCGCGGCCGTGACGCACCACTGGGGCGACTACTACAAGCGCCGCACGCAAGCGGTGCTCGACGGCACCTGGAAAAGCGGTAACTTCTGGGGCGGCGTGAAGGACGGCATGGTCCGCATCGGCGACTTCGGGCCCAAGGTGCCCAAGGCCGTGCAGGCTGAAGTGCTGGCGCGCCAGAAGGACATCGCGGCCGGCAAGCTGCGGCCGTTCAGCGGCCCGATCAGCGACAACGAGGGCGAACTCGTTGTTCCCAAGGGCAGGTCTCTGACCGACGCACAAATCCTGGAGATGAACTATCTCGTGGCGGGCGTTCGGGGGAAAGTCGCAAAATAGCGGGAATGCCCGCACTCAGAGCCTACCGAGCGTCGATCCTTCGCTTTTCCGACGATCGCTCCGCCGTTTTCGAAGAGGACGGGCTGCTGGTGATCGGTCCCGATGCGCATGGGCAGCAGGTGGTGCGCGCGGTGGGTCCCTATGCCAGTCTCGCCGCAAATTTCCCCGGCGTGGCCGTGGAGCACCTGCCCGGCAGCATCATCGCGCCGGGCTTCATCGACCTGCACATCCACTTTCCGCAGACCGACGTGATCGGCTCGCCCGCCGCGGGGCTGCTGCCCTGGCTGGAGAACTACACGTTTCCGCACGAGTCGCGTTTCGCGGACGAAGCGCATGCGCAGGAACAGGCGATCTTCTTCCTGGACGAATTGCTGCGCCATGGCGTGACCAGCGCGCTGGCATTCGCCACCTCGCACCCTTCGTCGGTGGACGCCTTGATGGCGGAAGCGCAGCGGCGCGGACTGCGCATGATGGCCGGCAAGGTGCTGCAGGATCGCCACTGCCCGGACGGCGTGCGCGACGAGACCGGGCAATCGCTCGCCGACACCGAAGCATTGATCCGCCGCTGGCACAACACCGATCGCCTGGGCTATGCCATCACGCCGCGTTTCGCGCCAAGCTGCAGCGAAGCGCAGCTGCGTGGCGCGGGCGAGTTGGCCGCGCAATATCCGGATGTCTGGGTGCAGTCGCACGTCGCCGAGAACCTCGAAGAAGTCGAGTGGGCGCGCAAGCTCTTTCCGCGCTCACGCAGTTACCTCGCCATCTACGACGACTTCGGCCTGATGCGCGAGCGCGCCATCTACGCGCACTGCATCCACTTCGACGACGACGACCGCGCCATGATGCGCAGCACCGGCGCGGCGGCGGCGGTCAGCCCGACCAGCAACCTTTTTTTGGGAAGCGGCTTCTTCGACTTCGAGGCGGCCGATCGCGTGGGATTCAAGTACGGGCTGGCCAGCGACGTCGGCGGCGGCACCAGCTTCAGCCCGTTCCACACGATGCTCGCTGCGTACTACGTGGGGCGCGAAGGGCGAGGCAAGTCCGGCGTGTCGCTGTCGCCGCAGCACCTGTGGTGGCAGCACACCGCGGGTGCGGCGCAGGCGCTGGGGCTCGATGGCGTGATCGGCAACCTGCAGCCCGGTTGCGAAGCCGATTTCATCGTGCTCGATCCAAAAGCCACGCCGCTGCTGGCGCGCAAGACAGCGCAGGCAACGACACTGGACGAATTGCTGTTTTCCTTGATCGTGCTGGGCGACGACCGGGTGATCGCGCGCGCGCATATCGCGGGCTGCGCGTCCTGACAAGCCGGACACCAAGGCCGCCATGATGTATGTGCTGCAGGATGCCCCTGAACGCGCTTCACCCGGCGCGCCAGGATGGGCGAAGGCTGCCGATGCCTAGAATACGGCGCAGGAGCATCACTTTTCATGACGATCAAGAGCGACAAATGGATCCGGCGCATGTCCGAGCAGCACGGCATGATCGAGCCTTTCGAGCCGGGCCAGATCCGCGAGCGCGAAGGCCACAAGATCATCAGCTACGGCACCAGCAGCTACGGTTACGACATCCGCTGCGCGCCCGAGTTCAAGGTTTTCACCAACATCCACAGCACGGTGGTGGATCCGAAGAATTTCGACGAGAAGAGCTTCGTCGACATGCACGGCGATTACTGCATCATCCCGCCCAACAGCTTCGCGCTGGCGCGCACGCTCGAATACTTCCGCATCCCGCGCAATGTGCTCACCATCTGCCTGGGCAAGAGCACTTACGCGCGCTGCGGCATCATCGTCAACGTCACGCCGTTCGAGCCCGAGTGGGAAGGCTACGTGACGCTGGAGTTCTCCAATACCACGCCGCTGCCAGCGAAGATCTACGCCGGCGAAGGCTGCGCGCAAGTGCTGTTCTTCGAGAGCGATGAAGTCTGCGAGACCAGCTACAAGGACCGCGGCGGCAAATACCAGGGGCAACAGGGCGTGACCTTGCCCAAGGCCTAGCGACCAGGCGCCAGCGGCAGGCCGGTTACCCGTGAAGTGCCAGGGCGGTGCGGGCAGCCGCCAGGTCCCAGCCCGCCCAGCCGCAGCTCTTGAACAGCACCGGCCCTCGCGCGGCGCCGCCCGGCGACATCACAACACCGCGCAAGGTCGCGAACGCGGCCACCTCGAGTCCAGCTTTGAGAAGATCGCCGGCCTCATGCGCGGCTTGCGGTGTATCGACGATCACCGATCCCTTGTCCGCGCAATGACGGCATAGCTCGCGGCCGAGTTCCACCATGCCCGGCGTGAATGCGCCCACAGCGGCGATGAAGGCATCGTCGCGGGGCAGCGCGTCCAGCACCACGCCGTTGGCCGGTGTACACGTCACGATGAGTGGGCAATCAGCGAGCGCCGCATTCGGGTCCGCCACCACCGTCGCCTGCACGCCCAACGTGCGCGCGTGCGCGGCAAGGGCCTGGGCGCCGGCGGCGCCGCGCGACGCGATGAAGACCTCGCGCACGCCCAGGCCCTGGGCGAATGCCTCGAGGTGCGCGCGTCCTTGTGCACCCGCACCCACGACGAGCAGCGGCCCGCTGGGGTTCGGCGCGACCATCCGCGCGGCGAGCAGCGACACGGCGGCCGTGCGCCGCGCAGTCACCGTCGGACCATCGAGGATCAGCGAGCGCGCACCGGTGGCCACGTCGAACACCACCACGTCGCCCTGGATAGCGGCGCGCGCAGTTCCGGCGTTGGCCGGCGTGAAAGTGATCAATTTCGCGATCGCGATGCGGGCGTCCATCGCGGGCATCACGAACAAGCTGCCGCCGCCCGCCAGCGGCTGCACCAGCCGCTCGGGAACGACCACGGAGCTATCCGCCAGCAAGCCGCGGATCCCGGTGACCAGCAGCGCGTAGGGCAGGCGAGCGGCCGTGGCGTGGGCGTCAAGCAGGCGAGTCATGGTTCGTTTCATTGGGCGAAGCTCATGCGGGATTTTGTCCTACAGCGGTGCAAGACAAACGCCGGTTCACGGCAGAGTTTGGGCTTCCTACCATCTGCCTATCTTCCCAGGAGCTCCCAGATGCCGTTTCACCTGCCACCCCAAAGCGCTCGCGAAAAGATGTTCTGGGCCTCGGTGGCGGTGCTCGCAGTGGGGCAACTCGCCGCGATCTGGATGTTGTGCAGCCACCAGGTGCGCCAGGCGCAGGCGCGAGCAGCAACGATGCAGGTGGAGCGCTCGGCGTTGGCCGATTGCCTTCGCTACATTCCGGGATCGACGCCGCACCATTGCAGCGCGCGCCTGGCCGCTGCGCACGATCCCAACGCCGTGCTGGCCGCCGGCGAGAATACGGCGGGCCTTTCAGCGTCAGCATCGGTAGGCCGCGTGGCCCACGTGAATTTCAGTTTGCGCTGAAGCGCGTTCCTGTGGGCAGCCCTCGGGGCCGCTTTGCTTCGTCCTGTCCGGCATCGCGCCTCCAATTTGCGACGGCCCCGCGGCGCTGCCGTCCGACAACCTGGCGGTATGCGCGCCGACTGGATTTGCCACGCGCGCCACCTACGATGCAAATATCAGGAAAACCAAGGGAGTGCGCCATGAACAACGCCGTTGCCTCGATCCGTCTGCTGCAGGGCAGGTCGGCCATGACATCGCTGGACGCTTCCGATGAATTCGACACGGCCGGCACGGCGCGCTATTGCCCGACACAGCTGCTGTCGGCATTTGCCTTGCTGATGAGCGGCCACGGCCGCTGCATCAACACGACCATGATGCTCGGCGATCGCGAATACGCGATGTGGCAGCTGGCGCGCGCGCACACGCTTGGCGATGCGGAATTGCGAGAAGTGGCAGCCCGGCTGTTTGCCTATTTCGACGACGAGCGCGCACTGCCTCCGGTCGGCCTGCGCCCGTGAACCGCTGATCAGATTTCCGCTCCCTCGACCAGGAAGCGCACGCGGCGCACGCCTTGCCACTCGTCGGCGTCCAGCCGGAACGCGAGCATCACCCGTGCCGGTAAGGGTTCGGTGTGCCCGAACCAGATCGCATCCACCGGCTGCCCCTGGTGCTTCAATTTAAGCTGCAAGTGCTTGTCGCCGACCAGCCGCTGCGAAACGACTTCCACTTCCTCGCTGAACACCGGCGGGGCGAAGCCCTGCCCCCAGACGGCGTGATGCAGCGTGTCGACCAGGTCGGCACGCCGATACTCCGGAGCGAGCGGCCCGTCGGTGTGCAAGCGCCGCAATAAAGTCGCAGCATCCAGCCACTCTTGCGCGACCAGCCCGAGCGCCTGTTCGAAGATATCGAGATGCTCCTCGGCGATGGTGCAGCCCGCCGCCATGGCGTGGCCGCCGAATCGCAACAGCACGCCCGGATGCCGCTTCGCCACGAGGTCCAGTGCGTCGCGCAAATGAAAGCCCGCGATCGATCGGCCCGAGCCGCGCAATTCATGCTCCTTGCCCGGCGCCTGGCTGGCGGCAAAGACGAAGGTCGGACGATTGAGCTTGTCCTTGATGCGCGACGCGACGATGCCGACCACGCCTTCGTGGAAATCCGGATCGAACACGCAAATTGCAGCGGGTGGCTCCTCGCTTTCGTCGAACAGCGCATCGACGATCTGCATCGCCTGCTCGCGCATGCCGCTTTCGATGTCGCGCCGCTCGCGGTTGATCGTGTCCAGCGCGTGCGCCAGTTCGTCGGCGCGGGCTGCGTCGTCGGTGAGCAGGCATTCGATGCCCAGCGTCATGTCGGCCAAGCGGCCGGCCGCATTGATGCGCGGCCCGAGCGCGAACCCGAAATCGAAGGTGGTGGCCATCCGCGGATTGCGCCCGGCGGCGGTGAACAGGGCGGCGAGCCCCAGCGGCAGCGCGCCGGCGCGGATTCGCTTCAAGCCCTGCGCCACGAGCCGGCGATTGTTGGCATCGAGCTTCACGACGTCGGCAACGGTGCCGAGCGCCACCAGCGGCAATAACGCATCGAGCTTCGGCTGGTTTTGCTGATCGAACACGCCGCGTGCGCGCAGCTCCGATCGCAGCGCGAGCAGCACGTAGAACATCACGCCGACGCCGGCGATGGATTTGCTCTCGAACTCGCAGCCGGGCTGGTTCGGATTCACGATCACGGCAGCGTCGGGCAATTGCGGGCCGGGCAAGTGATGGTCGGTCACCAGCACTTGCAACCCGAGCGCGTTCGCCGCGGCGACGCCTTCGACGCTCGCGATGCCGTTGTCAACGGTGATCAACATGTCCGCCCCGCGATGCTTGACGCGCTGCGCGATCGGCGGCGTCAGGCCGTAGCCGTCCAGCACGCGATCGGGCACCAGGTAATCGACCTGCCGCGCGCCCAGCAGGCGCAGCCCGCGGATCGCGACGGCGCAGGCCGTGGCGCCATCGCAGTCGTAGTCGGCCACGATGCACAGCTTCTTGCCGGCGGCGATGGCATCGGCCAGCAGCACCGCGGCTTGCAGGGCGCCCTTCATCCCCGATGGCGGCAGCAGGCGAGCCAGGCCGTCGTCGAGTTCGTCCATCGCCAGCACGCCGCGCGCCGCGTACAGCCGGGCGAGCAAGGGATGCACGCCGCCTTGCTCCAGCGTCCAGGCCGCGCGCGGCGGGATATCGCGGGTGACGATCTTCATAAATCTTCCAGCAGCGTGGTGGCCCGGCCGCGATGGAACAGCGACGCCATGCGCCGCGACCATGCGCCGGCTGCTTGCGCGATCCAGCTTTGCGCGCTGCGCTCGCCACACAGGGTGAGCGTGACCGCGCCCCCGGAGCGCACGACGCGATTCAGGCGCTCGCACTCGTGCGCGTCGAGCTGCTGCCAGGCGCGGCTCCACGCGGGCCAATCGCCCAGCAGCGCGGCATCGCGCAGGTCATGCGTGATCTGCAGGCCAGGCGGCGGTGCGGCCACGTGCGAAGCCGGCAGCGCGCCGGTGCCGCTGACCCAGAACGAATTCACCGCCGGCAGCCCGCCGCGAATTCGCTCCTCGTTGACCGGATGCGTGTACAGCAGCATCTGCATTTCCTGCTGCAGCCGCCGCAACGTTTTTGCCTGGGGCGCACGCGGCATCCATTCGTCGATGATGCGCCCCACCACCCGATCCAGGGAAGCCGTGGCCAGATCGCGGAACACTTCGCCGCGCGCCAGCCAGCGGGTGGGCGCGTCGTATTCGAGCGCGATGCCGTCCTGCTCGAAAAAAGGCCGCATCGCTTCCAGCAGGGTCCGCGAATCGGACACGTCCAGCTGCAATTGCCGCGGATGCCCCATCGCGACGTGATCGGTGCCCACTCGCCAGTGGCAAGGCGTGATCCAGGCCCAGGCCGCGCCCTGCGCATCGCGGCCGGCCTGCGCCACTTGCCACGCGGCCCAGGCAATGCAGCCATCCGCCGCGGCCAGGCCGTATTCACGCGCCAGCACCCGCTCATGGGGCATCGACAATGTGTGTTCATCCCCGTGTTCCGCATTCCCCGGCGCCAGCCGCGCCAGCAGAGCCTCCAGCTGCGGCAGGGCCAGCGAGCGCAAGGCGGCGGCGCACTCCGGCGCGCTGGCCACGGCGAAAGGAATCAACAAATGGACACCGTCTGACATTGCAAGGAAGAGTTCTCGCGCATTATTAGCTGCGGCGGGGGCTTCCAGCGAGCGGCGCACGCGAATTGTGGGGAATGCCACAATCGGCCCCAAGAAAAACATCCATGCGAATCCCTTACGAACTGGCCTTGGGCTGGCGCTACACCCGCGCGGGCCGCGCGACGCGCCGCAACGGCTTCATCTCCTTCATCTCGGGCGTGTCGATGCTGGGCATCGCGCTGGGGGTGGCGGCGCTGATCATCGTGCTGTCGGTGATGAACGGCTTCCAGAAGGAGGTGCGCGACCGCATGCTGGGCGTGGTGTCGCACATCGAAATCTTCGGGCCCGGCGGCGGCCCGTTGGCAGACCCGGCGCGCACCATGGCCGAAGCGCTGCGCAATCCGCAAGTGATCGGCGCCGCGCCGTTCATCGCGGCCCAGGCGCTGCTGGCGCGCGGCGAGGACATGCGCGGCACGCTGGTGCGCGGCATCGACCCGGCGCGCGAGCCCGAGGTCACCGATCTTGCGCAATCGATGAAGCCGGTGCTGGCCAAGCTGGTGCCCGGCCAGTTCGGCATCATCCTGGGCGCCGAGCTGGCGCGCCAGCTGGACGTGCGCGAAGGCGACCCGGTGACGCTGATCGCGCCCAGCGGACAGGTCACGCCCGCCGGCGTGGTGCCGCGCTTGAAGCAGATGACCGTGGTGGGCACGTTCGATTCCGGTCATTTCGAATACGACAGCGGCCTGGTGATGGTGCACGAACAGGACGCGGCCAAGATCTTCCGCCTCGACGGGCCGACCGGCGTGCGGCTCAAGCTGAAGGACCTGAACCAGGCGCGCGAAGTCGCGGCCGAATTGCGCAATACGCTCAGCGGCCAATTCGTGATCCGCGACTGGACGCAACAAAATCGCACCTGGTTTTCCGCGGTGCAGCTGGAGAAGCGGATGATGTTCATCATCCTCACGCTGATCGTCGCGGTGGCCGCGTTCAACCTGGTGAGCACCCTGGTGATGACGGTGACGGACAAGCGCGCCGACATCGCGATCCTGCGCACGCTGGGTGCGAGTCCGGGCAGCATCATGGGCATCTTCGTCGTGCAAGGCGCGGCGATCGGGGTGATCGGCACCCTCGCGGGCTTGCTGCTGGGACTGGGCATCGCCTACAACATCGATGTGATCGTGCCGGCACTGGAGCACGCGCTCAATGCGAGCTTCCTGCCGCGCGACATCTACCTGATCAGCAAGATGCCCAGCGATCCGCGCCGAGAGGACATCATGCCTATCGCGCTGATCTCGCTGGTGCTGGCGTTCGTTGCCACCATTTATCCGAGCTGGCGCGCCAGCCGCGTGAATCCCGCGGAAGCGCTGCGCTATGAATGACAGAGCGGGGCCCGAAACCACTGGCCAGGCGGTGCTGAAGTGCCAAGGCCTGACCAAGCGATTCAGCGAAGGCGGCTTGGACGTCGAAGTGCTGCGCGGCATCGACTTGCAGGTCGCTGCCGGCGAAACGCTGGCGATCGTCGGCGCTTCCGGTTCGGGCAAGAGCACGCTGCTGCACTTGCTCGGCGGGCTCGACGCGCCCACCAGCGGCACGGTGGAGTTGATGGGCCAGGACTTCACGCGGCTCGATGCGGCAGCGCAGGGCCGCGTGCGCAACCAGCACCTTGGATTCGTCTACCAGTTCCATCACCTGCTGCCGGAATTCAGCGCCCAGGAAAACGTGGCAATGCCGCTGCGCATCCGGCGCGAGACACCCGAGCGCTGCGCCGAGCAGGCCGCCCAGGCGCTGGAGTCGGTGGGAATGTCGCATCGATTGAAACATCGCCCGGCTGAACTGTCGGGCGGCGAGCGCCAGCGCGTCGCGATCGCGCGGGCGCTGGTGACGCACCCTGCGTGCGTGATGGCGGACGAGCCCACCGGAAATCTCGACCGCACCACCGCCGGCGTCGTGTTCGATTTGATGCTGGGGCTCGCACGGCAGCGAGGCACGGCCTTCGTGCTGGTCACGCACGACGAAGCCCTGGCTGCGCGTTGCGGCCGCGAACTGCGGCTGAGCGCGGGGCTGCTGGCAGAAATCAGTCACGTCGATTACCGGGTGTGACGATGAGCGCGCGCCGGCGCGTTATGGTTGGCCATCCAGTGAACTGCGGGAGACCATCATGCCCAAGGGTGACAAGTCATCGTACAGCGGCAAGCAAAAGCGCAAGGCCGAGCACATCGAGGAAGGCTACGAGAAGCGCGGCGTCGGCAAAGGCGAGGCCGAGCGGCGGGCCTGGGCCACCGTGAACAAGCAGGACGGCGGCGCGAAAAAGAAATCTTCTGCGAGCAAGAAAAAATCGTGACCTGCCCTGTGGCCGCAACAAAGTGCAGCGCGCCTTTCAAACAAGCCCGGGATTGCCGGGCTTTTTTTTTTCGCTGCCCAGCCGCTGGAACAACGCGGTTTTATTCCAGTGATCTCATCAGGGTTGACCCCGCTGGCCGCCTTGAATCCTTGCGGCACACTCGTGGCCCCATCGGCTTCTTGATCCTGAAGGAGACACCCATGCAAGGAATTCTTCGCGCACTGGTTGCGGCAAGTGCTTTCGCCGCGCTTGCTGCTTCCGCGCAGCCCGCGCCCGAAGTGACGCTGACGCGCCTGGACTGCGGCAGCGGCACCAACGACCAGCGCCGCTTCAGCGATACCTTCGCGTACACCAATCCTCAGGTGCCATTCACGTTCAGCTGCTACGTCATCAAGCACGGCAGCGATTACATGGTCTGGGATACCGGCTATCTGCCCGGGTCCAATCCCAACGCTTCGAAGGTGCCTTTGGGCGACCAGCTGGCGCAGATGAACGTCAAGCCGGACCAGGTGAAATTCGTGGGCATCAGCCACTTCCACGCGGATCACACGGGCCAGCTCGATACCGTGCCGAATGCGACGCTGCTCATCGGCGATCGCGAATGGGCGGCGCTCACGGCCGCCAAGCCCATGGCCGGCGCCAACGTGGCCGGGTTCAAGCATTGGATCAGTGGCGGCGGCAAGGTCGAGCCGCAAGCGGGCGACAAGGACGTGTTCGGCGACGGCACGGTGATGGTCCTGCGCACGCCCGGCCACACCCCGGGCCACCAATCGCTGCTGGTGCGCCTGAAGGAGAAGGGGCCGGTGATCCTGACCGGTGACGCCGCGCACTTCCACGAGAACTACGAGAACAACGGCGTGCCGAGTTTCAACTACGACCGTGCCGAGACGCTCGCCTCGCTCGATCGCATCAAGCAGATCGAGAAGAACCTGCACGCTACCGTGATCATCCAGCACGACCCGCGCGACATCGCCAAGCTGCCGGCGTTCCCGGCCGCGGCGAGGTAAGGGAGTTCGGCACGCGAGCGATGGATTTCCGCATTTGCGCGCGTAGCAACGCGCAGCGCGCCCTCCAAGCAAAAAAGCCCGGGTCCCCCGGGCTTTTTTGCGTAACTAACCCACTTCAAAAACACGCAGTGTTTTTGAAGTGACTACAAGATTCTGTTGAACCAGAGCAGCGAGAGACCGGCCGAGAGCAAGGCGAGCGCCGCCGCGGCCATGGCGAAGAGGGCCGAGATTTCGGTTTCCTTCTTCTCCACGGTCAGCCGCGAGCTCAGCGTCTCGTACACCTTCTTCAGGTCGGTGGCGGTGCCGGCGTAGAAGTATTCGGCGTTGGTCTTGTTGGCGATCGCCTTGAGCGTGTCCTCGTCCAGCCGCACGCGCATCGACCAGCCTTCGAAGCCGATGGTCTCGCCGTCGACCGTGCCGATGCCCACCGTGTACACGCGCACGCCGCGGTCGGCCGCCATCTTGGCGGCCTCCAGCGGGTCGACGCCCGTGGTGCGCTGCCCGTCGGTGAGCATGATGATCGCCGCGGAGCTGTAAGAGCCTGGCGCGACCGGCGTGAATTCCTTCTTGGGCTTCTTGTCGCTGTCGATGGCGAAGCCGCGCGGCCGTTCACGCCCGCCTTGCAGCGACTCCAGTTCGATGCCCGCGTCCGGGAACAGCGTGGCCAGCGAGATCACGATGGCGTTGCCCGTGGCCGTCGCGCGCTGCAGCTGGAAGCGGTCGATCGCGGTGATCAGGTCCTCGTGATTCACCGTGGGCAGCTGGGCCACCTGGGCCGAGCCGGCGAACGCGACGATGCCCACCTTCACGTGCCGCGGCAGTTCGCCGATGAAAGCCTTCGCGGCGTTCTGCGCCGCCACCAGGCGGTTAGGCAGCACGTCGGCGGCACGCATGCTGCCCGACACGTCCATCGCCAGGATGATGGTCTGCTGGTTGGACGGCAGCGTCACCACGGCCATCGGCCGGGCCGCTGCGATCAGCATCGCCGCCATCGCGAGCAGGAACAGCGCCGGAGGAATGTGGCGGCGCACGGTCTGCCCCGCACCCATCGCTTCTTTCACGATGGACAGCGACGCGTAGCGCAGCGCCAT